>Ga0308170_10004935_pt1 | contig 10359 bp, 10 predicted proteins | sample PhyBR2_2_FD_202136 | JGI IMG/M metagenome (GOLD analysis project Ga0308170, IMG submission 202136) | Phyllosphere microbial communities from UC Gill Tract Community Farm, Albany, California, United States - DLSLSB.R2 | ecosystem: Host-associated > Plants > Phyllosphere > Unclassified | place... | reverse complement strand
CACGAAAGCGGAGCCGCTACGTATCACCGCGTGGACTCGGGAGTCCACCCTACAAGCGATCCCCGAGCGTGCGCGCCAGTTTCGCCGCCATCTGTACATTTGCAGATGAGGCTCCAGGCACAGCCTGCAGCCGGACCCGAATTTGAATCAAACATTTAGGAGAGCGCTTCATCATGACAAAACCAGCCTACAAACGAGTCCTCCTTAAACTGTCTGGCGAAGCGCTGATGGGCGACGATCAGTTCGGCATCAACCGCGTGACCATCGATCGCATGGTCGCCGACGTCGCGGAAGTGGCTCAGTTGGGTGTCGAGCTGGCAGTCGTGATTGGCGGCGGCAACATCTTCCGTGGCGTCGCGCCGGGTGCGCAGGGCATGGACCGCGCCACCGCTGACTACATGGGCATGCTGGCCACCGTCATGAACGCGCTGGCACTGGCCGACGCCATGCGCCACGTCGGCATCACCGCGCGCGTGATGTCGGCCATCGGCATCGACCAGGTGGTCGAGCCTTACGTGCGCCCGAAAGCGCTGCAATACCTGGAAGAGGGCAAGGTCGTCGTCTTCGCCGCCGGCACCGGCAACCCTTTCTTCACCACCGACACCGCGGCCGCACTGCGCGGCGCCGAAGTGGGCGCCCAGATCGTCCTGAAGGCAACCAAGGTCGATGGCGTCTATACTGCGGACCCGCAGAAGGACCCGAACGCCACCCGTTACGAGTCGATCTCGTTCGACGAGGCGATTTCGAAGCAGCTGCAGGTGATGGACGCGACCGCGTTCGCACTGTGCCGTGACCAGAAACTCCCGATCAAGGTGTTTTCGATCGTCAAGCCAGGCGCCCTGAAGCGGGTGATCATGGGCGAAGACGAAGGTACACTGGTGCACGTTTAATAACTGACATACCCAATAACAGGAGAGCAGCATGTCCTTAGCTGACGTAAAAAAGAATGCGCAAGAGCGCATGACCAAGTCGATCGAAACCCTGCGCGCCGACCTGGCCAAGGTTCGCACCGGCCGTGCCCACACCGGCATCCTCGACCACATCATGGTCGACTACTACGGTTCGCCGACGCCACTTTCCGGCGTGGCCAACCTGACGCTGATCGACGCCCGCACCATCGGCGTCCAGCCGTATGAAAAGAAGATGCTGAGCACCATCGAAAAGGCGATCCGCGATTCCGACCTGGGCCTGAACCCGTCGACCTTCGGCGAGCTGGTGCGCGTGCCGACCCCGGCCCTGACCGAAGAGCGCCGCAAGGAAATGGTCAAGCTGTGCAAATCGGAAGCCGAAGACGCGAAGATTGCCGTGCGCAACATCCGTCGCGACGCCAACGAGCAGCTGAAAAAGATGGTCAAGGACAAGACGGCCTCGGAAGACGACGAGCGCCGCTCCTCGGACGACATCCAGAAGCTGACCGACAAGTTCGTCGCCGACATCGACAAGCTGCTTGCGGAAAAGGAAAAAGAAGTCCTGACCGTGTAACATGTGGCGCGGAGTTCGCCCCGGGCTGATCCGCGCGCAAGAAGTAACGAATAGTAATTGAATGGCAGGAGCGGACGCTTGCCGGGCACAATCCGGAAAGCGCCCGCTTTCTTACCGTAATCGCCACGATTGGCAATGGATTTATGATCTTTAAGAGTTCGACGACCGTAGTTCCCGACGTGCCGGCCGTCCCGCGCCATATCGCCGTCATCATGGACGGCAACGGCCGCTGGGCGACGAAGCGCCTGCTGCCGCGCGTAGCCGGGCACGTCAAGGGCGTGGAAGCCGTGCGCGGCGTGGTCGAAGCCTGCGTGCTGCGCGGGGTCGAATACCTGACCCTGTTCGCCTTTTCCTCGGAAAACTGGCGCCGCCCCGAAGAAGAAGTGTCGCTCCTGATGCGCCTGTTCGTCACGGCCCTCGAGCGTGAAGTCTCGAAGATGCACGCGAATAACATCCGGCTGAAAGTCGTGGGCGACCTGTCGCGCTTCGACGCCAAGCTGCGCGAGATGATCGCCAATGCCGAGCGCCGCACGGCCGGCAACACCCGTCTGACGGTGTCCGTCTGCGCCAACTACGGCGGCCGCTGGGACATCATGCAGGCCACCAGCAAGATGGTGGCAAGCAATCCCGGCGTGACGGAATACACCGAAGACATGCTGGCGCCGCACCTGGCGATGGCCTATGCGCCGGAACCCGACCTGTTCATCCGCACCGGCGGGGAAGAGCGCATCTCGAACTTCCTGCTGTGGCAGCTGGCGTATTCCGAGCTGTATTTCACCGACACCTATTGGCCGGATTTCTCGGTCGAGTCGCTGGACGCGGCAATCGCGTCTTACCAGAGCCGCGAGCGCCGTTTCGGCCGCACCGGCGAACAAGTGGCCAAGAAAAAAAGCTGATGCTGAAAACCCGGATCCTCACCGCGCTCGTGCTGCTGGCAGTCCTGCTGCCGGTCCTGTATTCCAACAACTTCACGGCGTTCGCGGTGGTGGTGACCGTGTTCTTCGGCGCCGCGATCTGGGAAACCTTCCGCCTGTTCAACCCGACCTCCGGCAAGGCGCTCGTGGTCGCGCTGTTCTGGACCGCCGCCTTTGCCTGGACTTTTTTTGTTGCCAACAAGGGCGCGGCGCCGACCTTCTGGTTCGTGGTCAGCCTGCTGCTGTGGGCGCTGCGCTTCGTGCCCTCGCTCAAGATCGGCCTGCCGGCGCTGGACAGCACCCCCAACACGCTGCTGAGCGTGACCTATGCCGTGGCCCTGGTCGGCTGTTTCGCCGCCATTGCCGCGCTGTTCGCGTATTCGCCCCTGTACCTGCTGTCGGTGATGGCCATCGTCTGGGCCGCCGACATCTTCGCCTATTTTTCCGGTAAAGCTTTCGGCAAGCATAAACTGGCCCCATCGATCTCGCCCGGTAAATCCTGGGAAGGCGCGATCGGCGGCGGCATTTCCGTGCTGGTCATCGCCACCCTGGTGATTATCTTTGGCAGGGACGCACTGGCGAACACCTTCCCGGTCCGCGTGCAGGCCAGCCTCGGCTGGGCCGCCACGTATGCCATCCTGATCCTGATTGTCGCCGCCAGCATCGTCGGCGACCTGTTCGAATCCCAGCTCAAGCGCCGCGCCGCCATGAAGGACAGCAGCAACCTGCTGCCTGGCCATGGCGGGGTGCTCGACCGGATCGACGCCCTGGTACCGGTACTGCCCCTGGCGGCACTGATCGGCGCCTGGCTGTAAGGAGTTTTACAATGCAAAGCATCACCATCCTCGGCGCCACCGGCTCGATCGGCGTCTCGACGCTCGACGTGCTCGCGCGTCATCCCGAGCAGTACCGTGTCTACGCACTGTCGGCGCACAGCCGCGTCGAGGAACTGGCGCAGCAATGCCGCCAATTCCGTCCCCAACGCGCAGTCGTCGGCACGCCCGGGGCGGCGGCCGAACTGGCGCGCCTGCTTGAAGGGCTGGCCATCGATATCGCCCACGGCGAAGCCGCCCTGTGCGAGATCGCCTCCAGCCCGGACACCGACACCGTGATGGCCGCCATCGTCGGCGCGGCCGGCCTGGCGCCGGCCCTGGCCGCGGCGCGCGCCGGCAAGAAAATCCTGCTCGCGAACAAGGAAGCGCTCGTCATGTCGGGCCAGCTGTTCATGGACGCCGTGCGCGAGCACAAGGCGACCCTGCTGCCGATCGACAGCGAGCACAATGCGATTTTCCAATCGCTCCCGAGCCATTACGCACGCACGCCGGCCAATGCCGGCGTCGCGAAAATCCTGCTGACCGCGTCCGGCGGCCCCTTCCTGAACCGCGCGGTCGAAACGCTGGAAGACGTGACCCCGGCGGAGGCCTGCAAGCACCCGAACTGGTCGATGGGCCGCAAGATCTCGGTCGACTCCGCGACCATGATGAACAAGGGCCTGGAAGTGATCGAGGCGCACTGGCTGTTCGGCGCGCCGGCCGACCTGATCGAGGTCGTGATCCACCCGCAAAGCGTGATCCACTCGATGGTGTCCTACGTCGACGGCTCCGTGCTGGCCCAGCTCGGCAACCCCGACATGCGCACCCCGATCGCCCACGCGCTGGCTTACCCGGAGCGCATCGATTCCGGCGTGGCCCAGCTCGACCTCACCACGATGGGCGCGCTGCAATTCCACAAGCCCGACTACGAGCGCTTCCCCTGCCTCGCGCTCGCCTTCGACGCCCTGCGTGAAGGCGGCACGGCCCCGGCCCTGCTGAACGCGGCCAACGAAATCGCGGTCGAAGCTTTTCTCGACGAGCGCATCGGCTTCCGCGACATCGACCGTGTGGTGCGCCGCGTGATGGACGAAAATCCACACGGCGCCGCGCGCGACATCGAGGCCGTGATGGTCCAGGATGCGCGCGCCCGCGTCGCCGCCTCGAACATCGTCGCCACCATCTCCCGGAGCTGACCATGGGCTTCCTGTTTACCGCGGCCGCCTTCCTGCTGGCGCTGGGGCCGCTCATCGTCTTCCACGAACTCGGCCACTACTGGGTCGCGCGCGCCTGCGGCGTGAAGGTGCTGCGCTTCTCGGTGGGCATGGGCAAGGTGCTGTGGTCGCGCCGCTTCGGCCCGGACCAGACCGAATGGGCCGTGTCCGCGCTGCCGCTGGGCGGCTATGTGCAGATGCTCGACAGCCGCGACCCGGCCACCGCGCCGGCGAACGACGCGGACCGCGCGCGCGATTTCATGCGCCAGAACGTCTGGAAGCGCATCGCCATCGTCGCCGCCGGTCCCATCGCCAACTTCCTCCTCGCCATCGCGCTGTTCGCGGCCCTGTTCATGCATGGCACCGAAGAACCCGGCACCAGACTGCGCCCGATGGCGGCGAACACGCCGGCCTATGTCGCCGGCCTGCGCGGCGGCGACAGCATCGTCGCCGTGAACGGCGAGCCGGTGGCCGCCTGGTCCGACCTGCGCTGGCAGCTGACCCATCTCGCGGTCGACAAGATCGATGCCCACCTCACCGTGCGCGGCGCCGACGGCAGCCAGTACGCGGCCACGATTCCCGCCGCGTCGGTGAAGGAACCCGGTCCCGAAGCCGACCTGATGACGATGCTGGGCCTGGACGTCTGGATCGGCATGCCGCGCGTCGAGAAGGCGGCGGCGGGCGGAGCAGGGGAGCGCGCCGGCCTGCAGCCGGGCGACCTCGTGCTCGGCGCCGACGGCAAGCCTTTCGCCAGTGCGGCGGAGTTCGTGCAGGCGGTACGCGCCGCGCCCGGGCGCACGCTGCAGCTGCAGGTAAGGCGCGCAAACCAGACGCTCACGCTGCCGCTCACGCCTGCGAAGGACGCGAAAGGGCAGGGCCTGGCGAACGTGCAGCTGGCGCAGGCCATCGAGCGCGTCACCGTGCAGGCCGGGCCCTTCGAGGCCGTGGCCAAGGGCGCGCGCCGCACCTGGGAGATGACGGCGCTGACGTTCAAGATGATCGGCAAGATCGTCACGGGGCAAGCTTCGCTGAAGAACATCACCGGCCCGATCGCGATCGCCGACTACGCCGGACAGACCGCACGCATGGGCCTGGCGACCTTTTTGGGCTTCATCGCGGTCGTCAGCGTGAGCCTGGGTGTAATGAATCTGTTACCAATACCAGTGCTGGATGGGGGGCATTTGCTGTATTATTCGCTGGAAGTTTTGACCGGGCGTCCCCTGTCCGAGCGAATCCAGGGATTCGCACAGCGCGCGGGGGTGGCCCTGCTGTTCATGCTGATGGCGCTCGCCATCTTCAATGACCTCTCGCAGCGGCTGTAGGGCCTCATGGCTTAGAGCGCTACGTGCTCGCCACCGGCAAACAAGAAAATGTATGTTGTCCACTGACTGACTAGCCAATGAAATCACAACCAGATCGTTTTGCCCTGCCGTTCATTCGCCGCAGCCTGATCGGCGCAGCCGTGCTGGCCCTGTGCGCCGGCCAGGCGCTCGCCGTCAATCCCTTCGTCGTCAAGGACATCCGCATCGAAGGCATCCAGCGTACCGAAGCCGGCACCGTGTTCAGCTACCTGCCGGTGCGCGTGGGCGAGACCTTCGACGACGACAAGAGCGTCGCCGCGATCAAGGCCCTGTACGCGACCGGCTTCTTCAAGGACATCCGCCTCGAAGAAGAAAACGGCGTGCTGGTGGTGCTGGTCGAGGAACGTCCGGCGATCAACACGGTCGATTTCACCGGCACCAAGGAATTCGAGAAGGACATGCTGGTCAAGGCGCTGAAAGACATCGGCGTCGGCGAAGCGAAGATCTACGACAAGGCCGCGGTCGACCGCGCCGAGCAGGAGCTCAAGCGCCAGTACCTGTCGCACGGCCTGTACGGCGTGAAGATCACCACCACGGTCACCCCGATCGAGCGCAACCGCGTGAACGTCATGTTCAACGTCGACGAAGGCGAGATCGCGCGCATCAAGGGCATCAACATCGTCGGCAACAAGGCCTTCTCGGACAAGGAACTGCGCGAGATCTTCGAGCTCCGTACCTCGGGCTGGTTCACCTGGTACTCGAAAGCCGACCAGTACTCGAAGACCAAGCTGACCGGCGACCTGGAAGCGATCAAGTCCTACTACCTCGACCGCGGCTACCTCGAGGCGACCGTCGAATCGACCCAGGTGGCGATCACGCCGAACAAGAAGGAAATCTACCTCACCATCAATATCACCGAAGGCGAGAAGTATACGGTCTCCAGCGTCAAGCTCGAGGGCGAGACTTTCGGGCGCGAGGAAGAGCTGCGCCAGCTGATCGTCCTGCAGCCGGGCAAAACCTATTCGGGCGCGCTGCAGGAAGCGTCGAACAAGCGCATCGCCGCGCGCCTCGGCCAGTTCGGCTACGCCTTCGCCAACGTGAACGCGGAGCCGCAGATCGACCGCGAGAAGCGCGAAGTCGCCTTCACCTTCGTCGTCGATCCGGGCAAGCGCGCCTATGTGCGCCACGTGAACATCTCGGGCAACACCGTCACCCGCGACGAAGTGATCCGCCGCGAATTCCGCCAGTTCGAAAGCTCCTGGTACGACGCCGACAAGGTCAAGCTCTCGCGCGACCGCGTCGACCGCCTCAGCTACTTCAAGGAAGTGAAAGTCGACACGCCGGAGTCGCCGGGCACCAGCGACCAGGTCGACGTCAACCTGACGGTCGAAGAACGCCCGACCGGTAACTTCATGATCGGCGGCTCGTTCTCGCAGGCCGAGAAGTTCACCTTCACCGCCTCGGTGCAGCAGGCGAACTTCGCCGGCAGCGGCCAGACCGTCGGCATCGACCTGAATACCTCGAAGTACAGCCGCACCATCGCGTTCTCGAACACGAACCCGTACTTCACCGACGACGGCATCTCGCGCGCCTTCCAGCTCTACCTGCGCACGACGCGTCCGCCGCTGACCAACATCGGTTCGTACACGGTGCGCCAGACCGGCGGCAACATGACCTTCGGCGTGCCGTTCTCCGAGATCGACACCGTCTACTTCGGCGCGGGCCTCGAGCGCACTTCGCTCGAGACCGACGCCACCAGCCCGGCCCTGTACCGCAACTACGTGGCGCAGAACGGCGGGCCGAGCAACCCGGCCGATACCTCGACCTACGGTATCGGCACCGGCAAGAGCATCTCGATCCCGCTGACCGTGGCCTGGGGCCGCGACAGCCGCGACAGCGCGCTGACGCCGAGCATCGGCCGCTACCAGCGCGCCAACCTCGAGGTCGACGCGATCGGCGACGCCAAGTACTTCCGCGTCGTCTACGAACACCAGTGGTATCGTCCGCTGACGTCGTGGATGACGCTCGCCACGCGCGGCGAGTTCGATTACGGCAAGGGCATCGGCAAGAGCTCGTATCCGGTCTTCAAGAACTTCTATGCAGGCGGCATCGGTTCGGTGCGCGGCTACGAAAGTTCGACGCTGGGCGTGGTCGATCCGGTGTATGGCGACGCCATCGGCGGCTCGAAGCGCGTGATCGGCAGCGTCGAACTGCAGTTCCCGTTCCCGGGCGGCGGCAAGGACCGCAGCCTGCGCTGGTTCACTTTCCTGGACGGCGGCCAGGTGTTCCAGGAGAAGTCGAAGATCTACCTGGGCGAGCTGCGCTACTCGGGCGGTATCGGCCTGTCCTGGATTTCGCCGGTGGGTCCGCTGCGCTTGAGTTATGCTAAGCCCCTGAACGCGAAACCGAGCGACCAGCTCGAGCGCTTCCAGTTCCAGATGGGCACGGGCTTCTGACCGGGCGCCCGTCGGCTTTACCCCTTTCATCGCGGAGACATATGTTGAAAAATCCGATAGCCTCCCTGCCAAGCGTCCTGGTGCTGGCAGCCCTGTGCGCCGCCGCTCCGCTGGCCGGGGCGCAGACGGCCCCGAGCCGCATCGGCTTCGTGGTCACCGAGCGCCTGATGACCGAATCGAAAATGGCCAAGGCGGCCGACGCCAAGATCCAGGCCGAATTCTCGAAGCGCCAGAAGACGACCGAGGAGATGGTGGCGAAGTTCAAGCAGATGAGCGAGAAGTTCGACGCCGACGCGCCGCGCCTGACCGACATCGAGCGCACCCGCCGCGCGCGCGAACTGTTCGACATGGAAAAGGACGTGCAGCGCATGCAGCGCGAGTTCACCGAAGACCTCATGCAGCGCAAGAGCGAGGAACGCGCGGCGATCGCCACCAAGGCCTATAAACTGATCGAACAGATCGCCGAGCAGGAAAAACTCGACGCCGTGCTGCAGGAAGCGGCCTGGTCGAGCCCGCGCATCGACATCACCGACCGGATCCTGAAACAGCTGGACAAGTAATATTTTGGAACATCGCGAACAAACACAGCCGGGCGTACGCCTGGGCGACCTGGTCGAGCGTTTCGGCGGCCAGCTGACCGGCGACCCGGACCTCGTGGTCGCCTCGATCGCGCCGCTCGACAGCGCCGGCCCCACGCAGATCAGCTTCCTCTCCAACAGCAAGCTGCGCGCGCTGGCCGCCCAGAGCGAGGCCGCCGCGCTGATCCTGTCGCCGCTGGACGACCCGTCGGTCGCCGCCACCTATACCGGTGCGCGCATCGTCACCACCAACCCCTACGCCTATTTCGCGCGTGCGGCGCAATACTTCGTGTCGCTCGAAGAAGCCGCGCCGCTGCCGGGCATCCACCCGAGCGCGGTCGTCGATGCCTCGGCCGAGATCGATGCGAGCGCCCACGTCGGGCCGCATGTGACGATCGAAGCGGGCGCCGTCGTGAAAGCCGGCGCCGTGATCGACCACGGCTGCTTCGTCGGTCGTGAGGCGATCATCGGCGAGGGCACGCACCTCTTCGCCAACGTCACTTTCCACCGCAAGTGCGTGATCGGCGCGCGCGGCATCGTCCACTCGGGCGCGGTGATCGGCGGCGACGGCTTCGGCTTCGCGAACGAGGCGGGTGTCTACATCAAGATCCCGCAGACCGGGCGCGTGCTGATCGGCGACGACGTCGACATCGGCTCGAACACCTCGATCGACCGCGGCGCGCTGGCCGATACGGTCATCGAAGACGGCGTCAAGCTCGACAACCAGATCCAGATCGGCCACAACTGCCATATCGGCGCGCACACGGCGATGGCCGGCTGCGTCGGCGTGGCCGGCAGCGCGAAGATCGGCAGCCGCTGCACCTTCGGCGGCGCGGCGATGGTGCTGGGCCACCTCGAGATCGCCGACAACGTGCATATCTCGTCGGGCAGCATGGTCTCGCGCTCGGTGCTCGAGCCTGGCCAGTACACAGGCTTTTATCCGCTCGCGAAGAATGCCGAATGGGAGAAGTCGGCCGCCATCGTGCGCAACCTGAACACGATGCGCGACAAGATCCGCTCGCTCGAAAAAACAATCAAAACGATTACACAAAGAAGTGAACCCGACCATGACTGACACCGCAACCGCAACCGCAAAGCGCACCCTCGGCATCACCGAGATCAAGGAATACCTGCCGCACCGTTATCCGCTGCTGCTGGTCGACCGCGTCCTCGACGTCGAAGTGGGCAAGCGCATCACCGCCATCAAGAACGTGACCGTCAACGAAGAATTCTTCAACGGCCACTTCCCGCACCAGCCGGTCATGCCGGGCGTGCTGATGATCGAAGCGATGGCGCAGACGGCGGCCATCCTCTCCTTCATGACGATGGACGTGAAGCCGGACGAGAACTCGGTCGTGTACTTCGTCGGTATCGACAACGCGCGCTTCAAGCGTCCGGTCGGGCCTGGCGACCAGCTGGTGATGGACGTCGAGATCCTGCGCGTCTCGCGCGGCATCTGGAAGTACAAGGCCACCGCCAGCGTCGACGGCAAGATCGCGGTCGAGGGTGAGCTGATGTGCACCATCCGCGCCAACGAGAAGGCTGCGGAGCAGTAATATGAGTAAGATTCACGCGACTGCGATCGTCGATCCGAAGGCCGAGCTC
>Ga0308170_10004934_pt1 | contig 10359 bp, 7 predicted proteins | sample PhyBR2_2_FD_202136 | JGI IMG/M metagenome (GOLD analysis project Ga0308170, IMG submission 202136) | Phyllosphere microbial communities from UC Gill Tract Community Farm, Albany, California, United States - DLSLSB.R2 | ecosystem: Host-associated > Plants > Phyllosphere > Unclassified | place... | reverse complement strand
GGCTGGCCAGTCAGAGAAACTTCACCGGTGAATTTCTTCATGCGGCCTTCAACCATTTTCTCTGCGATCTCTTTTGGCTTACCAGACTGCATCGCGATGTCCAGCTGAACCTGGTACTCTTTCTCTACCACTTCTGCAGACACGTCTTCTGGCTTAACGAATTCTGGCTTGCTCGCGGCAACGTGCATAGCCAGCTGCTTAACCAGCTCTTCATCAGCATTGGTAGCGGCAATCAGAACGCCGATACGCGCGCCGTGCAGGTAGGTACCCAGCAGGTCGCCTTCCAGGCTTGCAACGCGACGAATGTTGATGTTCTCACCGATTTTAGCAACCAGTGCAACACGCTCTTCTTCGAACTGGGCTTTCAGCACTTCAACATCAGTGATTTTACCGGCAACAGCCGCGTCCAGCACTTTGTCAGCGAATGCCTGGAAACCAGCATCTTTAGCAACGAAGTCAGTCTGGCAGTTAACTTCCAGAATCACACCGTAGTTGCCTTCGATTTTGGTTTTGATCACGCCGTCAGCAGCCACGTTGCCTGCTTTCTTAGCCGCTTTGATTGCGCCAGATTTACGCATGTTCTCAATGGCCAGCTCGATGTCGCCATTGGCTTCAGTCAGCGCTTTCTTACAATCCATCATGCCAGCGCCAGTGCGCTCGCGCAGTTCTTTTACCAGAGCAGCGGTAATATCAGCCATTCTCTAATCCTCGGTTAGCTCAGCATCTGCAATTACAGAAGCCTTAACGGGAAACATTCTGCCCCGCTGAATTTTCTTTCAGCAAAGCGAACTCGAAAAAATAAAGGGGCCACAAAGGCCCCTTACAGATTCACATCTGATTTTTAAGGGCTCTTAACAGAGCAAGCCTTATTACTCAGCTTCAGCGAAGGTTTCTTCTGCCTGCTGAGCCAGGTCCTGAGAGCGACCTTCACGTACAGTGGTAGCCACTGCAGTCAGGTACAGGCTAACAGCACGGATTGCATCGTCATTACCTGGGATAATGTAGTCAACACCGTCTGGATCAGAGTTGGTATCAACGATAGCGAACACTGGGATACCCAGGTTGTTTGCTTCTTTGATAGCAATGTGTTCGTGGTCTGCATCGACAACAAACAGTGCGTCTGGCAGGCCGCCCATGTCTTTGATACCGCCCAGGCTGTTTTCCAGCTTGGCCAGTTCACGAGCGCGCATCAGCGCTTCTTTCTTAGTCAGTTTGTCGAAGGTGCCATCCTGAGACTGAGTTTCCAGATCTTTCAGACGTTTGATTGACTGACGAACGGTTTTCCAGTTAGTCAGCATACCACCCAACCAGCGGTGATTAACGAAGAACTGGTCGCAGCTCAGAGCGTGCTCTTTTACCGCTTCGCTTGCAGCGCGCTTAGTACCAACAAACAGAATCTTACCTTTACGGGAAGAGATCTTGCTCAGCTCAGCCAGGGCTTCGTTGAACATTGGTACAGTTTTCTCAAGGTTGATGATGTGAACTTTGTTACGCGCGCCGAAGATGAATGGCTTCATTTTCGGGTTCCAGTAACGGGTCTGGTGACCGAAGTGTACACCGGCCTTGAGCATGTCGCGCATGGAAACAGTTGCCATGATTACCTCTATAGATATAGTTTGGGGTTAAGCCTCCACGTATCCCGTACAACCGACCCATCGGCTCTTTCGAACCAGCAAGGCACCCCGGCGTAGGTGTCGATACGTGTGTGTTATTTACACATAGTGAGATTTATGCGTTTCTCAATCTGGCGAAGAGACTCACCGAACAGAGAATCGTCGGCGCGCTTTATACCATAAAGCCGCAGCTGTAGCCAACTATTGTTACCCTTGCGGCCCGAATTAAATGACTGCCGCAGGCCACAGCATGGCTGAGACCACAAACTGCAATTGGCAGCGTCGGGGCAGGCTGATACCATTGCAGCACTTTCTTTATATTATTGTCGACAATGACGACAAATGTGGACCGAATGAATGGCTATCTCAATTAAAACCCCTGAAGAAATCGAAAAAATGCGCGTTGCCGGTCGCCTGGCGGCTGAAGTGCTTGAGATGATTGAAGAGCACGTCAAGCCTGGCGTCAGCACCGGTGAGCTGGACCGTATCTGCCACGATCACATCGTCAACAAGCAGCATGCGGTCTCCGCCAGCCTCGGCTATCACGGCTTCCCGAAATCCGTCTGTATTTCGGTCAATGAAGTGGTGTGCCACGGTATTCCGAGCGACGAAAAAATTCTGAAGGATGGCGATATCGTCAATATCGACGTCACCGTAATCAAAGATGAGTATCACGGCGATACCTCAACCATGTTTATCGTGGGTAAACCGACGATTCAGGGCGAGCGCCTGTGCCGCGTCACCCAGGAGAGCCTCTACCTGGGCCTGCGTATGGTAAAGCCGGGTATCCGCCTGCGCACCATCGGTCGTGAGATCCAGAAGTTTGTAGAGGCGCAGGACTTCTCCGTCGTGCGTGAGTACTGCGGCCACGGTATCGGTAAAGGCTTCCACGAAGAGCCGCAGGTACTGCACTACGACGCAGATGACGGCGGCGTGGTGCTGCAGGCCGGTATGGCCTTTACCATCGAACCGATGGTTAACGCCGGTGATTACCGTATCCGCAGCATGAAAGATGGCTGGACCGTAAAAACCAAAGATCGCAGCTTGTCCGCACAGTACGAACACACTATTGTGGTAACGGAAAACGGCTGCGAAATTATGACGCTGCGTAAAGATGACACCATCCCGGCGATTCTGGTTGCGGAATAGTTACAGGGGCTGACCTTCTTTTCCCGGTTAGCCCGCATGCAGAATACCAGGCCGGCGCAAGCCGGTTTTTTTATGTCTTAGGGGCGGTGAAATGAATAAAGATGTAACTGAAGCCAGCATCCTGAAAAAGCTCACCAAAGCGCCACGACGCTGGGAAGACCGCGAGCTAAATCGCGATACGCTGAAGCATCACCTTGATGTTTTCCAGCAGCATCTGGCCGCCGCGTTCGACGCCGGGCAGGACGTGGAAAGCCTGATCGATGCGCGCACCCTGTTTATTGACCGCCTGCTGCGGCGGCTGTGGCGCTTCTTTGGCTTCCCGGAAAAAGAGGGCGTCGCGCTGGTCGCCGTTGGCGGCTATGGCCGTGGCGAGCTGCACCCGCTCTCCGATATTGACGTACTGATCCTCAGCCGCAAACCGCTGTCAGACGAAGATGCCCAGCGCACCAGCGATCTGCTAACCCTGATGTGGGACCTGAAGCTGGAAGTTGGCCACAGCGTGCGCACCCTCGAAGAGTGCCTGCTGGAGGGGTTATCTGACCTCACCGTCGCCACCAACCTGATTGAATCGCGCATGCTGACCGGCGACCTTGCGCTATTCCTCGAGTTGCAGAAGAACATTTTCAGCGATGGCTTCTGGCCTTCTGACCGCTTCTTCGCCGCCAAAATCGAAGAGCAGCAGGAGCGCCACCAGCGCTACCACGGCACCAGCTACAACCTGGAGCCGGATATCAAAAGCAGTCCCGGTGGCCTGCGCGATATCCACACGCTGCTGTGGGTCGCCCGCCGCCACTTCGGCGCCACTTCGCTTGACGATATGGTTGGCTTTGGTTTCCTGACCGAAGCCGAGCGTAATGAACTCAACGAATGCCAGAGCATGCTGTGGCGTATCCGCTTCGCCCTGCACCTCACCCTCACCCGCTACGACAACCGCCTGCTGTTTGACCGCCAGCTCAACGTGGCCCAGCGTCTTAACTATCAGGGTGACGTCAATGAACCTGTCGAGCGCATGATGAAGGACTTTTTCCGCGTCACGCGCCGCGTCGGTGAACTCAACCAGATGCTGCTGCAGCTGTTTGATGAGGCTATCCTCGCGCTCGGCACCGACGAGAAACCGCGGCCGATGGATGAGGAATTCCAGCTGCGCGGCACCCTGATTGACCTGCGGGATGAGACCCTGTTCGCCCGGCAGCCGGAAGCGATCATGCGCATGTTCTGGGCGATGGTGCGCACGCCGAAAATTACCGGTATTTACTCCACTACCCTGCGCCACCTGCGCCACGCGCGCCGCAATCTGACGCAGCCGCTCTGTACCATCCCGCAGGCGCGTGAGCTGTTCCTGTCGATCCTGCGGCACCCAGGCGCGGTGAGCCGGGCACTGGTGCCAATGCACCGCCACAGCGTGCTGTGGGCCTACATGCCGCAGTGGAGTAACATTGTCGGCCAGATGCAGTTTGACCTGTTCCATGCTTATACCGTTGATGAGCACACCATTCGCGTGCTGCAAAAGCTGGAAAGCTTTGCCGACGAACGCACCCGCCCGCGCCACCCGCTGTGCGTGGAGCTGTGGCCACGCCTGCCGCAGCTGGAGCTGCTGCTGATGGCGGCACTGTTCCACGATATCGCCAAAGGGCGCGGCGGTGACCACTCGATCCTCGGCGCGCAGGACGCGCTGGAGTTCGCCGAAATGCACGGCCTGAATTCACGCGAAACCCAGCTGGTTGCCTGGCTGGTGCGCCACCACCTGCTGATGTCGGTGACCGCCCAGCGCCGCGATATTCAGGACCCGACGGAGATCCAGCAGTTCGCTGAAGTGATGCAGAACGAAAGTCGCCTGCGTTACCTGGTGTGCCTGACGGTGGCGGATATCTGCGCCACCAATGAAACGCTGTGGAACAGCTGGAAGCAGAGCCTGATACGCGAACTGTTCTTCGCCACCGAGAAGCAGCTGCGGCGCGGCATGGAGAACAGCCCCGACCTGCGCGAGCGCGTACGCCACCACCGCCTGCAGGCGCTGGCGCTGCTGCGCATGGACAACATCGATGAAGAGGCCCTGCACCGTATCTGGGGCCGCTGCCGCGCAGACTATTTCCTGCGCCACACGCCTAACCAGCTGGCCTGGCATGCGCGCCACCTGATGAATCACGACCTCAGCAAGCCGCTGATCCTCGTCAGCCCGCAGGCGACACGCGGCGGCACCGAGATCTTTATCTGGAGCCCGGATCGTCCCTACCTGTTTGCCACCGTAGCCGGGGAGCTGGATCGCCGTAACCTCAGCGTTCACGATGCGCAGATCTTTACCAGCCGCGACGGCATGGCAATGGATACCTTTATCGTGCTGGAGCCGGACGGTAGCCCGCTGGCGCCGGATCGCCATGAGATGATCCGCCAGGCGCTGGAGCAGGCGATCTGTCAAACTCACTGGCAGCCGCCGCGCATGCGCCGGCAGTCGGCAAGGTTGAAGCATTTTAGCGTTGATACCGCGGTGAATTTCTTACCCACACATACTGACAGACGAACGTATCTGGAATTAGTGGCGCTCGATCAGCCCGGGTTACTGGCACGCGTTGGCGAAGTGTTTGCCGACTTAAACGTGTCGCTGCACGGCGCGCGCATCAGCACCATCGGCGAACGCGTCGAGGATTTATTTATCCTCGCCAACAGCGATCGTCGGGCATTAGACGCAGATTTGCGCGAAGTGCTGCAACAACGGTTGACAGAGGCCCTTAATCCAAACGATAAAGTGTGACCCAGATTTACTTTTTATCAGTGCCAGCGCGTGATTCTGCCGCAGCGGAATCGTTTTCGTTGAATATGCGTCGGCAAAACCAGGAAGAGACTAACTATGCAACAGTTACAGAGTGTTATTGAGGCTGCTTTCGAGCGCCGTGCGGACATTACCCCAGCCAACGCGGATACCGTTACCCGTGAAGCGGTTAACCAGGTTATTGCCCTGCTCGACAGCGGTGCCCTGCGCGTGGCTGAGAAGATCGACGGTCAGTGGGTGACTCACCAGTGGCTGAAGAAAGCGGTGCTGCTCTCTTTCCGCATCAATGACAATCAGGTAATGGAAGGCGCTGAAAGCCGCTACTACGACAAAGTCCCGATGAAATTCGCCGACTATGACGAAGCGCGCTTTAAGAAAGAGGGCTTCCGCGTGGTGCCACCTGCCGCCGTGCGTCAGGGTGCATTTATCGCCCGTAACACCGTGCTGATGCCTTCTTACGTCAACATTGGCGCCTATGTTGATGAAGGCTCGATGGTGGATACCTGGGCGACCGTGGGCTCCTGTGCGCAGATTGGTAAAAACGTGCACCTGTCCGGCGGCGTGGGCATCGGTGGCGTACTGGAGCCTCTGCAGGCCAACCCGACAATCATCGAAGACAACTGCTTTATCGGCGCCCGTTCTGAGATCGTTGAAGGCGTGATCGTGGAAGAAGGCTCGGTGATCTCAATGGGCGTTTATATCGGCCAGAGCACCAAAATCTTTGACCGCGAAACCGGCGAAGTCCACTTCGGTCGCGTTCCGGCGGGTTCAGTAGTGGTTTCCGGCAACCTGCCATCCAAAGACGGTACCTATAGCCTGTACTGTGCGGTGATTGTGAAAAAGGTTGACGCCAAAACCCTCGGCAAAACCGGCATCAACGAACTGCTGCGTACCATCGACTAATCTCGTCTGCGGGCTGCCACGGCGGCCCGCCCTCTCCTGTAACGTTAACTTTACGTTTCTTCTGCGAACTACCTCTTTCACGCCGCGAAACAAGTGATGCTATTGCGCACAATCTGAGCCATAATCCGCGCCAGAAAAATCCTGTTCTTAAATTAACCGATCCTTTTCCGTTTTTCGGATAGCGACTACATTGATCGCATCTGGATCGAGTGTCTCCTTAAAGGAAAATGCTATGTACGATAATTTGAAAGGTCTGGGCATTGCAACGCCGGAAGATATCGACCGTTACAGCCTGCGTCAGGAAGCGAACAACGACATCCTGAAAATCTATTTCCGCAAAGACAAAGGCGAGTTCTTTGCCAAGAGCGTGAAATTTAAATATCCGCGTCAGCGTAAAACTGTGGTGGCTGATAATGCCAGCCAGGGTTACAAAGAAGTGCAGGAAATTAGCCCTAATCTGCGCTATGTGATTGACGAACTGGATCAGATTTGCCAGCGCGATCAGGTAGAAGTCGATCTGAAACGTAAAATTCTCGACGACCTGCGTCATCTGGAAAGCGTTGTTTCAAATAAGATCGCAGAAATTGAATCAGACCTGGATAAACTGACCCGCAACGGTCGTTAAAATAAATAAGGGGTGACCAGAAAAAAGGTCTCCCCTTACGCTTAAAGTCCAGTGTAAGGGCGGACCCTCTTTTTCGGTCCGCCCTTTTCGACATCATTTACTGCATCAGCAGGTAAATGCTGCTGTCGCCACGCTGAATATTCAGCGCCAGTACCGATGGCTTAGTATCCAGGATTTTGCGCAGCTCACCCAGATTAGCAATTGCCTGCTGGTTAACGCCCAGGATCACATCGTCTTTCTTCAGACCGATGCGCGCCGCCGCAGAACCGGCCTTCACGCTATCCACCTTCACGCCTTTGGTTCCCTTCGCATCGTAGTTGCTGAGGTTAGCGCCTTCAATACCGGTGTAGATAGTACCGGAATCGACCTTGGCTGCGGTGCTCTGCTGCAGCGCCACGTTAACCTTCATCGGCTTACCGTCGCGGATCAGGCCCAGCTCCATTTTGGTGCCAACCGGCAGCGAGCCGACTTCAGCACGCAGCGCCGCAAAGCTGGAAATTGGCTTGTTGTTGAGAGAAACGATCACGTCCCCGGCTTTAATGCCCGCTTCCGCAGCGGAAGATTTAGGCAGCACCTGGCTGACAAATGCACCGCGCTGCGCGTCGACCTTCATCGCTTTCGCCAGCTCAGAGTTCAGCTCGGTGCCCATAATCCCCAGCTCGCCGCGTTTCACCTGGCCATACTCAACCATCTGACCGGTCAGGTTTTTCACCATGTTACTTGGGATAGCAAAGCCGATACCGATGTTGCCGCCGTCTGGCGCCAGGATCGCGGTATTAATCCCGATCAGCTCACCGTTCAGGTTCACCAGCGCACCGCCGGAGTTACCGCGGTTGATCGCCGCATCGGTCTGGATAAAGTTTTCGTAGTTTTCCACATTCAGGCCGCTGCGGCCAAGCGCAGAGACGATCCCCGAGGTGACCGTTTCACCCAGGCCGTACGGGTTACCGATCGCCACGGTGTAGTCACCCACGCGCAGCGCATCTGAATCGGCAATTTTAATCGCGGTGAGACCTTTGGCATCTTTCAGCTGAATCAGTGCGATATCGGAACGCGGATCTTTACCAATCACTTTGGCGTCAAATTTACGCCCGTCGCTCAGCTGCACCTGAATTTTGGTGGCGTTATCTACCACGTGGTTATTGGTGACCACATAGCCTTTAGCGGCATCAATCACTACGCCAGAGCCGAGCGCTTTGAATTTCTGCTGCTGGGTATCTGCTCCGCCGTTGCCTTCCGCCCCGCCGCCCTGACACATTGGTGAGGACTGGAACGGCGAACCGTCCTGACAGAATGGCGAGTTGTCGCCGAAGAACTGCTGGAACTGCTGCGGCATACGCTGCGTGCGCACCGTGGTGCTGCCTTCAACATTGATACTGACCACCGACGGCATCACTTTTTCCAGCATCGGTGCCAGGCTTGGCAACTGCTGAGTGGGCGTAGAAGATGAGGCGGTTTCAGCAGCGCTGGCAGATAACGGGCTCATTGCCAGCCCAATGCTCATGGCAAGGGCACTTAATACTAACGTGGTTTTTTTCATTAGATGGATTCTCAAGTATTCAGTTAAATAACCATTGCTGTGGTTGTGATGATGAGATTAACTTTTTAGCGCTAAGTTCATGTTTAAATATTAGGGAAAGGTAAAAAAGTATTGTCTCCCTTTACAAAACTCAGCACAGCTTATTCCACGGCCATCAGACGCCGATACTCATCCCAGGCGTACAGATCGGTCATCCCGCTAATGTAATCCTGTAACAGGCGCGCGCGATAATAGTATTCCCAGATAGCCTCTTCGTTTGGCGTTTTATCCAGTTTTTCCACGGCTTCACTGTAGGCGAGGCGAAAACGCGTTGAGAGTTTGTGAAACAGCCGCGTTTCAATCGGATACCCCTTCAGATAATCCTTCTCATTCAACTCGCTAAATTCTTCGCGCGTTAACAGCAGCAGCGGGCGGTATATATCCAGCAGGCCGCTGATAACCCGATACCCCTGCAATTCCAGCTGCTCAACTTCCGGATGATTAAATACGTGGCGGAAGGCGACTTTTTTGAAAATATCCAGCAGCAGGCTGTGAGGACTGCCATCTTCCAGCAGCGCCTCGTTGAAATCACCATGATAGACCGCGGGCAGATGATCGATGAAACGGCTGGCGGCGTGCGGCACGAGCTCCGCGACAGTATTGACGCGCAGATACATAAAGAACTGATCCTCGCGACTGAGGTTGGTCTGGCGGCTGCGTGATTTCTCCAGCGCGGTGGTCACCACCGTGGCAAACAGATCGCCCTGCTGATGATTCGGCCAGAGCTGGGACAGATGTTCATACAGCTGCTCAACGCTGAAGATTTTTTTCTCCACGGCATCTTCCAGATCCGCCACGCAGTAGGAGATATCGTCGGCCGCTTCCATGATATAGGTCAGCGGAAAACGGCTGTGCGGCTGCAGATCCAGCTGCTCGCGCAGGCGGATGACATACTCCTCTTCCGCCAGATAGTACCCGGGCTTTTTCATTAAATAGCTGTGGCTGTCCGGAACCGGACCGCTGTGCCACGCCGGGCGAGTGTATTTCAAAATGCAGCCCACCTGCGCCCAGGTCAGATTCATCTTCATCAGCGTGTGCACCATGCGGATCGCCTGCGCATTGCCCTCGAAGTGCGACAAATCCTGACGAATATTTGCACGCAGCTCGTTCAGCCCATCGTCGCAGTGACGCAGCACCTCGGGCACACAGCGGTCGGGGCGCTGGCTCTCCGGCTGCCAGCCCGCATCCAGCTGCTGACGGAACCAGTCGTTGATCGCCGACTCGCCGAAATGACCAAACGGCGGATTGCCGATATCGTGCATCAGGCAGGCCATCTCGACGATGCTTTCAAACGGCGCGGTCAGCTGCGCCAGCCCCAGCGCGGCCAGCTGGCCCTGCTCCTGCAGGCGCGTCAGCACCTCTTTGGCGATATAGCGCCCAACCTGCTGCACTTCAAGCGAATGCGTCAGCCGGGTACGCACGGCGGCATTGCGCTCCAGCGGGAAAACCTGGGTTTTCTGCTGCAGGCGGCGGATCGCCGCAGAGTTGATAATCCGCCCGCGATCGCTCTCAAATATGCGCAGAATTTCATGCTCATCCTTCGGCCCCTGATACGGACGATAGCGACGCTGCCAGTTAATTTTCGTGCGAAAGTCTATCGCGCTCATGCCTGTTCCCTCGGGTTAACGGTACGCATCACCGTCAGACGGATTATCACTGTAATGCTGCCATGATAGACTATGCGCCGAAATCATTGGCAAATTCTACAATTTTAGCGGGTATC
>Ga0308170_10004932_pt1 | contig 10360 bp, 7 predicted proteins | sample PhyBR2_2_FD_202136 | JGI IMG/M metagenome (GOLD analysis project Ga0308170, IMG submission 202136) | Phyllosphere microbial communities from UC Gill Tract Community Farm, Albany, California, United States - DLSLSB.R2 | ecosystem: Host-associated > Plants > Phyllosphere > Unclassified | place... | reverse complement strand
GCCTTTGATCCGACGCCCGCCGCCATGGAAATGGCACCGGTCACTGCGCCGCCCAGCATGCTGGCGGGGATGACGCGCAGGGGATCGGCAGCGGCGAACGGGATGGCGCCTTCGGAGATGAAGGACGCGCCCAGCAGCCAGGCTGCCTTGCCGTTTTCCTGCTCAGCGAGGCTGAAGAGCTTCTTGTTCAGGACGGTGGAAGCCAGCGCCATGGCCAGCGGCGGGACCATGCCCGAAGCCATGACTGCTGCCATGATCTGCCACGGGGCCTGGTTGTCGATGCTTGCGGCTCCCAGACCGGCGACGGCGAAGGAGTAAGCCACCTTGTTGACCGGGCCGCCCAGGTCGAAGCACATCATGAGTCCGAGGATCACGCCGAGGGCGATGGCTCCGGCACCGGTGAGTCCGGACAGCCAGTTGTTCAGGCCGGTGGTGATGGCCACGATCGGGGCGCCGAGGATGAGGAACATGAGGCCAGATGCCACCAGCGAAGCCAGCAGCGGGATGATGACCACAGGCATCAGGCCGCGCAGCCAGCGTGCGACCTGGAGGCCGCCGATAACGTGGGCGATGTAACCGGCCAGCAGGCCGCCTACGATGCCGCCGAGGAAGCCGGCGCCCATGAACCCGGCTACGGCACCGGCCACGAAGCCCGGCGCGATGCCCGGACGGTCGGCGATGGCGTAGGCGATGTACCCGGCCAGGGCCGGAACCAGGAACCCGAGCGAGAGGGCGCCGATCTTGAACAGGACCGCACCGAGGTAGGCCCCCAGCGGACCCCACGCGTTCTCCGGGAACTGGGTGGGAAGGTTGAAGATGCTGTTCTGGACCACGATCGTGTCCGCGTACTTGGTGATCAGGTAACCGCCCATGAGGAAGCCAAGGGCGATCAGCAGGCCACCGCCGGCCACGAACGGAATCATGTAGGAGACACCGGTGAGCAGGGCTTTCTTGAGCTTCTGTCCGATGTGCTCGCCCTTTTCAGCGGCCTCCAGCTCAGCCTGTTCCTCCGCGCCGAAGTGCGGGACCCGGTGGGCATTGGGGTTGTCCGCCGCAGCAAGTGCTTCCTGGACCATCTTTTCCGGTTCGTCGATGCCGCGCTTTACGGGGGCATTGATGACGGGCTTGCCGGCAAAGCGCTCCTTGCCGCGCACGTCCACGTCCACGGCGAAGATCACGGCGTCCGCTGCGGCGATGACGGCGGGGTCCAGCGCCTTGGCGCCGGAGGAACCCTGGGTCTCCACCTGCAGGTCAACGCCCACCTCCTTGGCGGCTGCCACGAGGGAATCGGCTGCCATGTACGTGTGGGCAATGCCGGTGGGGCACGCGGTCACGGCCACCAGGCGCTTGGGCCCGCGGGCCGCGCTGCCTGCCGAAGCACCTGCAGGGGCACCGACGGCGCTGGCACCTGCGGCACCGGCTGCGCCGACGCTGGCCCCTACCGGGACTGCATCCACCGGGGCGGCTGCAGCGTGCGCTGCCGGCTTGTCCGCCAGCGCGCCGTCAACGAGTTCCACGATTTCAGCCTGCGAGGAGGCGTTGCGGAGGGCTGCGGTGAAGTCCTTCTTGATCAGGGACCGCGCCAGCTTGGAGAGCAGCTTCAGGTGCTCCTGGTCCGCCCCGTCCGGAGCGGCAATGAAGAACACCAGGTCAGCCGGGCCGTCCTTGGCGCCGAAGTCAACCTTCGGGTTCAGGCGTGCCATGGCCAGGGTGGGCACGGTGACTGCTGCGGAGCGGCAGTGCGGGATGGCGATGCCACCCGGGATGCCCGTGGCGGTCTTCTGTTCGCGGGCAAAGGCGTCGGCGAAGAGGCCTTCAACTTCTGATGCGCGTCCGGTGGCAGCTACCTTGCTTGCCAGATGCCGGATCACCGTCTCGGGGGCGTTGCCCAGGTTCTGGTCGAGCTCGACCAGATCCGTGGTGATGAGCTGGGTCACTGTCAATCCTTTCGAAGGGCCGTGATGGTTACGGCATCCGGGGTGGTTTGGTTTACTGCCGGAACTGTGGAGCCCGGCAGCGAGGCAGCGGCGGCACCGTGGGCCACCGCCTGACGAAGGCAGTCGGCGGGGGCGGCGCCCCGGCCGTGGGCGAGCAGGTAGCCGGCAAGTGCGGAGTCGCCCGCACCCACCGTGCTGACCGCGGCGACCGGCGGGTGCGTGGCCAGCCACGCGCCGTCGGCCGTTACGAGGACAGCTCCCTTGGAACCGAGAGTTGCCAGCACAGCACCCACACCGGAACGTACGACGGCGGCTGCGGCGGCTGCCGCAGCAGCGGGATCCGCTTCCAGCTCGTCACCGGAGGCCGGGGTGAAACCGGCGGCTGCGGCCAGTTCCGCCAGTTCCTCGGCGTTGGGTTTGAGGAGGTCCGGTTTCCCGGAACCTGTGGTTGTTCCTCCGGAGACGGTGCTGTCCCCGGACGTTCCGCTGTCGGTGAGGGCAGCGGCGAGGGGCGCCCCGGAGGAGTCGACGGCGATCAGCGGCGCTGTGCCGTTGCCCGCCTCCCGGATCCGCCGGGCCACCGTGGCGTAGAAGTTGTCCGGGAATCCCGGTGGCAGCGAACCGGCCAGAACCACCCAGCTGGCGCCGCGGGAGCTTTCCAGCAGCAGCTTGATGAGGGCTTCCTGCTGGTCAGCAGCCAGGACGGGCCCGGGTTCGTTGATCTTGGTGGTCACGCCGCCGGGCTCGGTGAGCGCCACGTTGGTGCGCAGTGGCTCATCGATGGGAAGGGACACGAAGGGAACGGCGCTCTCCCGCAGCCCGGCCAGGACGGGGTCACCGTCTGCGCCGGGAAGGACGGCAAGGGATTCCAGCCCGGAGGCCACCAGGGCGCGGGAAACGTTGACACCCTTGCCGCCGGACTCCTGGCGGACGGAGACGGCGCGCTGCACCTCACCGCGGGCCAGCGGGCCGGGGAGGGCCACCGTCCGGTCGAGGCTGGGGTTGGCCGTGAACGTGACGATCATGCGACCACCACGTCTACGCCGGCATCTTCCAGGGCAGCTGCGAGTTCAGGTCCGGGTTCACTGTCTGTGATCAAGGTATCCAGATCTTTCAGGGAGGCGAACTGGACCAGGGTTTCCGTGTCCAGCTTGGAGGAGTCGGCCAGCACCACAATGCGGCGTGCCGACTGGACGAAGGCTGCCTTGACGGCTGCTTCTTCAGGATCGGGAGTGCTGATGCCAAAGGTGGCGTGGATGCCGTTGGTGCCGATGAACGCGATGTCCGGGCGCAGCCTGGCGGCGGCGTCCACGGTGGCCTGGCCCACGGCCACCTGGGTGATGCCGCGTACCCGACCGCCCAGGATCTGCAGGGCTACACCGGGAACATGGGAGAGTTTGCTGGCGATGGGTACTGCGTGGGTGATGACCACCAGTTCGTGCTGCGGCCCGTTTCCATCGGAAGGTTCGGCGGCGGTGCGCCGGGCCAGCATGTCTGCCAGCACTTCGGTGGTGGTGCCGCCGTCCAGCAGGACACTGGCGGTCGAGTTGCGGGGAATCAGTGCGAGGGCGGCTTCGGCGATCCGGATTTTTTGGTCCGGCCGCTGGATGGCCCGTTCGGTGACGCTTTCCTCGGTGGTGCTGAAGCGGTCTGCCGCCACTGCGCCACCGTGGACGCGCCGTACGGTTCCGGCGTTTTCCAGGGCTGCCAGGTCCCGGCGCACGGTTTCGGTGGTGATGCTGAAGCGCTCAGCCAGCAGGGTCACGCTGACCCGGCCGCTGCCGGCGACAAGCTCGGCAATCTTTTGCTGGCGCTCTTCGGCGAACACTTACCCTCCGTTGCGTAGCTGCTCTCGTGACCTGCGTCACTCTCGTGTTGAGTTACTTGACTTTATCTTTGCTTCTGTTGGTTTGTCAATGGAAACCAACATGAAACAAGATTCCTTGTCATTTGCCCTGTCGGGGCGCAAAAAAGCCGGGCTGGACGCCTGTGGTCCAGCCCGGCTCTTCGGCCTGGCGTTACTTATCCGGGGAAATGGCCCCCGTTTCCGCATGAGGTCAGATGCCGCCGTCGCGGGTTTCCTGCCGGGTGATGCGCTCACCGGTGTTGGGGTCGATCACGGACCGGGACTCGCTCACCCGCCGGCTGCGGCCGGGCGAGGCGAGGATGAGGGAAGCGATCAGCCCGATCACGCCGACGGCCATCAGGATGTAGCCCACCAGCTGCTGGTCCACAAAGGGAATCAGTCCGGGAGTCACTGCCCAGGCGAGAATAGCGCCGAGGGCGATAAGGAAGATTGACGAACCGATTCTCATGACCTGCTCCTTACGGCCGCTTCCATGTGCGGCGCTGGTATGGCGTTACGGAAGGGTGGTGCGTACTGCAAAAAGCTAAGCCTGCTGTCTGTCAGGCGTCACGCTACCGTCCGCGGGTTCCGGATTCAATGACCCGGCCGGGCAGCTCATCTGCGTCGCTAGTCTTGACCAGTGGAAACAGTTGTGTGGTCCAGGCCGGAAGGCCAACGCGCGGGCACTCCCTTGATGGTGATGATGCACGGGTACGGCACGGACGAGTCGAGGATGGTGCGCCTGTTTGAGCACCTGCCGCAGGAGTTCACCTATGCGGCCCTGCGCGCCCCAATGCCCATCGGCGACCACTGGGGCTGGTTCCTGCTCGATTACTTCCTGGCCAACGACTTTGCGGACGTGATCTCGGCGGCCAATGCCGTGCGGGCGTGGATCAAATCCGTGGAGGACCAGCACAGCAGCGTGAGCCTGATGGGATACTCGCAGGGGATGGCCATGGCCAGCACGCTGCTTCGGCTGCACCCGGGCGACTATAAGGCCGTGGTGGGGCTGTCCGGCTTCGTCCTCAAGAACGAGCTCCTTTCGGTGACCGACTCCTTCGAGGCCAAGCCACCCTTCTTCTGGGGCCGGGACAAGGCAGACCTGGTGATCAACGACGACGCCATCGCCTATACCGCTGAATGGCTGGAAAACAACACACTGCTGACGGCCCGGACGTACCCCGGAATGGGGCACGCGATGTCCAGGGTGGAGATGGTGGACGTCGGTGCTTTCCTGCGCTATTACGTGCTCCGGGAAACCGGGCAGGGAAATGCTTAAGCACTGATAAAAAACAGTTGCAAGTCAAAACTGCAAGCGCTTACACTCGTCTACGGCCATGATCGGTCCTGCAGTGGGCGGACAAGGAGGCGATGCTATGCGTACGCGCACGGGCACCTCCTTCAGGCTGCACCGGCAGGTCCTGCTGTCCGCAAACCGAAAGGACACCGCACTGCCGATGACACAACGAACTGCAGCTGACACCGCCGCCTGGACCGGCGCCTCAGCAATCCTGTTTGACCTGGACGGGGTACTGACCCCCACAGCCACGGTCCACGAGCGTGCGTGGCAGGAACTGTTCGACCATTACCTGGCCTCGCAGCCCGGCGTCCCCGGGTATCGGGAAAGCGACTATTTCGACCACATCGACGGCAAGCCCCGCTTCGATGGTGTGCGCGACTTCCTGGCCTCCCGCGGCATCACCCTGCCCGAAGGCCCCCTGGATGACGACCCCGCCAACGACACCGTCCATGGCCTGGGCAAACGGAAGAACGCGGTCTTCAATGACATCGTGAGCGCCGGCGTCGAACCGTTTGAAGGCTCCGTGCGTTTCCTCCAGGCCGTGCTGGACCGCGGACTCAAGGTCGCCGTCGTATCCTCCTCCCGGAACGCCCCCGCGGTCCTGAAGGCCGCCGGACTCAGCCACCACTTCGCCGTGGTGGTGGACGGGGTTGTGGCCGCTGAGCAGGGCCTGCCCGGCAAGCCAAGTCCGGCTACCTACGAGTACGCGGCCAAATTGCTGGACCTGTCCAGTTCGGAGTGCGTCGTCGTGGAGGACGCCGTATCCGGCGTGCAGGCGGGACAGGCAGGATCGTTCCACTCGGTGATCGGCGTAGACCGGGGAGCAGGGCGGCAGACACTCCTGGACGCAGGCGCCACCCTGGTGGTCAGCGACCTCGGGGAACTCATTCCCTAATCCCTGCGTCCACCCCCTGTTGCCTCCCCCCGGGCAACACTGCCGCTCCCACTGCGATCCCCAACCGCAGCAGCAATCCGTAGACAGCACTTCCCCCGAATACTTCGTGCCGGCCAGCCCGGCAGCACAGCAAGGCCAAAAGGACCCCGACCATGGCACTGATTACCGCGGACCGCGAACGGTTCCCCGACACCCCCTGGCAGCTCGTTGAAACCCGCTATGAACACGACGGCGCGGGAACGCTGGAGACCCTGTTCGCCCTGGGAAACGGGCATCTGGGTATCCGTGGTGCCCACTGGGCAGCGGCGGATGCCGAGCTGCCCGGAAGCTTCATCAATGGGCTGCACGAGATCTGGGACATCAAGCACGCCGAAAACGCTTTTGGTTTCGCCCGGACAGGGCAGCGCATCCTTTACATCCCGGACGCCAACAACTTCGCGGTGGTGGTGGACGGGGAGACCCTGAGCCTGGCCGAATCGGAGGTCCTTGACTACCGGCGGACGGTCGACTTCTGCACCGGAATCTACGAATGCCGGATCACCTGGCAATGCCGTTCCGGCGCCACCGTGACAACCACGGAACGGCGGGCGGTGGGCTTTGCGTCCCGGGGCAGCCTTGGCATCTCACTTGAGGTGGCCACGGACCGGCAGGTCTCGCTGGACGTCACCTCGTCGGTGATCAACCGCCAGGACCAGCCGGTGGAGGACCACTCCGTGCATGATCCCCGGCGTGCGGGCCGGCACGCAGGGCGGGTGCTGGTGCCCGTCCGGCTCGACGGCGGCGACGGGTCCCTGCGACTGTCCTGGGAGGCGGCCGAGTCCAAGCAGCGGGTGGGCATCGCCGTGGATCATTGGACCTCCCCGGGGCACCAGCCGTTCGAGACCCTGGTGGACCAGGACGACAGCAGCGTCCGCTATGTGCTCGCGGTGGATGCCGACGAGCCGTTCCGGCTGGAAAAGAGCGTCAGCTACGCCGCAGGCCGGACCGTGCAGGACCCTGGCATCGACGCAGCGGCGGTGGCGGAGGAAGGCCTGCGCGCGGTGAATGACGTCTTTGCCGAAAGCGAGGCGCACTTCCGCCGTTACTGGGCCACGTCCGACATTGTGGTCGACGGCGGCCAGCCCGGGTTGCAGCAGGCCATCCGCTGGAACCTCTTCCAGCTGGCCCAAGCCACCGCCCGTGCCGACGTTGCAGGCATCCCCGCCAAGGGCGTTACGGGATCAGGCTATGAGGGTCACTACTTCTGGGACCAGGAGGTGTACCTGCTGCCGTACCTCACCTATACCAATCCCGACGGCGCCCGGCAGGTCCTGGAGTTCCGGCACGGGATGCTCCCCGAGGCCAAGATCCGGGCCAAGGAACTGAGCGTGGACGGAGCCTTGTTCCCGTGGCGCACCATTAACGGGCTCGAGGCCAGCGCCTACTATGCTGCGGGCACGGCCCAGTTCCACATTGCCGCCGCCATTGCGTTCGCCACCAACAGGTACCTCTGGGCTACCGGCGATGCCGCCTTCGGAGAGGGCATGGGCGCCGAACTGCTGATCGAAACTGCCCGGATGTGGATTTCCCTGGGCTTCTTCGGCAAGGACGGGCTCTTCCACATCCACGGCGTCACCGGTCCCGATGAATACACCGCCGTGGTCAACGACAACCTGTACACGAACGTGATGGCCCGCTTCAATCTCCGGGCCGCTGCCGCCCTGGAGCACGCCGAAATCACGCCGGAGGAGCGCCAACTCTGGGAAGCCGCCGCCAGCCGGATGCAGCTGCCGTTCGATGACCGCATGCAGGTGCACTCACAGGACAACGACTTCATGACGCTGGAGCCCTGGGACTGGACCACGCCCCGGTCCAAGTACCCGCTGCTCCTGCATTTCCACCCGCTGGTGATCTACCGCCACCAGGTCCTCAAACAGGCGGACACTGTCCTGGCCATGTTCCTGCAGTGGCAGGACTTCACCGCCGAGGAGAAACACCGTGCCTTCGATTTTTATGATCCGCTGACCACCGGTGACTCAACCCTGTCCGCCTGCGTGCAGGGAATCATGGCGGCCGAGGTGGGTTACTCGAAGGAAGCGCTGGACCACTTCACCAACGCGGCCTTCATCGACCTCGATGACACCCACGGCAACACCATCGACGGCGTCCACATTGCCTCGACCGGGGGAGTGTGGAGCTCGCTGGTCAGCGGGTTCGCCGGCCTGCGCGACCAGGGGGAGGTGCCGTTCTTCGACCCGCGCCTCCCTGCCGAATGGACTGGGCTGGCCTTCCACCTGAAGATCCGCGGACGCCTGCTGCTGGTCCGCCTTGCCCCCGGTTCCATAACGCTCGCCGTGCAGGAGGGCGGGCCGCTGGAAGTGGACGTCCGCGGCCACCGGCTGGTGGTGGGCGGCGACCCCGTCCAGGTGCCGCTGGCGCCGGTCCCGCAGCCGGAGCCCACCGTATTCCCCAGCGGCCTGCCAACGGCAAGCATCCCGGTGGTGCGCGGCAACAGCTGACCGGTGGGGGAGCGAAACCCCGTCCCGGATTACCCCGCCAGGAGGGTGGCTGCTTCCTGGCGGGTGGTGCCGGAGTCCTGGATGCCGTCGGCGATGTGGGCGAGTTCGGCGGGGATGTCGCGTCCTTTTTTGCGCATGGCGGTGGCCCAGAGGCGGCCGGCGCGGTAGGAGGAGCGGACCAGGGGGCCGGACATGACGCCGAGGAAGCCGATTTCTTCGGCTTCGTGCTGGAGGTCGACGAATTCCTGGGGTTTGACCCAGCGGTCCACGGGCAGGTGCCGTTCGGAGGGGCGGAGGTACTGGGTGATGGTGATCAGGTCGCAGCCGGCGTGGTGGAGGTCGCGGAGTGCTTCGGAAATTTCGTCGCGGGTTTCGCCCATGCCCAGGATGAGGTTGGATTTGGTGACCATGCCGTGGTTGCGGCCCTGGGTGATGACGTCCAGGGAGCGGTCGTAGCGGAACGCGGGGCGGATCCGCTTGAAGATGCGGGGGACGGTTTCGACGTTGTGGGCGAAGACTTCGGGTTTGGAGTCGCAGATCGCTTCGATGTGGTCGGGGTTGCCGGAGAAGTCGGGGATGAGCAGTTCGACGCCGGTGCCGGGGTTCAGTTCGTGGATCTTGCGGACGGTTTCGGCGTAGAGCCAGACGCCTTCGTCTTCGAGGTCGTCGCGGGCGACTCCGGTGACGGTGGCGTAGCGCAGCTGCATGGATTGGACGGAGCGGGCGACTTTGGTGGGTTCGAACCGGTCCAGGGGTGAGGGCTTGCCGGTGTCGATCTGGCAGAAGTCGCAGCGGCGGGTGCATTCGGAGCCGCCGATCAGGAAGGTGGCTTCCTTGTCTTCCCAGCATTCGAAGATGTTGGGGCAGCCGGCCTCTTCACAGACGGTGTGCAGGCCCTCTTTCTTGACCAGGTTCTTCAGGCCCACGAACTCCGGGCCCATCTGGACCTTGGCCTTGATCCATTCCGGCTTGCGTTCCACCGGAACCGCAGCGTTGCGCTGCTCGATCCGCAGCATCTTCCGGCCTTCAGGTGCCAGGGTCATGATGGTGTTTCCTTTGTTTGGTGGTTTTGCCGTTGGTTGAGAGCGTGGAAGCCCGGCGTCAGCATTCGACGACGTTGACGGCGAGGCCGCCCATGGCTGTTTCCTTGTATTTGGAGGACATGTCTTTGCCGGTTTCGCGCATGGTGATGATGACTTCGTCGAGGGAGACGCGGTGGGTGCCGTCGCCCCAGAGCGCCATTTTGGCGGCGTTGATGGCTTTCGCGGCGGCGATCGCGTTCCGTTCGATGCAGGGGACCTGGACCAGCCCGCCGATCGGGTCGCAGGTCAGGCCCAGGTTGTGTTCCATCGCGATTTCCGCGGCGTTCTCCACCTGGGCGGGGGACCCGCCCATGACCTCGGCCAGGCCCGCGGCGGCCATCGAGGACGCGGATCCCACCTCGCCCTGGCAGCCGACCTCGGCGCCGGAGATCGAGGCCTGTTCCTTGTAGAGGACGCCGACGGCGCCGGCGGCGAGCAGGAACCGCACCACCACGTCATCGCGGTCTTCCTGAGTGGCGGTGTCCATGCCCGGGGCGAAGTGCAGGGCGTAGAACAGGACCGCGGGGATGATCCCGGCTGCGCCGTTGGTCGGGGCGGTGACCACCCTGCCGCCGGAGGCGTTCTCCTCGTTCACCGCCAACGCCACCAAGTTAACCCACTCCTGCCAATACCGGGGCTCGAACGGGCCCGCGTCCCAGGCCGCGTCCTGGTCCTGATCGCGCCCGTCGGCGCATTCCTTTTTCAACCGGTCAAACCAGTCCGGGGCGCGGCGGCGGACCTTCAACCCGCCCGGCAGCACCCCGTCCCGTTTCAGGGACGCGGCCACGCAGTTCTCCATCAC
>Ga0308170_10004931_pt1 | contig 10361 bp, 11 predicted proteins | sample PhyBR2_2_FD_202136 | JGI IMG/M metagenome (GOLD analysis project Ga0308170, IMG submission 202136) | Phyllosphere microbial communities from UC Gill Tract Community Farm, Albany, California, United States - DLSLSB.R2 | ecosystem: Host-associated > Plants > Phyllosphere > Unclassified | place... | reverse complement strand
AAGGGTGTGATTTGAGCGGCTCCCCGTCCTTGGGCAAAGAGGGCGGGGAGCCGTTTCGTTTTGAGAGCAGACGGAGTTTGAAGCCATGCGGCGTGTCGTCGTAACCGGGCTAGGCCTGGTCACCCCCTTGGGGGCGGATGTTGAAACGGCCTGGGCGAATATCCTCGCCGGCAAGTCGGGCGCGGGCCCGATCACGCGCTTCGACGCGTCGGATCAGGTGTGCCGCATCGCCTGCGAGGTGAAACCGGCCGACCACGAATATGGCTTCGATCCCGGCAAGCGTGTCGACCACAAGGTCCAGCGCCAGGTCGATCCGTTCATCATCTACGGCATCGACGCCGCTGGTCAGGCCTTAGAAGATGCCGGCCTCACCGAGATGACGCTCGAAGAGAGCTGGCGTGCCGGCGTCTCGATCGGCTCGGGCATCGGCGGCCTGCCGGGCATCGAGAGCGAATCGATCGTGCTCCACACCAAGGGTCCGCGTCGCGTCTCGCCGCACTTCGTCCACGGTCGGCTGATCAACCTGATCTCGGGCCAGGTCTCGATCAAATACGGCCTGCGTGGTCCGAATCACGCCGTCGTCACGGCCTGCTCGACCGGCGCGCATGCGATCGGCGATGCCGCACGGATGATCGCGATGGACGACGCCGACGTGATGCTCGCGGGCGGCGCGGAGGGCACCGTCTGCCCGCTCGGCATCGCCGGGTTCGCACAGGCCCGCGCGCTGTCGACCAACTTCAATGATTCGCCGGAAAAGGCCTCGCGTCCCTACGACAAGGACCGCGACGGCTTTGTGATGGGCGAGGGCGCCGGCGTGCTGGTGCTCGAGGAGTACGAACACGCCAAGGCACGCGGCGCGAAAATCTATGCCGAGGTGATCGGCTACGGTCTGTCGGGCGACGCGTATCACGTCACCGCGCCGCATCCGGAAGGCGACGGCGCGTTCCGCTCGATGCAGATGGCGATCAAGAAGTCGGGCCTCAAGCTCGAGGACATCGACTACATCAACGCGCACGGCACTTCGACGCCGCTCGGCGACGAGCTCGAACTGGGCGCAGTCCGTCGCTTGTTCGGCGATGCGATCTCGGGCCTGTCGATGTCGTCGACCAAGTCGGCGATCGGCCATCTGCTCGGCGGTGCTGGTGCGGTAGAGAGCATCTTCTGTATCCTCGCGCTGCGCGATCAGATCGTTCCGCCGACGCTGAACCTCGACAATCCGAGCGACAGCTGCGTGGGCGTGGACCTCGTGCCGCACGTGGCCAAGAAGCGTGAAGTCCGCGCGGTGCTGAACAATTCGTTCGGCTTCGGCGGCACCAACGCGTCGCTGGTCATGACGAAGGTCCGCTAAAAACCTTGTTCCCCCGCGACGGGGGGGGCCCAGACTGGGTCCCCGCCTTCGCGGGGATCCAAGGAGTACCAATGCGCAAGGTCGGCTGTTTCGGATTCATCGTCGGCCTGGTGGCAGTCGTCGCGCTGTTCCTCGTCGTCCAGGGCTGGGGCGGTGCCGGCCCAGCGGCCCGCACGCTGACCGTACAGATCGGCGAAGGCAGCACGCTGGCCGGCGCCGCCACCGAACTCGAAAAAGCCCGTGCGATTTCCTCCGCCCGACGCTTCCGTCTCTACGCCCGCCTGTTCGGCTCGAGCGCCCCGATCAAGGCCGGCGAATACCGCATCGCGCCACACACCAGCCAGTCCGATATCCTCAAGCTGATGCAGGGCGGCAAGGTCGTCCAGCGACTGGTGGTGGTCCCCGAAGGCTATCCCTCGGTCCTTGTCCACGACGCGCTGACGAAGGCGGATGGCCTGACCGGAACCGTGCCGGTACCCGCGGAGGGTTCGATCCTGCCCGACAGCTACGCGTTTCAGCGCGGCGACACCCGCGCATCGGTCGTCACCCGGATGCAGTCGGCGATGAAGACCTACCTCGCCACCGCCTGGGCCGCGCGCAAGCCCGGTATCGCGGTGACGACGCCCGAACAGGCGATCATCCTCGCCTCGATCGTCGAGAAGGAAACCGGCAAGCCCTCCGAACGCCGCACCGTCGCCGCGGTCTACGGCAACCGCCTGCGGGGCGGCATGCCGCTCCAGGCTGACCCGACCGTGATCTACCCGATCACCAAGGGCCGCCCGCTAGGCCGCCGCATCCTGCGGTCGGAACTGCACGCGAAGAACGGCTACAACACCTACGCCGAAGCCGGCCTCCCGGTCGGCCCGATCGCCAACCCGGGCCGCGCCTCGATCGACGCGGTGCTCGACCCGGCGCAGACCCAGGCGCTGTATTTCGTCGCGGATGGCACCGGCGGTCACGTCTTCGCGAACACGCTGGCCGAACACAACGCCAACGTGAAGAAATGGTACGCCATCCGCAAAGCCCGCGGCGAGATGTAATCCTCCCCGGAACGGGGAGGGGGACCATCCGCAGGATGGTGGAGGGGGCTCACCGCGCGCGTACCGTCAGTGGCGGGATACGGCAGGCGGTACGCTCGTGGCGCTCCCCCTCCACCCCGCCGCTGCGCGTCGCGGTCCCCCTCCCCGTGCCGGGGAGGAGTTATCCCCGCAACGCGTTAGCCGCGCGCGCCTTGATCTCGATCTCGGCCATCGTCCCGCCGGTCACCCAGCTTCCGCCCACGCAGAGCACGGGCTTGAACGCCAGCCACTCGGGCGCGCTGGCCTCGGTGATCCCGCCGGTCGGGCAGAAGCTGCACTGATAGAACGGCGCGGCCAGCGCCTTAAGCGCCTTCAACCCACCATTCGCCTCCGCCGGGAAGAACTTGAAGTGCGTCAGACCCAGGTCGAGCCCGGTCATGATATCCGCCGCATTGGCGATCCCCGGCAGGAACGGAATGCCGCTCTCTATGATTGGTGTGGCAAGGCGTTCGGTGAGGCCTGGCGACACGATAAACTCCGCCCCAGCATCACGGACCTGTGCGAACTGCTGCGTGTTGACGACGGTGCCTGCGCCGACGATCGCGCCCGGCACTTTCTTCATCTCGGCGATCGCCTCCAGTGCGGCGCCGGTACGCAACGTCACCTCGAGCACGCGCAGGCCGCCGGCGACCAGCGCCTCGGCGAGCGGACGGGCGAGGGCCGCGTCCTCGATCACGAGCACCGGAATGACGGCGCTGGTCTGCATGATGTCTGCGATAGTTGCGGTCATTGGGTGTGTTCCTGTGCAAAGGCGGCCGCGGCGCCGAACAGGCCGGGCTGGGGATGGGTGATGAGCTTGACGGGCATTGCCGCCATCATGGTCTGGAAGCGCCCCTTGGAGACGAACCGCTGGTCGAAGCCCGAGCGAATCAGGCGATCCTTGATCCGGAAGCCTAAGCCGCCCGCGATCACGACCGCCTTCGCGCCTTGCGCCAGCGCAAGATCGCCCGCGACCGCGCCGAGCGCGAGGCAGAACCGGTCGAGCGCAGCAAGCGCGATCGAATCGGTACCGTCGATCGCTTCGGTCCAGATTGTCTTGTCGTCATGGCTAGGAACCGCGCGGCCCTCCAGCGCGGCGAGCGTCTCGTAGATCGCGACGATGCCCGGCCCGGCGACGACGCGCTCGGCCGAAACGCGCGTGAACGTCTTGCGCAGCCGCTTAAGCAGCGCATCCTCGATCCCGTCGAGCGGGGCGAAGTCCATGTGGCCGCCCTCGGTCTCGAGGACCTGATAGCCGTCTTTGCGTCGCAGCAACTGCGCGACGCCGAGCCCGGTGCCGGGGCCACAGATCGTCGTGATGCCCTCGGATGGCAGCGGCGTATCGGGTCCGCAGAGGTGGATGAAGTCGCTGCTGGGCACCTGCGCGACGGCATGGCCGACCGCGCCGAAATCGTTGACGACCACCCATTGGTCGGCCTTCAGCCGCTCGGTGATCAGCGACTTGCGGATGATCCACGGGTTGTTGGTCAGGCGGATGACATCGTTCGCGACCGGCGAGGCGACCGCGATCGCTAGCGCACGAGGCAGCGGCCGGTCGAGCCCCGCCTCGAACGCCTGGTACGCGGTCTGGAGCGATGCGTGGTCCGCGGTCTTCAGCGTCGCCGGCTCGCCGAGCGAGACGACGCGGCCGTTCTCGACTTCGGCGATCGCGAAGCGGGCGTGCGTTCCGCCGATATCTGCCGCTACGATTTCCATGTCATCCTCCGTCTATTATTATTGTCCCCCCGTCATCCCAGCGAAAGCTGGGATCTCAGGCCGCATAGTCCGTCCCCGTGGCGCGAGGTCCCGGCTTTCGCCGGGATGACGGGGGTGTGGCTGAGGCGACGGCGGTTCCTGTGACGTTCTAAAGCCCAGCCCCCGCCAGCATTGCCGACGCGCCCTTCTCGGCCTCGTCGGCAAGCCCGCGGAACATGCCGAACAGCTCGCGGCCCATGCCGCTCACCGGTGGCGGAACCGCGACCATCTCGCGCGTCGCCCACACGTCCGCGTCGACCAGCGCATCCAGCGTGCCGTTGACCGCATCCACCCGAATCATGTCGCCATCGCGAATCAACCCGATCGCACCGTCGAGCAGCGCCTCCGGCGAGCAATGGATCGCGCAAGGCACTTTCCCGCTGGCGCCCGACATCCGGCCATCGGTGACCAACGCCACCTTGAACCCGCGATTCTGCAACACCCCCAGCGGCGGCGTCAGCTTGTGGAGCTCGGGCATGCCGTTCGCGCGCGGCCCCTGGAAGCGGACGACGACAACGACGTCCTTCTCCAGCTCGCCGCGCTTGAATGCCTCGATCACGTCGAGCTGGTCGTCGAACACCATCGCGGGCGCCTCGACGATCCACCGCTCGCGCTCGACCGCCGACACCTTGATGCACGCGCGGCCGATATTGCCCGCGAGAATCCGCATCCCGCCATCCGGCGAGAAGGGCGCAGTGGCAGGACGCAGAATCGTCTCGTCACCGCTATCCGGCGTATCGCGCCAGCCGAGCGTATCGCCCTCGACCACCGCAGTCTTCGCATACGCGGACAGGTCGTCGCCGCCGATCGTCATGATGTCGCCGTGCAACAACCCTTCGCCGAGCAGTTCGCGGATCACGTAGGGCATGCCCCCGGCAGCCTCGAACGCGTTCACGTCCGCCGAGCCGTTGGGATAGACGCGCGCGATCAGCGGTACCGCGCAGGAGAGGCGGTCGAAATCCTCCCAGTCGATGATGATCCCCGCCGCGCGAGCGATCGCCGGGACGTGGAGCAGATGGTTGGTCGAGCCTCCCGTCGCGAGCAGGCCGACCGCGGCGTTCACGATCGCCTTCTCGTCGACGCAATGTCCGAGCGGCCGGTAGGAATCACCGCGCGCGCCGATCTTCGCCAAGCGATGCACCGCCGCCCGCGTTAGTTCCTGGCGCAGCTTGGTGCCCGGATTGACGAACGCCGCGCCCGGCATGTGGAGGCCCATGACCTCCATCATCATCTGGTTGGTGTTCGCCGTGCCATAGAAGGTGCACGTCCCCTTCGAATGATACGCGCCGATCTCGGCTTCGAGCAGCTCGTCGCGCCCGACCAGCCCTTCCGCGAATTTTTCGCGGACCGCCGCCTTCGCCTTGTTCGGCAAGCCTGTCGGCATTGGCCCACCTGGGATCAGCACCATCGGCAGATGCCCGAAGCGCAGCGCACCCATCAGCAAACCCGGTACGATCTTGTCGCAGATGCCGAGCAGCGCCGCGCCCTCGAACGTGCCATGGCTCAGCGCAATCGCCGTGCTCAGCGCGATCGTGTCGCGGCTGAACAGCGAAAGCTCCATGCCGGGATAGCCTTGCGTCACGCCGTCGCACATCGCTGGCACGCCGCCCGCGACCTGCGCGGTCGCCCCCGCTTCGCGCGCCCAGATCTTCATCAGTTCCGGATAGCGATAGTAGACCGCGTGTGCGGAAAGCATATCGTTATACGCGGTGACGATGCCGATGTTCATGCCGGCATCGGCCTTCATCGCGTCGCGGTCTTCCTCGGTCCCGGCATAGGCGTGCGCGAGGTTCGCGCAGCCAAGGCCGGGGCGCCGGACCTGCGCCGCCGCCTCGCGCTCGATCAGCGCGAGATAGGCGGCGCGGCTGTCGCGCGAGCGTTCGATGATCCGATCGGTGACCGCGGAGACGACGGCGTTGAGCATCGTCACGGCGCCCAGTGCACGTCGACCGGCAGCTCGACCTCGGCCAGCACGCGGCCGATCGGATAGGACGACGACGGCCCCTGTTCGATCGCCTGCTCGAGCACCTTTTTCTTCGCGTCGCCGGTGATCATGATCATCAGCGCCTTCGACGATGCGATTGCCGCCGCCGACAGCGTCACGCGTGCGAGCGGAGCCTCGGGTGGCAGCGGATCGGGCATCACGCCGAGCGCACGGCGTTCCTTTGGACCGCTCAGCGCCTCGTCATAATCGGGGCCGGGGAAGATCGACGCGGTGTGTCCGTCGCCGCCCATGCCGAGCAGGCAGAAGTCGAGCGGCCAGTGCAGGTCCTGCATCAGCGCATCCGCCGAACGACCGGCCGCCTTGTAGTCCGACATCGCTTCGGGAACGATCGGCTTCACGCGCGCGCCCTTGGGAAGGAAGATCTTCGCCAGCGCCGTCACGTTGGACAGCGGATCGCCGAGCTTCACGATACGTTCGTCGCCCGGGATGATCGTGACCTTCTTCCAGTCGAGCTTCGCTTGGGCGAGCTTCTCATACGCGGCGAACGGCGTCTTGCCGCCCGCCAGCGCGATCACCGCCGAGCCGCGCGCGTCGAGCGCGCTCTCGATGACGAACTGGATATCGCCTGCGACCGCGTTGGCGAGCTCGCCTGCGTCGTCATATTCCCACCATTCGATTTCGGTCATAAACTTGAACTCACTCAGAAAATTGCTGTCAAAAATGCCGTTCGTGCCGAGTAGGGATCGAGCGAAGCCGAGACCCCGTATCGAGGTACAATGCCACAATCGGGCCGATCCCTCGATACGCCTTCTCGACCTCGCTCGAAGGCTACTCGGGACGAACGGAAGAAACCAAACTCAGTCGTCCTGCCAGGTCACGCCGTCGCGCTCGGTCAGCGCAATCGCGGCCGACGGACCCCAGCTGCCCGAGGCATAGCTCTTGGGCTTCATCGCGTTGGCCTTCCAGCCCTCGCGGATCGCGTCGATCCAGGTCCATTGCGCCTCGACCTCGTCACGGCGCACGAACAGCGTCTGGTCGCCCTCGATCAGGTCTAGCAGCAGACGTTCATACGCGATCCGCCGACGCGAGCCTGCAAACTCGGCATCCATGCTCAGGTTCAGCGGCACTTCGCGGAGGCGGACGCCCTCGCGGTCAAGCCCCGGCTCCTTCGCCATCACCAGCAACTGGATATATTCCTCAGGTTGGAGGCGGATGATCAGCATGTTGGGCTGGAGCAACCCGCCACGCCCTGCGAACATTGAGTGCGGGACCGCCTTGAACTGGATCGCGATCTCGCTGCGGCGCGTGGCCATGCGCTTGCCGGTGCGCAGGTAGAACGGCACGCCCTGCCAGCGCCAGTTGTCGACATGCGCTTTGATCGCGACGAACGTCTCGGTGGTAGACGGTTGGCCGAGTTCGTCGGAGTAGCTCTTGACGAACTTCCCCTTTACCGCGCCTTCGCCGTACTGGCCGGTGACCGTGACGTGCGGCACTTCCTCGGGCTTGATCATGCGCAGCGAGCGGAACACCTTCGACTTTTCGTCGCGGACGTCGGTGCCCTCGAAGCGCGCGGGGGGCTCCATCGCGATCAGCGCGAGCAACTGGAGCATGTGGTTGGCGACCATGTCGCGCAGCGCGCCCGCGGTCTCGTAATAGCCGGCGCGCTCTTCGAGCCCGACCGTCTCCGAGATCGTGATCTGGACGTTGTCGATCCCCTGCGCGTTCCACACCGGCTCGAAGAACGAGTTGCCGAAGCGCAGCGCGAGGATGTTCTGGACGGTTTCCTTGCCGAGATAATGATCGATCCGGTAGGTCCGGTCTTCCGGGAAAGCCTTCGCCACCGCGTCGTTGATCTCGCGGCTCGTCTCTAGATCATAGCCGAGCGGCTTCTCCAGCCCGACGCGGACCGTCTCGCCAGCAAGCCCGACCTTGTGCAGCCCCTCGATCGCAGCCTCGAACAGCGAGGGCGCGGTCGAAAGATAGATAGCCAGCCCGCCGGAGATATCGCCGATCTTGTCCGCCAGCGGCTGGAAACTCGCCGGATCGGACAGGTCGGTCGGCTGGTAGAAGATCCGGTCGAGGAACGTCCCGATCGCGCTTTCGTCCTTGCGATCCTCGGGCAGAAACTCGTCGAGCGCCTTCTTGGCGAACTTGCGGTAATCCTTGTCGTCATGCTCGTGACGCGCGGCACCGGTGATCGTCAGTTCCTCGGGCAGCAACCCGTCCGCGTGCAGGCCATAGAGCGACGGCAGCAGCATGCGCTGTGCGAGATCGCCGGTCGCGCCGAACAGGAGCAGCTTGGCTACGGGATTACGGTGCATGGAAGCTCCTGGATTTGGCGACGGACCGGGCGGAAAACGCCGGTCCTAGAAAACAAGGCCGGCTACGGGATCGACCCCGGCCATGATGTTGAGGTTCTGGACCGCGGCGCCGCCGGCGCCCTTGCCCAGATTGTCGAGCGTCGCGATCAGCCGCGCATGACCGACCGCGTCATTGCCGCAGACGCGCAGCGTCAGCCGATCGGTCCCTGCGTTCTCCTCGATATCGACCGATCCGATATCGCCGGTGGCAACCGAGACGAGCTTCGAGCCATCGAACGCAGCGCGCAGTACGTCTTCGATCGCTGCGAGCGTGGGGCGGCCGGGCAGGGGGTGGAGATGCAACGGCACTTCGACGACCATGCCGCGATAGGTGTTCGCCACGGCGGGCGCGAAGATCGGCGCATGGGTAAGGCCAGCGTGCTGCGTCATCTCGGCGATATGCTTGTGCGCGAGGCCTAGCGCGTAGGCGCGGAAGGCCGTTGCAGGCTCGCCATTTTCGAACGCCGCGATCATCGCCTTGCCGCCGCCCGAATAGCCCGAGGTCGCGTTGACGCTCAGCGGAAGGTCGACGGGGATGAGACCGGCCGCGACCAGAGGCGCGGCGAGCGCGAGGAAACCAGTGGGATAGCAGCCGGGGTTCGACACGCGCATCGCGGTCGCGACCTTATCCTCCTGGCCCGGCAATTCGGGGAAGCCGTAGGTCCAGTCGGCAGCGACGCGGTGCGCGCTCGATGCGTCGATGACGCGGGTGCGCGCATTGTCGATCAGCGTGACGGCTTCGCGCGACGCCTCGTCCGGCAGGCAGAGGATGACGAAATCGGCATCGTTCAGCGCCTCGCGCCGAGCCACCGGATCCTTGCGCTGGTCCTCCGCCAGCAACGCCAGCGTGATGTCGGTCCGGCCCGCGAGCCGTTCGCGGATCTCGAGGCCGGTGGTGCCGACCGCGCCATCGATGAAGACTGTGGTCATGCCGCGTCCGTCACCGAAAGATCGAGCGCTTCGGCGGCGACATAGCCGACCAGCCCGCTCGGGCGCGCAACGCCCCATGCGGAAACGCCAGCAATTTCCAGTACTTCGAAACTGTCGCCGGGCTTGAGGTCGACCATCGTATCGCTCGCTTCGTCTCGTCCGCTACGCAACAAAGCTGTGCGCGCGACGGGCCGTATCATCGGCACGGCGTAGTGTGGAGCGAATACGTATTCGGCGAGGCGAATGTCGGCGATATCGCGGCGAACCGCGTGGGTGCGCGGGTCGAGGTCGACCGAGCGGCCCGTCAGCGAAAAGCTCGTACGGGCCTGGTCGTCGAACGGCTCAAGCGTGAGCGGCTGCGCGCCCATTGGAGCTGGCTGGGGCGGGGCCGTCGCCGATGAATTGCCCGAACTCTTCAAGAAAATCTGCCCCTTCGGTCGTGCGCGCGACGAAGATGTTGCGCTTGTCGCTATCGTCGCGTTGCCGGCGCAGATAGCCGAGGGCACCCAATCTGTTCAAGGCGCGCGTGACGACCGGCTTCGATACGTTCAGCGCGCGGGCAAGGCCACGCACCGTATGTGGCCCCGGTTTGAGATAAACGAGCAGAAGAAGCGCCATCTGACGATTGGTCAGATCGGGTTCACCCGAGCGGACATAATCCACCAGAGCGGTCATCCAAGTCGATAAGGTATTGGCTGCCATTGATGCCACAGCGTTGATCCGCCATCTGAATTTATGTGCACGATACCCAGTCATGAGCGTCATTACGGGGTCTCAACGCCGCCCGGACGTCATGTTTCCGTAGTTTTGCGATTGGCTTGCGATATGCGGAGGCAGCGCCGCGGTCGATCGCCCGGTTGATCGAAACCGCGACGTCGCCTATGTGCGCGCCTTCGCAAAAGTTCCGGGGTTTTCCGCGCAATGTTCGCCTTTCTGCTCGTCATCCACGCGATCATCGCGGCCGC
>Ga0308170_10004930_pt1 | contig 10364 bp, 7 predicted proteins | sample PhyBR2_2_FD_202136 | JGI IMG/M metagenome (GOLD analysis project Ga0308170, IMG submission 202136) | Phyllosphere microbial communities from UC Gill Tract Community Farm, Albany, California, United States - DLSLSB.R2 | ecosystem: Host-associated > Plants > Phyllosphere > Unclassified | place... | reverse complement strand
ATCTACGGCAGGGTGGCCAGGATCATCACCCCCGTACTGGACTTCATGCAGACGCTGCCCACGTTTGTGTACCTTGCCCCGCTTGCCCTGGTCTTCCTCATCGGACCGGCGTCAGCAGTAATCGCCACGGTTATTTACGCAGCGCCGCCCGTGATCCGCCTGACCGCCCACGGTATCCGCCGCATTCCCGAGAACACCCGCGAAGCATCCGACTCGCTCGGCACCACGGGGCTGCAAAGGCTCATCACCCTGCAGTTGCCCATGGCGCGGCGGACCATCGTGATGGGAATCAACCAAGGGACCATGGCCGCCCTGTCCATGGTGACCATCGCCGCCCTGATCGCAGCCCCGGGACTTGGCCAGACGGTGGTCAGGGCACTGCAGTCCCTGGACGTGGGCACGGCGGTCAACGCCGGACTCTCCATCGTCCTGCTGGCCATCGTGCTGGACAGGGTGACCACGGCAGCAAGCCGCCGCGCGGAGCCCGGCTCCGCCCGCAAGCGCAAAGCGAGCCGCAAAACCCGCTCCATTTTCCTGGCGGTTTCCCTGGCAGTGGTCCTGGTAATGGTTCAGTTGTCGAGGACCGTGCTCTGGGCAGCAGCCTTCCCGCAGGACCTCAACGTCGGACCGGCGATTGTCCAGGCAGTGAACGCCGCCAGCCATTGGCTGCAATCCAACCTGTCCCTCTTCACTGTGTCCCTCCGGGAAGGCGTCACCAACGGGATCCTGAACCCGTTCCAGTCGCTGCTGACCGAGACGCCTTTCTACATCCTCGTCATCGTGATCGCCCTGGTGGCCTACGCTCTGGGAGGCTGGAAGCTCGCAGTTCTAACCACCGCCTGCCTTGGGGTCATCATTTACCTTGGCCTCTGGAGCGACTCCATGGTCACCCTGGCCGGAACCCTCGTCGCCACGGCCGTGGTGATGGTCCTGGGCATCGTTTTCGGAGTGGCCATGGGCCGGTCCAGCCGTATCGACCAGCTCATGCGGCCCCTGCTGGATGCGGGTCAGACGATGCCCTCGTTCGTCTACCTCGTGCCCTTCCTCGGCCTCTTCGGCGCTACCCGCTTCACAGCGATCGTCGCCGGCATCATTTACGCCGCCCCGGTGGCCATCAAGATCACCGCTGACGGGATCGCCGGCATCTCCCCCACCGTGGTCGAATCCGCCGTCGCCAGCGGTTCAACCCCCTGGCAGGTGATCACTAAGGTGCAGCTTCCCATGGCCAGGCAATCCCTCGCGCTCGCCGCCAACCAAGGGCTGATCTACGTCCTGGCGATGGTGGTGGTCGGCGCACTTGTCGGCGCAGGCGGCCTCGGATACGACGTCGTGGCAGGGTTCGTCCAGAGTTCCATCTTCGGTAAGGGCCTCGCCGCCGGCCTTGCCATCGTGTTCCTCGGAATCATGCTGGACCGGATGACCCAGGCTGCTGCAGCCGCCCCGGCCCGCAGGATCCCCTCGCCCGTCAAGTGACCCGCCCCGCTCTGGCACACGCCAGGAAATTCCACCCCCACAGCTTGCCGTCCACGCGGCATGAAGACCCGTACGCCCCATCAAGGAGACCCAACATGAGAAAAGCTGAAAGGCTGATAAAACGCACCATGCCGGCAGTGGCTGGAGCCGCTGCCGCCGCCCTGCTCCTCGCAGGCTGCGGCGGTGCATCGGTAAACCAGACTGCCGCCGCGGGCGGTGCCACAGGAGCCCCCTGCGGCACCGTGAATGTAGCCATGAACGCCTGGGTGGGCTACACCGCGGACGCCGCCGTTTACAGCTACGTGGCGAAGAACAAGCTCGGCTGCACCGTGGTCCAGAAGGACCTCAATGAGCAGGTCTCCTGGCAGGGGTTCGCATCCGGCGAAGTGGACCTCATCATGGAAAACTGGGGCCACGCCGACCTGACCAAGCAGTACATCACGGACCAGAAGGTGGCCGTTGACGCCGGGCCTACCGGCAACGAAGGGCACATCGGCTGGTACGTGCCGCCATGGATGGCAGAAAAGTACCCGGACATCACCGACGGCCAGAACCTCAACAAATACGCGTCGATGTTCACCACGTCGGAGTCCGGCGGAAAGGGCCAGGTCCTTGACGGCGACCCCGCCTTCGTCACCAATGACGAGGCGCTGGTGAAGAACCTGAACCTGGACTACAAGGTGGTCTTCGCCGGCTCGGAAGCGGCACTCATCCAGTCGTTCCGAACGGCGCAGCAGAACAAGACGCCCCTCCTTGGCTACTTCTACGAGCCGCAATGGTTCCTCTCCGAGGTTCCGTTGAAGAAGGTCAACCTCCCGAAATGGACCGAGGGCTGCGACGCCAACCCGGAAAAGGTCGCCTGCGACTACCCGACGTACAAGCTGAACAAAATCATCTCCAAGAAGCTTGACGACAGCGGTTCGCCCGCAGCAAAGCTGGCCAAGGGGTTCACCTGGACCAACGAGGACCAGAACTCGGTAGCCACCGATATCCAAGGCGGAATGACGCCCGAAGCGGCGGCCAAGAAGTGGGTGGATGCCCACCAAAGCGTGGTGGACGGCTGGCTTAGCTGACAGCCAATTCCTGTTTCCATACCAAGGGAAGCAGTCCGGAGGTTTCAGGCCCCGGGACTGCTTCCCTTGGTTTTTGACCGAACCCTTGGTGCCCGGAGCGCACCCGATGCCAACAGGCGGGCAATGCGGCGGGCCTAGGCGTTGAAGAGCGCCTCGCGGACCGCGTGCTCGAATCCGCTCACGTGGACCTTGGCGAGCTCGGAAGCCCGTTCCTCATCCCCGTCGATGACGGCGCGGAGCAGATCGAGGTGTTCGTGCACATGATGGGACAGGTCCGGCAGGCGGTCGATCACCATGCACCAGATCCGCGTTGCCAGGTTGTCGTACCGGATCAGGATGTCCTCCAGGTGCGGATTGGCAGCGGCGGCGTAGATGCCCTGGTGTACCCGGGCATCCAGCCGCAGCGTCTCCGTCACGGTTGCCGCGGCGACATCGAACGCTTCAACCTTCTCGAGCGTGGCACGCAGCCCGGCCCGAACCGCGGGGGAGGCCACCCGCGCGGCCCGTGCGGCCGCGAGGGGCTCAAGCTGGGCCCGGATCTCCGAAATGAAGGAAAGGTCCGTCACGTCCACCCTGGTGGCGAAGGTGCCCCGCCGCGGGTAGGTCTTCACCAGCCGGTCCAGCTCCAGCCGCTTCAGGGCTTCGCGCACCGGAGTCCGCCCCATGCCCAGGTTTTTGGCCAGGAGTTCGTCGTTCAGCAGCTCGCCGGGTTTGATTTCCAAGGTCAGCAGCCAGTCGCGGATGCCCTCGTATGCGATGTCCGCCAGCGACTTCCTCCCGGCGTCGTCCGCCACCGCCAAAGCTTCGAATGCCATGCTGAGCCCCTCCCCGGGAAACCGTAAAAACCTATTGACCTCACCCACGGCCCAGTATACGCTGGCATTCAATCTAATATATCAGTCCGCAGCTTTTGAATATATCTAGAAGGAGGAGGGGACATGACCCTCATCGAAACAGCTTCAGCAACCGCCACCCTGCCGGCGCTCAAGGAAGAGCAGGCGCAGAAGTTCGTGCTGACCCTGTCCTGCCGTGAGCAGGCCGGAATTGTGCAGGCCGTGACCACGTTCCTCTTCGAGCGGGGCTTCAACATCGACGAACACCAGCAGTTCGATGACAGCCTGCGCGAGACCCTCCACCTGCGCACGGCGTTCTCCGGCTCCCCCAGCTACACGCCGGCGATGCTCGAAGAAGAGTTCGCCGGCATCGCCAGCCGCTTCGACATGAAGTTCAGCTTCCACGACCAGACCTCCAAGCGCGTCCTGGTCATGGTGTCCAAGTTCGGCCACTGCCTGAACGACCTCATCTTCCGTTGGCGCGGCGGAAGCCTGGGCGGAGAGCTGGTTGCGGTGGTTTCCAACCACGAGACCCACCGCGCCATGGCGGAAGCCGCGGGGCTGCCCTTCATCTACGTCCCCGTCACCCCTGAGACGAAGGCCGACGCCGAGAGCCGGCTCCTGGAGCTGGTGGATGAGTACAAGGCGGACCTCGTGGTCCTGGCCCGGTACATGCAGGTTCTCTCAAATGACCTGTGCCGTGCCTTGGAGGGCCGTGCCATCAACATCCACCATTCCTTCCTCCCCGGTTTCAAGGGCGCACGCCCCTACCACCAGGCTTACGACCGCGGGGTCAAGCTGGTGGGCGCCACTGCCCACTACGTCACCGCCGACCTGGACGAGGGGCCGATCATCGAGCAGGAGGTCATCCGCGTGGATCACACCTACGGCCCGTCCCAGCTGTCCACCGTGGGCCAGGACGCCGAAGCCCTCGCCCTTTCCCGCGCCGTCCGCTGGCACTGCCAGCACCGCGTGCTGCTGGACCAGACCAGCACCGTGGTGTTCCGGTAAGCCGCCCCCGTCCGCAGACATAACCCGTAAAGCAGCAGGAGAGACTCCCTTGGAATCGTCACCACGCATCGTCATCATCGGAGCCGGCATCGTCGGCACCAACCTCGCGGATGAACTCGTCACCCGCGGCTGGAGCAACATCACCGTCCTGGACCAGGGACCCCTCAACATGCCGGGCGGCTCCACCTCGCACGCCCCGGGACTGGTCTTCCAGACCAACCCCTCCAAGTCCATGGCCCTGTTCGCCAAGTACACCGTGGAGAAGCTGCTGTCCCTCACCGAAGACGGAACCAGCTGCTTCAACCAGGTGGGCGGCCTGGAGGTTGCCACCACCGAGACGCGCCTCGCGGACCTGAAGCGCAAGCTCGGCTACGCACAGGCGTGGGGCATCGAGGGCTCCATCCTCTCCCCGGCCGAGTGCAAGGAGCTCTACCCGCTCATCAACGACGAGGACATCCTGGGCGGACTCCACGTTCCCAGCGACGGCCTCGCTTTGGCCGCCCGCGCCGTCCAGCTGCTGATCAAACGCACCGAGGCCGCCGGCGTAAAGTACATCGGCAACACCGAAGTGACCGGCATCGAACAGTCCGGCCGGCAGGTCACCGGCGTCCAGACGCCCGACGGCGTGATCCCGGCAGACATCGTGGTCTCCTGCGCCGGCTTCTGGGGTGCAAAGGTCGGCGAGATGATTGGCATGTCCGTACCGCTGCTGCCGCTGGCGCACCAGTACGTCAAGACCACCCCGGTCCCGGCGCAGCAGGGCAAGAACGAACTGCCCAACGGCGCCCGGCTGCCCATCCTCCGGCACCAGGACCAGGACCTCTACTACCGCGAACACGGCGACCGCTACGGCATTGGCTCCTACGCCCACAAGCCCATGCCCGTGGACCTTGACGAACTCGGCAGCTTCAAGCCGGACGAGATCAGCGAGCACAACATGCCCTCCCGCCTGGACTTCACCCTGGAGGACTTCCTCCCGGCGTGGGAGGCCACCAAGCAGATCCTTCCCGCCCTGCGCGAAAGCGAGATCGAGGACGGCTTCAACGGCATCTTCTCCTTCACCCCGGACGGCGGCTCGCTCGTGGGCGAGTCCAAGGAACTGGACGGCTTCTTCGTGGCCGAAGCCGTGTGGGTCACCCACTCGGCGGGCATCGCCCGCGCCGTGGCCGAGCTCCTGGTGGACGGCAAGTCCTCCATCGACCTGGGTGACTGCGACATCCACCGCTTCGAGGATGTCCAGCTGACCCCCGAGTACGTCAGCGAAACCTCGCAGCAGAACTTCGTGGAGATCTATGACGTCCTGCACCCGTTGCAGCCCAAGCTCTCCCCGCGCAACCTGCGAGTGTCTCCCTTCCACGCCCGGCACAAGCAGCTGGGCGGCTACTTCCTCGAAGGCGCCGGCTGGGAACGCCCCTACTGGTTCGAGGCCAACGCCGAGCTGCTCAAGGAGATGCCCGCGGACTGGCAGCCGCCGGCCCGCGACTCCTGGTCCGGCATGTTCAGCTCCCCCATTGCCGCGGCCGAGGCATGGAAGACGCGCACCGCCGTCGCCATGTACGACATGACCCCGCTTAAGCGCCTCGAAATCTCCGGACCCGGCGCCTTGAAGCTGCTGCAGGAACTGACCACCGCGGAAATGAACAAGAAGCCCGGAGCCGTCACCTACACGCTCCTGCTGGACGAGCAGGGCGGGGTCCGCAGCGACATCACCGTGGCCCGGCTGGACGAGCAGACCTTCCAGCTCGGCGCCAACGGCAACATCGACACTGCCTACTTCGATCGGGCTGCCCGGCACCAGACAGCAAGCGGCGGCGCCGAAGACTGGGTCCAGGTCCGCGACACCACCGGCGGCACCTGCTGCATCGGCCTTTGGGGTCCGCTGGCCCGTGAGGTGGTCGGCGCAGTCAGCAGCGACGATTTCTCCAACGACGGCCTGAAGTACTTCCGGTCCAAGCAGGTGGTCATCGGCGGCGTCCCCGTTACCGCCATGCGCCTGTCCTACGTCGGGGAGCTGGGCTGGGAGCTGTACACGAGCGCCGATAACGGACAACGCCTCTGGGACGCACTGTGGAAGGCCGGCCAGCCGTTCGGCATCATCGCCGCCGGTCGCGCCGCGTTCAGCTCGCTCCGCCTGGAAAAGGGCTACCGCTCCTGGGGCACGGACATGACCACCGAGCACGACCCGTTCGAAGCCGGCCTGGGCTTCGCGGTGAAGATGGCCAAGGACAACTTCGTCGGCAAGGCCGCGCTGGAGGGACGCACCGAGGAGAACTCCGCGCGGCGCCTGCGCTGCCTCACGGTCGACGACGGCCGCAGCCTGGTGCTGGGCAAGGAACCGGTGTTCTACAAGGACCAGGCAGTTGGCTACGTGACCAGCGCCGCCTACGGCTACACCGTCCGCAAGCCCATTGCCTACTCCTACCTGCCCGCCGAGGTCTCGATCGGTGACTCCGTGGAAATCGAGTACTTCGGCCGCCGGATTGTGGCCACGGTCACCCAGGACCCGCTGTACGACCCCACCATGACCCGGCTCCGCGGGTAAGGCCATGATCAGCTCAGAGACAATCACCGGCTACCTCACCCGGTTGGCCGCCCGGCAGCCGACGCCGGGCGGCGGTGCTGCCGCGGCGCTGCACGCCGCCCAAGGTGCAGCGCTGGTGGCCATGGTGGCGCGGTACACCACCGGCGCCAAGTACGAACAGCACGCACCCCTGGTGCAGCGCATTACCGCGGCGGCCGGCGGCCTCGTCGGTGAGGCGCTGCGCCTGGCCGACGAGGACGAAGAGGCCTTCCAGGGTGTCATCGACTCCTACAAGCTCCCGTCCGACACGGATGAGTCCAAGGCAGCCCGCGCGGCCGGGATCCAGTCCGCACTGATCCAGGCTGCACAGATACCCGCCAAGCTCATCAAGGTCTCGGGCGACATCGTGGACCTCGCCACCGAGCTGTTCGACGTTGCCAACGCCAACGTCATCAGCGACGTGGCGGCGGCCGCCGATGCGGCCCGGGCAGCTGCCACCACGGCGCGCGTCAACATTGACATCAACGTGGTGGCGGTCAAGGATCCAGAGGCACGCGCGCTGCTTGCCCAACAGACGGACGGCATTGAAGAAAAGGTGGTCCTGGCGGCAGATGCCCTCTCGGCCCGGGTGCGGGAAAGGATCCTGGGGTGAGCGCCAGGGTACTTTCCGGAAAGCCGTTGGCCGGGCTGTTACAACAGGAGGTCCAGGAACTGGTCCGGTCCCTTGAACTGGACGGCGTCCGCCCTGTTGTCGCGGTGGTCATGGCCACCGACGACGAGTCAACGCGCTGGTATGTCCGTTCCATTGAGAAGGCAGCGGAGCGCGCAGGTGTCGGCTGCCGGGTCATCGATCTGGGGCACGATGCAACGGAGCCGGTGCTTGCCGGCGTCCTGCGGGACCTGAGCGCCGAACCGTCCGTGAACGGCATCATCCTGCAAACCCCGCTGCCGGCCGGCGTCCGGACTGACAACCTGGTGGGCCTCATCAGCCCGGAAAAGGACATTGACGGCGCCAATCCGCTAAGCCTGGGACGGCTGGCCGTCGGTCAGCCTGCCTTTGCACCCGCCACCGCGCGCTCCGTGGTGGACATCCTGGAGCATTACCGGATTCCCCTGGCCGGCAAGGGCGTCGTGGTGGTGGGCCGGTCCGCCGTCGTGGGCAAACCACTGTCCCTCCTGTTGCTGGCACGGGACGCCGCAGTGACGGTGTGCCATTCAAGGTCGGGTCCGCTGGAGCGCTACACGAAGGACGCCGATGTCGTGGTGGTCGCCGCCGGGCGCGCCGGGCTGCTGGCCGGCAGCCATGTCTCCTCCCGAACAGTGGTGGTCGACGTCGGCACGAACGTCCTTCCGGACGGCTCGCTGGTGGGTGACGTGGACGCAGCAACTGTCACCGGGACGGCGGCAGCGCTCACCCCCGTCCCCGGCGGCGTGGGCTCAGTGACCACAGCTTTGCTGCTCCTTCACACCGTGGAGGCTGCGCGACTTCAAGCGTTGGCTCTGCCAATGCCCGCTGGGGCTGTGGACGGCCAGGTCCTGGAAACCGCGGGCTAGGAAAGGCGCAATGTCAGCTACGGGTGTCCCGTTTTCCGTGAAAGGTGCTTCGGTGGGCCTAAGACCTGGGGAGGTATTCCTCATCGAAGCACCGTTTTCGGAAAACGGGGCCCCGCTCTTGACATTGAATGTGAGCTGGCGCACGATTTTGTTGCATACAGCGAAATTTGTTGATCATCACGGAACTATGTTTATCCGGATATGCACCTCGCCCCCGGCTCCACCCGCGGTGGCCTCGGGAAACAGACGAACGAATTCATAATGGCCGATCCGAAAGGGGCCCCGGCTCCCCCATCGGCCGCACAACGTTGCCAGCACCCATGCGGCAGCGCTAAATCTGGCGCCGTCAGCGGTTTGCGCTGAAGCCAGGAGGGAACGAATCTCAATGACCAATCCGACCAGGACGACGGCCTCCGTCGACACCTCCACATCCAAAGAGACCAGCTCCAAGTTCAAACGCCGCTTCATGGTGCGGCTTGTCGCGGTCTTCATCGGCGGGATGTTCCTCGACGGCTACATCCTCGGAATCATCGGCCCCGTCACCGGACCCATGCGGTCAGATCTCCAGCTCGACGCACTGTCGCTGGGCATGATCGCCGCAGGCCCCCTGGCCGGTATTTTCATCGGCTCCCCGCTGGCCGGCTGGGCCACCGACAAGTTCGGACGCAAGCCCATGTTCCTCGTGGACATGGGCCTGTTCCTGATCGCCTCAGCGGCCCAGTTCTTCGTAACCTCCGGAGACGGCGCCGTGATACAGCTGGCCATCATCCGATTCATGATGGGCGTCGCGATCGGCGGCGAGTACTCGATCGGCGGGCCGCTGCTGTCCGAATTCTCCCCTCCGAAGCTCCGCGGGCGCCTGCTCGGGCTGACCCTGATCGCCTGGTACGTCGGTTTCATGATGGCATTCATCATTGGCACGCTCCTGCACGATGCCGGCACCCCCTGGCGCCTTGTCATCGGCACGAGCACCGTACTGGCATTCGTTCTGTTCATCGCCCGCATAGGCCTCCCCGAATCGCCGAGCTGGCTCATCACGAAGGGACGGCGCGAAGAAGCACTCGCGATCGCCCATAAATACGTCGAATCACCACAGATGCACAACAGCATCACCGAGGAGATCGACCTGAGGATGATCCAGGAGGCCCAAGCCGCGCAGGGCAGGACCAAAATCAAGAACGCCTCCTTCGGAATGTTGTTCTCGAAGGAGCACTGGCGCACCACCCTCTTCACCGCGGGTTTCTGGTTCTGTGCGGTCACTCCGTACTTCGCGATCGCGACCTTCGCCGACGACGTGCTCAGCCAATTCGGCTTCGGCGGCGGCTGGGCCGGTGGCGTCGGCCTGTCCGCCCTTGCGGCCGCGGGCGTTGTCACCACTGTGCTGCTGATTGACAAGCTGGGCCGCCGAATCCTCACCGTGCCCGGGCAGTGGCTCTGTGCAGGCATCCTGCTGGTCATCGGCGTCTGGGCAGACGCACCGGCGATCCTCGTGCTCGCCCTGTTCCTGGCATTCTCCTTCTTCAATGCCGGCTACACCACATTGACCCAGGTCTATCCGGCCGAGGTATTCCCGGCCCCCCTGCGCGGGATCGGCATGGGCTTCGCCGCGGCCTTCAGCCGCATCGGAGCCGCCCTCGGCACCTTCGCCCTGCCGTGGGCAATCAGCAACATCGGCCTGGGCCCAAGCATGGTCGTGGCCGCCATCGTTGCGTTGCTTGGAGCAATCCTTTCGCAATGGCTCGCGCCTGAGACGAAGGGACGGACCCTGGCCGAGATCTCGGCAAACGTCTCCCACTGACACCGGGACTGCAAAGTCACTCCAAGAGGCCTTCGCCGCGACAGCGGCGGAGGCCTCTTTTGCGCCTTCCGACACAGTGCCGCCAGCCCTCGCAACAATGC
>Ga0308170_10004929_pt1 | contig 10365 bp, 3 predicted proteins | sample PhyBR2_2_FD_202136 | JGI IMG/M metagenome (GOLD analysis project Ga0308170, IMG submission 202136) | Phyllosphere microbial communities from UC Gill Tract Community Farm, Albany, California, United States - DLSLSB.R2 | ecosystem: Host-associated > Plants > Phyllosphere > Unclassified | place... | reverse complement strand
GCACGCAGCCTCGAGGCAGGTTTCGACTTTCACCTCACCAAACCGGTCGACATCGACAAAGTCCAGCACGTGCTGTCGACAAAGTTCGGCCAGGCTCTCCCCGCGCCGGCACTGTAGGTTGTCGCCGCGCCTGGCGGCACCCGCGAGGCCGGTTTGCGAGACCTCAACATCGGCCAGTTGCTGACAGGTATTTGGTAGTGCTAGCATCGTTGCAATTACGAAAAGTCATGCCGCGTTTGCGCGCCACTGCCTGTTTGATCCCATCGTCCAACGAGGATGCCCATGAGTGATGAAAAGCGGGCCGCGACCGGCGCGCCCAAATGGTCCGCCTGGATCAGCCGCTGGCTGATCGCCCCCCTGGCATTCCTCGTCCGCCACCTGTTCGGCCAGGTCCGCTGGACGCCGCCGGCGTGGATCGGCAGGACGGCCGCGTTCGCGGGCGGCGCACGGTCCGCAATGCGGCGCCATCCGCGGCGCGCGGCGGGCGGCCTGCTGCTCGCGCTGGCGCTGGGCGCCGCGGCGAAGTTGGGCCATGACTGGTGGCGCGCGCGGCCGCGCCCCGTCGAGGTGGCGTTCAAGGTCACGCCGCCGGCGCGCACCGCCATCGAGAGCGAGATTCCGGAAGAACGCAAGCCCAAACCTGCCGTCATCGCGTTCGAGGCGCCGGTCGCGCCGCTGGCCGCCGTCGGCAAGGACGTGACGGAAGGCCTGTCGATCTCCCCCGCCATCGCCGGCACCTGGCACTGGGACGATGACAAGACGCTCGCGTTCGTGCCCAAGGACGACTGGCCGGCGGGCACCGCCTACAAAGTCGATTTCGGCGCGAAGCTGTTCAAGCCGGAAGCGCGCGCGGCGCAGGACCGGGCCGAATTCTCCAGCGCGGCGTTCGAGGCCAAGGTGGTGAACGCGTCGTTCTACGAAGACCCGACCAATCCCGCCATCAAGCGCGCCGTGATCGACCTGGCGTTCACGTACCCGGTCGACCCGGCCGAACTGGAACGGCGCATCCGCCTGCACGATGCGGGCAAGGAAGGCGGCGTGCTGGGTCTGGGCCGCCAGGACGAGAAGTTCACCGTCACCTACGACCGGTTCAAGCTCACGGCGTCCGTGCAATCGGAAAACCTGCCCGTGCCGGCCAACGACGGCAGTCTCGAATTCACGCTGGCCAAGGGCTTGACGGCGGCGCGCGGCAGTCCGCCCGTCGAGGCCGACCTGACGGCGCAAGTGACGATCCCCGGCCGCTACAGCCTGCACATCGACGACGTCACGCCGAACGTGGTGACGAACCAGCAGAACGAACCGGAGCAGGTGCTGGTCGTGCAGACGTCGCGGCTGGTGCACGAGCGCGAGCTGCAGCCGGCATTGTCCGTGTGGGTGCTGCCGAAAACGAAGCCTTCCGTGAACGGCGCGCCGCCCGATACCGGCGACTGGAGCGTGGAGGAAGTGACCGACCCCGTGCTGCGCCAGGCGACGAAACTGGACCTGCAATCGGTGCCGTCCGAGCAGGAATACACGGACCTGCACAGCTTCAAGTTCCGCGCCGACGTGGGCGCCAACCTGTACGTGCAGGTGAACAAGGGCGTCAAGTCGTTCGGCGGCTACGTGCTGGGCAAGACCGATGGGCGCGTGGTCAAGGTGCCGCCCTTCCCGGCCGAGCTGAAGATCCTGAGCCAGGGGTCGCTGCTGGCCCTGTCCGGCGAAAAGAAAGTGGCCGTGGTGGCGCGCGACGTGCCCGGGGTGAAGATCGAGATCGGGCGCCTGCTGCCGAACCAGCTGCAGCACCTGGTGTCGCAGAGTTCCGGCGACTTTTCGAAGCCCGAATTCAGCGACGGATGGCGCTTCGGACCGGACAACCTGACCGAACGTTTCGAGCGCAAGCTGCCGTTGCCGGACCTGGAACACGGCAAACCGCACTACGAGGCGATCGACCTGGGCGAGTACCTGCAGGCGAACGGCGGGCGGCGCGGCGTGTTCCTGCTGACCGTGTCCAGCTACGATCCGAAGGCCGATGAGCAGGCGGCCGCCGACAAGGCCAAGAGCGCGCGCCGGCCGGGCGAAGCGGCCCGCGACGACGGCGAGCAGGAAAGCTGCGACGGCTGCGGCAACGAAGGCACGGAAAACGGCGACGGCACGGACCCGGCCCAGCCGCCCCCGCCCGACAAGCGCCTGATCCTGGTGACGGACCTGGGCATCCTGACCAAGAAATCGGTCGACGGTTCGCAGGACATCTACGTGCAGTCGATCCACACGGGCAAGCCGGTGGACGGCGCCAGCATCGAGATCATCGCGAAGAACGGCACGGTGCTGTTCAGCCAGACGAGCGACGCGGCCGGCCACGCGCATTTCGCGAAGATCGAGGGACTGGCGCGCGAGAAGGCACCGCTGATGGTCGTGGTGCGCAAGGACGGCGACCTGAGCTTCCTGCCGTTCAACCGCGCGGACCGGGGCCTGGACATGTCGCGCTTCGACATCGGCGGCGCGAAGAACGCGGCCGTGGCCGACCAGCTGACGGCCTATCTGTTCAGCGACCGCGGCATCTACCGCCCGGGCGAGACGCTGCACGTGGGCGCCATCGCCAAGCCGGCCAGCTGGGGCACCGACATCGCCGGCCTGCCGCTGGTGGCCGAGGTGCTCGATCCGCGCGGCCTGACGGTCAAGCGCGAGACCGTCAAGCTGCCGCCCGGCGGTTTCTTCGAGACGACGTACACGACCACCGAGGATGCGCCGACCGGCACCTACAGCGTGAACCTGTACCTGGCGCGCGACGGCGAGCCGGGCAACCTGATCGGCAGCACGACGGTGAAGGTGCGCGAATTCCTGCCCGACCGGATGAAGGTGGGCGTGCGCCTGTCGAGCGAGCCGGGCGAAGGCTGGATCAGCCCGCGCGACCTGAAGGCGCTGGTCAACGTGCAGAACTTGTTCGGCACGCCCGCGCAGCACCGCCGCGTCGCGGGCGAGCTGACGCTGAGCCCCGCCTTCCCCACGTTCAAGCGCTACCCGGACTACAAGTTCTACGACCCGCAGCGCGCCAAGGAAGGCTACAACGCGACGCTGGGCGACCAGACCACCGACGAGCATGGCGACGCCACCTTCGACCTGGGCCTTTCGAAGTATGCGCGCGCCACGTACCAGGTGCGCTTCATCGCGCGCGCCTTCGAACCCGAAGGTGGACGGGGCGTGGCGGCGCAGGCCACGGCGCTCGTGTCGGAGCTGCCGTACCTGGTCGGCTTCAAGGCGGACGGCGACCTCGCGTTCGTGAGCCGCGGTGCGCGGCGCGGCGTGTCGCTGATCGCGCTCGACCCGGCCGCCCGCAAGACGGCCGTGAATGGCCTGACGCTGCGGCTGGTCGAGCGCAAGTACGTGTCGGTGCTGGTGAAGCAGCCGAACAACACCTACAAGTACGAGTCGCGCCGCAAGGACGTCACGCTGAAGGAGACGCCGCTGGCGATCGCCGCCGGCGGCGCCGACCTGCCGCTGGCGACGGACACCCCGGGCAACTACGCCTACGTGATCCGCGACGCGCAAGGGTTGGAGCTGAACCGGATCGAGTACGCGGTGGCCGGCAAGGGCAACGTCACGCGCAGCCTGGAGCGCAACGCCGAGCTGCAGCTGACGCTGAACAAGGCCGACTACGTGCCGGGCGAGGAGATCGAGGTGAGCATCCGCGCGCCGTACGCGGGCGCGGGCCTGATCACGATCGAGCGCGACAAGGTGTACGTGCACCAGTGGTTCAAGACCGACACGCTGGCATCCGTGCAAAAGATCCGCCTGCCGAAGGACTTCGAGGGCAACGGCTACATCAGCGTGCAATTCGTGCGCGACCCGGCTTCGGACGAGATCTTCATGAGCCCCCTGAGCTATGGCGCGGTGCCGTTCGCGACCAGCCTCGCGGCCCGCACGGACAAGCTGGCGCTGACCGTGCCCGACCTGGTCAAGCCGGGCGAGACGATGAAGATGAAGCTGACGGCGGCCAAGCCGGCGAAGGTGGTGGTGTTCGCCGTCGACGAAGGCATTCTGCAGGTGGCGCGCTACCAGAACCCGGACCCGCTGTCGCTGTTCTTCCAGAAGCGCATGCTGGAAGTGCGCACGTCGCAGATCCTGGACCTGATCCTGCCCGAGTTCAAGAAGCTGATGGAGGCCAGCGCGCCCGGCGGCGACGACGATGCCGCTGCATCGCGCCACCTGAACCCGTTCAAGCGCAAGCACGACCGGCCGGCCGTGTACTGGTCCGGCATCGTCGACGTGGACGGCAGTGCCGAATTCAGTTACCAGGTGCCCGACACGTTCAACGGCAGCATGCGGGTGCTGGCCGTGGCCGTGAACGACACGTCGGTCGGCACGGCGGCCGCGCGCACGACGGTGCGGGGCGACCTGGTGCTGTCGCCGAACGTGCCGCTGGCCGTCGCGCCCGGCGACGAGTTCGACGTCACCGTGGGCGTCGCCAACAACGTGGCCAAGTCCGGCAAGGACGCGACGGCGCAGGTGACGCTCGCCCTGCCCCCGCCATTGGAAGCCGTCGGCGGCGCCACGCGCCAGGTAAAGATTCCCGAGATGGGCGAGTCGAGCGCGGCGTTCCGCGTGCGTGCCGCCGGCGGGGCCGGCGCGAAGCTCGGTTCCGTGCCGCTCGTGTTCACGGCGAGCCTGGGCGGCAAGAGCGCGCGCCTGGCCACCGAGGTGTCGGTGCGGCCCGCCACGCCGCGCTATGCCGAGCTGGTCGCCGGCAGCTTCACGGGCAGCGCCGACGTGCCGCTCGGACGCACGATGTATCCGCAGCTGCGCGTGCAGGAAGCCAGCGTGTCGGCGCTGCCGCTCGCGCTGACGCCGGGCCTCGCCAGCTACCTGGCGAACTTCAGCTACCTGTGCACGGAGCAGCTGATGAGCCAGACGGTGCCGGCGCTCGTGCTCGACAAGCGGCCGGAATTCGCCCGCCCCGGCCAGCACGCGCCGCTCGCGCGCAGCGTCGACGACGCGCTGCGCCTGCTGCGCACGCGCCAGAACGCGCAGGGCGGCTTCGGCATGTGGGGCGCGAACGTCCAGGCGGACGAATTCGCATCCGTCTACGCCACCCACGTGCTGCTCGAGGCGCGCGAACGCGGCGTGGCGATTCCCGGCGACCTGCTGGACAAGGCGCTCGCCTACACCCGCGAACTGGCGGCCAGCCCGGCCAGCGACCTGCCGGCGCTGCGCGTGCGCGCCTACGCGGCCTATTTGATGACGCGCCAGATGAACGTGGCGACGCCGGCCATCGCCGCGATCCGCGAGAGCCTCGAAAAGGGCTATCCGAAGGAATGGCGCACCGACCTCGCCGCCGGTTATCTGGCGGCCGCGTACCAGCTGCAGAAGCAGGAACGCCAGGCGAGCGAGTTGATCGACTTCCAGGTGCGCCGGCTGGTCGCGCACCCGCAGCGCACGGCGGACGGCCCCTTCTTCATGGACCCGCTGGCCGACGACGCGCAGACGCTGTACCTGCTGGCCCGCCACTTCCCCAACCGCGCGAAACGCCTGCCCGCGGAAGCGATGACGGCGCTCGTGAAACCGCTCCAGGAAAACCGCTACAACACGCTGTCCAGCGCGTACCTGATCCTCGCGTTCGACGCGTACGCCAACGTGGTGGGTCCGGAAACCGCCGGCAAGCTGGGCATCGCGGTCGTCGACAGATCGGGCGCCGCGCGCCAGCTGGCGCTGCCGAACGACCTGGTGCCGCGTGCCCCGTTCGACACGGATGCGAAGGCGGTGCGCTTCACCAACGGAGCGCGCGGCACGACGTACTACGCGGTGACGCAGACGGGCTTCGACCGCGACGCGCCGACGACGGAACTGCGCCGCGGCCTGGAGGTGCTGCGCGAATACGTCGACGCGGCCGGCAAGCCCGTCGCCAGCGTCCAGCTGGGCGACGAGGTCACGGTGCGCCTGAAGTTCCGCGCGGTGGGGCGCGACCTCGTGCCGAACGTGGCGCTGGTCGACCTGCTGCCGGGCGGCTTCGAGGCGGTGGCGGATGCGCCGGCGCCGGAAACGGCGGATGCGGCGCAGCAGCAGCAACAGCAGCAACAGCAACCGCCGCAGCAAGGGCAGCAGCCGGATGCAGGCGGCACCCTGCCCGGCCTGGCCGGCAGCCATTCGTCCTGGCAGATCCGCCATGCCGACGTGCGCGAGGACCGCGTCGTGCTGATCGGCGACGTCGGCAAGGATGCCGCCGAGATCACGTACAAGATCAAGGCGACCAGCAGCGGACGCTTCATGGTGCCGCCGGCCTACGCCGAATCGATGTACGAGCGCGGCGTGCAGGGCCGTTCGGCGAGCGGCCAGCCGATGGTCGTGACGCGCCCGGCCGCGCGCTAGCCCGTGCGCCGCCGTCGCCTGCTTTGGCTGGCCGGGACGGCCGCGACGTTCGTGCTCGTGCTGGCCGCGCTGCGGCTGGCGCCGCACGCGCCGCTGCGCGGCATCGCGCCCGTGTCGACGGCGCTGTACGCGCGCGACGGCCAGCTGCTGCGCCTGTCGCTCGCGTCCGACCAGCAGTACCGGGTGTGGACGCCGCTCGACCAGATCGATCCGCGCCTGCCGGAAGCGGTGCGGCTGTACGAGGACCGCTGGTTCGCCTGGCACCCGGGCGTCAACCCGGCCGCCCTGCTGCGCGCGGCCGGCGTCACCTGGACGGGCGGCGCGCGCCAGGGCGGCTCCACGCTGACGATGCAGCTGGCCCGGCGCCTGTACGGCATCGACAGCCAGACGCCGGGCGGCAAGCTGCGCCAGATGCTGGCGGCGCTGTGGCTGGAGGCCCGCTACGGCAAGCGCGAGATCCTGGAAGCCTACCTGAACCTGGCGCCGTACGGCGGCAACATCGAGGGCGCCGGCACGGCCAGCCTGATCTACTTCCACCGGCGCGCGCAGGACCTGACGCTGCCGCAGGTGCTCACGCTGGCCGTGATCCCGCAGAACCCGAAGAAGCGCGGCCTCGCGCAACGGCCCGCCGCGCGCCAGGCGCTGGCGGCGGCGCGCTCGCGCCTGTGGGAGCGCTGGCGCGCGGCGCATGCACAACAGGCCCCGGCGCGGCTGGACGACCCGCCGCTCGCCGCCATGGCCCAGCTGCCGTTCCGCGCGCCGCACTTCACCGACCGCCTGCTGCGCGGGCGGCCCGCCGGCGAGGTGTGGACAGGACTCGACCTGCACGCGCAGGGAGCCCTCGAGCGCGCCATCGCGCAATACGTGCGCGAGTACCGCGCCATCGGCGTGCAGAACGCCAGCGCCGTGCTGCTCGACACGGACAGCGGCGAGGTGCGGGCCCTGATTGGCTCGAGCGATTACTTCGATGCGTCCATCGACGGCCAGGTGAACGGCGTGGACGCCAAGCGCTCTCCCGGCTCCACGCTGAAGCCCTTCATCTACGGGCTGGCGCTGGACCAGGGACTGCTGCATCCGCTGACCATCCTGAAGGACGCCCCGACCACGTTCGGCCCGTTCAGCCCCGAGAACTTCGACGGCCGTTTCATCGGCCCCGTGAGCGTGCAGGATGCGCTGATCCGCAGCCGCAACGTGCCCGCCGTGGCCGTCGCGAACCGGCTGAAGAACCCCAGCCTGTACGCGTTCCTGCAGCAGGCCGGCGTGACCCGGCTGGCGTCCGAGCAGCACTACGGCCTGGCCGTCGCGCTGGGCGGCGCCGAAGTCACGATGGACGAGCTGGCGCGCCTGTACCTGATGCTGGCCAACGGCGGCAAGCTGCTGCCCGTGTCGTATGGCCGCGCGCAGCCGCATGCCGGGGCGCCGCAGCTGCTGTCGCCGGAAGCCGCCTTCATCGTGCTGCAGATGCTGAATGCGAATCCCCGTCCCGAGACGGGCGAACCGGCGGCGCCCCCGGTCGCGTGGAAGACGGGCACGTCGTGGGGCTTCCGCGACGCCTGGACGGCCGGCGTGTTCGGCCACCACGTGCTGGTCGTGTGGATCGGGAACTTCGACGGCAGCGGCAACCCGGCCTTCGTCGGCGTCAAGGCGGCCGCGCCGCTGTTCTTCCGGATCATCGACAGCCTGCGCGGCGCCGGGCTCTCCCCGCCCGCCGCGCGGCCGCAGCCGCCCGAGAACGTCGCCCGGATCGAGGTGTGCCGCGCCAGCGGCGACCTGCCGAACGACGTCTGCCCGGAGCGCGCCACGACCTGGTTCATCCCCGGCAAATCGCCGATCCGCGTGAGCCAGCTGCACCGCGCCGTCCAGGTGGATGCGGCCACCGGCAAGCCGACCTGCGCGCGGGGCCCGGGCACGCGCACGGAAGTCTACGAATTCTGGCCGACCGATTTGCAGCGCCTGTTCCGCGACGCCGGCATGCCGCGCCGCGCGCCGCCGCCGCTGCCGGACTGCGGCCCGGACACCGCGGCCGACGGCCCGACGATCGCCTCCCCCACCGACGGCGCGACGTACACCGTGCGCCTGTCGCAGCCGGTGCCGCTGGCGCTGCGCGCGAACGCGCTGTCGGCCGACACCACGCTGTACTGGTCGGCCAACGGCGGCCTGCTGGGCAAGACCCGCGCCGGCGAGGCGCTCGCGTGGACGCCCGCCCAGCCGGGCCGCTACGTGCTGCGCGTCGTGGACGGCGCCGGCCGCGGCGACAGCCGCGAAGTGCGGGTGGAGTTCACGAGGTGAGCGCGGCACGCTTACAATGCGCCATGCAGTCATCCACGCTGAAATACCTCGCCGCCGTGCTTGGCGCGACGCTGGCGGGCGCCATCGCCATCGCTTGCGTCGGCAACGCGGCCCAGGCCGGCCGGTCGCTCGCCTGTCCCGTGCCGGGCGGCGAATTCGTGTTCCGCAGCGACGATCCCGGCGGCGGGCACGATGTCTTCCCGAGCGGCCGGATCCGGGATGCGTTCGCCGCCGCGTTCTCCGTCACCTACCGGGGCGCGGGATTCACGACGAAGCTGCCGGCGTTCGCGGACGACCGGCCCGACTGCGCCGGCTATGGCGCCAGCGAAAACGTCGTCTATGCGCTGACCGACCATGCCACGTTCCGGTTCATGACGGCGGACGGCAAGCGCGGCGGACCGGTCCTCGTCGTCAGCCGCGATGGCGGACACACGTTCAGCGGCAATCTTCATCCGCATCCGCCCGGCTACTACACGTCGCGCTTCCGCGTGCGGGACGGCGAGTACCAGCTGGAGATGACCGATCCGTTGAACTACAACGACTTTGCGTTGTTCACGTCGGCCGACGGCGGACGGACCTGGCGCGGTCCGGCGAACAGCCAGGCACCCACGGTGTTCCCGCAACAGGAAGTGGACAAGTGGCGCGACCAGTTCGCGTTCGACGCGTGGAACCGCAAGACGTTCGCGGCCTGGCAGGAAGCGTGCCGCCAGCGCCCCGGCCAGGACTGCGCCAAGGCCACCGACGCGTACTGGGACGCCGCATGGAACGCGTGCCGCGCGGCGCATTCCGGCCGGGAGTGCCTGGCGCTGCTGCCGGAACCCACGCCACGCCACGACTGAGCCGGCGGCGTCAAGCGGCGGCGGCCGTCCCCTCCCCCAGCCGCTTGACCAGCAACTGGTCGATCCGGTAATGGTCGACATCGAGCACCTCGAAGCGCATGCCCTGGTACTCGACGCTGTCGGTGGGCTTCGGCACCTTGCGCAGCATGTACATCATGAAGCCGGCCGCCGTCTCGTAATGCTCTTCCTCGGGCAGCGCGTCGATCTCGAGCACGCGCTTCAGGTCCGCTACCGGCGTGCTGCCGTCGATCAGCCAGGAGCCGTCCTCGCGCTGCAGCGCCTGCGCATTTTCTTCCAGCGGGGCGCCCCACTTGCCCATCACGGTGACCATAATGTCGGCCAGCGTGATCACGCCGACCACCAGCGCATACTCGTTGATCACGACGGCGAACGTCTCCTTGGTGGCGCGGAAGCGGTCCAGCAGTTCCGACAGCGTCAGCGTGTCCGGAATGATCAGCACCGTGCGGATGCTCGATTCGTTCAGCTGGAAGCCGGACTGGTTGTGCAGCAGGCGCACCAGGATGTCGCGCGTGTCCACGTAGCCGATCACGTGGTCGATCACGCCGTCGCAGACGGGGAACTTGGACAGCGAATGCGTCGCGATCTTCTGGCGGATGGCGCTTTCCGGCTCGTTCAGCGTGAAGTAGACGATGTTGTCGCGCGTCGTCATCGTCGACGTCACGGCGCGCGACTCCAGCTCGAACACGTTCTCGATGAAATGCTGCTCCTGCTTCTGCAGCACGCCGGCCTGCGCGCCCGCCTCCACGACGGCAGAGATCTCGTCGAACGTGATGCGGTCCTCGCGCGTGATGTCGATGCGCAGCAGCCGGAACAGCGCGTTGGCCACCTTGTTCAGTGCCCACGACAGCGGGCGGAAGATGCGGATGACGAACAGCAC
>Ga0308170_10004928_pt1 | contig 10365 bp, 8 predicted proteins | sample PhyBR2_2_FD_202136 | JGI IMG/M metagenome (GOLD analysis project Ga0308170, IMG submission 202136) | Phyllosphere microbial communities from UC Gill Tract Community Farm, Albany, California, United States - DLSLSB.R2 | ecosystem: Host-associated > Plants > Phyllosphere > Unclassified | place... | reverse complement strand
CTTTCTCTCCCGCCGCCGTCGCCCTCCTCGCCCCGGCTGCCATCGGCTTCGCCTACGAATCGCGCCTCCACCCTGTCCTCATGGGGGCGTTCATCATCAATGGGGCCCACGCGGGCGGCTTTTCGCCGTTGTCCGTGGCCGGGGTGCTGGTTCACAACATCGCGCTGAAGAACGGTTTCCCGGTTTCCCAGGCCGCGTTGTTCGCGGCCAGCTTCGCGGTCAACCTCCTCCTGTCCGTGTTGACCATCGTCGCCTTCGTTCTCCTGCGCCGGCTGCATGATTCCCACGGCAGCCCCTGGATGCCCCAGGGCCCGGCAACGGCCACCCGGCCCCACGGCCAACAGGTCCTCACCCTTGTGCTGATCCTGGGGCTGCTCGTGTGCACTTTGGGCTTCCAAATGCCGATTGGATTCGTTGCCCTCTCCGCCGGTCTCCTGCTGGCACTGGTCAACATCAAGGAGCACCGCACGTTCATCGGCGGCATCTCCTGGTCAACCGTCCTCCTCGTGGCGGGAATGATCACCTACGTTTCGCTGCTCCAGCGCATCGGCGTCATCGACACGCTGGCCAAACAGGCCCTGGCCCTGGGCGCACCCCTGCTCATCGCGCTGGTCCTGTGCTACGTCATCGGCGTGGGCTCGGCGTTCGCGTCCTCCACCGCGCTGCTCACGGCCTTCATCCCCATGGCCGGGCCGCTCCTTGCCACCAGCAGCCTCAGCGCCTCCGGAACTGTCGCTTCCCTTGCCATCGCCGCAACCGTTGTCGATGTTTCGCCTTTCTCCACCGACGGCGCCCTGGTGGTTGCCAACGCCCGGGAAGACGACCGGCAACGGGTCTACCGGCAACTCATGTTCTACGCCGGGGCGGTGGTCCTGGTTGCGCCAGCAATGGCCTGGGCGCTGCTGGTCCCCACGGGCATCCTGTAGCCCACACCAACACCTGACATCGAACAACCCCACCGAAAGGACCCGGAATGAACGAGCCCCAAACTGACCAGGAAACAACAGAAGACTGCGATTCCGGCAATTGTTTCTACTGCCACGGGCCGGAAACCGACTAGGGGTCTGGGGGCTGGCCCGGCACCGGCCCTACACCCACTGCTCCCCCACCGTCAGCTGGAGCCTGACGGAATCCCCGGAGCCAGCCCCGAAGGAAGTACCACCCTCGGAAGGGTCCACGACGGCGCCCACCTCGCCGCCGTCGTCGTTCCTTCCAGCCAACCCGGCCCTTCCAGCAAAGCCGGCCCAGGCAGCAAAACCAGCCCAGCGCATCAGGCGCGGACCGCCTCGGCAGCTTGGTCCGCGAAGCGCTCCGGCGCCTCCAGCCCCAGGTGCTCGCGGAGCGTGCTGCCCCGGTACTCGGTGGGGTACACGCCGCGTTCCTGCAGCTCCGGCACGAGGTGGTTGACGATGTCGTCCAGGCCGGTGGGAATCAGCCACGGCGAGATGTTGAACCCGTCCACCGCGCCGACGCGCGCGTACTCGGCCAGCTGGTCCGCCACCGCCGTGTAGGAACCGGTGAAGGTGGAATCGATGCGGGCCGTCTTGGAGGTGACGAACTGCCGGATGGACAGCCCTTTGTCCTTGGCTTCGGCCCGCCACTGGTCCGCCAGCTGCCGTGCCTTGGCCCCGTGGAAGCCGCTGCCGCGGGTCTCCGACGTCTCCTCCACCACGGGATCGATCTCCGGCAGCGGCCCGTCCGGATCGTAGCTGGACAGCTCGCGGCCCCAGAACTGCTCCAAGTAGGCGATGGCCTGCTGCGGGCCGATCTGCAGGCTCCGCACCCACTCCTTCTTCTCCGCCGCTTCCGCAGCAGTGGCCGCGAGGATGAACTCGCTGGCGGGCATGATCTGCACGGCGTTGGCCGCGCGGCCGGCAGCCAGCGAACGCTCCACCAGGTCCTTGCGGAACTCCACGGCGTCGTCGAACTTCGGGTGGGCCGAGAAGATCACGTCTGCCTGGCGGGCGGCAAAGTTCCGGCCCTCCGGCGAGTCGCCGGCCTGGAACAGCACTGGCCGGTACTGGGCGCTGCGCGGCAGCCGCGGTGTCACGTCCAGGGTGTAGTGCTGGCCCTCGTGCAGCACGCGCCGGGCAGGACCATCCGGAGACTCCCACGAGTCCCAGATCCGTTTGGCCGTCTCCACGAAGGCTTCGGCGTGCTTGTAGCGGTCCGCGTGGTCCAGGTAGCCGCCGCGGCGGAAGTTCGCCCCGGTCCAGGCGTTATCCGTGGTTACGATGTTCCACGCCGCGCGCCCGCCGGAGATCAGGTCAAGCGACGCCAGCCGGTGCGCCAGGTCCGCGGGATCGTTGTAGGTGGTGTTCTGGGTGGCCACCAGGCCGATGTTTTTGGTTACCGAGGCCAGAGCGGCGAGCATGGTCTGCGCGTCCGGCCGGCCCACCACATCCAGGGCGTGCGGGCGTCCCAGGTGCTCCCTGAGGCGCAGCCCCTCACCCAGGAAGAACGCGGCGAACAGCCCCCGCTCGGCGGTCTGCGCGATGCGACGGAACGACTCAAAGTCCGTCTGCGAGCCGGATTCCGCCGCCTTCCAGATGGTGCCGGAGTTGACTCCTTGGAAGAAGACGCCGAACTGGATCTGGCCGCTCGGCATAAAAACGTCGGATTTAGCACGGGTGTGCTGCGTCATGGTTTTCCCCTTACTTTCCGGCACCGTCAGGCGCGGCAGTAGCTGATGTGTAACGGCTGGCCGGGCGCTCCAGTCCCAGCATGTCGCGGAAGGTCCCGTCCTGTACCGGCGCGCGGAGCACACCGCGGCGGCGCAGCTCCGGCACCACAAGGCGGCCAAGTTCCTCCAGGTCCACAAAGAGCGACGCCGGATGGAGGCGCACGCCGTCCGCCTCGGCCAGCAGGGACGCCAGGAGGTCAGAGAGACCGGCTGCAGTACCTGCGAAAGCCGCCCGGCCGCCGTCGAACGCTGATTCCCGCGAACCCGCAGCCTGCCCGCGGGAGTCCAGCACAACGTCGAGCTCGGCGATCACCGCAACCGGGGCACCCACCCTGGTGCGCACGTCCCGGACCTCGGCGGCCAGCAGCTCGGGAGTCGGCGCGGACACCAGCACGCCGTCAACGGCGTCAGCCGGCACTTCACCCAGCAGCGACGCCGGTACCAGCACCGGCAACTGCCCCTGCAGCGGCCGCGGGATGATCGACGGCCCCTTCACGGAGTAGCCGGCGCCTGCAAAATCGGCAGGCGTCTCGAAATCGGCGTAATGAAGCTTGTCCACGTCGATATACCGCCCGGTGGCAACGTCACGGATCACGGCGCCGTCCTCCCACGAGTCCCAGAGCCGCCGGGACACCTCGATGGACGCCGCGGCCTCCTGCCCCAGCCCGGCACCCGTCACCGAAGAACGTCCGACGGCGGCCGCCGCTTCCGGCGATTCGGCAGCCGTCACGATCCACCCGGCCCGGCCGCCGGACACATAGTCCAGGCTGGCCAGCTGGGTGGAGACGTGGAACGGCTCGGTGTAGACGGTGTCCACCTCGGGAACCAAGGCAATGGACCGCGTGGCCGGTCCGGCGAACGCGGCGCGCTGCAGCGCATTGGTGCGGCCGGGAGCCGGTGCGTCCGTGAAGGTGGCCGCGTGGAAGCCCGCGGACTCGGCGACCAGGACGGCACGGGTGAGGTCCGCACCGTCCCAGCCGGCGCCGTCGAGCTCGATGGCAAGGAAACCCTGAATATTGCTCACTGCTGGTCCTGACGTTCGTAGGGAATCTTTTCGCCGGCCTCGACGGCCACAGGCAGCTGGTTTTCGGACGGCGGCAGCGGGCAGGTGGCCAGATCGGTGTAGGCGCAGGGCAGGTTCACGGCGCGGTTGAAGTCAAGCAGCACCGATCCGTCGGCGGCGGGCACCACCGAGAGCGAGCGGTTGGCCGGGTACGTGGTCTTGCCCGAGGTCTGGTCCGTGAACAGGACGGACAGGGAGCCCGGGGCGTGTCCGTTGAACGCGGTGAGCGCCAGTTCCTGGCCGGCCAGCTTGAAGCGGATCTCGCCCGGGGCCTCGTACACATGCTGGATGCCTTCGACGGCGGCACCCCCGGTGGTGGGCCGCGGCGCGTCGAACGGCACGAACGTTCCGCGGACCGCGTACGCCGCATCGGGCGAGTAGGCGGGCGTGCCCTGGTACTCCTGCAGGAGCGGGTTTTCCGGATGACGCGGCCGCACGATGTACTCGCCGCCGCGCTTTGCCACCTCTATGACCGTGTCCCCGGAGACCAGGTTGATGCCGCCGCGTTCCTCGATCGGGCCAAACTCCAGGGCGGCACCGGACGGGCCGTTCAGCTCCCTGCCGTCCCGCTGCAGACTGTCGCCGGGCTCCAAAACCACGCGGACGACGTCGGCCTCCACACTCCAGGTGCCCGGGGCACCTTCCAGCCGGGTGGCCTCGTCGCCCAGCCAGTGCAGGTGGGTCACGGCCAGGAAGCCGTGCGGGTGTGCCCGCTGCTGCTCATGGGCCGCGTGCCACTCCTGCCAGTCGGTTTCGAAGGATTCAAGGGCGGTGCCAGTGGATGCTGTGGTCATGATGCCTTCCCGGAAGGAGTTGGAGTGGGCTGCGTCGCCGCGAAGTTTTCCGCGGTGATGGTCTTGGATTCGGGCAGCGCTTCCTCGGACAGGCCCCAGCGTTCCAGCACCTTCCCGTACGAGCCGTCCTTGATCACGGCGTTGAGGGCCTCCGAGATCACCGGTGCCAGCCCGTTGCCCCGCAGGGTGGTGGCGGCCACCAGGGTTTCGGAGGGCCAGCCGGCGTTCACCTTGCCCACCACTTCCAGGTCGTCGCGGGTGTTTTCGCGGTACACGGTGGACGGGTAAGGGGCGATGTTGAGGTCGGTCCTTCCGGAGGACAGCGCCAGGATGGTGTCGGCGTCGGACGAGTAGTACTGCAGGGTGGCCGGCGCCTTGCCCTTCGATTCGAGCTCCTTGTTCCAGGCCAGCAGGATCTTCTCCTGGTTGGTGCCGGACCCCACGGAAATCTTCAGGCCGGAGATGTCGTCCGCCCCCTTGATGTTGTAGGTGGAGGACTTCTTGGCTTCAAAGCCCATGTACGCGGCGCGGTAGCTGGCGAAGTCGAACAGCTTCACCCGGTCCTTGTTCACGCCCACGTTGGAGAACACGGCCTCGAAATCGCCCGACTGGGTCTTCAGCGGCCAGTTCTCCCAGGACGTGACCTGGACGTCGAGCTCCAGGCCCAGCTTGTCCGCCACCAACTGGGCGATGTCCAGCTCCGAGCCGATCGGCGTTTTGTCGTCCGTGGCGTGGAAGGACAGCGGGATGGACCCGGCCGTGGTGGCCACGGTGAGCTTGCCGTCCTTGCTGATCAGCGCAGGCACCTTGGCGGCGAGCGCCGCATCCTTCTCCGCCCGGATCCGCTGCTGGTCCGGTGAGGTGTTGTAGACCACGCCGTTGCGGGCCGCCGTCGTCTGCGCTCCTCCGCTGGGGTTTGCGGCAGCCGAGGCGCCGGGGTCGGCACAGCCGGCGAGCGCGGCAGTGCCGAAAAGGACAGTGCCCAGAAGGACGACGGCGGGACGCGCCGCGAGGGGGCGGCTGCGGCGCAGGCCGCTGGTTGGGAAAGCCATGGAATGAATCCTTTAGATGTTGAAGGCCGGTTCCAGCACCTTGGAGAAGAAGCTCCTGGTGCGCGGTTCCTGGGGGTTGGTGAAGATCTCCTGCGGGGCGCCCTGTTCCACGATCTGGCCCTGGTCCATGAACACCACGGTGTCCGCCACGTCGCGGGCGAACCCCATCTCGTGGGTCACCACGATCAGGGTGGTGCCGGACGTAGCCAGTTCACGGATCACGTCCAGCACTTCGTTCACCAGTTCGGGGTCAAGGGCGGAGGTGGGTTCGTCGAACAGCAGGATCTTGGGGTCCAGGGCCAGGGCGCGGGCGATGGCCACGCGCTGCTGCTGGCCGCCGGAGAGCTGCCGGGGGTAGGCGCCGGCGCGGTCCTTGAGGCCAACGCGGTCCAGCAGTTCCAGGCCACGGCGCTGCGCCTCCTCCTTGGAACGTCCCTGCGCTACGACCGGGGCTTCCGCCACGTTCTCCAGCGCGGTGAGGTGCGGGAACAGGTTGAAGTTCTGGAACACCATCCCGATTTCGGTGCGTTGCTTGAGGATGTCCTTCTCGCGCAGCTCGTGCAGCCGGTCGCCGCGGACTTCGTAGCCCACCAGCTTGCCGTCGATGGTGATGTGGCCGCCGTCCAACTTTTCCAGGTGGTTGATGGTGCGCAGCAGGGTGGACTTGCCGGAGCCGGACGGGCCCACGATCACGGCCACCCCGCCGGGTTCCACGGTGAGGCTGACGCCTTTGAGGACTTCGGTGGGTCCGAAGGATTTCCGGACGCCGGTGATCTGCACCAGGCCCCGGGTGGCCGTGGGGGCGGTAAGGGTCTCAGTCATCAGAAGTTCCTCCGGTTGGGCACTGCCGCGTGGGTGGCGAAGAATTTACGGGCCTTCTGCAGGGGCGTCAGCGGCAGGTTCCGCACCGCGCCCTTGGAGTAGTGCCGTTCGATGTAGTACTGGAAAACGCTCAGCACGGAGGTGATCACGATGTACCAGAGGGTGGCCACCAGCAGCAGCGGGAGGACCTGCTGCGTGCGGTTGTAAATGACCTGCACTGTGTAGAACAGCTCGGAGTAGGCCAGGACGTAGACGATCGAGGTGCCCTTGACCAGGCCGATGATCTCGTTGAACGCCGTGGGCAGGATGGCGCGCATGGCCTGCGGCAGCACGATCCGGGTGGAGCGGCGCCAGGCCGGGATGCCGAGCGCGGCCGCGGCCTCCAGCTGGCCCTGGTCCACGGACAGGATGCCGCCGCGGATGATCTCCGCCGAGTACGCCGCCTGATTCAGGGTCAGCCCCAGCACTGCCGCCGCGAACTGGCTGATCAGCGTGGTGGTCTGCACCTCGAAGAACCGGACGTCGGTGAACGGGATCCCCAGGCCGATCTTTTCGTACAGGTAGCCCAGGTTGTACCAAAGCAGCATCTGCACCAGCAGCGGGGTGGACCGGAAGATCCAGGAGAACGTCCAGGACACCGAGACCAGCAGCGGCGACGCGGACAGCCGCATCAGCGCCAGGATGAAGCCCAGCACGAAGCCCAGGACCCCGGAGATGGCGGTGAGCTTCAGGGTTTCCACCAGCCCGTTGACCACGGACTGCGCGGTGAACCACTGCGCCACCACGCCCCACTCCCAGCGCGGGTTGGTGGCCAGGGACCAGGCCACGGCAAGGACACCGAGCGCGACGACGGCCGTCCCCACCCAGCGCCCCGGATGCTTGGCTGCCACCACGCGGTAGGACGAGTAGTCCACGGCCTGCCGGACGGCGGTATCAGGCTGACTACCGATGCTGCTCGGCGGCGCTTCCGCCGCCGGCTGCGGTTGTTGTGACTGCGCCACCTTGGTTGCTGCTGAACTCATGCGCCACCTCGCTTCTTGTCGTGGGTTCCGTGTGGGCCGGTTGCCCCTGGCTGTTGCTCTGGCTGTAGGGCCCTTCCGGCCGCTGCTGGCTGCAAATCTAGGACCGGCCGGAACGGGCCAGCAAGGCGGCCGGTTGCATATCTTCACCGGAGTTCGCACGGCGTCATGAGTCGGTTCTTTGCGTCTTTTGACCCGCTGTGACGCGGAGTTAACGGGCGTGACCAGGTCCTCGACCGCAGTCGTCACCGCTGCCTAGCATGAGGCTCTCCATCCCACCCCCACCGTCAGGAGCGCCCATGCCAGCCACCATCCCGGCCATCGTCTTCATCGGCGGCGGGCCGCGCACGGCGGGGGTGCTGGAGCGGATTGCAGCCAACCGGCCGGACGTCTTCACCGGGCCGCTGCAGATCCACGTGGTGGAGCCGCACATCCCGGGTTCGGGCCGGATCTGGCGGTACCACCAGGACCCAGGCCTCCTGCTGAACTCCATGGCGGCGGACATCACCATGTTCACGGACCAGTCAGTGGAGTGCGCCGGGCCTGCCGCCCCCGGCCCCGGCCTGGCCGAGTGGGCCGCCGGGGTGCTGGACGCCTCCATCATTGACGTTCCGGACTTCCCGCAGCCGCTGTGGCAGCAGCTGCGGACCCTGACCGGCACCACCTTCCCCACCCGCCAGCTGCAGAGCCAGTACCTGGAGTGGTTCTTCCGCCGCGCGTCCAGGTCGCTGGGCCGCAGCGTGACCGTCCACCGGACCACCGCCGTCGGCATCACGGCGCAGGAGGGCTGCGGGCACGACGTTGCGCTGGCCAGCGGCCGGACCCTACACGCGGACATCGTGGTCACCGCCCTGGGCCACACCGACTCCCGGCCGGACGCCGTCTCCGCCGGCTTCGCGGACTTCGCCGCCCGGCACGGCGGCTACCACGCGGCACCCAGCTACACCACCGACGTCGACTATTCCCCTATTGCCGCGGGCCAGGATGTGATCGTCGCTGGGATGGGACTGGCGTTCGTGGACCTGCTGGTCCTCCTCATGGAGGGCCGCGGCGGCAGGTTCCAGGAAACGGACGACGGCGGGCTGCGCTACCTTCCGTCCGGACGGGAACCGCGGCTGTGGGCAGGGTCGCGCCGAGGGGTGCCGTACCACTCCAAGATTTCGGCAGCACTGCGGGGCCTGGCGCCGGGGCCGCTGCGGTTCTTTACCGCCGACGCGGTGGAGGCCCTGCTGGCGCAGCACGGCGAACTGGACTTCCGGCAACACCTGTGGCCGCTGATCGCAAAGGAGGCCGGCTATTACTACTACCGTGAACTCCTGACCGGCAGTCCTGAACGGGGTGCCATGGGGTGGGATTCCTTCGCCGCGCGGTACACCGGCCTCGACTGGTACAGCGGCGAGCGCACCGACCTCGTGGCCGCCGCCGTCCCGGACGCGGGCCTGCACCTGGACCTGGAGCGGCTGGACCGGCCCTTCGCCGGTCTTCGCTTCGACGGGCACCGTGCCGTCCAAGAGGCGGTGGCGGGGTACATCGAGCAGGACCTCGCGCTGCGCGACAGCCGCGATCATCCGGAAACCCTCGCCCTGTTCCTGGCCCTGCTGCACGTCTATATGGAGGTGGGGCGCGTGGTCCCGCCGGAGCGGCTGAACGCACGCTCGCAGCAGGTAATCCACGGGTGGTGGCACGGCTTCTTCAGTTTCGTGGACTCCGGGCCGCCGCCGCACCGGCTCCGGCAGATGCTGGCGCTGCACCGGGCCGGCCTGCTGCAGTTCCTGGGCCCGGGCCTGGAAGTCACCCCTGATGAGGCTAGTGGAACCTTCCGCGCCACCTCGCCGCAGTCGGATGTCACAGTTTCTGCCAAGGCGTTGATCGAGGCGCGGCTGCCGTCCACGTCGGTGGCCAGGTCCCTGAACCCCGTGCTTGCCTCGCTGCATGAGAGCGGGCTGGGCAGCGAGCAGCGGCTGTTGACCTCCGACGGCATCCACTCCACCGGGAAGCTGCTGGTCTCCGCTGAGCACCGGCTGGTGGGAGCCGACGGCCAGGCGCAGGCCACCCTCTTCGGCATCGGCCCCGGAACGTCCGGATGGGGCGCCGGCGCCTTTGCCCGTCCCAACACCAATGCCGCACCGTTCCGCGAAAACGACGCCCTGGCCCGGACCATCCTCGGGGTTTCCCGGGATATCGCCGCCCGGCCGTCCGCCACGGTAATTTCAGAACCAACAACTCCAGAACCAGCCGCCGCCGGAAAGAACTGAATCAATGACCGCAGAATCCGATCTCAAACCCAGGCCACTCGATCCCGCCCGGCTCGACATCCTCAGCCTGCCCATGCACGATCCCCGGGTCCGGCCGCTCCTGGACGAGCTCGCCGTCGAATATGACACGCGCTACGGGGACCTGTTCGGGCGCAGCGCCGCCGCTGACGAGCTGAACCGCTACCCGGCGGAGGAATTCGAGGAGCCGCACGGCGCGGTCCTGGTGATCCAGGAGAACGGTGAGTCAATCGCCGGCGGGGCGTTCCGCCGGTACGACGAAACCACCGCGGAACTGAAACGGATCTGGACCCACTCAGCGCACCGCCGTCGTGGTTTGGGTCGCCTGGTGCTGGCTGAGCTGGAAGCCCTTGCTGCCGCACGGGGCTACACCCGGCTGTACCTCACCACCGGGCCGCGGCAGCCCGAGGCCAAGGACCTTTACCTGAACACGGGCTACCAGGCGCAGTTCGACGTGGACGCCGACCCTGAGACCATCGGGCCGCTGGCGTTCACCAAAGACCTGCCGAATTGACAGGCGCCGGCTCCCTGCAGAGAAGGCACCCGCCGCTAAGCTAACGCCATGGCCACCAAAACCACAGCAGAGAAGCTTGCCACCATCCAGAAGGGCTACACCTTGGAGGGCGCCACCATCGAGCTGGGAGCCGCCATCATCGACG
>Ga0308170_10004926_pt1 | contig 10367 bp, 7 predicted proteins | sample PhyBR2_2_FD_202136 | JGI IMG/M metagenome (GOLD analysis project Ga0308170, IMG submission 202136) | Phyllosphere microbial communities from UC Gill Tract Community Farm, Albany, California, United States - DLSLSB.R2 | ecosystem: Host-associated > Plants > Phyllosphere > Unclassified | place... | reverse complement strand
CAACCTCGATCGGCGCCTGTTCGACATCGGCCAGTGCATGCCGACGGTCCCCGGCGCGATCGGCGCCTTCCGCCGCGACGCCCTCCTCGCCGTCGGCGGCGTCAGCACCGACACCCTCGCCGAGGACACCGACCTGACGATGGCGCTGTGTCGCCAGGGCCGGCGGGTCGTGTACGAGGAGCGGGCGATCGCCTGGACCGAGGCGCCGGCCACGCTCGGCGCTCTGTGGAAGCAGCGCTACCGCTGGTCGTACGGGACCTTCCAGGCGATGTGGAAGCACCGCGGCGCGCTGTTCCAGCGCGGCCAGGCCGGCAAGCTCGGTCGCCGCGGCCTGACCTACCTCCTCGTCTTCCAGCTGCTGCTGCCGCTGCTCGCCCCGTCGGTCGACGTGTTCGCGATCTACGGCCTGCTCTTCCTCAGCCCGCTGCGCGTCATCGCGGTCTGGCTGGCCTTCCTCGTCCTGCAGCTCGCCATGGGGGTGTACGCCTTCCGGCTCGACCGCGAGCGTCTCGGCCCCTTGTGGGCGATGCCGTTCCAGCAGTTCGTCTACCGCCAGCTGATGTACCTGGTGGTCATCCAATCGCTCTTCACCGCGCTGGCCGGGCTGCCGCTGAAGTGGCAGCGGATGGAGCGGTACGGCTCGCTCGGGAGCCACCCCGCGAGCCCCCGGGAAAATGTGTGACGTAGCGCACGCGCTGTGGTGACAATGGACTGTCCCCCACCCGCCGAAGGGATCTGCCATGGCCTCGTCCGCGCCACCGCCCGCAGCTCAGACCTACCCCGACCACATCGACGCCGCGGTGCTCAAGGTCGCCGGCGTCGTCGTCCTGGGCGCCATCATGTCGATCCTCGACATCACGGTGGTCAACGTCGCCCTGCCGACGTTCCAGCACGTCTTCAGCGACGGCGGCACGCCGATCGCGTACTCCCACGTCGCCTGGACCGTCACCGGCTACACGCTCGCCCTCGCCACCGTCATCCCGATGACCGGCTGGGCCGCGGACCGGTTCGGCACCAAGCGGCTGTACATGACCGCGATTCTGCTCTTCACCGCGGGCTCGGCGCTGTGCGCCACGGCCACGAGCATCGACATGCTGATCTCCTTCCGCGTCGTGCAGGGCCTCGGTGGCGGCATGCTGATGCCGCTGGGCATGACGATCATGACCCATGCGGCCGGCCCGCACCGGATGGGTCGCCTGATGGCGATCCTCGGCGTGCCGATGCTGCTCGGCCCGATCATGGGCCCGATCCTCGGCGGCTGGCTGATCGAGATCGCCAGCTGGCACTGGATCTTCCTGATCAACGTCCCGCTGGGGATCGCGGCGCTGGTCTACTCCTTCCTGGTACTGGAGAAGGACGCCCCGGAGCCGTCGGAGTCCTTCGACGTCGTGGGCATGCTGATGATGTCGCCCGGTCTCGCGCTCTTCCTGTACGGCGTCTCCTCGCTGCCGGGCCACGGCGGCGACGTCGGTGACATCCACGTCTGGCTGCCGGCGCTCGCCGGGCTGGCGCTGATGGCCGGCTTCGTGTGGTGGTCCTTCCGGCCGCGGCACCCGCTGTTGGACCTGCGCCTGCTCACCAATCGCAACCTGGCCGTCTCCCTGACCACCATGTTCCTCTTCGCCGGGGCGTTCTTCGGCGGACTGCTGCTGGTGCCGACGTACTTCCAGGAGATCCGCGGCGAGTCGACGCTGCACGCGGGCCTGCTGGTGGCTCCGCAGGGCCTCGGGGCAATGATGACGATGCCGATCGCCGGCCGGCTCTCCGACCGGATCCCGATCGGGCGGATCGTCCCGATCGGGATCTCGCTCATCATCATCGGGATGTTCGGCCTGACCCAGATCACCGACACCACCCCGTACGGCCTGATCATCGCGGTCCTCGTCGTGATGGGCTGGGGCATGGGCGCCACCATGATGCCCATCATGACCACGGCGCTGCGCACGCTGCGCCCGCACGAGATCGCCCGCGGCTCGACCCTGCTCAACATCAACCAGCAGATCGCCAGCTCGGTCGGCGTAGCCACGATGTCGGTCGTGCTGACCAACAACCTGCAGGGTGCACGCGGGCTGCCCGACGCGGCGCGCGCCTTCGCCCACACCTACTGGGTGGCGTGGTGTGTCATCGTGGTGGCGCTGCTGGCCTCGCTGCTGCTCCCCCGGCGACACGAGGCCGCGGCCGCCCCTGACAAGGACGACGTCCCCGCCATGCCCATCATCTGAACGCCCATCTGACCGCCGGAGGGTCGATGCACCTGCCGATCACACTGCGCCCGTTCACTCCCGAGGACCTGGCCCTCCTGCCCGGCGGCGACTCGCCGTTCGACGACTGGGGACCGAAGGCCCGGACCGAGCCGCCCACCACCGCACTCGATCGTCCTGGCGGCCTGGTCATCGTGGCGACGGACGACAGCGGCGGCGCTGGTGCCGGCAGCGTGCTCGGCGACGTCGGCTGGCACTTCATGCAGTGGGGCCCCAACAGCGCCTCGCGCAACCCGATGATCGGCATCTGGCTGCGCCCCGAGGCGCGCGGGCGGGGCATCGGCACGGCGGCACAGATCGCTGTGGTCGACCTCCTGTTCCGGCACACGAGCGTCAACCGGATCGAGGCGCACACCGACGTCGAGAACGGCGCCGAGCAACGCGCCCTCGAGAAGGCCGGCTTCACCGCCGAGGGCGTCGTACGGGGCGGACAGTGGCGCGACGGCGCCTTCCACGACGGGGTGCTCTACAGCATCCTTCGCTCCGAGTGGCGCGCCTCACGGAGCCTGACCCGCTCCCGCTCTTCGTAACCCGGTTTACAACTGTCGTAAACCAGGTTACGATCTAGGCCTACCAGCGATGAGGGAGTCACCATGTGGAGCAAGACGTACGAAGCGACGTTCAGCGGCGTCGACGCCGCCCGGATCTGGGCGGTCTGGACCGATGTCGAGCGATGGGCAGCGTGGCAGGGCGACGTGGAGTCCGCCCGACTGGAGGGCCCGTTCGCGGCCGGCTCGATGATCCGGTTCAAGCCCAAGGGTGGACCCCGCGTCCGGATCGAGCTGACCGAGGTCGAGGCGCCGCGGCGCTACGTCGACGTCACCCACCTGCTGCTGGCGCGGATGGAGGACGTCCACGAGCTCGAGCAGCGCGGCGACGATGTCATCGTCCGCAACCGGATCAGCCTCACCGGCCCCCTGGCCTTCGTGTGGCGCAAGCTGGTCGCCGAGGACGTCGCCGCCAGCCTTCCCGAGCAGACCACCCGCCTCGTCGAGCAGGCACGCCATGGCCGAGACACCGTTCCGGCATGACGCCGAGGCCAGCCCGGGCTTCCTGCTCTGGCAGCTGACCTCGCGCTGGCAGGCGCGGATCGCCACCGCGCTCCAGCGCTTCGGACTCACTCAGACCCAGCACGCGATCCTCGCCTCGCTGCGGTGGCTCGCGGAACACGACGGACCCCCCACCCAGAGCCGCCTGGCCGAGCACGCGCAGATCGAGAAGATGACGCTGTCGAAGGCGATCCGGCGTCTCGAGGAGGGCGGGCTGGTGACGAGACTCGCCTCCACCCGCGACGGCCGTGCCACCGAGGTCGCCCTGACAGCGTCGGGCACGGCGCTGACCAGCGAGGCCATCCGTGCCGTCGAGGAGGCCGACGAGGCGTTCTTCGCCGCGCTCGATGACACGGCCCGCGCAGCATGGATGGCCCACACCCGGACCCTGATCGGGGCGGACCGCGCCTCGACGCGCGACGAGGAGCAGAGCTCGACGCGGTCGTGAGGACGGCCTAGGAGCAGAGATCCACGCTGCGCAGCCGGCCGCTCATCGGGCCGGCTTGACGTCCAGCACGACCTCGAACTCCAACAGGTCCGCGCCCGTGGCGACCGGACGCTTGGGAGCCTCGCCCTCCGGGGTCGCATGGGCTGCGCGGGCGTCGCCGTCGCGCCAGGCCGCGAACGACTCCTCCGAGTCCCACTGCGTGACGACGAAGTAGCGGGTGTCGCCCGCGGTCGGGCGCAGGAGCTGGAAGCCGAGGAAGCCCGGCGAGCCCTCGACGGCGCCGGCCCGGGCAGCGAACCGCTTCTCGAGCTCGGCGCCCGCCCCATCGGGCACGGAGATGGCGTTGATCTTGACGACGGACATGCCGCGAGCCTAACGACGCTCGCCGGGCGGCATCGGAACCAGGTCCTTTCCAGGCCAGTCGTCCTACTGTCGCTCGGCATGGCCCGAAGGGGCCATTCGAACGCACACGACTACGGGTGCCCGGGATCTGGCCGATTCACAGATCATAGGCATGGCCATCCGCTGGCCGTCGTCTCGGAGGAGTCCTGCATGATCACTACGCCCGTCGTCGTCCACCTCGGCTGCTTGGGGTCCCTTGTCAGGCGTGGCGCGCTGATCATGGGCGAGGTCGTGCTGGTCCCCGGTGTGCTCCTGTACGCGTTCGTCACCGCCGGACATCCGATGCTCGGGCTGCTCGCGGTCTTCGCCTGGCGCGCCGGATGGATCGTCAGCCGCAAGGGCACGGGGGCGCGGGTGCCGGCGACGTGCTGGCTCGCGTTCGGTCTCTTCGTGACCCGTACGGTCGCCGGGCTGGCCCTCGGCTCGGTCAGCCTCTACCTCGTGGTGCCGATCGCGCTGTGCGCGATCCAGGGCTTCGTGTTCGTCGGCTCCTCGGTCGCCGAGCGTCCGCTGATGATGCGGCTGGCGAGTGACTACACCGGTGCGCTCCCCCACCACCCGGCGCTGCGCGGCATCTTCGCCCAGCTCTCCGGGATCTGGGGCGCCGCCCACCTCGTCTGCGCCGCACTCGGCGTCTGGGCCCTGACCCTGTCGACGAACGGTGCGGTGGCCCTGACCAGTGGGCTGGGCGTCGCGTGCTCCCTCGCCTCGGTCGGCGGCTGCATCGGCTGGGCGCTGTGGCGTGCGGCCCGCATCCCGGGCCTGCGGCTCGTGCTCGGCGAGCGCCCGCACCTGCTGCCTGCGCTCCCCGAGCTGCACGCGCCGCTCCCCGAGGCGGCCTGAAGCACCTGGAGCGGCTGCTCCCTGACCTTCCCATCAGCCGCGCGGGTCGCGGCGGAGAAGGGCAGGGAGCCGCCGTGTGTCTCAGTGGCGTCGGTGCTTCTTCGACTTCGCCGGCGTCTTCGTGACCGGCTTGGCCGCCTTCACCTTGACGATCAGCTCGGCGCTCGCGCTGCTGCTCACGGCGCCCGCCTGAGCCGTGACCGTGTAGTGGTAGAGGCCGTTGCGCTGCTTCGGGAAGGTCACGGCCAGCGTGCCGGCGCCGACCACGCGGTCGACCTGGAGGACCGGGCCGCCGGTGCGGCGCACCCGGTAGGACGTGGCTCCCGGCACGGCATGCCAGCGCAGCGTCACATCGGTACGGTCACCGTGGCGCCGGGTCGTCGCCGTCGGTCGGCCCGGGGTGGCGATGATCGTGATGCTGCGCGGACTCGACGCATCGGACTCGGTGCCGTCGCTGTTGGTGGCGTAGACGGAGATCACGTAGCGCACGCCGGCGCGCAGGCCGGTGATCGCGCACGCCGGCACCGTCGTGGTGGCGCACTCGTGCTCGTCGCCGGTGACGCTGTCGACAGCGACCGCACGGTAGCCCGCGATCGAGGCGGCCCCCGCCGATGACGGCGGGTTCCACTGCACCAGGATGCTCGAGCCGCTGACCTGGGTGACGACACCGGTCACCGGGGTCGGCGCGCCGGGCAGGGTCAGCTGGTACGCGTTCGAGGGCTGTCCCTTGCCCACGGCGTTGTCGGCGCGCACTGTGACGGCGTACGGCTGCGCGGGCTTCAGACCGGTGAGCGTGCAGGTGCCGGCCGCCGGGGCCGCGGTGCACGTGTGCTGCTCGGGGCCGTAGCTCGCCGTGACCGTGTAGCCGGTAATCGGCGAGCCGCCGTCGTCGGTCGGCACGGTCCAGGTGACGTCGGCGCCGTTGCCGTTCGGGGTGACCGTGGTGATCGTCGGCTTGCCGGGTCCGGAGGCCGGCGTCGCTGTCGCGGTGGCACGCGGGCCGGTGCCGTTCGCGTTGGTCGCGGCGACGGTGACCGTGTAGGCAGTGCCGTTCTTCAGGCCCGTGATGGTGCAGCTGGTCGACGAGGCACTCAGCGTGCCGCAGCTCGACCCGCCGGCCGGACTGACCGTGGCGGTGTAACCGGTCACCGGAGAGCCGCCGGTGGTCGCGGGCGCCGACCAGGTGAGCGAGATCGACTGGTTGAGGCCCTTGGCACTCAGCGCCGTCGGCGCCGCGGGCGTACCAGCGACGAACGTGAGCGGCGCGCTGTTGACGCCATGGCCCTTCGACGAGACGGCGTTGACGGTGAGCACATAGCTCGCGCCCAGGGTGAGACCGGTGACGGTGGCGCTCGTCGTGACGGAGGTGAGGGTGGCTGCCTGGCAGTACTTCTGGTCGACGGCGACCGGGTCGACGCAGACCTGGTAGGACGTGATCGCGCTGGCGCCGCTGCTGCCCGGTGCCGTCCAGCTGACCTGCTGGGCCAGCGTGGTCACCTTCGCGACGGTGGTCAGCGAGCTGGCGCCGAGGGTGACCCCCGTCGGCGCCGTCGGCACGCCCAGCTTGGCCTGGATCGGGACGCTGGACGTGCCCGCGCCGACGGCGTTGAGCGCCGTCACGGCGATCCAGTAGGAGCTGCCCGGCACCAGCTTGGCCAGGTGGAGGTCCGTCGTGATGGTGCACGTCGTGCCGGTGTCACCCGCTGTGCAGCGCGCGGCGAGCTGGGTGGCGTCGTTGGGGTCGCAGGTCGTCCCGACGCAGGCGTCCACCTCGTAGCCGAAGAGCCGGACGCCCCCGGTGTTCGCCGGCGGGGACCACGACACGGTGAACTGCTCGTTGCCCGGGTTGACCTTGACGTTGCTGGGTGCGTCGGGCGTCGAGCCGTACGGGACGGCGTTGTCCCGGAGGACCGTCGCCGCCGGGATGCTGGTGACGCTGCTGTCGGCGAGAGCGACGTAGGCCCGGCTCGCCGTGGCCGCCACGGCGTGGCGAACATCGGCAGACGCCTGCGCCGCCTGCTGGCTGTCGCCGGGCAGCGGCAGGGCGCCCTCGTACTTCAGCGTGATGGCGTCGAACCAGTAGAGGTTCGCGCCGGCGGCGTTCGGGCCGGATACGGTTCCGCCCTGCTTGGTCCCGGTGCAGTAGACCGTGCTGCCATCGGTGGAGACGGAGACGGCGTCACACGCCGTGCGCTCGGTGAGCTGGTACTGCGGCATGCCGAACGGGTTGGTCCACCCCTGTGGGCCCGTCGGGTAGCCGGCGCTCGCGGGGCCCAGCACGGTGGTGGACTGCGTCCGGGTGGCCGTCGAGACGACGACGAGCTGGTTCTCCTCGCCGACGTAGAGCCGAGCGCCGTCAGGGCTGACCGCCAGCGACAGCGCGGGGTTGGTCGCCGACGTCGTGTTCAGCAGCACCGGCGTACTCGACGCACCGGTCGTGGTGCTGATCGTGACGACGGACGAGGCCAGACTGGTAGCGCCGGGCTGCGTGAGGGCATAGAGCGCCGCCGGCGTCCGCGGAGAGAAGGCGAGCGCGCTGTAGACGTCCGGGAGCATCAGCGGCGACGCGACGTACTTCGTCGCGTCCGCGCCCGTCACGTCGAGCAATGCGATGCTCCGGTTGACCGCGGTCGTGCGGTCGCCCCGGAGCAGGGCGTACGCCCTCGTGGCGCTGACGGGCACCACGTCGACCACGTCGCCTGAGGTGAAGGGCGTCGTGTCGGCGTACGTCGCAACAGCCTTGGAGGTGCCCGGCACCACGGCGGAGCCGACCGTCGTCCACGGGTCGAACTCGACGCCGTCGGCGCCGGCGATGACGACGGTGCCCGCCGTGGTGCCGGTCGTCGCAACGAGGCTCACCGACGCCACCGCACCGACGCTGTGCACCGGGATGGTGCCCAGCCGGACGTCGTCCAGCGTGCGGTAGATCGCGATGTCGCCCGACTCGGCGACGGCGAGCAGCGCACCGTCGGTCGAGAGTGCCATCGGGCCGCTTGCGGTGGCCGCGGGCAACGACGTGACGTGGTCGGGATCCAGCGCGACCGCGGCGCGCGCCGCCGAAGCGTCGGCGAACCCGGTCACCGCGGCGGGCGCCAGGAGCGCGATGAGGGCACCCCATCGTGCGGTCCGCTTCCAACCCTGCATCCTTGCGCTCCTCCCGAGCGTGCTGTTCCTGAACGAGGTGCTAGCCACGCGTGCGCACCACCACGGCCGGACTGGCGTTCGCCTGCCCGAAGCGACCGATCGGGATGACGGAGAACGCGTAGCGGTGGCGTGCGGCGAGGCCCTTGAAGACGGCCCGGCGCTTGCTCCCGGCGACCTGCTTCTGCGGCCCGCCGGCGAGCTTCACGACATAGCCCGTGATCGGGTTGCCGGGCGAGGCCGGAGCCGTCCACCCGACGATCACCTTGTAGCCGTGCGTGGTCTTGACCGCCTTGGCCTTCGGCTTCGCCATCCGCGCCGGCATCAGGAAGGGCCGCACGGCGTTGCTGATCCGGCTCATGCCGGAGACCAGCGTCGGTCCCGACTCGGCCTGGACGAGGGCACGGTAGGTCAGGGCCGGGTCGAGGTCGTGCACGATGATCGACGTCTTGTTGCCGGGCACCCGGATCACGTCACCCGTCGGCTGCAGCGTGACCACGTAGAGCGTGATGGGTGCGCCGTGACTCTTGCCGGGCGCCCACTTGATCACGGCCCCACCCTCGACCCCGGTCGCCACCACGGAGGAGGGGGCGGTCGGCGGACCGGCCGGCGCGGACGGCGCCGACTTGGCCGAGGCCGGCGAGACGTACCCGTCGGTGTTCACGGCGGTGACGGAGACCGTGTACTTGATCCCCGCGGTGAGCCCGTGGATGTCACACCAGGTCTGGCCGCCGTAGGCGGTGCAGCTCTTGCCGTTGCTGGCCGTCGCGGTGTACGAGACCAGCGGCGAGCCGCCGTCGTTGATGGAGGGATTCCAGCCCACGTGGAGCGTGGTCGTGCCGGCGGTCGGACCGCCGAGATCGGTGTACGCGACCACGCCCGTGGGGGCGTCCGGGGCGCCGATCGAGCGGAACGGCGCGGTCATCGCGGAGCGCCCGCTGCGGCCGGCCGCGTTCGTCGCGGTCACGTACACGACGTAGTCGACGCCGTTGGTCAGACCGGTGATGTCGCAGGTCAACGGCACCTGCACCACCGGCGCGGGCGTCGTCGTCTTGGTCGTCGTCGGCGCCGGGTTCGGGTTGCCGGCGGTGCAGCTGCGCAGGGTGCCTGCGCCGCTGACCAGCGGCATCGCGGTGGCCTGATAGCTGGTGAGCGGCTTGCCGCCGTCGTCGGTCGGCGCCTCCCACGTGACCGTCGCCATCCGGTTCTGCGGGAAGGCCTGCACGTTGAGGGGCTCGTGCGGCAGACCGAACGGCACGAAGACCTGGCTCGACGCAGACGCGGGGCTGGTGCCGAAGGTGTTCACCGCCACCACGGAGGCGACGTAGTTGACGCCGTTCGCCAGCGGCTCGACCTTGCAGGCCAGGGGGCCGGGCATCTCCACCATGCAGCTCGCGCCGCCGGGATAGACGGTCGCGATGTACTGCTGGACCACGGCGCCGCCGTTGCTCTTCGGCGCGGTCCACCACACGTCGACACCGCCGTCGCGCGGGCTGACGCCCACGCTGGCCGGAGCGGCCGGGACGGCGCCTGGAGTGACCGTCACGGCCTTGCCCGTGCTGGGGATGCCGGTGAAGTAGACCGGCTTGCTGGTCGCGCCGGGGTTCGACTCGGTGACGCTGACGAGGTAGGGCGTGCCGTCGGTCAGGCCGGAGATGGTGCACGAGGTGGCCGGCGGATCGACCACGCAGGTCTTCGCTGCACCTCCTGCCGTGGCCGACGCGGTGTAGGAGGTGATCGGGTCCTTGCCCGGTCCCTGAGCACCGCCGCCCGTCCAGCTGACGAAGATCGACTTGTCGGCGGGGACGGCGTTGTCGACGTTGAGGACCGGGTCCGGGGTGTCGTACCAGGGGACGGTGTTGCTGACCGCCGACTCGTTGCTCGCCGGGACGCCACCGGGGTAGCCCTGGTTGTAGGCCTGGACCATGAAGAAGTACGAGCCGCCGTCGGCGTTCGCGCCCGGGTCGCTGCCGACGGCGACGCTGCAGCTGGTGATGGCGACCGCGGTGCGGCAGAAGCCGGCCGGCGTCGGGACGCCACCCACGTAGTGGTAGAGGTTCGCCTGGTAGCCCGCGAGCGGCCAGCCTCCGAGGACGGTCGGCGCGGTCCAGGTGGCGGTGATCGCGCTCGGCTTCGCGGTCGTCGTGACCTTGGTCGGCGCCATCGGGGCGCCGTTGGGGACGACCTTGGCGCTCCCGGCGGAGTCGCCACCCCACCACACCG
>Ga0308170_10004925_pt1 | contig 10367 bp, 9 predicted proteins | sample PhyBR2_2_FD_202136 | JGI IMG/M metagenome (GOLD analysis project Ga0308170, IMG submission 202136) | Phyllosphere microbial communities from UC Gill Tract Community Farm, Albany, California, United States - DLSLSB.R2 | ecosystem: Host-associated > Plants > Phyllosphere > Unclassified | place... | reverse complement strand
GGAAGATCAGCATCCGCTTCTCCGGTTTGTTTCTAATTGGCATTGGTGTCCAATCTTAGGAGGTACACGGTGCGCCCTACAGATGAAGATCAATCCCGCTCGCGGCGTCCGAACCTGATGTCCTCGACGCGGCGGTCGGCGAACGAGATCAATATTCTCGCCATGCTCGACCGCCACGAGTCCGTCGGACTGCCGCAGCGCATGCTGAGCGGCCTGCGGAGCATGCCGGCCCTGTTCTGGTACGGGACCGCCGGCGTGCTGGTGGTCGGCCTGGTCGGCACGCTGGCCTGGCTGGCGGGGGACGGCGGCGCGCCCTCGCCGGCCGCTGCCGCGCTGGCCGGCGCCGCGGACGGCAAGACGACGGCCGCCGCCGCACCGCCTGCCGCGGCGCTCGCAGCGCCCGGCGTGACAGGCGCCGCCGAACCCGCAGCGGAGCCCCTGCCGGGTGCGGGCGCGACCATCGTCGAGGTCGCGCCCGCACCCGTGACCGCGCCCGTGACCAAAGCGGTGGCGCCGGCCCCGGCACGCGCGCTGCCGTCGCAGCAGCATGCGGGACGCATCGTCCCACGCGAGGCCCGGCGCGACCCGCAAGGGCTGGCCGCGCATGCCGCCGCCAACCCGGCGCCGCGGCCCGTAGCGGCCAGGGCCCCTGCCCACGCCGAGATGCGCCGCGGCCGCCAGGCGCCGTCCGCGAAGCCCGCCCAGGACGCGGTCGATACCGACGTCGCCCTGATCTCGGCCATCATCCAGCACGCCGGCAAGCGCCAGGAAGCCGACGACGCCGCCAGCAAGCCTTAGCAAGCTTGGCAAAAGAACACGCCGCGGTAAAAAAGCCACACAATGGCTGGGTAAAGTCATGCCGCGTCGCTATACTGTACAAAGCTACAGTATGGTGCGACATGAACAGGGTCCTGGAAAACGAGTTTTATTATCTGGATAACTTCCAGCGCGTCCTCGACTGGATCGCCCAGCGCTACGCCGATCTGCTCGACGACGGCGAGCGGGCCTTCATCCACGCCTTCAGCCAGCTGCCCCGTCCGTCCCAGGCCCTGTTCGTGCGCATGGTGATGCGCAAGGGCAGCCTGTTCCGCGCCTCGAAGATGAACTATCCGGAGATCGGCTGCCCGCTCGCGGCCGCCGAGGCGCTGCTGCCGACCGGCTGGATCGCTCTGGATCCGGTGCTGGACATCGCCGAGCTGTTCGAGCTGCTGGTCAAGCCCGAGATCGTCGAGGCCTTCGGCTTGACGGCGCCGCTGAAGGCCGCGCGCAAGGACGAGCAGCTGGAGGCGCTGCGCGACGGGCATGCCGCAGCGCGCGCCTTCTCGCAGTGGTATCCCGGCTCCGCCGACACCGTGTTCTCGATCGCCGTGAAGCCGCTGTGCGACCGCCTGCGCCTGCTCTTCTTCGGCAACCTGCACCAGGACTGGACCGAGTTCGTGCTGTCCGACCTCGGCCTGTTCCGCTACGAGCAGGTCGAGTTCTCGGAGGCTTCGCGCGGCTTCCGTTCGCGCCAGGACATCGAGCACTACCTGCAGCTGCACGCCTGCCGCGAACGCTTCGAGACGCTGGAGCCGGGGTCCCCGGAACTGCGCGGCCTGGTGCAGGAAGTGCCGCGCCACAGCTTCGGCAACGACTGGCTGGACAGCCGCCGCGAAAAACTGTTGTACCGCCTCGGCCAGCAGCTCGAGAAGGACAAGGACTGGGAAGCCGCCCACGCCGTCTATGCCGGATGCCGCTTCCCCGGCGCCCGCTCGCGCGCCATGCGGGTGCTGGAGAAGGACGAGAAGTTCGACCAGGCCTATGCCCTGTTCTGCCAGGCGAACGAGGCGCCGGAAAGCGAAGCCGAACGCCAGCACCTGCTGCGCATCGGCCCGCGCCTGGCGCGCAAGCTCGGTCACGTCACGGCGAAGGCGCGGCGCACCAACAAGGCCGCGCGGCTGGACCTGAACCTGGCTGTTCCGAGTGGAGAATGGCGCGTCGAAGGCGTGGTGCTGGACCACCTGCACCGCGAGGAAGCGCCGGTCTACTACGTCGAAAACACGCTGGCGAATACCCTGTTCGGCCTGCTGTGCTGGCCGGCGGTGTTCGCGGCGATTCCGGGCGCCTTCTTCCACCCCTTCCACCGCGGCCCGGCCGACCTGTACAGCCCCGACTTCCACCAGCGCCGCGCGCGCGAGTTCGAGGCCTGCCTGGCGCGCCTGGACGACGGCAGCCACGCCGACGCCATCCTCGCCACCTGGGACGACAAGGCCGGCATCCAGTCGCCCTTCGTGGCCTGGGACTGGCTCGACCGCGAGATCATCGAGCTGGCGCTGCGCTGCATCCCGGCCGCCCACCTCAAGCTGTGGTTCCGCCGCATCCTGCAGGACGTGAAGGACAACCGCACCGGCTTCCCCGACCTGATCCAGTTCTGGCCGGGTGAAGGCCGCTACGACATGATCGAGGTGAAGGGCCCCGGCGACCGCCTGCAGGACAACCAGCTGCGCTGGATCGACTACTGCGCCGAGCACGGCATGCCGGTCACGGTGTGCTACCTGCAGTGGCAGGAGGCGGCTTGACCGCTGCCGCGCACGGCTACACGGTGGCGGTGCGGGCGCTATGCGAGTTCACCGCCAAGCAGGGCGACCTCGACCTGCGCTTCACGCCCTCGCCGACCGCCCTCGAAGGCATCGCCGGCCACGCCGTCGTGGCGTCGCGGCGCGGCGAGCATTACCGCGCCGAAGTCGGCTTGGCCGGCGACTATGGCCTGCTGCACGTGCGCGGGCGGGCCGACGGCTACGACCCCGACCAGAACCTGATCGAGGAAGTGAAGACCTTCCGCGGCCGCTTCGACAGCATCCCCGACAACCACCGCCACCTGCACTGGGCCCAGCTGCGCATCTACGGCCACCTGATGTGCGAGCAGCTCGACATGGAAGCGGTCAACCTGGCCCTGGTCTACTTCGACATCGGCAGCCAGCAGGAGACCGTGCTGCGCGAGACCCGCACCCGCGCCGAGCTGAAAGCCATCTTCGACGACCACTGCGGCCGCTTCATCGCCTGGGCCGAACAGGAGATGCGCCACCGCGAAGGACGCAACGCGGCCCTGGCGACGATGCGCTTTCCGCACGCCGATTTCCGCCCGGGCCAGCGCCAGCTCGCCGAAGCCGTGTTCCGCGCCAACGCCGGCAAGCGCTGCCTGCTGGCCCAGGCCCCGACCGGCATCGGCAAGACCCTCGGCACCATGTTCCCGGCCCTGAAGGCGGCGCCGAAGGAGAGCATCGACAAGCTGGTCTTCCTGGCCGCGAAGACGCCGGGCCGCCGCCTGGCCCTGGACGCCGCGACGACGCTGAAAGCCGGCGGCACGATTCCCTTGAGGGTGCTGGAGCTGACCGCGCGCGACAAGGCCTGCGAGCATCCGGACAAGGCCTGCCACGGCGAATCCTGTCCGCTGGCGCGCGGCTTCTACGACCGCCTGCCGGCCGCGCGCGCGGCTTGCCTGGACGCGCCGCTGCTGGACCGCGACACCCTGCGCGACATCGGCCTCGCACACGACGTCTGTCCCTACTACCTGGGCAGCGAGATGGCGCGCTGGAGCGACATGATCGTCGGCGACTACAACTACTGGTTCGACGGCGGCGCCATGCTGTACGCGCTGGCGCTGGAGCGCGGCTGGCGCGTCAGCGTGCTCACCGACGAGGCCCACAACCTGGTCGCGCGCGCGCGCGGCATGTACAGCGCCTCGCTGGCACGCGCCAGCCTGCGCGCGGCCCGCGCCGTGGCCCCGCCTGGCGTGCAAAAGGCGCTGGAAAAGGTCGGCCGCGCCTGGACTGAAGCAGGCAAGGCGGCGCCGCTGCCCTACCAGGTGCTGGAGGCGATTCCGCAGAAGCTGCTGGACAGCCTGCAGAACGCCACCAGCGCAATAACCGAGCACCTCGCGGAGCACATGGCGGGATCGGCGCTCGACCCGGCCCTGCAGGAGTTCTACTTCGACGCCCTGCAGTTCCTGCGCCTGGCCGAGAGCTTCGGCGATCACTCCATGTTCGACCTCACGCGCGCGGACGAAAGGGACACCGTGCTCGCCATCCGCAACCTGGTGCCGGCGCCCTTCCTGAAACCGCGCTTCGAACTGGCCCATTCGACCACCCTGTTCTCGGCCACCCTCAGTCCCTGGCATTATTTCGCCGACCTGCTCGGCATGCCCGGGGACACGGCCTGGATCGACGTCGATTCGCCCTTCGTCGCCAGCCAGCTGAAGGTCGAGGTGGCGCGCGGGATCTCGACGCGCTACCAGCATCGCAAGGCCTCGCTGGCGCCGATCGCCGACCTGATGGCGCAGCAGTACGCGCAACAGCCCGGTAACTACCTGGCCTTCTTCAGCAGCTTCGACTACCTCGAACAGGCCGCCGACATGCTGGCCCGGCGCCACCCGGAGATCCCGGCCTGGCGCCAGTCGCGCCGCATGAGCGAGCAGGAACGCACTGCGTTTCTGGACCGTTTTACCTCCGAAAACAGAGGGATTGGTTTCGCGGTGCTGGGCGGCGCCTTCGGCGAAGGCATCGACCTGCCGGGCGCGCGCCTGATCGGCGCCTTCGTCGCCACCCTCGGCCTGCCGCAGGTGAATCCGGTCAACGAGCAGCTGCGCGAACGCCTGCAGGCCATGTTCGGCGCCGGTTACGACTACGCCTATCTCTATCCCGGCCTGCAGAAGGTGGTGCAGGCGGCCGGCCGCGTGATCCGCACCGAGCAGGACCAGGGCACGGTCTGGCTGATCGACGACCGCTTCGCGCGGCCCGAGGTGCTGGAGCTGCTGCCGCGCTGGTGGCATGTCCACACCAGGGGCCCGCTCTAACGCATCAACTCCCTCAACTTTTGATAGCCGCTGCGGCTCACGGGAATCCGCGCCCCGCCGCGCAACACCGCGCAGTGGCTATCCTTGCCCACCGCGTCGATGCGTTCGATCGCGGCCAGGCTGACGATGTAGGAGCGGTGCACGCGCAGGAAGGCGCCGGGGTCGAGCTGCTCCTCGAGCTCCGACAGTCGCTGGCTCTTCAGCCAGGGCTTGCCGGCGGCGACCACCTGCACGTAGTCGTCCTGGGCCTCGATGTAGTCGATGCTCGCGGCCGGGATCACCTGCACGCGGGCGCCGTCGCGGATCAGGATGCGTTCCAGCGGTACGCGGCGCCGCGCGGCCTCGGAGGCGGCGGCGACGGCTTCCCGCGCCGCGGCGCCGGCCTGCGGACTGCCGATGCGTTCGCGCGCATGCGCCAGCGCCTGTCCGAGGCGCTCTCGCGTAAAAGGCTTGAGCAGGTAGTCGAGCGCATGCACCTCGAAGGCGCGCAGGGCGAACTGGTCGTAGGCGGTGACGAACACATACTGGCTCTTCGCGCCCGCCAGTTCGACCACTTCGAAGCCATCCAGCTTGGGCATCTGGATGTCGAGGAAGACCAGGTCCGGCGCCAGTTCGGCGATCGCCTTGACGGCTTCGAAACCGTTGGCGCATTCGCCGACGATCTCGACGCCTGCCTCCGTTTCCAGGTACTCGCGCAGCACCGCCCGCGCCAGCAGCTCGTCGTCCACGATGATCACCCGCATGCTTCTACGCCTCCTGTTCCACGTTGGCCACTGCGGCCGGTTCGGCCGGCAGGGCCAGCTCGACCCTGAATGTATCGTCTTCCCTGCCCCAGTGCACGCTGGCTTCGATGCCATAGGCCGCCGCCAGGCGCCGCCGCACGTTCTCCAGGCCCGTGCCGGTGCCCCGGATGCAGGGCGTATCCGGATCGACGTCGTTCTCCACGACGATGCGCAGCAGCGACCCGGCGCGCACCGCCTTGACACGCACCAGCCCCGATTCGATCATCTGGCCGATGCCGTGCTTGACCGCGTTCTCCACCAGCGGCTGCAGCAGCATCGGCGGCACCAGGCAGGCGCCTGCGTCAGGGCTCACCTCGGCCTCGAAGCGCAGGCGCTCGCCGAAGCGCACCTGCTCGATCGCCAGGAAGTCTCGCACCAGGGCCAGCTCCCTGTCCAGCGCCACCTTGCGGTCGGCGTGCAGGCCCAGGCTGAGGCGGAAGAAGCCGGCCAGGCGCAAGGTCATCGCGCGCGCCGCGGCGGGATCGATCGAGGTCAGCGCGCTGATCGAATTCAGGCTGTTGAACAGGAAGTGGGGATCGACCTGGGTGCGCAGCATGCGCAGCTCGGCGTCCTGCGCCATCAGCCGGATCTCCAGCTCGCGGGTCTCCAGCTGGCGCACGCGCTCGGCTTCGATCAGCAGGTAGTTGACCGCGGCCGCCAGGCCGTACAGGATCACGCCCAGCGCGAACATGGTCGCCAGCCGCGCGGCATCCAGTTCGATCGCCATCCCCTTCGGCGCCAGCGCGCGCACCAGCGCCGCCCAGGCCGAGCCGATCGCGCACCACAGCAGGGCCGCGCAGCTTGCCGTGGCGCCGATGCCGCCGACGATCGCGGCCGGGTGCTTCTGGCCGATCGGGTAGGCGCGGCACACGTAGTAGGCCGAGAACGCGGTGGCGTTCGCATACACGATCGCCAGCGGCACCGCGAACATCAGGCTGGCGCCCCACCCCGCCCCGCCGGCGGCCAGCAGCGCGCTGGTCGCCAGGCCCAGCATCAGCCAGGCCAGCAGGTAGAGCAGCGCCGCATACCACCGCGAGATCACCCCGTGCATGCCGCGTGCGCCTTCAGTTGCGGACCTCGACGCCGCCCATGATGGCGTAGCCGGTCACCACCAGGCGCTTGCTGTTGTCGGGCGGACGCGCGGTCTTCTCCGTGAAGCCGCCCATCACCGGCGTGCCGTGCAGGATCACGGTCCAGTCCGGCGGAACCTTGATCGTGATCCCGCCCCAGACCGCGAAGACGTTGATCACGGCTTCGGTGGCCAGGGTCGCTTCGCGCAGGTCGAGCTCGCAGCCGCCCATGATCGCGGTGATCTCGCCGCCGCGGAAGTCGGGCGCGCTGACGCGGCGTTCGAAGCCGCCGAGGATGGCGGTGATGTCGACCACGTTGTCGGCCCTGGCGTCGTCCTTGGTGTAGGGACCGGTGCTGACGTGCACGACGCGGCCGCCGCCGAGCGTGCGGTAGACGATCAGGCCGCCCATGGCGATCATCACCAGTGGCCAGAAGGTACGCCAGCTGATGAACTCGTAGCCGAGGCGGTTGCCCAGCATCGCCACGCCGACCGCGACCAGGACGATGCCCGTCACGCGCCCGCTGCGCGGCCCGTCGCTGAACAGCGCCACCAGGCCCGAGGCGATGAAGGCCAGCGGCCAGAAGAAAATCACGTGGCGCAGGTAGATGATGTTCAGGTTATCGAGCAGGAACAGCACGCCGAAGGCCGCGACCAGCAGGCCGATCACGACCTGCGCCGGGACGCGCGAGTTGGAGCGGCTGGTTTCATTGGCCATGGCGGTCTCCCTGCTTCTCGAAGCAGCCGTGGCGGCCGCGGTCCGGATTGGCGCCGAAGCGGCGCTCGGCGATCGGCTTCACGGCCATGCCGATGCCGCCGACGATGATGAACAGCGGCCAGCTGTTGAACCAGTTCAGCCCGAACAGTCCTTCGAACACGGCGAACAGCCACAGGCCGATGAAGACGGTCCACAGGCCGTTGACGAATTCGCGCGCGCTCGGATAGCCGATGGTCTGGTTGATGCCGACCACGACCAGCAGCAGCGGCGCGTAATGCCACAGGTGGTCGATCTCGTAGATGTCGAACTGGTCGAGCAGGAAGGCCACGCCGAGGCCGATCAGCAGCAGGCCCCACAAGACCTGGCGCCGCAGTTGATAGGATGATTCGCTGGTCATATGTCCTCCAGGTTGGAATGAGGACAAGATAACCGGGACGGCGCGGACAGCGGAAGGGCTTTTCGGCGAATGGCGGGCAAACGGCGGTGAACGGCGAAAAAAAACCCGCCGCGTTGCCGGGGCGGGTTCGGTGACGGATCGCCGGATTCAGCGCAGCGAACCAGTTGCGCGTCAGGGCGCGGGCGACGCCATGACCATGGTCGGCTGGCCCTTCTGCTGGTTGCGGTACTTGGCACTGGCGATGGCCTGCTTGACCGCTTCGCGGGCGATATTGGTCTTGCGGATCTCCGCACGTTCCTTCTTGCCGCGGTGCTGGGCGATGTGCTTGCTGCCGATTTTCTTGGTCATGGCGTTCTCCTGTGATGCCTGGGTTGGTGCCTGGATCAGGAGCGGGACGAGCCCATCTTGTCGTCGTCGCGCGAGTCCATCAGCATGCCCCAGCCGAGCTGGCGCCGGATCTCTTCCGGTGTCGGCGGCGGTGCGCTTTCCTTCGTGCGGCGCTCGAGGTACTCGCGCACGAGGTGCTTCGGCGGATGGCTGGTCGTTGGCGTTGACATGGACTACCTCGCTCCCGATTGGCGTGGAATCTGGTGCCGATCCTCGAGGCGACCGGCTGACCTGTTGAGGTGGTTGGAGGCTTGCGGAAGATCGCTGGCCTCCTCACTCAACGCCTTCATCATATCGAAGCGACCGCGCGCGCACCGTTAGGTGACGCACACTGTGCGCGGGGCGTGCTCCTACACGAAAAAGGGGAGCCGGAGCTCCCCTTTCCGACTGCATCGGAATCGACGGACTTCAGAACTTGTACTTCAGGCTCAGGTAGTACTGGCGGCCGATCACGTCAAGCTTGCTCTGCTCCTGGTCGCTGTAGCGATAGTAGGCGCGGCGCACATTCGTGAGGTTGGTCGCGTCGAAGGTCAGGGTCAGGTTCGGCATGAAGTTGTAGCTGGCGTTGAAGGCCAGCGTGGTAACCGGCGCCGCCATGGTCGGGGCCGTCGGCATCAGGATGCCGGCCACGGTCGACAAGCCCTGGCTGTTCGCGGTCGGCGCCGGCGCGGTGCTGCCGCTGACGTACTCGCTGCGGTAGTTCGCCACCAGGCGCATCGACACCTTGTCGTTCTCGTAGTAGCCACCCAGGTTGGCTGCCCACTCCGAAGCGCCGACCATCGGCCGGCCATCGTCGACCTTGGTCTTGGCGCGGCTGACGTTGCTGGTGAAGCCGAAGCCCGTGCTGCCGAACGGCTGCTCGTAGGACAGCTCGATGCCTTTGATCCGGGCGCCCTGCTGCGACGAGGTGTTGACCGCATAGGTCTTGAGCGACTGCGAAGCCGAATCCCACAGGTCGATCGTCGTGCCGCCGCTGGTGCCGGTCTTGGCGTAGCCGTCGATGCGCGAATAGAACACGTTGGCCGCCACCAGCGAGCGGTTGGCGAAGTACCAAGCCCAGGACAGGTCCAGGTTGTCGGCGGTGAGCGGCTTCAGGTCCGGGTTCGGACCGGTGACGCGGCAGCCCTGGGCATCGCAGCCCGGGGTGCCGAAGCCGGCGCCGACAATGTTGTAATTCTGGCGCCCGATGGTGCGGCTGGCGCCGAAGCGCACCAGCATATCCTTGGTGACCTCGTAGCGCACGTTCAGACTCGGCAGCCAGTTGTTGAAGCGGCGGTCGCTCTTGGTGAAGTAGTAGGTATTGCCTGCCAGCGGATCGAACCTGGTCGCAGTCGAGGTCTGGTCGTCATAGTAGGGCTGCAGGTCGCCTGCAGTGCTGATCACGCCTGGATAGGCCGGGCACGGGATGGCCGGCTGGTTCGGCGCCGCGCGCTGGCAGGCGCCGGCCGGGATCGGGGTCGGAATATCCGCATTCACGCGGGTCTGCACGAAACGCAGGCCGACGTTGCCCGACCACTTGTCATGCTCGTAGTTGGCCTGCGCGTAGATCGCGCTCTGGCGCTCGCGCACATGCAGCTCGGAGGCGATGCGGCGCTCGAACTGGTCGCTGGTCTCCTTGGTGTTGGTGGCAAAATACGCCTTCAGGACCTCGGGGCTGAAGGTATAGCCGGTGTTGTCCCAGCCGGCTGGGCCGTTCAGGTCGCCGCCGAAATCCGAAGGCCAGGGAATGGTGCTGGTCGGCGCGCCGTTTTTCAGGTCCGGCGTGTGAAACGCCGGATAGCGACGTTCGCTGTCGCGGTGGTGGTCGGAGAAACGCACGCCGCCTTCGATCGACTGGATCCAGCCTTTCTCGAGACGGTATTCGCCGTCCAGTTGGGCGCTGTGCTCCTTGTCGACCGACTTCAGGCCGGAAATGGTGCGCACCACCAGTTCGTCCGGCTTGATGCCGGTTCCGTAGTACTTGACGTAGGGCGCGTTGTAGACCGAACCCAGCGAATACGAGACACCGGTGCCAAAGCTGGCATAGGTCAGGCCCTGGTCGGCCTCGGTCTTGCCGACGCCGCGCGTGGTCGACAGCAGGCCTTTCAGCGTCAGGTCCTGGTTGACGCGCCATTTGCCGTCCAGGTCGAGGAAGGAGACGGTGGCGTTGGCGCCGTCGCGGTAGAAGCCTTCGTTGTTGCCGA
>Ga0308170_10004923_pt1 | contig 10368 bp, 9 predicted proteins | sample PhyBR2_2_FD_202136 | JGI IMG/M metagenome (GOLD analysis project Ga0308170, IMG submission 202136) | Phyllosphere microbial communities from UC Gill Tract Community Farm, Albany, California, United States - DLSLSB.R2 | ecosystem: Host-associated > Plants > Phyllosphere > Unclassified | place... | reverse complement strand
CTGGTCGAGTTGTTGATGTACGAGATCGATCCCGTGGGCGGCACGGCCTGCAGGTTCTGGTTGTAGATGCCGTGCTGCTGGATCGACGCCTTCAGCGCCGCCCAGTCGGCCTGCGTCGGAACCGGGATGCCGGCGAACAGCTCCTTGACCTTCTCGGTCGTCGGCGCCCACTCGCGCTCGAGGTACTTGTCGAAGAACTCCCCCGACGCGTACGTCGAGTCGGCGAACCCGTCGAACGCCTGGCCCCGCTCGATCGCGATGAGGTTCGACGCGCGCAGGGCGTGGAACAGCACCGTGTAGAAGTAGATGTTCGTGAAGTCGAGGCCCTCTTCGGACCCGTAGTGCACATGCTCGCGGGCGAGGTACCCGTGCAGGTTCATCTGCCCGAGGCCGATCGCGTGCGAGCGGTCGTTGCCGTCCTCGATGGAGCGCACCGAGGCGATGTGGCTCTGGTCGCTGACGGCGGACAGGGCGCGGATCGCGGTCTCGACGGTGCGGCCGAGGTCCCCGCCGTCCATCGCGAGCGCGATGTTCATCGAGCCGAGGTTGCACGAGATGTCCTTGCCGATCTGCGCGTACGAGAGGTCCTCGTTGTACGTGGTCGGCGTGTTGACCTGCAGGATCTCGCTGCACAGGTTGGACATGTTGATCCGGCCCTTGATGGGGTTGGCCCGGTTCACCGTGTCCTCGAACATGATGTACGGGTAGCCCGACTCGAACTGGATCTCGGCGAGCGTCTGGAAGAACTGACGCGCGTTGATCTTCGTCTTCTTGATGCGCGCGTCGTCGACCATCTCGCGGTACTTCTCGGTGATCGAGACGTCGCCGAAGGGCACGCCGTAGACGCGCTCGACGTCGTACGGCGAGAAGAGGTACATGTCCTCGTTGTTCTTGGCGAGCTCGAACGTGATGTCGGGCACCACGACGCCGAGCGACAGGGTCTTGATGCGGATCTTCTCGTCGGCGTTCTCGCGCTTGGTGTCGAGGAATCGCATGATGTCGGGGTGGTGCGCCGACAGGTACACGGCCCCCGCGCCCTGACGGGCACCGAGCTGGTTGGCGTAGCTGAAGCTGTCTTCGAGGAGCTTCATCACGGGGATGATGCCCGAGGACTGGTTCTCGATCTGCTTGATCGGAGCGCCCGCCTCGCGGATGTTCGACAGAAGCAGCGCCACGCCGCCGCCGCGCTTGCTCAGCTGCAGGGCGGAGTTGATGCCGCGGGCGATCGACTCCATGTTGTCCTCGATGCGCAGCAGGAAGCACGAGACGAGCTCACCGCGCTGGGCCTTGCCGGTGTTCAGGAACGTCGGCGTCGCCGGCTGGAAGCGGCCCGCGACGATCTCGTCGACGAGTTCGGTCGCCAGCTTCTGGTCGCCGTCGGCCAGGCCGAGGGCGGTCATCACGACGCGGTCCTCGAAGCGCTCGAGATAGCGCTTGCCGTCGAAGGTCTTCAGCGTGTAGCTCGTGTAGTACTTGAACGCACCGAGGAACGTGTCGAAGCGGAACTTCTTGGCGTAGGCACGATCGTTGAGCTCCGAGATGAACTCGAACGGGTACTTCTCGATGACCGCGGCCTCGTAGTACTCCTTCTCGACGAGGTAGTCGAGGCGCTCCTTGAGCGAGTGGAAGAACACCGTGTTCTGGTTGACGTGCTGCAGGAAGTACTCCCGTGCGGCGCGCCGATCGGCGTCGAACTGGATCTTGCCGTCCTCGCCGTACAGGTTCAGCATCGCGTTGAGGGCGTGGTAGTCCATGCCCTCGAAGCGCGCATCCGTCTTGAAGCCCGCCTCTGTCAGTGCTGCTTCCACCATCGCTCCAATCCGCTGATGACGCGTTCCACGTCTTCTGGTGTGCCGAAAAGTTCAAGCCGGTACAGGTGCGGCACGTGGCACTTGCGGCTGATGATGTCGCCGGCGAGACCGAAGTGCTCGCCGAAGTTGGTGTTTCCCGTGGAGATGACTCCGCGGATGAGGCTCCGGTTGCGTTCGTCGTTGAGGAACCGGATCACCTGCTTGGGGACCGCCCCGCGCTCCTCACCCCGCCCTTGCCCGCCGCCGTAGGTGGGGGTGATGAGCACGAACGGCTCGTCGACCACGAGCGGCTGCTCAGTCGGGTGGAGGGGGATGCGGATCGTCCGCAGCGGATGACCGGCATCCCGCTGCGCCTCGCCGAGCTTGTCGACGAAGCGGGCGGTGTTGCCCGAGACGCTCGAGAAATAGACCAGGAGCGGGACCGGCGCCACGTCCGGACGGACCTCGCGTCGAGTCGTCATGACACCTGCGGTCACAGCCCGCCCCGCTCCCTGAGCTCGTCGAAGCGCTAGGCGAGGCGAGCGGCGAGCTCGTCGATCTTGTCGGGGCGGAAGCCCGACCAGTGGCCTTCGTCGGTGACGACGACGGGCGCCTGCAGGTAGCCGAGGGCCTTGACCTGCTCGAGCGCGTCGGGGTCCAGCGAGAGGTCGTGGACCTCGTATTCGATCCCCTTCGAATCCAGTGCACGGTAGGTCGCATTGCACTGCACGCATGCAGGCTTGGTGTAGACGGTGATCGCCATGTCGACCAGCCTCTCCCCTCTGTTTCAAACGATGTTCCGGCAAGTCCCCCCGCCGGAGCTCCAATACTACATATGGGTACAGGCGGGAGGAAGCACCACTAGGGCTAGTAGTTACAACAGTGTAGTTTTCCACCGCATTCCCCATCTCCCCCACAACTTCTCCACCGTTTCGTCCACAGTCCGCGAAGCGCCGCGACGGGCGGAATCCCGCGGGTCGAGAGGCCCTGGACGGCGTCCCTCCACAATCCGGACGCTACGCGGGGGCTCCGACATCCGATCCGGCTGTGGAAAGTCGCTCCGGCGTGTCGCGGCACAGCCCGGCGTGTCGTGCCCGCGTCGTGCGCGCGTCGGACGGGATCGCTAGCGTTGAGGGGTGTCAGGTTCGGGGTATCGGGAGCTCCTGCGCTCCCCCGGTGTGGGTCGCGTCATCGCCGCGCAGCTGACCGCCCGGTTCCCGATGGGGATGACGAGCCTCGCCGTGCTGCTGCACGTGCAGCACACCACCGGCTCGTACGGCGAAGCCGGCCTCGTGCTCGCCGCCGCATCCGTCGGCCAGGCCGTTGCGGGACCCGTCACCAGCCGGTGGATGGGCAGCTGGGGCATCCGGCAGGTGCTCGTGCTCACCACCGTCGTGTGCGCGGCCGCCGTCACCGCCCTCGCCGCGCTTCCCCCGCTGCTGCCCCTGTACATGGTGCTCGGCGCCGTCGCCGGCCTGTCCACCCCGCCCGTGCAGTCCGCGGTGCGCACCATCTACCCCAAGCTCGTCAACTCCACCCAGCTCACGCCCCTGTTCTCGCTGGACGCGTCGCTGCAGGAGATCATCTGGATCGTCGCGCCAGTGCTCGTGACCTTCGTGTCCACGCAGATCAGCACCGTGGTGGGCCTCGTCCTCATCGTCGTGATCCTGCTCGGCGGCGGCGCCTGGTTCGTCCTGTCGCCGGAAGTGGGCCGGGTGCGCATCCCGCGCAGCAGACGCGCGTTCGGCCGGGTGCTGCTGCGGCCCGCCGTGCTCCTGGCCACGGTCGTCGGATTCCTCCTGATCGGGGCGTGCGCGTCGGTCGAGGCGGGCGTCGTGGCCACCTTCGGCCACGGCGGGCTCGACGCGGGGCTCGTGCTGGCGGTGTTCTCGCTCGGCAGCCTGGCCGGCGGCCTGCTCTCCGGAAGCATCCCGATCGGCCGATGGGCGATGGCGCGGCGCCTGGCCATCGTGACCGGCGGTCTCGCGCTCACGCTCGTCTCGCTGAACGTCTGGTGGCTCGGCGGCTCGCTCGTGCTCGCGGGCATCGGCATCGCACCGGCCCTCGCGGTGCTGTTCGCGATGACCTCCGCGAGCGTGAAGTTCAGCGACACCGCCGAAGCGTTCGGCTGGGTCGGCACCGGTCAGCTCATCGGCGCTGCCGCCGGCTCGGCGATCGCCGGCTTCCTCATCGACGGCGCCGGATCCGTGGGCGCGTTCCTCACCGCGATCGGCTTCGCCGCGGCGGGCCTCGTGGTCGCCGCCGTGTTCGTGCGCGGATTCCCCGACCTGCGGTTCCGCGACGCCAGCCCGATCCCCGACACCGAACCCGTCCACCTGCCGTGACCGCACGGCGGAAGGAGCGACCATGGTCTCCCCCGTGACCCTGCCGCGTCTCAGCTGGGGCGACCCGGCATCCGAACGCCACGCGCTGCTCGTCCACGGCCTCGGCTCGACCGGCGCGCTCATGTGGCGCTTCGGACTCGCCCTCGCGGACGCCGGCTGGTATGCGCAGGCGGTCGACCTGCGCGGCCACGGGGAGGCGCCGCGCGCGCTGGACTACCGCATCGAGGCGTACGCCGTCGATCTCGAGCACACCCACCCGAACCAGGCGGGTGCGTGGGACCTCGTCGTCGGCCACTCCCTCGGCGGCACCGCAGCGACCCTCGCGAGCGCCCGTCATCCGCGCTGGGCGCGGCGGCTGGTGCTCATCGACCCTGCGATCCACCTCGACGACGAGCAGCGCGAGACCGTGAACAGCGGGCAGGCGGCATCCTTCGACGACCCGTCGGCCGATTCGGTGCGCCGCGCGAACCCGCACTGGCACGCGCACGACGTCGAGCTCAAGGTCGACGCGCTGCGCCGCACCAGCCGCTGGGCCGTGGAGCAGACCGGGGTGCAGAACGAGACGTGGGATGTGCGGGATGCCGCCGCGGCCGTCACCGTGCCCGCGCACGTGATCGCCGCCGACCCGGAGGCGAACTCGCTCTTCCACGGCGAGACCGCGCGGCAGGTGCTGGCCAATCCCTGCTTCACCGTGTCGGTGGTCGCCGGGGCAGGCCATTCCCCGCACCGCGACGACCCGGAACAGACGATGACCCAGTTGCTGGAGGCGCTGCGATGAGCGATTTCGATCCCACCACCCGGCTGGCGGACGACCTGCTCGTGCGCATCCGCTCGCGCGCCGCGCAGGTCGACCGCGAGAACGTGTTCCCGCAGGACGACCTCGACGAGCTGCGGGAGGCCGGCTACCTCGCCCTGTTCGTGCCCGCCGAGCTGGGTGGCGCGGGCCTGGGGCTCTCCGAGGTCTCGGCGCTGCAGCAGCGGCTGGCGACGGCGTCCCCGGCCACGGCCCTCGCAGTCAACATGCACCTGGTGTGGACGGGTGTCGCGAAGGTGATGGCAGACCGCGGCGTCGACGACCTGCGGTTCGTGCAGGAGGAGGCCGCCGCCGGCGAGGTGTTCGCGTTCGGCATCAGCGAAGCCGGCAACGACCTGGTGCTGTTCGGCAGCGACACGGATGCGATGCCCCTGCCGGACGGCGGATACGTCTTCACCGGGCGCAAGATCTTCACGTCGCTCGGGCCCGTGTGGACGCGGCTCGGACTGCACGGCCTCGACACGACCTCGCCGGACGGACCCAAGCTCGTCTACGCGTTCGTGCCCCGCGGCGACGCCGTCGTCACGCGGGACGACTGGGACACCATGGGCATGCGCGGCACCCAGAGCCGCACGACCGAGCTGAACGGGGTCGTGGCGCTCCCCGATCGGGTGGTGCGCCGCGTCGATGCCGGCCCGAGCGCCGATCCGATCGTGTTCGCCATCTTCAGCGTGTTCGAGCTGCTGCTCGGCTCCGTCTACACGGGCATCGCGCGCCGGGCCATCGACCTCGCGGTCGAGGCGGCCGTCGCGCGCACCTCGAAGCGCACCGGCCGCCCGCTCAGCGAAGACCCCGACATCCGCCATCGCATCGCCGGCATGGCCCTCGCCTACGACGCGCTGCCACTCCAGCTGGCATCGCTGTGCGCCGACGTGGATGCCGGCGTCGACCACGGCCAGCGCTGGTTCACCCTGTTGTCCGGCGTCAAGCACCGTGCGGTGACCATGGCCAAGCACGTCGTCGACGAGGCGATGCTCACCGCCGGCGGCTCGTCCTACTTCACCCGCAACGAGCTCAGCCGCCTCTACCGCGACGTGCTCGCAGGCCTGTTCCACCCGTCCGACCCGGAGTCGGCGCATGCGACCGCCGCGAGCGCGTGGCTGGGGCCGCTGCCGTAGGAGCGGTCAGGCCCCCATGCGCTCGAGCGCGGCGGCGAGCCGGCCGACCGTGCCGTCGACGTCGCCGAGCTTGTCGAGCCCGAACAGCCCCACCCGGAAGCTCGAGAAGGTGTCGGGCTCGCCGCAGTGCAGCGGCACGCCCGCGGCGATCTGCACGCCGGTCGCGGCGAAGCGGGATCCGGTGCGCAGGCCGGGGTCGTCGGCGTGCACGACGACGACGCTGGGCGCCGCGAACCCGGAGGCCGCCACCGACGGCATCCCGTGCGCCGCGAACAGCTCGCGCACCCGGGCTCCGAGGTCGACCTGGGCGCTGCGGAGGGTCTCGAGGCCGCGACCGGTGGTCGCGATCATCTGGCCGAGGTTGTGCTGGATCGAGTCGGTCGGCATGGTGGCGTGGTAGGCGGCGCGGCCGTCGCGGTACGCGTCGGAGATCTTCAGCCACGTGCCGAGGTCGACGGCGAAGCTCGTCATGGTGCCGGTCTCCACGGCCGCGCGACCCTCGGCGCTCAGCATCACGTAGCCGATTCCCGGGGTTCCGCTCCAGCCCTTCTGCGGGGCGCTCAGCAGCGCATCGACGCCCAGGTCCGCCATGTCGGCCCACATCGCGCCGGACGCGATGCAGTCCAGCACCATGAGGCCGCCGTTCTCGTGGACCGCGTCGGCGAGGGCCCGCACGTAGTCGTCGGGCAGCAGCATCCCGGCGGCGGTCTCGACATGGGGCGCGAAGACGACCTCCGCGCGCTGCGCGCGGATCGCGGCGACCACCTCGTCGATCGGAGCCGGGGCCCACGCCGCCTGGTGCCCGTCGCGCTCCGGACGGGCGGTGAGCACGGTCGTCTCAGAGGCGATCGCGCCGGCGTCGAGGATCTGCGACCACCGGTACGAGAACAGCCCGTTGCGCACGACGAGCGCGCGACGCCCGGTCGCGAACGACCGCGCCACGGCCTCCATCGCGTAGGTGCCGCCGCCGTTGACGAGCGCCGCGCTGTGCGCGTTGTACGTGCTGCGCAGGATCTCCAGGGTCTGCCGCGCCGCACCGATGAAGCGCTGGGACATGTGGTTCAGGGAGCGGTCGGTGAACACGACCGAGTACTCCAGCAGTCCGTCGGGGTCGATGTCGGCGTGGGGAAGACTCATACGCCCAGCATCCCACGCCGCCCCTGCGCGTCAGGAGCGCGAGTCGAAGTCGAAGGCCTTCAGCAGTTCGGCCACGGCCTGGTCGCGCTCGTCGCCGCCGTGCTCGAACATGTGGGTGACGTGGGTGCGCAGGTGGTTCTCGAGCAGCAGCTTGTTGAGCGACTCGAGGGCCTTCTGGATGGCGCGGGACTGACCGATGATGTCCATGCAGTAGTCCTCGTTCTCGATCATCTTCGCGAGCCCGCGCACCTGGCCCTCGATGATGGCCGTGCGATGCTTGGCACGCCTCTTGATGTCGTCGATCACCAGGCCAGGCTACTCGCCGCAGACAGTGGGAGGATGGCCGGATGCCGCGCACTCCGACCGCTCTGATGAGCCCGGCCGACCGCGCCCGGCTGCGGGGGCTGCGCCGCATGAAGACGGTCGCGCTCGGTGCGCTCGGCGCGCTGGCGGTCGTGTTCGTGGTGGCGTTCGCCTTCGAGGGGCGTGCAGGCTGGCTGCAGTACGTGCGCGCCGCCGCGGAGGGCGGCATGGTCGGCGCCCTCGCGGACTGGTTCGCTGTGACGGCGCTGTTCCGGCGTCCGCTCGGCCTTCCCATTCCGCACACCGCGATCATCCCCTCCCGCAAGGACGAGATCGGCCGGAGCCTCGGCGAGTTCGTCGAGACCAATTTCCTGTCCGCGGACGCCGTGCGCACGAAGCTCGGCGCGACCGCGATGGCCGAGCGCCTGGGCGGCTGGCTGGCCGACGAGGCGCATGCGGCGCGGGTGGTGCAGGAAGCGTCGGGCGTGGCATCCGGCGTCCTGCGCGCCCTCAGCGACGACGACGTGCAGGAGGTCCTCGCGGAGCTGGCCCGCGAGCACCTCCTCGAGCCCGAGTGGGGGCCCGCCGCCGGCGCGTGGCTGGAGCGCGTCGTCTCCGCGGATGCGCATCACGGCGCCGTCGACCTCGCCGTGGACAGCATCGCCGGGTGGCTCGACGCGAACCGGGCGGCCTTCGACGGCCTGGTCTCGCGGCGGCTGCCGGCGTGGGTGCCGTCGGTGGCGCACCGGTTCGTCGACGAGACCGTGTACCGCGAGGCGGTCGGCTTCGTCCGTGCCGTGCAGGCGGACCCCGGGCATCCGGCGCGGGCGGCGATCGACGGCTACCTGGCGCGCCTCGCCGACGCCCTGCAGAACGACCCGGCCATGATCGCGCGGGTGGAGGGCGCAAAGCACGCCGTGTTCGATTCGCCGCGTGTGCGGGCCCTCGCCGCGCAAGCGTGGGAGGCGGCGAAGACCGGCTTGCTGAAGTCCCTCGCCGATCCGCACAGCGCACTGCGGGCGCGGGCGACGAGCGCGGTCGGCGACATCGGGCAACGGCTCGCGACCGAGCCGGGGCTGCAGCGGCGCGTGGACGGCTGGCTGACAGCTGCTGCGGTGACGGCCGTCGACCGGTATCGGCACGACATCGCCTCGATCATCGTGGAGACCGTGGAGCGGTGGGACGCCGCGGAGACCACGGAGAAGATCGAGCTCATGGTGGGCCGCGACCTGCAGTACATCCGGCTGAACGGCACGATCGTCGGTGCGATCGCGGGGGTCGCGATCTTCACGGTCGCGCAGGCGCTCATCCCGATCGGCCGCTGAGCGGGTCGGGCCGCACGTTCCTCGAGAGTGCGTGCCAGGATGCCAGCATGATCAGCGTTGCCCTCGTGCGCCATGCGAAGTCCGATTGGGGCGACCCGACCCTGCCCGATCACGACCGTCCGCTGAACGCCCGCGGCGAGCGGGATGCCCCGGCGCAGGCGGCCCGCCTCGCCGACTCCGGCTTCCGGCCCGACGTCATCCTCTCGTCGACGGCGTTGCGTGCCCGCACGACGGCGCAGGCGTTCGCAGATGAATTCGGCGTCGAACCCGACCTGCAGCAGGAGCTGTACGGGGCATCCGCGCCCGCGCTCCTGCAGGCGATCGAGGCCGCCGGACTCGCCGGCGCCGGCTCGGTGCTGATCGTCGCGCACGACCCCGGCATGACGGACCTGGCGTACGCCCTGTCCGTAGAGCGCATCGACCGCATGCCGACATGTGCGATCGCCACGTTCTCGTGGGACGACGACGACTGGAACGTCATCGACAGCGTCGAACCGGCGCAGTGGTCCCTGCAGACGCCGTAGCATCCACCGTCGCCGCTCGAACACGCCCTCGCCTTCGTCAGCGGGTGGGGCGCCGACCGGCGACCGGAAGCTATCGCCTCCGCCGGAGCACGATCACGACGACGAGGGCCGCGAACACCGCCACCAGGGCGCCGATGCTGATTCCCACGATTGCCTCCTCAGGCGACTCGGGCGCCGTCCTTGTAGACGCGCTCGATGAGCGGAACCCCCGGCCGGTAGGCCAGGTGCACGCGCGTGGGCGCATCGAGCATCACGAGGTCGGCCCGCTTGCCCGGAGCGATCACGCCGATGTCGTCGCGGCGGAGCGCCCGGGCACCGCCCGCGGTCGCCGCCCACACGGCCTCGGCCGTGGTCATCCGCATCTCGCGCACCGCGAGCGCGACCATGAGCGGCATCGAGTTCGTGTAGCAGGATCCCGGGTTGCAGTCGCACGCGATCGCCACGGTCACGCCGGCGTCGATCAGCCGGCGCGCATCCGGGTACGGATGCCGCGTCGAGAACTCGACGCCCGGGAGCAGGGTCGCCACCGTCTCGGAGCCGGCCAGGGCGGCGACGTCCTCATCGCTCAGATAGGTGCAGTGGTCCACCGACGCGGCGCCCATCTCGACCGCGACCTGCACGCCTTCGCCCGGACCGAGCTGGTTGCCGTGCATGCGCGGGACGAGACCCGCCGCGATGCCGGCGGACAGGATGCGTCGCGCCTCGTCCGCCGTGAACGCTCCGCGCTCGCAGAACACGTCGATGTACTTGGCGTGCGGAGCGGCGGCCTGCAGCATCGGCCCGGCCACCAGTTCGACGTACTTCTCGCGCGCGTCCGCGTATTCGGCGGGCACGACGTGGGCGCCGAGGAACGTCACCTCCGGGGTGAGCTCCGCGGCGATCCGGGCCCCGCGCTCCTCGTCGTGCACGGTCAGTCCGTAGCCGGTCTTCACCTCGAGCGTCGTCGTGCCCTGACGCGCGGCCTCTGCCACGTGGCTCGCCAGTCGCGCGCGCAGGTCGTCGTCCGAAGCGG
>Ga0308170_10004921_pt1 | contig 10369 bp, 8 predicted proteins | sample PhyBR2_2_FD_202136 | JGI IMG/M metagenome (GOLD analysis project Ga0308170, IMG submission 202136) | Phyllosphere microbial communities from UC Gill Tract Community Farm, Albany, California, United States - DLSLSB.R2 | ecosystem: Host-associated > Plants > Phyllosphere > Unclassified | place... | reverse complement strand
ATCGGCAAGGGCGGCGCCGTCATCCGCGCGCTGACCGAAGAGACCGGCACCCAGATCGACATCACCGACGAAGGCATCGTGACCATCGCATCGGTGGACGCCGCCGCCGGCCAGGAAGCCAAGCGCCGCATCGAAGAGCTGACCGCATCGGTCGAAGTGGGCAAGACCTACGACGGCACCGTGCTGAAACTGCTGGACTTCGGCGCCATCGTCCAGGTCATGCCTGGCAAGGACGGCCTGCTGCATATCTCGCAGATCGCCAACGAGCGTGTGAACGCCGTTGCCGACTACCTGAAAGAAGGCCAGCAAGTGCGCGTGAAGGTTCTCGAGACCGACGAGCGTGGCCGTTTGAAGCTGTCGATGAAGGCTGCGGATCCGGCGGAAGCTGCGGCGCAGTAATCAGTCTGTTGAGCGGTTCTGCCGCTTGATGCAAAAACCGCCAGTGCGTGAGCCTGGCGGTTTTTTTACACCTGCCGGGATTTTCATTTCGCACGACGATCGCCACCGATGATCTGAGGGCCGTAGGGTGGGCGGGTCTCCCGCCCACGCGTTCAACCAGCGCAGGCTCATTCTCACCCTTATTTTCGTACACCGTGGCCATGCCGGCGCTGGCTGAACGCGCGGGCGGCACCACGGCCGCGGGTGCACAACTGCCTCGGGTGTAGCCGCCCACCCTACGGGTAATCACGCTCAACTGTCACGTGGAAATATGGCAAGAAGTGTTATAGTTAATAATTCTCCAATGGTGGAGCAGCTCGTCTCAGATTCGGGCGCCCCATTTACCGACGACCAAACTAGAGGAACGATAGATGACGACGAAGGACAACGCTGCCCGCATCAGCCAGCTCATCCAGGAACACCAGGCCGAAATCGGCTCGGAATGGATTTCCCAGCTCGACGCCCTGACCGTGCGCGGCACCGCCAGCTCGAAAGAGCTGCTGCGCAGCCACTGCCAGCAATTCCTGGCAGCCTTTGCCGCCGCAACCCGCGGCGGCGAGCTGGAAAACGTCGAGCACCGTTCGTGGGACGAAGTGCGCGACCTGCTGAGCGAAATTTCGTCCAGCCGCGCCAAGAGCGGATCGAGCCCGGCTGAAACGGCGACCTTCGTGTTCTCGCTCAAGCAGCCGCTGTTCGCCCAGCTGACGACCGGCTTCGCCGACGACGCCGCGGCGCTGGCCGCCGCATCCTGGTCCATCAGCTCGCTGCTCGACAAGCTCGGCCTGTACACGATCGAAGTGTTCCAGAAGGCCAAGGACCAGATCATCGTGCGCCAGCAGCAGGAACTGCTCGAGCTGTCGACCCCGGTCGTGAAGCTGTGGAACGGCATCCTGGCGCTGCCGCTGATCGGCACGCTGGACTCGGCGCGCACGCAGGTCGTGATGGAAAACATCCTGCAAAAGATCGTCGACACCGGCGCCATGATCGCCATCATCGACATCACCGGCGTGCCGATGGTCGACACCCTGGTCGCCCAGCACCTGATGAAGACGATCGCCGCCGCGCGCCTGATGGGCGCCGACTGCATCATCAGCGGCATCCGTCCGCAGATCGCCCAGACCATCGTCCACCTCGGCGTGAACCTGGAAGACGTCGTCACCAAGGCCACCCTGGCCGATGCCTTCCTGGTTGCCCTCGAGCGCACCGGCGCTTCGGTTACCGTCGCCAACAAACACTAAAAATCACTGCGAAGACTGGGACGACGATGGAACGCATTCCTATCCTGCGGATGGGCGACCTGCTGCTGGTCACCATCCAGGTCGATATGCACGACCGCCTTGCCATGACCTTGCAGGACGACTTGACCGAGCGTATCGTGCGCGATAACGCCAAGGGCGTGCTGATCGACATTTCGGCGCTCGACCTGGTCGATTCCTTCATCGGGCGTATGATCAGCAATACTGCGGCGATGGCGCGCGTGCTTGACGCCCGGACGGTGGTGGTCGGCATGCAGCCGGCCGTCGCCATCACGCTGGTCGAGCTGGGCCTGACCCTGCACGGCGTGAAGACGGCGCTGAACGTCGAGAAGGGCATGGCCCTGCTCGGAAAGAACCTGAACTGATGAGCACTGCGACTGATCCTGCAGTCGGATTCGAAACCGAGCTGGTCGAGCGTCATGGCCGCTTGCGCGTGGATCGCGTCCACCTGCCGCTGCGTGGCGACGAGGACGTCGTCGGCCTGCGCAAGCAGGTGCGCGAGCGTGCGGTCGCCATCGGCCTGTCGCTGGTCGACCAGACCAAGCTGATTACCGCGGCAAGCGAACTGGCGCGTAACACGCTCAAGTACGGCGGCGGCGGCGAGGCTTACCTCGACAAGCTGGCCGATGGGCTGCGCCAGGGCGTCGGCATCGTCTTCATCGATGCCGGTCCCGGCATTCCCGACGTCGACATGGCGCTGCGCGACGGCTATACGACCGGCGGCGGCCTGGGCCTCGGCCTGGGCGGTTCGAAACGCCTGGTCGACGAGTTCGACATCGATACCCGTCCGGGGGAAGGGACCGCGATCGCGGTCGTGAAATGGAAACGCTGATCAGTTCCCTCAATACGGCGTTCGCCTTTCCCATCGTGCACGCCAGCGACATCGCGGCCGCGCGGCGCGCCGGGCAGAAGCTGGCCACTGAACTCGGTTTCAACGAGACCCGGGCCGGCACGCTGGCCCTGATCGTCACCGAGGCCGGCACCAACCTGCTCAAGCACGCGGGCGAGGGCATGCTGTACCTGAACGTGGCCCAGTCCGAAAGCGAGCCGGGGGTCGACGTGCTGGCCGTGGACAGCGGTCCTGGCATCGCGGACCTCGAAGCCTGCCTGCGCGACGGCATGTCCACCGCCGGTACGGCCGGCACGGGCCTGGGTGCGCTGAGCCGCCTGTCCGACGAGTTCGACGCGTATTCCACGCCGGGCAATGGCGCCCTGTTCTTCATGCGCCTGTGGCGCGACGAAGGGGCGCCCGGCCTGTGCCGGGTCGACGTCGGTGCGCTGGCGGTGCCGCTGGCCGGTGAAGACGAATGCGGTGACGCCTGGGGCGTGGCCTGCGACGGACGCGGCGCGACCCTGCTCGGCGCCGATGGCCTCGGCCACGGGCCCGATGCCGCGGCCGCCTCGCGCGCCGCGCTGGCCGAGCTGGTGCACCATCCGCAATCGGAGCCGGCGCAGCTGGTCGAGGCGGCGCACCAGGCGCTGCGCATCACGCGTGGCGCCGCGCTGGCGGCCGCGCGCATCGATTTCGAGAACGACGTCGTCCGGTTTGCCGGCATCGGCAACATCGGCGCCTATGTGATCGACGGCGATACGCGCCGCGCGCTCGTCTCGCACAACGGCATCGTCGGCCACAACATGCGCAAGGTGCAGGAGTTTTCCGTGCCTTGCCCGCCGGGCGCGGTGTGCATCCTGCATTCGGACGGCATCCAGACCCAGTGGGACCTCGACAAGTATCCCGGCCTGCTGGCGCGCAGCCCGGCGCTGATCGCGGCCATGCTGATGCGCGACTTCATCCGCCGCCGCGACGACGCCATGGTGCTGGTCGTGCGGCGCCGCGCGCGGCGCACCGGGATGCAGTCATGAGCCACCGCATCCTGAACGTCGCCATCGAAGGCGACACGGACGTGGTGCTGGTGCGCCAGCGCGCGCGCCAGGTCTCGATGCTGCTCGGCTTTGCCAAGCAGGACCAGGTGCGCATCGCCACCGCCGTCTCGGAAGTGGTGCGCGCCGCCTGCGCCGGCGGCGCGCGCGGTCGCGCCGCCTTTGTCCTGGACGACGGCCACCTGCGCCAGCAGCTCGAGGTCACGGTCAGCGCATCCTCCGCCGCGCCGCCCGGCAGCGAGGGCGCGGCGATGGCCGACACCGCGCTCGTGACCGCGCACCGCTTGATGGATGCCTGCGAGCGCGAGGGCAATGGCGGCAGCTTCGCGGTCCGCATGCGCAAGGCGCTGCCGCCGCAAACGCCGGTCAGTCCGGTCAGGTTGGCCCAGGTCAGCGCCGAGCTGGCGATCACGCCGGCCGCCAACTCCTACGAGGAAGTGCGGCAGCAGAACCAGGAGCTGGTCGAGACGCTGGCCGAGCTGCGCGAGCGCCAGGACGACCTGCTCTCGCTCACGCGCGAACTCGAAGACACCAACCGCGGCATCGTCGCCCTGTACGCCGAGATCGAGGACAAGGCCGAGCGCCTGCGCCGCGCCGACGAAATGAAATCGCGCTTCCTGAGCAATACCAGCCACGAACTGCGCACGCCGCTGTCTTCGATCCGCGCGCTGTCCAAACTCCTGCTCGACCGCATGGACGGCGACCTGACCCCGGAACAGGAGCGCCAGGTCTACCTGATCGAGCGCACCGCCACCGAGATGTCGGAGCTGGTGAACGACCTGCTCGACCTGGCCAAGATCGAGGCGGGGCGCGTGGAAGCGCAGCCGGCGCCGGTGGTGGTCGAGAACCTGTTCCGCGCCCTGAAGGGCATGATGCGCCCGCTGGTCGACCTTGATCATGTCGAACTCGTATTCGACAACGGCGGCATCGACGATCCCTTCGAGTCGGACGAGGGCATGCTGTCGCAGATCCTCCGCAACTTCATTTCGAATGCCCTGAAGTTCACCGAGAAGGGGGCGGTACGCGTCAGTGCGGCGCTCGACGACGCGGACGACACGCTCGTCTTTGCCGTCACCGACACCGGCATCGGCATCGACGCCGACCACCTGCACCTGATCTTCGAGGAATTCACGCAAGTCGAAAACCCGCTGCAGCGGCGCAGCAAGGGCACGGGCCTGGGCCTGCCGCTGTGCCGGCGCCTGGCCGAACTGCTGGGAGGGCGCGTCGACGTCGCCAGCCGCCCCGGCGTGGGCTCTACCTTCATGCTGACGCTGCCGCGTCATTTCCCCCATCCGGCGCCTGCAAGCACCTGACGATACCGAATCATGACCGCCAATCCACCCATCATTCTCAACGTCGACGACAACGACGGCGCGCGCTACGCCAAGACCCGCATCCTGCGCAGCGCGGGTTTCCATGTGATCGAAGCGGCGAACGGCACCGATGCGCTGGCGATGGTGCGCGAGGAAGATCCGGCGCTGGTGCTGCTGGACGTGAAGCTGCCCGACATCAACGGCATCGAGGTGTGCCGCCGCATCAAGTCCGATCCGGACACGAACTGCGTGCTGGTGCTGCAAACCTCGGCCGCGCTGACCAACCGTGCCGACAAGATCCGCGGCCTGGAGGGCGGCGCCGACAACTACCTGGCCGCGCCGATCGAAGCCGACGAACTGATCGCCAACGTGAATGCGCTGCTGCGCATGCGCCAGACCCAGGACGAGCTGCGCGAGAGCGAAGAGCGCTTCCGCCAGCTGACCGACAACATCGAGGACGTGTTCTGGATGTTCTCGGCCCCGGACGGCGCGCTCGGCTACGTGAGCCCGGCCTATGCCACGATCTGGGGCCGCAGCCTCGACTCGCTCAAGCGCCAGCATGCCAGCTGGCTCGACGGGGTGCATCCCGACGACCGCGCGCGCCTGGCCGGGCGCTGGGCCACGCTTGCGACCCATCCGCATTACGACGAGGAGTTCCGCGTGGTGCTGCCCGACGGCGCGACGCGCTGGGTGCGCGACCGCCTGTTCGCGGTGAGGAATGCGCGCGGCGACGTCTACCGCGTGGCCCGCGTGACCAGCGACGTCTCGGCGCGCAAGGAAATGGAAGCGCTGCTGCGCGCTGCCGACGCCAACAAGAACCAGTTCCTGGCCACGCTCGCGCACGAGCTGCGCAATCCACTCAGTCCGATCCGCAACGCCGCCGCGCTGCTCGGCGTGACGGGCCAGAACTCGGCCGAACGCCAGAACCATGCGCGCGAGGTCATCATGCGCCAGGTGGACCACCTGGCGCATCTGGTCGACGACCTGCTCGACGTGGCGCGCATCTCGGAAGGCAAGATCGTGCTGCGCCGCGAAGAGGTCAGGCTCGGCGCCGTCATCGAACAGGCGATCGAGACCGCCGGCCCGCTGATCGCCGCGCGCTGCCACCATCTCGAGGTCGAGCAGCCGGACTGCCAGGTCTGGGTCGCCGGCGACCCGGTGCGCCTGGCCCAGTCGGTCGGCAATTTGCTGCACAACGCCGCCAAGTTCACGCCCAAGGGCGGCCGCATCCGCCTTGTGCTGACGCTCGACGGCGAGCAGGTGCGCATCGCGGTGATCGATAACGGCATCGGCATCGCCGAGGACAACCTGCCGCGCATCTTCGGCATGTTCGCCCAGGCGGCGGTGCCGCCGGACCGCGCGCTGGAGGGCCTTGGTATCGGCTTGTCGCTGGTCTCGCGCCTGCTCGAGATGCACGGCGGCCAGCTGCGCGCCGAGAGCCCGGGCATCGGCATGGGCAGCACCTTCATCGTCGAGCTGCCGGTGCTGCGCACCACGGGCGCCGAGTGCTCGGCGGACGCCGCGCACGACGACGCCGGCGCGACCGCCGGCCTGCGCGTGCTGCTGGTGGACGACAATGTCGACGCCATGGAGATGATGGGCTTCCTGCTGGCCGAAATGGGCCACGAAACCTGGACCACGTCGGACGCCTCGGAAATCGAGGCGCTGGCGCGGCAGCATCGGCCGCAGGTGATCGTGCTCGACATCGGCCTGCCCGGCGCCGACGGCTACCAGCTGGCGCGCATGATCAAGGCCAATCCGGCGCTGGCGCATATCCGCCTCGTCGCGCACACCGGCTACGGCTCGCCGGAAGACCGGCGCCGCGCCCATGAAGCCGGCTTCGATGCGCATCTGGTCAAGCCGGCCGAGCTGGAAGACCTCGAGAATGCCCTGCGGGGCTGAGAAGCGGCGGGAGTTCCAGCGGCCGGGCTAGTTGATGGGTGGCAATCAAGGCGGGGTGGTCCGGCATTCTGGCTAGAATGGACAGGCGCGCATCGCCCAATGGGGCAATGGCGCACATGCCGTCCACTTTCACCAGGCCACCATGCCATCCGACGATTTACCAGAACCCGCCCGCGCGGGCCTGCCGACCGCCTGCCAGCTTCTCGACAGCGAGGCCGATGCCTGCTTCGACGGGCTGCTGCGCCTGGCCGCGCGGCTCTGCGGCGCGCCGCTGGCGGCGCTGGCCTTTGTCGACGCCACGCGCGAATGGCGCCCCGCCGTGCTCGGCGCGATGCCGGCCGGGGCCGCGCGTGCGGCATCGCTCGCCGCGTGCATCGTCGATACCCGGCGTGAACTGATCCTGCCCGACGCCACCGATGGGGCGCACGCCGCCGCGGCGCATGCGGCCGGCTGGCGCTTCTATGCCGGCATACCGCTGGTGATGCCGGATGGCGTCGTGTCCGGCGCCCTGGCCGTGATGGACCCCGCGCCCCACCTGCCCACTGCCGACCAGCTCGACGGCCTGCGCACCGTCGCGCAACTGGCGACGGCGCAACTCGAACTGGCCCGGCGCCGGCGCGAGGAGGCGTTCGCCGAAGCCGGGCGCGAACTGCGCTCGCGCCAGCTTGCCGACGCCATGCCCTACGTCGTCTGGTCGGCCACGCCCGAGGGCGTGATCGATTATGCGAACCAGGCGATCTTCGATTACGCCGGCCTGCCGGACACCGGGCACATCGGCGAACAATGGATCGGGCTGCTGCACCCCGACGATGTCGAGCCCACGATGGTGGCCTGGGGCGATGCGGTACGCACCGGCGCCGTGTTCTCGGCCGAGTACCGCCTGCGGCGCGGCGCCGACCAGGCCTACCGCTGGCACCTGGCCAAGGGCATGCCGATCCGCGGCGAGCACGGCGACATCGTCAAGTGGTACGGCACCACGACGGACATCCACGACATGAAGCTGGCGCACGAGGAAATCGGGCGCCTGGCGTTCTACGACACCCTGACGCGCCTGCCGAACCGCCAGTTGCTGATGGACCGCCTGGCGCATGCGGTCATGCTGCATGCACGGATGAAGCGCTACGGCGCAGTGCTGCTGATCGACCTGGACAATTTCAAGGTCATCAATGACACGATCGGCCACGACCGGGGCGACCTGTTGCTCGACCGCGTCGCGCGGCGCCTCGCCGCCAGCGTTGCCGCGCGCGACACGGTGGCGCGCCTCGGCGGCGACGAATTCGTGATCGTGCTGGAGGATATCGGCGACGCCGAAGCGCTTGCGGCCGGCCACGCCGCCGACGTCGCGGGCCGCATCCTGGCGGCGCTCGCCGGCTCGTTCAATCTCGATGGCTACGAGCGGCACATCACGTCCAGCATCGGGGTCACCCTGTTCGACGGCGTGGCGCACACCGTCAACGAGCTGCTCAAACGCGCCGACCAGGCGATGTACCAGGCCAAGGGCGCGGGACGCAACACCTTCCGCTTTTTCGACCCGGAGATCCAGGCCGCGGCGCTGGCGCGCGCCGGGCTCGAATCGGAACTGCACCTGGCGCTGCAGGGCGGCCAGTTCCTGCTGCACTACCAGCCGCAGCAGGACGGCGAGGGCAGCGTCACCGGGGTCGAAGCGCTGCTGCGCTGGCAGAACCCGCAGCGCGGCATGGTCTCGCCCGCCGACTTCATTCCGCTGGCCGAGGATACCGGCTTGATCCTGCCGCTGGGCCGCTGGGTACTGGAAGAGGCCTGCGCCCAGCTGGTGCGGCTGGCGGCGGCGCCGGCGACGGCGCACGTGCACGTGTCGATCAACCTCAGCGCACTGCAGTTCCGCCAGCCGGGCTTCGTCGCCGACGTACTCGCCGTGCTGGCGCGCACGGGAGCCAATCCGCACCGGCTCACGATCGAGCTCACCGAGTCGCTGCTGGTCGAGGACATGGACGGCGCCATCGAGAAGATGACGCTCCTGAAGCGCCATGGCGTCTGTTTTGCGCTCGACGACTTCGGTACCGGCTACTCGTCGCTGGCCTACCTCACGCGCCTGCCGCTGGACGAACTGAAAATCGACCAGTCCTTCGTGCGCAACCTGCACAGCGATCCGCGCGACCTGGCCATCGTGCACGCCATCGTCGCACTCGGGCGTTCGCTGGACATGGCGGTCATCGCGGAAGGGGTGGAGACGCCTGAACAGCGCGCGCTGCTGGCGGAATGCGGCTGCCGCGGCTACCAGGGCTACCTGTTCAGCCGCCCGCTGCCGGCGGACCAGCTGGCCGCCTTCCTGGCGCGGCAGCCCTGACGCCCGCAAGCCAGGCAGCGCTGAAATTGCAGCGCGCGCGGTCCTGAAAGCGAACTTTCTCCTCCTCCCGGGTTCTTATCACCACGACCAACGCGCAACCAGCGCAAGCGGAGGAAGCTCCATGCCCATGCCCGACCCATCCCGGCACGACGCCCGGCTCGTCCTCGCGTCCGTCCAGCTGCAACGCAACACCCCGGCCGAGGTGGTCAAGGCCAAGGCCCCCTGGCGCGAAGCGACCCTGGAAAGCTACCGCCGCCGCAACGCCGTACTCGACGGAATCTTCTACGACATCGGCGTCGTTACCCCGGCCGAGGCCGGCATGGTCGCGCCCTGGCTGGCGCGCGAGGGCACGCTCCTGATCGTGCCGCCATCGAACGCCGGCACCCTGTGCCTGTGCGCCACCGTCCCCGACTTCATCGCCGCCGGCGGCGCCGGCACGCGCATCCTCACGGTGGCCGGCGTCGGCAGTTCGGCGCTCGGCACCGCCGCCTTTGCCCGCAACGTGGCCGACGCCTTCGGCGAACCGGTGGCCGCGCTGGTCTCCGGCTACGGCTTGGCCGACCTCGTCACCGAGGCGCTGGGCGGCTGGTTCTGGTTCGGCACCCTGAACCACATGCGCCACGCCTTCGAGCAGATCGACGACCTGTTTCGCGGTAACGCCTTCGATTCGATGATGGGCATTCCGCCCTCGATGAACCCCGCCCGCACCAGCCTCGACACCCGCACCCTGTGTGCGCTGCTGACCGATCCACAAACGCGTTTCTCGCTGCTGGTCGGGCACTCGAAGGGCAACCTCGTGGTGTCGGAAGCGCTGTACGCGCTGCGCGACGACGGCGCCGACGCAGGCCTGGACGGGCTCGCCATCATCACCATCTCGGCCGCGATCGCCATGCCGCCGCGCTACCACCGGATCATCGACGTGATGGGGGAGCTGGACTGGTTCGGGGCGATGAATTCGAACTGCGCGATTTCGGTCGAGTACCGGCCGAAGAATGCCTGGCACCATACGAATACGGACTTGCAGTGGCATTTGCCGGTGCGTGAGGTGCTGACTGCATTGCGCAGGGAACGGGGGAGTGCGCTCTTGCAGTGAGGTGGCCCGCGGCGGCGTGGCGGATTTGCATATGATGTACCGCGTGGGCACGATGAAGTGACCCCACAAAGTTGGACAGTTAAGTCTATGCTGCTGCCAATTGCTGAGTCCTGAATTGTACAGGGCTCAGCCCTCCAAGCTTGAGCTTGATGCGGTCGTG
>Ga0308170_10004920_pt1 | contig 10372 bp, 13 predicted proteins | sample PhyBR2_2_FD_202136 | JGI IMG/M metagenome (GOLD analysis project Ga0308170, IMG submission 202136) | Phyllosphere microbial communities from UC Gill Tract Community Farm, Albany, California, United States - DLSLSB.R2 | ecosystem: Host-associated > Plants > Phyllosphere > Unclassified | place... | reverse complement strand
CAAGGTGCTGGCGCCGCTGCACCTTCAGGCGAATCGGATCAAGATTTGCTCACGGGACCTATCGCAGATGTGCCACCTCCGTTCGAATGGACTGATTGGGAGTAGTTCAAGAATACCTCTCTTTTTGTATAGAACCTCGAATTCCAACTTGCATCTAATTCCGTTCTACAAGTGTTTGATCCACGTGGGGACTACGACAACAGTGAGAGAGACAGCTTCGAAAAGTGATCAGACGAGTCAACAAGTGATTGGTAACTAGACAAACGCTCGACGAAGACTCTCAAGAGAGTTGGATTATCATTATCTCCACCGAGTTCGCTCTTTGCCCTCTCCACCGGGGACTTGAGGTTCTGCGCGAGGCGATCAAGCTGAGTCTTGATGTCCTCGTTTTTCCGATTGAGTGCGAGAATGAACGCTCCACCGACAACATCTGAAAGCATTTCCACCTTTGTCCTCTCGATATAAGTTTGTGCTGGTGAGTTGAACGTAGGAGTCGAAAGGAAGGGGGGAACGATGTCGTTGACGAGTGAATAGAGGAGTGGAGTTTCCGAGAAGAGCGTCGATCCAGCTCGCTCGATCTTGTGGTAGAGAGCGTAGTTTGCTTCGTCAGCAGGAGAGAGCTTGCGAGGTTGCGGGATCGGGAGCGATGGGACGAGAGTGAGTAGATGAGTGAGTACTTGTAAAGCGACTTTTTCCGAAGGTTGTTGGCGAAGAAGATGGTCGAGCGCTTGTCGAGTGCGAAGGGCATCTGTACCGGAATTGTCGAGAGGAGCTTGACAGAGTTTCACGAGATTGACCCGAAGCTGTTCAGACCAAGGACCTGTGGTTGAAGGGAATCTCAGAACGAAGGAAATGGTCATTCGTGAGGACTCGTCGAACTCACCCGTCGATGGATCGCCCAGCCGCGAGAGCTCCGAAGGTTTGGGTAAGAGTCCGCCGATGAGCTTCTTTGCGCGATGCAGATCGAATGGCGGAGGCGAGACGGAGGAGGTGCTGAGGATGAGACTTGCGAGGTCGACACTGACGAGTTCGAGAACGGTTCTCGGTAAAGTTTCGGCGAAGATGATGACTTGTAGAATGTCGTACATTGCTGCTTGTGCCGAAGATGGACTGAAGAGGGAGAGACAATATCAGGAGCTGTCAAGCGAAGAGAGTGACGAAAGGACTCACGGAGTTCGCTCGATTTCTCGAATCAACCATTGAAGCACTCCTGGCAGAGTGAAGCTGAGCAGCTCTTGCAGGAAGTAAGAGAGAGCATCCTTGAGACTGTCGAGATCGACGACTCCTTGTTGACATGCTACGAGACTTTGCTTGAGAATCGTAGGCGCGACCCGGAGGAGAGTTCGAGGATTTGTGGCGCTAATCATTCAAGAGTGATCAGCTTGATTTCTCATATCTAGAATGTTGTAAGACTCACTGCATGAGGTCGTCTGATATACCATCCCCGAACAAAGCAGCAACGAAACCTCCAACGGCAGTCTTGCTTTCCTCGTCGAGACCTTGCAAGTGATATGCGGCAGAAGAAGTTGGGATCCAGCTGCTGAGGAAGCTCTGTGAAGATCCGAGGTGATACGAAAGGTTATCGATGAGCTGCAAGATGTTCGAAAAGTCAGTTTGCTTCGAAGGAGCTGACCAGAGACGGAAAACTCACGTCGAAACGATGAACTACAATCTGAATGAACAAGACGAGTGTCCCATATCTTTCGATCAGACTACTTTCACCTGTATACCATCAGAGAATTAGCTCAATCGCGCGAAAAGACTTTGAGAAAGGTGCTCACCGAAATTATCTTGAGCGGTATTCAGCGAATCCAAAGTCTCTCGTATCGGCGCCAGTACCTTCCTTGGCTCCTCATGGACGAGAACGATTTCGATCGTAGTAGGGTCCGAGATGAGCGCTTCGCAGAGTGTTGCGAGAGTATCGAGATCTGAAGATTCAGCATGAGAGGAGATCGTCTGCGAGGAGCAATGAGCATCTATCAGCTTTCTCCCTCGGGTTATCGGGATGAACTACACTCACCTCGCATAAGCTTCGAGCGATGGTCGCTTGTGATGCAGGATTCGACGAGAGAATCGACAAGACTTGTTTGATCTCCTCTGAATCGCTACTCGTTAATCGAGATTCAACCTCATGAAGCTATAGTAGGGGTCAGCTCTCTGACAAGTAGAAGAGTGAATCAGAGCGTACCTCGATCGATTGGAGCTGTTCGCGAGTCAGAGATGGGTCGGCCGCGAGAGCTGATTCTTGCGAAATGAATCCTTCTCGACAAAGTCCAGCGATCACGTCTCGTACACAATCGTTTGTTCTACATTTAATCAAGTATCAGGCTCTTGTGCCGTGTTCAGTAGGAGAAGTGGGCTCACTTGGTAGCACCGTCAATTTGCATTCCATCCTTCGAAGATCGATTCGCACCGATCTGCTGCATCGCTTCGTGTAGAGCTGGAGGTACGGCCAGATCCTCGTTCATGAGATGTCCGATGAGCTTTGGTAGCTGTCAACGAGGGGATGTCAGATTTTAATCTTCAGTACAAAAAAGGCCTCTTTACTCACTTTGATCGATACGATAGCCGACTTGACGTGATTTGGTCTTGTACTGCTGTTGAGCGCACTTTCAACTCCGTTCAGTAGGTCCGAAAGAAACTGCACGTTGGCTTCTCTCGATGGGGTCGAGGAGAATTCAGCTTGATTTTGTCGATATCGTAGGATTGATAAGAGGCGTCGTTCAAAATTCGGTTCGATTGAGCGAGGAGTAGCCGAGAACTGAAGATCGTGTCATGCAAGGTCAGCTCGGAAGGTCGAGAAGGCGAGGAAGACTTACGAAGGAAGCGAGGAACAATTCGATTTCAGGAGCTCTTGGTGGATTCGACAAATCAGGATGAGGTCTCCTTCGATTGCCCGTCGATGACAGACGACCAAGTACGAGATTGAATGGTCCGATCAAGGTTTGTCGTTGACTGTACTTTGTCGGATTCGAGATTGCGTCGAGAGTTGCCTGAACTTTCTGTACGCATGTTGCAAGGAGAGAAGCGGAGACGGTCTTGCTATTGAGCTTTCGTGTTTGTGTGTCTATGAATCGGTTGATCCAGTCTGTCATTGAGTGATCGGGCAGGTCGTCGGGGAGGAAACGAAGGACGAGATTGTTGACGATATCGATCAAACCTTGAGCAGTTTCATCCGCAGTCGAGGAGAGGAAGTAGGGGTCTTTCGGATTCGATTGTTGCTCTGCGTTGACGAGGCTGAAGATAACTTCGACGGTGGGAAGGGAGAGTTGGGAAGTGCGAGTGACTGCTCGAGCGAGGAATGAAGGTCGAATGAAGCGTTCTGTCGAGGGTGCGGCTTGTAGTGAATACTGTAGGAAGCTGATCAGAATAGGCGAAGGGTTCTCAGACTCTGACAAGAGCTCGAGGAGAGAGTCTGTTGAAGGAAGATCGAGTTAGTGGTCAAATCGACTCTCAAGCAGGATGTGCGCACCTGTAGCTTCTTTCTCTACACTATCATGACTCTGACTAGCACTCTCAGCGACCTGGCGAACGAATTGGAGCCACTGGAAGCGAGAAGAATGATGAGTTTTTGATCAAGCTGTCTCGAGGGGAAGAACGTACAGTATCCGGTGAGGCTCCCTGATAGTAGCATAATCTTGTTACTGCATCGATCGTGCGAGTTGAGCTGGAATCAATGGCCATTTTGGGTGAAGAACGAAGAGGAGAGATTTGTTTCGCAAGAAGTGGGGAGGAAGCATTCTTTTCCTCTCTCCTTGAACCGCTGTAGAGCATACTCGGAGCCTCAAGAGTATATGTCGAGCGTGTCGCCATCAAATGAGCTAACATTGAGCGAAAGCAACGTCTTCGCAATTTCGATGTGGAGACTCTTCGTCGAATCTCGAGGTCTCGCGAACCTCACTGTATCGTAGCCAGCATAGATTCATCTTTGAATGGACAAGGTTGGCATGTAGGCGGCTTCGCTCAGATTACCAGTACTACAGCCCGGACTCAAGCGATTCCCTCTTCCCTCTTCTCAATCCGAATCATCATCATCCGCGTCTTCATCCGCGACCAGATCCCCTTTCTCCTCCCTAAACCGATTCAAACTATCACTAGTCGGATCGAACGCCCAATGATTCAATGTCTGTCTGATCCCCGGACTCACTTCCTCCTCGTTTGGTTCAATAAAGTGTACTCCCTTCTTCCTGTACTTCTCCAAATAGATTCTTCTCCACCTTCCACTAGCTTCTCCCGCTACTCGATCCCATCTCCCAACTTGTCGTTCATCGTCCTCACAACGTCGTCCTCGAAAGAAACGATAATACCTTTCCAAACGATTCCCATTTTTCGTCAGTTGTCGTTTAACGATACTCAAGGAGAATTACGACAGCTTACCACTGAAACCAACCCCTCGCATCATGTTGTTCCATGATCCAACCATTACTTTCCCACGCTTCGTAACCCTGTCCCATCCTAGGTTGCCATTTATTAACTGAATCCTCCTCCGCACCTTCCGGTCTCGTCAAATACATTGATTCATCCAAACCCTCAATCCATTCCCTCGGTAAATCCGCCCAATCCTCACTAAAAGAGAAATCCCTCGACGAAATCAGCTTTGCGAAGAGATGATAGAGGGAGGGAGGGGGGACATACTGAAGTTCTCGACCCGATTTTTTCGATTTGACAGGTTTGAAATAACCTCCGTCGAAAGAACCTTGTTTCAAGATCTCGCAAGGGGACATGTTTGGTTTGAACCTCGGATAATCGGGGAACAAGAATTCCAGAGTTTGAGGATCTCGGAATGGTTCAGGTTCAGCTACTTTTCCCAAACATATTGGAATCAGCGCACCAACTCAGAAAGAGTGGAGAGAGTAAAGGAGAGTCGTACTGAGAGTATAATCTAGTTGTCCATCCCCTGGTGATACCTTGTTTCCAATATTCTTCTTCCTCAGTTTGATCGATTCCTCACTCTCAGGTTCCTCCTCCTGTCGCTTGGGAACTCTCTTTCGAGGAATTGCTACGGGGTTTGCACGCTTCGTAGCTGGTTTCGTCGAAGACTTGTTCTGTTTAGATGACGTCGATATTGAGGGAAGGGAAGGGGAACTCTTGATGCGTTTGGTAGCGCGTTCAGGTGTCTCAGAGGGTACTGTAGTAGCTGCTAGACGTTTCGAGCGAGTAGCGACCATCTTCGGAGCGAGACGAAGCGAGATGAGTGAGAAATGAAGTGAAAGGTAGGAATCGAAGAGAATCCTCACAAGTCGCAAAAGTGAAAACTCGTCCTCTATTTCTCTCGTTCGACAGACCAGAGACCGATTCGTTTGAACTGAGGTAAAGATTGCGGGGGGTATGTACGATTATAGAAGGGAGTTTTACGAATTTGGGGCTATCAAAGCGAAAGTCATTCAGAAAAATCAGATCATTTCTTCCTGTACATGCATCCCTTTTCTCTTTCTCTCTTTACATGTGTTTCCGAGTCTATCTCTTATGATCAGACAGTCCATTTTTGTACCTTGGTTCCATACTGCAGAACGAACAGGCTCAATTAACGGCATTCGAGACTCGAGAGAGAGAGAGACATACGGGGAACTTACCTTCGCTTGACTATCCTTATGACTAACGAACTCGACATCACTCGAAACCTTGTCCTTCTCACTGAACGTCAAACCCTTGTCGAATCCCAACACTCCATACTTGAAGTGTCTCCCAATGTTCTCAATCCTCTCCTGATCTCCCGGGCTACTAGTCCTCGTCCAAATGTTGATACGGTAGAAAGCTTTTCGAGCGGAGACGATTACTCCAGTGATCTCGTTCGAGAAGGTTGGAGGGAGGTGGGAAGGGGAGGAAGGGGAATCGGTAGAGGAGTCGGAAGAAGAGGGGTCAGAATAAGGGGTTTCGAAAGTTTCTCCTATCGCTGCCAACATCTACTCATTTCGGTGTTTCGTCAGAGATTGTTCGAGTGAGGGTAAGAGAGATAGAGCTAACGGTATAAAGCCAATAAGTGTCGATTTCAGCCGCATACTTTGCTCTCGGTAATTGTACACTCCACTTCCCTCCCTGACTGTTCGCTTCGTCTTCCCAAGCGGGTTTGATGCCTTCCTTGAACAAGTAGTAATTCGAATTGGGACTCAAATGTGAAGGTGCGATGATATTGTTATAAAGTCTACATTCATCTCTCTCCTTCTCCAATCAGCTCTTTCTCTTTTCTCAGTCAGAGTATGGGAAATAGTGTAACGTACCCCCAGAATTCCTCTACAGATTGAAAAGAGATAACTTTTGATAATGCCTCTTCCCAACTCTTTGCCTTGTCCTGTTTACTCGCTGAATCGAACCATAACGTCCAAGGTGAATACAAAGGGTGCTTGACGTTGAAGTTGGTAGGATCAGAGAGGACAGTCACGTCTTTCGAGATGGCACTCTTAACAGCAGCGTGTGAAGCTTGAGCGGCGGCAGGAGGGAGGTTCGAAGTGGGAGCAGGTGGTGAGGATGAAGTAGAGTCTGACATGCTGTGAACCTGAGGTGAGGGGAGTAGAGGAGAGGTTCAAATTGGAGGATGAAGAGAGAAGGGGAGTTTGCTGAAGTCGCTCTTCTTGATGGTGTATTTGACTAGCTGATGCGATCTAGATAGCTTTAGACTGGTACTGAGAAGTGCGAGTGAGCAGCCGCTGAGAGGTGGAGGGAAAGACAAGATGAGATTTCGTTCGCTCGCTTCGCCTGGCGATTCCGACTTTCGCACGAATCCAAGTTTCTCTCTCAGAGCGATTGTTCCCTCGTATACGATGCGAAGAGTAGATTAGAGTAGCCTATAAACGAGTGTTTATGAAATGCAATGTCGATAACTTAGAGAGTGTCAAAGTGCAATAAAACGTGAGAAGAGAATGAAAAACGAAGAGACCTCGACCACGAACAACTTTAACGAGGAGCGGCGAGTCCAACGCGGCCTCTAGCCACGTCGTGCACAACGTAGTGGGAAAGGAGGAAAGCATCTCCCAAGATCCAACTCGAACCAATCCCGAGGTTCGCAGCCATTACGGCACCAACGCAGCGACTAGGATCTTCAGGGGTGTAGCCTAGGTTGAAGTCTACGAGTCATAATTATAGTCAGTCTTCGGGGTAGTCGGAAAAGGGGAAAAAAGCACAAAAGACGCGTACCTTCAGAATCTACACCGTACTTTTGAAGGGTGATACGAGCGAAACTGAACTCGACAGTAGGAGTATCATCACAGGGCTGTCATCGATTAACATGATCAGGGTCGATTCGACAATGAGGGAAGAGAGGGCAAAACTCACGAATGACCAGATTCCCTCATCGTAAACTGCAGAGTTGGGGATCTTTGCCCAAAAAGCGGCGGCAGCACTTTGAGGGGCCTGTTCGGCAAGCAATGCACGACTCAGTTTTGGATTCTGCTTGCGTCAGAAATTGTACTGAGAGTTTGCGAAAACGAACGATGATGAGAGTTGTTCCGGAATCAAAGATGTGGTTGACACGGTTTCCGGCTTGAACACCATTGACGAAAGGAACAGCTGGGATAGATTCTAAGAAGATCAGTTTGCGAAACAGAACGAACGTTCTCGAGAACGAGACGGATTCTGCAGAGAGACTCACATCCTCCTACTTGCCAGTAAGTGTTGAATGAGACGCTCGAATCATCCTTGACGACGCTGAACCATCGAATACTACTCGCGACCTTGAGACGGTTGTATCCAGAGAAAGTGATCTATCCCCTCGTAATGGTCTTTGTCAGTTCAAGCTAGCCAGTAACAGCTCGATGAGGAGTAGGTGAAGAACTCACAGCAGATACACCGGGGGTGTTGGAGAGACGGAGACCGAAGTAAGGTACGTTGCCTTGACCTTCGTTCGTAAAGGTGAATTGGAGCGACGAGGAGTAAGCTTGCGAGAGCGCTGGGTAGGCCAATCCCATTCTATGCATCAAGAAAACGTCAATATAGGTCCTACTTGACTGTTAAAACGGAGAGGAGCTCGACTGACAATCTACGAAGAGCGAATAAATCGAAAAGTCAGCTTCCGTCCTCACCGAAGCGAGAGGCAATAAAAGTGGACTCACCCATCAGAGGCGATAGCAGAGACCGAAGAAGAGAGGGAAGTGGCGGCGATAACAGCTTGACTCTTGGCAGTCAATCCACCAGCCGAAACGGTATCGTAGACGAGTTTTCTGCGAGTTGCCATCGATCACTTTCAGTTTCTCCTTCTCATCTGAATGAATGGCTCCAGCTCACCCGCTCGACGAAGTACCATCTACAAAGTTCGTCGTGATAGTGGTCGTAGTAGTGTTTGCGGTCGAACTGGCAGCGGGATTGTATCGATCTTTGGTACCGCAACTCGTTCCACACGTCGTTGATGCTACCGTGAAATCACTCGATCCTGTATCAAAGTAAATGTCGAAAGGTTGTGGCTATCAATCGAAAAACGAGACCGCAATTAGTTTGATTGGATTTGCGAAGAGTTCATCATTTCGAAAGCTTGTGAAACACTTACGGGGGAACCGATCGTGACTCGGCCTGTCCATATAGCGTAGTCTTGGATAGTGAGAGGTACAGAGCCGCGTTTCGAGAGTTGTTGAACTCCACCTTGGGTGTTTCGACTGGCACGATTCGCATTGACGGCTCGGTTGTTCTACGCGTTCCCACAATGATCAGCTAGCATTCTCCTACCATATCATAGTGAGGACTCACCCTCTGATACTTGCTGCGAGAAGAAGGAGAGTTGATAAATCAATAAACAAAAGCCGATTCTAAGGAGACGCGATTCCGAGGGACAGACTCACCGAAACAAGTTGCTAGTCTCCTCCTTGAGTTTCGCTAGGTTGATTGATCCATCTGCTTGCTTGATCCCGACGTCTCGTTTGGTGAGAGGAATAGTCGTTGTAGTCGCTTCGGTGAGTTGTAGAATTGAGGCAAGGGCGAGCGCGAGAGCTCCAGTGGCGAGCATCTTCGTGTAGATGTGTGTGTGAAAAGAGTGACAAGGGTGGGAAAGAAAGTCGAACGAGTTGGAAATGGAAGAAAAGAAGCCAAAGAAGAGCCTGGTCGTTCGGTTTTCAAAAAAGTCTTCGCTCTTCGCAAGTCTCAAAAACTTCGCAACAAAGTGCTTGATACGCGAAACAACCAGTTTGCGTCTGTTCGTTACAATCAATATAATGAGCAAAATGAGGTAGAGCAAATTCCATAGATACAGTAAAAATCCAAAATTCCGTGAATCGTGAGAGAAAGTCCCGAGTCGAACGAGGGTGAGGATGAGTGAATGAGTGAGTGCGAGGGAGTGCAAAGTATGTAATGAATGAGTGAACGAAAGGAAGTACTGAAAGTCTAGATAGGAGAACGATTAAACCGAGGAAACCAAGAAACCAAAATTTTAGTTGCGGATGCAGCTTTGCTCCTCAGCGGACCAGCTGTAGTCATCAGCGCACGACCTGTGGACGAGGAAAAGGTGAGTTAGCCGATGGTTCGACGACAGAAGGAGGGAAGATCGGGACTTACCAGATCTCGCATCGCGAGTTAACGCAAGCGACGGAAGAAGCACCCTCGATAGCAGTGCAGTCAACTCCGCCGTTCGAGGCGCATGCACCGCACTGCTCGAGTGAACTGTTGGTGTCGACGCATTCAAAGCCCTTGGATCCCGCAATAGGGCAGGAGGAGTGAGAGAGAGGGCAGGAGTTCTTGAGGACGTTGCGACGAGCACGGGCGCGACCGGAAGGAGCGGCAGCGACCTCGCATTGAAGAGTAGCAGCGTTGCAAGTGAGTTGTTGTCCGTCGGCAGTGGTACCGCAGATCTGTAGATCGAGAGAATGTCAGTATTCTGTGACGGAGACCGCGAAAACGTCGAGGTGAACTCACGAAGGCATCGTCGGTGCAGTCAGATCCAGGAGTAGTGCTTCGGACGTCGCATTGAGCAGTTCCCAAGTTGCAGTACTGTTGCGAAAGCGGGAGGTCAGTTTGAATTTGACGTCGAGAAGAAAGATAAAATGTAAAACGCACGCCGGAAGCACAGAATTGGGAGAACACAACAGAGTTGGCACCGTCGTCGCCGTTTACGTCACCTTGGGTAGGGTCCTCTGTATGTGGTGAAGAGGAGCAGGTATCAAGAAAAGAAGGAAAAGATGGAAGGGGTCAAAGCGAAAATGGAAATCAGCCAACATTCTCGACATCTTCAGAAGAACAGATTGACTCACGGCAGTAGGCGCCGACACCTCCGCATTGCATGTTCACGGTAGGGCCCGAGTTGGCATCAGTGCAGTAAAGGAATCCAGAGCAGGCTGCATCGTCTTCTCCACAGGGAGCACCGAGTCCACCGGTGCAGATACCGTTCTCGCACTGTGTTGATGATCAGGTCAGTACAAGCGAGGATATGGAGGAACGAGGAAGAGCATACTTGACC
>Ga0308170_10004918_pt1 | contig 10375 bp, 9 predicted proteins | sample PhyBR2_2_FD_202136 | JGI IMG/M metagenome (GOLD analysis project Ga0308170, IMG submission 202136) | Phyllosphere microbial communities from UC Gill Tract Community Farm, Albany, California, United States - DLSLSB.R2 | ecosystem: Host-associated > Plants > Phyllosphere > Unclassified | place... | reverse complement strand
GTTAGGGGCCACGGACGATACCAGCTATCGGAATCAGCAGGGTCCCGATCAGCCCGGTCCGGTCCGGGGTACCGGTCGACGGCCAAGGGCTGGTACCTTGTCGCCCAGCCCGCTGATGGCAGAAAGACAATGATGGGAATCAACTGTGAACCTTGCCGGTAAGGACCTGAACCTCCTCGTGGCCCTGCAGGCCCTGCTCGAGGAAGCCAATGTGACACGGGCCGGAAGCAGAATCCAGATGGGGCAGTCTTCGATGAGTTCCGCTTTGTCGAAGCTTCGGGTGATGTTTGGCGACGAACTACTTGTCCGGGTGGGGCGTGACTTCGAGCTCACTCCCCTGGCGCGATTGCTCCTGCCGCAGGTCCAGAGCACCCTGCCTTTAATTGAAAGAGCTCTCGGCAGCGGCGACCCCTTCGACCCTCAAACCTGCCACCGCACCTACCGCCTGCTGATGTCGGATTACGCCGCAGTCGAGCTCAATGACCGGTTCTTCGAAATCCTCAGCGTTGCACCGGAGGTCACCTTGAACATCCTGCCCCTGCCCTCGGACCCTACCGACAGCGAGCACTCCCTGATGGTCAACGACCTAGTTGTCGCTGTCCCGGGCATCGGCATCGAGGGCGAGTCTGCATTGTTGTTCACGGACCACTACGTCTGCCTGGTCGACCCCCAGAACCCGGCCCTGGTTGACGGAGAGCTTTCCTGGGAGTCATTTACGGCAATGCCGCAGGCGGTGTGCAACTTCGGCCAATCCCATGTCACGCCGGCTGACCGGCGCCTGCGGGAACTGGGGCTCGCACGGCGCCCGCACGTCACCACCACGAGTTTCCTATCCCTGCCACAGGTCATCAAAGGGACCGACATGGTGGCCGTGGTGCCCAGCCGGCTCGCGGCTCGGCTCGCCAAATCGACGGGGACCATGGCCACGGCACTCCCCGCTGAACGCGTCGACATCATCGAAACCCTTTACTGGCACAGGTCCCACCAGGACGACCCGGAGCATCAGTGGTTGCGGTACGCACTGGAGCATCTGGACAGGCCCGTGCCAGCCTCCTGGCCGCTCCCCGCAGTTGCTGGCCAGAACCTTGGGTATGGAAATCACGCATAGCAGGCATCGCTGAACCGATCTTCCGGAGCGCAGAAAGAGGGCCGTACCGTGTGTGAGCAGAACAACAGTTTTGCCCGCATAAAGAAGGAAACGGCCCATAATGAGCGTGAAAGATGTCCTCGTTGTCGGAGGCGGAATCAGCGGAACAGTGGCGGCAATCGCCCTGGCGCAGAAGGGCGTCCGTGTGACGCTCATCGAAATATCCCCGCAGTGGTACGGCGTCGGGCACGGAATCACAGTCCAGGGCAACGCCCTGAACGCCTTCCGACAGATCGGGGCACTTGACCGGATCCTGGAGAAGGCACACCCCTTCACCGAACTGCGTCTGTGCCACGCCGACGGGCATGTCATCACCACCGTTGACACCCCCCGCACCGGCGGCCTGGACCTTCCCCCGACCATGGGGGCGCTGCGCAGCGACTTGCAGACCGTGCTCGTCGACATGGTCCACGAGCTAGGTGTTGAAGTGCGGCTGGGAACGGAGTTGAAGGCGTTCCATAACGGCGCCACCAGCGTAACCGCGGTCCTCTCCGACGGCTCCACTAAGGATTACGACCTGATCGTCGCAGCCGACGGTATCAAGTCCAAGACCAGGGCGATGCTGGGCATCACCCACGACAAGAAACCCACCGGTCTGGGAATCTGGCGGATCGTCACAGCCCGTACCCCCGAAATGCACAGCGCATCCGTCTACCACCACGGTCCCGAGTACAAGGCCGGGTACACGCCGATCTCCAAGGACCTGTGCTATGCCTACGTGCTCACCGACCCTGTCCGCTGCGACAACAGCCTCACGGACGCACAGGAAGTCAAGCGCCTATTGGCCGGCTACCACGGGGATTTCGACTTTATCCGGGACAACATCTCCGACGCGGACGTGATGAGTTTTCAGCCCATTGAATGGCTTTTCGTCGACGACCAGCCCTGGCACGTGGGCCGGGTTATCGCGATCGGCGACGCGGTCCACGCCTGCCCACCGCTGATCGCCCAGGGTGCGGCGCAATGCTGCGAAGACGCCATCCTTCTGGCCGACTACGTCACAGCGGACGGGGACCTGGCCCCCCTGCTGGAAGAGTACGAAGAACGCCGCAAGGCCCGTGTGCAGGTCGTGGTCGACGCCTCGCTGCAGTTGGCTGAATGGGAGCTGCACCCCGACCAGCCAGGCATTGACACCGCCGGGCTGATGAGCGGCGCCCTCGACACACTCACCCAGCCGGCCTGACCCGCAAGCCGCCGAATCCAGAGGACGGACAATGACTAACAATTCCGACCAACTCGTGGCCGGCCTCGTACCCCGCCGCGTCGTCACCGGGCACGACGCCAAGGGTACGTCCGTGGTGCTGTCCGACGGGCCCGTCCCGGTCCACCGGGTAATGCCGCAGGACGGAGTAGGTTTCTACGAGATATGGCAAACGGAAGACGCGCCAGCCCCCGTTATGCCCGTCGAGCCCAACGAACCCACGGAGCGAACCCTGCGGGTTCCCCCTCCCCAGAGTGGAACCAAGATCAGGATCAATGAATTCCTGCCCGGCTTCATCAACGAACTTGGCAACCAGTCCCCCGTCCACCGCACGGAATCCATCGATTACGGCATCGTCCTCGAAGGTGAGATCTACCTCGTCCTCGACGATTCCGAAGTCCTGCTCCGCGCTGGCGACGTCGTTGTCCAACGCGGCACCGACCACGCCTGGGCCAACCGCAGCAACGGGGTGTGCCGGGTAGCCTTCATCCTCGTCGACGGCAGGTTCTCCCCCGAGCTGCTCGAACTGCTGCCCCACGACGTCCACGCAACGCTAATGCTCAACGGGCCGCACGATGGCTAGTGAGCACATGCTCGATCACTTAGGACTCTCGGTTGGCGACCTCGACGCGATGCGCGACTGGTATTGCGCCGCTCTCGGTCTGCAGCCAGTCGGCGCATTCGATATCGCTCCCCTCGGCCTGCGCGGGGTCTTCGTCACAGGCGGAAACGCCCTCACCATCGAATTGGTCGAACGCGCCGGGTCCGTTCCCGCACCGGAGGTACCGGACCAATGGACTGCGCTGCTGACGCAAGGGTCCGGGCACATTTGCCTCCGGGTCCCAGACGTTGATGAAACGCACCGCCAACTCCTCGAGGCCGGGGCGGCGGAGCGCATGGCACCCCGGGAAGCGCCCGAGGCGGGGGTTCGTATGTCATTCGTGGCTGACCCGGAAGGAAATTTCATAGAGCTCATTGATCGGAAGGGACCAGTGCAATGAGACCAGAGTTTGCCCAAGGCGGGCTTGAACGAAAAACCGTCGTCGTCACCGGCGCCGCCGGCGGCCAGGGCACGGCAGCCTGCTGGCTGCTGGCCAAATCGGGGGCGCGTGTGGTGGCCACGGACTTGGGCTCGGACGCGCCCCACCTCACGGATGATTCAGGAGGAGCTATTGAATATCACCGGCTCGACGTGTCCCAGGAGGAGGAATGGGCGGCGCTGGCCGCACTGTTGTCGTCCCGCAGCCAGCCCGTGCATGGCTTGGTGAACAACGCCGGCGTAACCCAGAGGTCACGCGTCGGGGCAGTGGCCCTGAGGGACTGGAACCGAACCCAATCCATCAACCTGGCCGGACCCCTGCTGGGGATCCAGGCCATCGCGCCGTTGATGACAAAGGGAGGGTCCATCGTAAACATCGGCTCTGCCGCAGCACTGAATGCCCACCATACGGTCGCCTATACGGCGACCAAATGGGGCCTGCGTGGATTGACGCACGCTGCCGCAACCGAATTGGGCCCACGCGGGATACGGGTGAACATCGTGCACCCCGGCTATATCGCCACCGAAATGATGGCCTCAGCACCGCCCCTCATGACTGACCTGCAGCTGGCGCTGACCCCGCTGGAACGTATCGGCGAGCCCGAAGAAGTTGCTGCTGTCGTGGCCTTCCTTCTCTCGGACGCATCCGCCTACGTCAGCGGCGCCGAGATCCCCGTTGACGGCGCCTTCACCTCTTCAGCCGGCGTCAAATACATGTCAGACGCACTGGCGAAGGCCGCGCCGGCCGCGCCCGCACAAAACCTCATCCACCCCTAGCACAAGGACCAAACCATATGTTCATGTACTTTCCAACCAATTACGTCTGGAGCATGGCCGTGGTGGCGACGCTCAACAACGGAGGCTTTATCGATGAAGTCGATCGTGCCTGCAGACCGGTTCTCGAAGCGGCCGGCCAGGGGGATGATGCCGGCACCGAGGAGCTTTACGCGGCCTGGGTCGCAGTCGCAGACCGACTCATCGCATCAGCCCGCGAGGACGAAGCAGCGGGACGCAAGCTCGGCGCTGCGGACAAGTACTACCGCTCAAGCCTGTACGTCTCCCAGTCCGAACGCCTCCAGTCGCCCACTTGGGCCGGACGTACCAAGGCATACCAAAAGTCCATCGATCTACTCCTCAAGCACGTCGAGCTCGGCGAGGTCCCGGTCATCAAGGTGGATATCCCCTACGGGGAAGGCTCCCTCCCGGGATACCTCTACCGGGCCGAAACCGCCGACGGAACCCCTTCTCCGCTGGTCATCCAATGGAACGGCTTGGATTCAACCAAGGAGATGATGTACTACTCAGGGTTCCCTCAAATGCTGGCCAGACGGGGAATCTCGACCCTCATGGTGGACACCCCCGGATCGGGCGAGGCCCTTCGCCTGCGGGGCCTGACCGCCCGCTACGACACCGAGGTGTGGGCGTCGGCCATCATCGACTACGCGGAAACGTTGCCGTTCGTCGACGCACAGCAGATCGGACTGGTGGGCTGGTCCCTCGGCGGCTACTACGCCCCCCGGGCGGCGGCCTTCGAAAAGCGCGTCAAGCTCGCAGTGGCGTGGGGGGCAAACCACAACTGGGCCGAAGTCCAGCACAAGCGCATCCAGCGCGAGGGAGAGAACCCGGTACCCCACTACTGGGAGCACGTCTTCTGGGTGTGGGGCGTCAAGACTTTGGAGGAGTTCCTCGAAGCAACCTCCAACATGCACCTGAACGGCATCGCCGAGAACATCACAGTCCCCCTCCTTGTGACCCACGGTGTCAACGACCGGCAGATCTCCGTCGACTATGCCCACCAGACCTACCAGCAGGCGGTGAACAGCCCCAAACGGGAACTGCGGCTGTTCGAGGAACCGGAAGGAGGGACGGAACACATCTCCCTCGACAACATGCCATACGTCGCGGGCTACATCGCCGACTGGATCTCCGAAACCTTCGTTGAGTTGAAGGCCAGAACCCCAGAGCACGCGCAATAAGACATTCCACTGCGAACGCAGTCCAAATCGACATCCTGCTGCGATTAAGAACCAACACGGGAATGGCCGTCCGCCCAAGGGAGGACCCGAGATTCCGGGTCCTCCCTCCGGCACAGGGGCGCTGATAGTAGTTTCGCTTTGACACGACAGATGCAGTGCAGGCCCACGAGCCGCCGCACTTAAATGAAGGTAGATAGACAAGGAAGACGTCCATGACCGCGTTACACATTGCCCAAGCCTTGGTTGCAACCCACGCTGCCACTCGTTATGCCAAGCAGCTTAGATCCCATCTGGGGCAGAAAGCGGAAATATGCTCCGAGCCGGATGGCCTCAGGGTAATTCTCGGTGCCGGCAGTTGCTTGCTCCTCGCTCGGGCGGACGCCCTGGAGTTGCGTGCAGAATCCGACACGCTCGACGGGCTAGACCGAACGAAGGAAGTCGTGGGGTCTCACCTAGAGAGGTTCGGACAGCGCGAGGGACTCGCGGTGCAATGGACGAGCCACCGCTGACCAATCGCTTACTTACTACGGGCCGTAATCGGACTCAAAAACTAAAACATGCACGGGCAGCAGGAAGTCGCGCACGGCAGCCGGATTAAGGGCAGCCACCAAAGCAGCGAACGCGGCCAAACTTCCAACGAAAGGACAGGCATTGCGGACACACCCGACTGGCGGTTCACACTACACTCCCGTCTCCAGTTTCCCGCACCAGGTCGACCACTGCCTGGTCGTTGAGACATGGCTAGACCTAGTTGAGGGCGACCGTATTCTTCTACCGAAGCTGGATGACGACCGCCCATTCTCTGGAACGGTCGACGCGATAAATGCCGACGGCAGTATGCTCTGGCTCCTGCTGGGACGGCCGGCGGCCGCCCGATCTTCCACTTCGCGGACGGCTACCAAACGCTATTGGAAACGCCATTGCCGAAGCGCGAGGCTGAACGCCGCAGCATCAGCTCAGTGTGACGGCCTTGAGCACACCCCAATCTGACGTTAAGGCGGCTGGTTGGGAAGGATCTGCCTGTGGGCGGAGCTCCAGTCTGGTTCTCAGCCAGCTGTAGGGCCGCAAGAGGTGACGTCCCCGCCCCCTGACCCAGTGAGAACCATCAAGCCCCACGACTTGTGCCGTTTCGCTGATCTCCGGCGGGAGCCTCCGCTCTGCTTCCTGCTCCTCCGATTGTCATGGTGGGCTCAGAGAGCATCATCGAACCACTGTCAATGAAACGGAGTTGCACGCTAATCTGACGCCGGCGACTCGGCGGTCGGCATCAACAGTAACGCACAGCTCTACGGGTGTTGCCGTGTTAGGCCGAATGGAACGGCTGGATGCGCCCGTACGATATACCGGCCAGGCGCTAAGCGGGTGACCATGATCCCGGTTTGATACCGGGTGGCTGCGCCCTGAATTGCTTCGATGGCTGAGTTCAGTGCGGGGTCCACTTCGGAGCTGTCGTTGACGTTGACCTCGATCATGCCCGGAGAAGTCTCCCGCCTCACGGGCGCTGTCATAGCTTCAGGGCGATGGTTGTTGCGGACGGCAGATCCGTGACAGAGAACCCGACCCGAAGCTGATAACTGCCGGCTTCGTAGTTCCACCCGTTGTTCCAGTATGCGAGGATGCGGGTCGGGATCTGCAAGTTGACTGAGGTACTTTCACCAGGCTCTGCCCAGACGGGAGCCGCGCCCACGAGCCAGCGCACGGGCCGGTTGACGGTGGAGTCCTTCTTTTCGGCGTAGACCTGGACGACCTGCTTGCCTGGACGTTGGCCGGTGTTGGTCAGGGTGATTCTCAAAGGCACCCTGTCACCGGCGGCAACGGGGCTGGCAGGTCCTTCCACGCTGTCGAGGGACCACGTCGTGTAGCCAAGGCCGTAGCCGAAGTCGTAGGCAGGGCTGGCACCGGTTTTGAGCCATGCGCGGTATCCGATGTGGATGCCCTCGTCGTAGCGGAGCTTGCCGTCAGCGTCAGGGGTGGTGTTGAGGACCGGGACGCTGCCTTGTGTGGCTGGCCAGGTAGTGGGCAGTCGGCCCCCGGGTTCGGTCTTACCGGTGAGGATGTCGGCGAGGGCGTTACCGAATTCCTGGCCACCGAAGTAGCCGATCAAAGTAGCGGAAACTTCTCGGCGCCACGGCATGATGACGGGAGAGCCGGCATTGACGACTACGATGGTGCGGGGATTCGCTGCGGCGACGACGTGAACCAGCCGGTCCTGGAAGCCGGGCAAGTCCAGCGTGGTGCGGTCGTAGCCTTCGGATTCGACCCGGGAGTTTGTGCCCACGACCACGACGGCGACCTCCGCTTCCCGGGCGGCGTTCGCTGCTTCAATGATGAGCGCTTCGGGGTCAGTGTCGGCGAGTTCTGTGCCGATCGTGATGCTCAGGGCATTGTCCAGCGGCCTTGTCCGCTCAGAGGTATCCAGCTCCACCAGCACGTCCAAAGCAGCCCCGGCGGTTACGGCGATTTCCACGGTTGACGATGGCGGGGCGAGGAAGGACTCGGCGATGTCTTTGCCCTGCACCTCGATGTTGGCGTCGTGTATCAGGGTCCCGTCAACGTGGATGCGTGCCCGGCCGACGGTAGCGGCACCCAAGCGGACGACTCCTGTTTCTTCCGGGGTGTAGGTAGTGTGCAGCCGTACGGTGGAGGACGCCCGGATCGGGGCGTCCCCGCCGAACCAGACGAGGGCAGTGGACCGACGGTCCTCCGTGAACAGCTCTTTGCCATCGGCGTCGAGGAACGTCACCCGCAGTCCGGGTGTGCCGGTGGCGGGGTTGGTCATCTGTGTCAGGGGAAGTTCGGCGACGCCTTCCTGGACGATGGCGCCGGTGCTGTATGTGACGTTCTCTGCGCCGAAGGCGGTGCGGATCCCGTCAAGCGGGGTGACGATCTTTTCCGGGAGCACTGTCGCCGATCCGCCGCCCTGCGTCCGGGCGTACTTGGCGTTATGACCGATCACTGCGATCTTGCCAACGGCCGTTGGGTCAAGCGGCAGCAGAGCGTCGTTCTTGACCATTACGGTGCCTGCGGCTGAGGCTTCCCGGGTGAAGGCCACCAGGTCCTCGCGGTCCACGGGGTCGGCGGTGACAGGTTCGAAGCCTTCAAGGGCGCCGACGCGGGCGGCGAGCAGCAGGATCCGTAGGACCTTCCTATCGATGCTGGTTTCTGCTACTTCGCCGGAGCGGACCGCTGCGACGAGGGCGTCACCCCAGGGACCGTCGGGGCCCGGCATAACGAGGTCCTGCGATGCCTTAGCCGAATCGATGCTGCGCACGGCGGTCCAGTCGCTGATGACTACCCCGTCGAAACCCCATTCGCTGTTCAACGGCGTTTCGAGGAGGTCATTCTCGGTTGCGGTGGTGCCGTTGATCGAGTTGTAGGCACTCATCACCAACCAGGCACGGGATTCGACGATGGCTTTCTCGAAGGCCAGCAGATACAGTTCTCGCAAAGGGCGCTCGTCCACGATGGCGTCAACGGTGAAGCGATCGGTTTCGGAGTCGTTGGCAACGTAGTGTTTCGGGGTCGCCCCGACACCGTTTCGCTGAACGCCTGCGACATAGGCTGCTGCCAGTTCTGCGGTCAGGACGGGGTCTTCGCTGAAGGCTTCGAAGTGGCGGCCACCCAGGGGCGAGCGGTGCAGGTTAATAGTGGGTCCGAGGACGACGTCGACGCCCTTACGCCTCGCCTCCACCGCGGACGCGGCGCCGAGACGGGCCGCCATGGCAGGATCCCACGTCGAGCTGATCGCCGTCGCCGATGGAAAATTCATCGACGGCTGGCGTTCGTCCCACACTTCACCACGTACCCCGGTCGGTCCATCGGAAACCAAGATCGGGCGCAGGCCAATTTTTTCCATGGGCCAGGTCGTCCAGAAGTCCCGCCCGGTCAGAAGCTGCACCTTTTCTTCCAGCGTCAGTTCCAGGAGAAGAGATTCAAGGCGCTGCCTGACTGCAGGGTGAGAGGAAAGTGTTGTGTCCATATGGTTCTTCCTAAGTTAAGGGTGGTGCACCGCAGCCGATCCGGGACTGCGAGATTGATTGGTCTCATTGGTGCGCGTGAGTTCGGCGTTGTGTTGCGTTGGCTGGATTGATAACTCGGACGTGCGGGAGAGGCAGCCGTGAGTGGGTGCCGCATGGCTCCGCGCTTCCTTGCCATGCGGTGCCACTGCCCCTCATTCGCTGGAGCAGTTGTGTTTCCAGTTCTCGTAGTTGTTCAACTATCCGGCCGGAATCACTTGTCCTGTCGGAGGTGGAGCGGAGCCACTCGTACATAAGCCGATCGAAGAGTACAGCGTCCAGGCGCTGGAACGAGCGACTGCGACTTGGGAAGCTCGGAAGTAAGCAGGAGTTGGTTCAGGTCGTGGCCGCTAAGCGATCCCGCGCAGTGAGGAGAGCGGATCTAGGCTTGCTTCTTCTGAGAACGAGGCCACCAGTTTCTCCCGGGCCGTCTCAAGGTGCACGACAAAGAGTTCGGCGAGTCGACAGGCGTCTCCATCCATGATCGCTTGCACCATAAGATGGTGCTCGTCTGATGCCTGAGGGCGTCCGCCCAGACTTTCGATGTTTTCCAAAGAGTATGGCTGGACCGCGCTGAGAAGACCGCGGAGGATGGATTCGGTGTGGGGCCGGTCGGCGATTTCAAACAGCATCGCGTGGAACTCAAAGTTCAGCCGCATCCAGGATGACGTTTCTTTTGCATCGTCCATCCGGTCCGCAAGTACCCGCAGGGCATCGATGTGCTTCTTAAGGGCGCCGTTGATGATGTGAGGGGCCAGGTCCGGTTCGAGGACGATCCTGAGGTGATAAAGCTCGTCCAAATCTTGGTTTGAGAGGCGGCGCACCGTTGCTCCTGCGCCGCCCGGAGGCATTGAGACTACCCCTTCCGCGGCCAGGATCTTCAGCGCCTCGCGAACCGGATTTCGGCTCACATTGAATCTCTTAGCCAGATCCTCCTGTATCAGTGGCGTGCCAGGAGCAAAGACCTTCTCCCGGATGGCTTGACCGATGAGTTCT
>Ga0308170_10004916_pt1 | contig 10380 bp, 12 predicted proteins | sample PhyBR2_2_FD_202136 | JGI IMG/M metagenome (GOLD analysis project Ga0308170, IMG submission 202136) | Phyllosphere microbial communities from UC Gill Tract Community Farm, Albany, California, United States - DLSLSB.R2 | ecosystem: Host-associated > Plants > Phyllosphere > Unclassified | place... | reverse complement strand
CGGCCACATCCTGAAACCGGTCTGGTTGAGTGTTTTGCTATTATTAGCATAACGCAAATAACCGAATACCCGATGATCTCGTTGCGGTCCCTGCCTCGCCTGCTTGCCCTCCTCGCTGCACTTGCCCTGGCCGCCTGCGCCGCCCCGCCGGTGCGCGATGGCGTGTATCCGCTGCGGCCCGAGCAAAGCGTGGCCCTGGCGCCCGGCCTCACCCTCACCTATGACAGCTTCAGCGACAGCCGCTGCCCCGCCAACGCCGAATGCGTCTGGGCCGGCCGGCTGGTCTTCCGTTTCATCGTCGAGGGTCCCGATGGCCGCGAAGAATTCAGCCTCGGGCCGGACCAGCCCGCCGCCACGCCTGCCGCGCTGCACGGCGCGCGCGTCGCGCTCGACGTGGGCGCGATCCCGCCCGCGCGCGTGAGCGGCGCCAGCCGTCCCGGCGACGTCCTGCCGGTCACCCTCAGGATCCTTACCCACCCTTCCAAGCCATGACCAGACCCGTCAACCCGCTCAGCGCCAGCCTGCTCCTTGCCATCGTCCTGGCGCAGCCCACGGCCATCGCCAAGCCGCCCGTATCGACCGGCAGCGGCGGCGCAGCCGCGACCATCAGCGAGAAGGCCTCCCATGCGGCGATCACCATCCTCAACCAGGGCGGCAACGCGATCGACGCCGCGGTGGCGGCCGCCGCGACCCTGGGCGTCACCGATCCGTTCAGCTGCGGCATCGGCGGCGGCGGCTTCATGGTGATTTACCTGGCCAAGGACAAGCGCGTGGTCACGATCGACCATCGCGAAACCGCGCCGGCCTCGTTCACGCCCGCGGTCTTCCAGGACAACGGCAAGCCGATCGACTTCGACACCGCGGTCGCGAGCGGCGCCTCGGTCGGCGTGCCGGGCACGGTGCGCGGCTGGCACGAGGCGCTGGAACGCTACGGCACGATGTCCTTCAAGCAGGTGCTGGCGCCGGCGATCCAGGTCGCGAGCAAAGGCTTCCCGGTCACGCCGACGCTGCACGGCCTGATGGTCGACAACGAAAAGAAGTTCGGGCTGTTCAGCACCACCAGCCGCTTTTACCTGAAGGACGGCCGCGCCCTGCCGGCCGGGACCATCGTGAAGAACCCGGACCTGGCCAAGGCCTACCGGGAGATCGCCGCGCACGGTTACAAAGCCTTCTACCAGGGGCCGATGGCGCGCGCCATCGTCGACGCGGTCAACCGGCCGCCGCTGGTGGCGGGCGCCTCGGTGCGCGCCGGCGGCATGGCGATGGCCGACCTGGCCAACTACGAAGCGCGCATCCGCCCGCCGATCCACTCGACCTACCGCGGCTACGACATCTATGGCATGCCGCCGCCCAGCAGCGGCGGCGTGACCGTGGCCGAGGCGCTCAACATCCTCGAAGGCTACGACCTCAAGGCGATGCCGCGCGCGAACGCCGAGCACCTGTACCTGGAAGCCAGCCGCCTCGCCTTCGCCGACCGCAACGCGTACCTGGGCGACCCGGAATACGTCGACGCGCCGGTGGACGGCATGCTGTCCAAGCAGTTCGCGGCCCAGCGCCGCTCGCTGATCAATCCGGAGCGCACTGCGCCCAAGGCCGTCCCGCCCGGTGACGCCTTTTTATACGAGAACGACCAGAGCTTCCCGCTGCGCCCGCAGCAGAACCAGAACATGCGCGAAGGCGTGCACACGACCCACCTGACGGTCTCGGACAAGGAAGGCAATATCGTCTCCTACACCTTCACCATCGAGTCCTGGGGCGGCAGCGGCATCCTGGTGCCGGGCTACGGCTTCCTGCTGAATAACGAGATGACCGACTTCGACTTTTCCGGCCCGGCGCCGAACATCCCGGAAGCCGGCAAGCGCCCGCGCTCGTCGATGGCGCCGACCATCGCCTTCAGGGACGGCAAGCCGGCCTTCACCATCGGCAGCCCCGGCGGCGCGACCATCATCACGACCGTGCTGCAGACCATCGTCAACTACGTCGATTTCGGCATGCCGATGGACCAGGCGATCGCCGCGCCGCGCCTGTCCGAGCGCAACGACAAGGCGACCGAGGTCGAAGCGGGCGTCGTCGGCAGCGCCCAGGCCAGGGCGCTGGAAGCCTTCGGCCACCGCTGGACGACCAGCCCGGAAGAGATCGGCGCCGCCAACGCCATCGTGTTCAACCCGGACGGCACCGTGACGGCGGTCAGCGAGAGCCGCCGCCATGGCATCGGAACGGCGCTGGTGCAGAAGGCCGCGCACTAGCTCAGGCGCGGCCCGCCGGGGCCCTTGCCCTGGCGCGCGCCTGAAAACGGAGAATGCGCGTAGCGTCGAAGAGGTGGCGGCTGGCGTCATCGAGGAGGCATCATGATGGAACCCGAACCCAAGAACACGTTTCGCGGCCTTCCTCTGACCTCCGAGCAGGACAGCGAGATTAGGCATTACATCCACGTCAGGCAGCGCAGCGGCATGCCTTGGGACACGCCGGAACTGCATGCGATGCTCGCGGACATGCTCGATCCGCCCGTAGCGGACGAGGAAGACCGGCGCTCGATTGCCAGCAGCATGGACAAGGAACTATCGGCTGCGGTCCTCGATGGCGAGGCCGATCGGAACGAGCCCGACCAGCATCCCGAGCCCTGACCTGGCGCCGGCAGCGACGCCGGATCGCCTAGTGCAGGGAGCGCTGCTTGTGCGCGTACATTTCCTGGTCGGCTAGCTGGACATAGCCGGACAACGGTGCGTCGCCGTACGGATCGCATTGTACGGCGCCAGCACTGATCGATAAGCGGTAGGTCCGTTCCTGCATCAGGTTGAACGCGTGCAGGTTTTCCCTCAGCCTCGCCAGGATCACGCGGGGATGTGCGTCGTCGAGCGCGAAAGCGACGAACTCGTCGCCGCCGAGGCGGGCCAGCACGTCGGTATCGCGCAAGGACTCACGCAGCACGGCGGCGGCGTCCCGGATCAGCCCATCGCCAGTCTCATGGCCGAGCTGGTCGTTCACCAGCTTCAGGCCGTCGATGTCTGCATAGATCACCGCGCAGCCAGCGTGCTTGCGCCGTGCCAGCCTGAACATGTGCTCTGCCTGGACAAAGAAGCCGCGCCGGTTGTTCAGGCCGGTCAGGACATCGGTCAGGGCGAGGGCGCGCATCCCGGCTTCGGCCTGGTCACGCCGGGTCAATTCGTCGGCATGCGCCTGGGCCGTGCCCGCCATCTGTTCGTACTGGGTCGATACCAGGTCTTCCAGCGCACATCGGGCCGAGATCCTGCCCAGGGTCGCAACCGACAGTTCGAGGATCGTCTCGAGCAGGCGCCGGCGCCCGCTCCACTCCTCGGACGTGGCGTCGTGCGCCCAGCCGCCGATCAGTACCGCCATGGCCTGCTGGCTCGGCACGCCCACCAGCATCGTGCGCGGGATTGGCATGGCGCTGTCGCCGGCGCCGCGCTCCAGTCGCGCCAGCGCCATGCGATACCAGTCGTGGCTGCGGTCGGCCTTGCGCGGCCTGCCAGTACGGTCGAAGCCGATGGACGCGTCGATCTCGCCGCGCACCACAAGCAAGGCATTGTCAACCTGGGCCAGTTCGGACATCGCGCGGCCGACCAGCGCCAGCGCGGCCTGGGGCTCGTCGATCTGCATCAATTCGCGCGACATGGTAAGCAAGGCGCGCAATTGGCGGACTTCGGCGCCCGATCCGGTATTTTTCGTCATCGACAGCTCTCCATTAACGGTTGTGCCGGGGCCGCAGCAGCGGCGTTACTGGTCGTCCGGTGCGGACGGCGTGATCGCTTCCGATACCGATTGTCCGGCGCTCTCCCGGCGGCGCAGTGCTGGATGGTCGAGGACGCGGACGATCACATGGTCCGGCACGCGCTTATGCTGCATGTAGCGCCTGGCGAGTTTGGCATCGCGTACCACCAGGATGTTCAATCCGCGCGCCACGGCATTGGCAGTCGGCTCGTCGCTACGCCGCTGGCGCTCTTTGCTGTGCATTGGCTCTCCATGACAAGACACCGGGAGCGAGCGCCGGACGTCGGGAACGTCTTGCAGCCGCGTCACGCCGGTTTGGCCGATCATACGCGCTGTACCAGCGCGTCGCCAGCGGTTTTCGCCCAGCATCCGGGCATGCCGCACGGCACGCATTGGACGGGACGCGCAATGGAACACATGTGGCAGCTTGTCTTGCGGTGGCTGGCCAGCGGCGTCGGAAAAAAAACGGCTCCGGGGAACGGAGCCGCAAGGAGGAGACAAACGGTAATTGAACGGTTTAGAGGTGCGGCACGATCTGCGGCATCAGGTCGTCGAAGGTGCGGCCGCTGCCGTTCTCGCCGATCGCATGCATCTTCCACTCGCCATTGTGGCGGTACAGCTTGACCATGATCTGGGCCGTATGCGAACCCTGCACCGACAGGTCGTAGCGCGCGATTTCGCGGGAAGTAGCGGTGTCGACCAGGCGGCAGAACGCGTTCTCGACCTGCGAGAAATTCTGGCCGGTGAAGCTGTTCACGGTGAACACCAGCGACTTGATCTGCGGCGGCACGGCGCGCAGGTCGACGATGATCTGCTCGTCGTCGCCATCGCCGGCGCCGGTGCGGTTGTCGCCGGTGTGCAGGATGCTGCCGTCGCGGCTTTTCAGTTGGCGGAACCAGACCACGTCGGCCGGACGGTTCTGCTCATCGAACAGCACGCAGGACGCGTCCAGGTCGATCGGATCGCCCTTGCCGCCGCCGAAGCCCAGGAAGCCGCGTTTTTGCGCGACATCCCAGCCCAGGCCCATGGTGACGCGCGAAAGCGCCCCGCCGGCTTCCTTCTCGAGCGAGATCTTCTGCCCTTTTTGTAGATTGACTGCCATGTTATGAACTCCTTAGCCTTTCGGCGATTGCATGTAAGCCTTGAAGGCATCGCGGTTGCGTGAACAGATGAACACCTTGCCTCGGCCCGAGAAGCGCAGGACGATGCCCTCGCCGCTGGTCTGGCTGTTGATCAGGTTGCCGAGGAAGCCGCCGCTCTGGCCGGTCGTGATCGAAACCTCGTAGCGCAGCGTGCTGTCCCAGGCCACCACGTGCGAGTTGTCGATGATCGCGTCCTTGCCCGGCTCGACCTCCAGCATGTGCATCGAGCCGAAGCCCGAGACCACGACCTGGCCCTGGCCCGCGGTCTCCATCACGAAGAATCCGCCGCTCTGCGCGAACAGCGCATTGCCCAGGCTCTGGGTGCGCACGCGCAGGTCGACGCCCGAGCTGGCGGCGACGAAAGCGCCGTCGCTCAGGATGTACTGGCTCGGGCCGCAGTCGATCACCTGCATCGCGCCGGGGAGGGTCGGCGACAGCAGGCAGTCGCCGTTGCCGCGCACGGCTTCGATGTGCTGCTGGAAGAAGGACTCGCCGTTGGCGAAGGTGCGCATCAGCGCGCCGCCCAGGCCGCCCTTCATCTTGCCCTTCAGGTCGAGCGTGGCTTCCATCATCACCATCGCGTCGGACTCGCAATAGATGGTTTCGCCGCGCTGCAGGGAGACGTGGAGAAAGGGATCGACGTCTCCGGTCACGGTAAATTTCGGCATGTTGTTGGCTTCCTTCTTCCGGTAGTAAAGGTCAGGCGTTCACGCCATAGTTGCGCGCCAGCGGACCGAGGCCGCCGTTGAAGCCCTGGCCGACCGCGCGGAACTTCCAGTCAGCGCCGTTGCGGTACACCTCGCCGAAGATCATCGCGGCTTCGGTCGAGCCGTCCTCGGACAGGTCGTAGCGTGCGATCTCGCTGCCGTTGGCGCCGTTCACGCAACGCACGAAGGCCTTGGCGATCTGGCCGAAGTTCTGGCGGCGCTGATCGGCTTCGTGGATGGTCACGGCCAGCGCCACGCGCTCGACATCGGCAGGGACTTTCGACAGGTCGATGGTCACGGTCTCGTCGTCGCCTTCGCCGGCGCCGGTGCGGTTGTCGCCCGAGTGGACCACCGAGCCGTCGCTCGAACGCAGGTTGTTGTAGAAGATGAAGTCGGCATCCGAGCGCACCTTGCCGGTCGCGTTCAGCAGGAACACGACGCCGTCCAGGTCATAGGCCGCGCCGTCGGTGGCGCGCACGTCCCAGCCCAGGCCGAGCTGCAGCTTGGTGAGGCCCGGAGCTTCTTTCGACAGGTTGACGTTACCGCCTTTTTGCAGGCTGATTGCCATGATGATTCTCCTTCGGTTGGTTTAAAGGTACTTCTACGTCAAAGATTTTCAATCAGTTCTTTCGTCTCGGCGCCCAGCGCTTCCTGGCGGCGGCGATACCGCACCGACGACCACACCGAGGCGCCGATGAAGGCCACACCCGCCAGGCCGGTCACGATCTCCGGCACATGGAACTTCATGCTGGCCAGCATGATCACGGCCAGGATGCCGATGGCGTAGTGTGCACCATGCTCCAGGTAGACGAATTCGTCGAGCGTGCCCTTTTCCACCAGGAACACCGTCAGCGAGCGTACGAACATCGCGCCGATGGCCAGGCCCAGCATGATGATCACGACGTCGTTGGTGATCGCAAACGCCCCGATCACGCCGTCGAAGCTGAACGACGCATCCAGCACCTCCAGGTACAGGAAACCGCCGATGCCGCCCTTTACGACCATCCCGCCCACGCCCTCGAGCCCCGCTTCCGACTTCTCCATCAGGTTCGACAGCACGTCCACGCCGATGTAGACCAGGATGCCCCACAGGCCGGACAGCAGCACCGCCATCTTCTGGGCTTCCGCCACCAGGCCCAGGCTCGCCATCAGGCCGCCCAGCGCGACCAGCACCGACACCGACGAGACCTTGCCGAGCGACCCGAGCTTCTCTTCGACATGGCCGAGCCAGTGGTGTTCCTTCTCTTCATCGAACAGGAAGTTCAGGAAGACCAGCAGCAGGAACATGCCGCCGAAGGCCGCCACCTCGGCATGGTGATTCGTGAGGTGCATCGAGTAGGCCTGCGGATTCTCGAGCGCCAGGCGCCACACCTCGGCCAGGCCCAGGTCGGCCGCCACCGCGACGATCACCAGCGGGAACAGCAAGCGCATGCCGAACACGGCGATCAGGATGCCCACGCCCAGGAACAGCTTCTTCCAGAACGGGCTCCAGGTCTTCAGCACCGAGGCGTTGACCACCGCGTTGTCGAAGGACAGCGAGACCTCCATCACGGCCAGGATCGCGGCGATGCCCATCCCGGCCAGCGCGCCCGTCAGGCCTGCGTGCGCCCAGCCCCACCAGGCGGACGCCGCCAGGCAAACGGCGGTGACGACGAACGATATGCGGAAATGTTTCATGCTTGTCTACCCTTGTGTTCAAATTGTTTGTTGACAGGGATGCAGTGTAGACAGGTGCAGCCAATTGAAAAAGCGCAGATAATGGAAGAATTACTTCGTTAAAACCTGAGTTATCATCTAGAACGATGAAAAACGAACTGAATTTCCGCCACCTCTACTACTTCTGGGTGGTGGCCAAGGAAGGCGGGATCACGCGCGCCGCCGAGCGCATCGGCCTGGCGGTGCAGACCGTCAGCGCCCAGCTGACCCTGCTCGAACAGTCGCTCGGCAAGACCCTGTTCTCGCAGCAGGGCCGGCGCCTGGTGCTGACCGAGGCCGGGCGCGTGGCGATGAACTACGCCGACCAGATCTTCCTGCTCGGCGAGCAGATGCAGGAAGCCCTGAGTGAGGCCGACAGCGGGCGCACGCGCCTGACCGTGGGCATCTCCGACTCGCTGCCGAAACTGTCCGCCTACCGCATGCTGGAGGCGGTCACGCGCATGGAAAAGCCGGTGCGCCTGGTCTGCTTCGAAGACCAGTTCGAGGCCCTGCTGGCCGACCTCGCCCTGCACAAGCTGGACGTGGTGCTGACCGACCGCGAGGTGCGCCCCAGCAGCGCGCTGAAAGTGTTCAGCCACCAGCTGTTCGACAGCGAGATGGTGGTGGTGGGCGCGCCCGCGCTGGCGGAGCGCTACCGTGAGGGCTTTCCCGGGAACCTGAACGGCGCGCCGTTCCTGCTGCCGACACGTAATAATGCCCTGCGCGGCAGGATCGACGAATGGTTCGTCCAGCACGGCGTGCGCCCGGACGTGGTCGGCGAGTTCGAGGACAATGCCCTGGTCAACACCTTCGGCCGGCGCGGCCTGGGCCTGTTCTTCGCGCCCGCCGCGCTGGCGATCGATATCGCCGAGCAGTTCGGCGCCGTGCAGGTCGGCGCGGTGCCCAGCGTGCGCGAACAGTTCTACATGATTTCCAACGACCGCAAGATCCAGCACCCGGCGGTCGAAGCCATGCTGGCGGCCGCCGACAACACATAATCACAGACTATGCAAAATGTACTTCTCGTCGTTCTGGCGCTGCTTCTGGTGGCCCTGAACGGCTTTTTCGTGGCGGCCGAATTCGGCATCGTCACGCTGCGCAAGACCCGCGTGCGCGCCATCGCCAAGACCGCCGGCCTGCGCGGCCGCATCCTCCACAAGGTGCACGGCCAGCTCGATGCCTACCTGTCCGCCTGCCAGCTCGGCATCACCCTCGCCTCGCTCGGCCTGGGCTGGGTCGGCGAGCCGGCCTTCGCCAGCCTGCTCGAACCGGTGTTCGGCCTGGTCGGCGTGACCAGCCCGGAGATCATCCACGGCGTCTCCTTCGTGATCGCGTTCGGCGTGATCTCGTTCCTGCACATCGTGGTGGGCGAACTGGCGCCGAAGTCGCTGGCGATCCGCATCCCGGAAGCGATCGGCCTGTGGAGCGCGCTGCCGCTGTACGGCTTCTACTGGACCATGTATCCCGCGATCTGGGTGCTCAACGAAAGCGCCAACCTGGTGCTGCGCATCGCCGGCCTGGCAGGCAGCGGCAGCCACGAGACGCATTACTCGAACGACGAGCTGAAGATGATCCTGCGCTCGAACACCAGCACCAAGGGCGAGAAGTTCACCCATGACGAGCGCCACATCCTGGCGCAGTCGCTGGAATTCAGCCAGCACTCGGTGTCCGACCTGATGCGGCCGATCAACGAGGTGAGCGCGCTGTACGCCAGCCGGACCTTGCAGCAGAACCTCGACACCATGCGCCGCAACCGCTTCTCGCGCTACCCGTATTTCGACCACGAGGGCGAAGAGGTGCTGGGCGTGATCCACCTGAAGGACCTGTTCTTCGCACAGCAAGCCGGCAAGATCGTTGCCGACCTCACGGAATACCTGCGCCCGGTCGAGACGATCTCCGCGCGCACGCCCGCGATCGAGCTGTTCCGGCGCTTCCGCACCGGCGCCCCGCACTTCGCCCTGATCGGCGAAAAGGGCAAGCGCCCGGTCGGCTTCATCACGCTCGACAACCTGCTCGGCGCCATCGTCGGCGAGATCCGCGACGAATTCCGCCTCAACGAAAACGACTGGATCAGGCAGGCCGACGGCACCTTCATCGGCAAGGCGAGCCTGCCCATCGTCTCGCTCGAACGCGTGCTCGGCATCGACATCGACAACGAAGCCATGGGCCTGGACGAAGTCGAATCGGTCGGCGGCCTCCTGATGGCCAAGCTGGGCGACATCCCGAAGCAGGGGCAGCGCATCGAGTTCCCGAAGTTCGACGTGGTGGTCAAGAAGACCAACGGGCCGCGCATCCTCCTCGTGAAAGTCATTCCGCAGCTTGCGCGCGGCGGGGAAGACGAGGATGATCTGGACTGATCACCACCACGAGGATCCCATGGACCGCAAGCTGACCTTGTACCACGCTCCCAATTCCCGTTCCGGCGCCGCGCGCTTCCTGCTCGAGGAATTGGGCGTGCCTTACGAGCTGCACGTGCTGAACTTCAAGAAGAACGAGCAGCGCGCTCCCGCCTATCTTTCCATCAACCCGATGGGCAAGGTGCCGGCGATCCGGCATGGCGATGCCCTGGTGACCGAGCAGGCCGCCGTGCTGATGTACCTGGCCGACCTGTTCCCGCAAGCGGGCCTTGCCCCGGCCCTCGACGATCCGCTGCGCGGGCCCTACCTGCGCTGGATGGTCTATTACGGCTCCTGCTTCGAGCCGGCCGTGACCGACAAGGCGATGAAGCGCGAGCCGGCGCCGCCGATGATGTGCCCATACGGCGACTACGACACCATGCTGGCCACGGTCACCGGCCAGCTGCGCGCCGGCGACTACCTGCTGGGCGAGCGCTTCTCGGCCGCCGACGTGTTGTGGGGCACCGCCCTGACGTGGATGACGATGTTCAAGCTGGTGCCCGACCTGCCCGAGATCCTGGCCTACGTGGAACGCGTCAAATCGCGCCCGGCGGCGCAGCGTGCAGCACAGGCGGATGCCGAACTGGCGGCGGCCCAGGTGTAGCCACCGGCTCACCGGTTCGACGCAGGCCGCGCACGGCCCGGCGCATTCTGCTGGCCTGTCGTGCGCGGACGGCGCTATCGTGGCCTCTTCCTTCACGATTGGAGACG
>Ga0308170_10004911_pt1 | contig 10392 bp, 7 predicted proteins | sample PhyBR2_2_FD_202136 | JGI IMG/M metagenome (GOLD analysis project Ga0308170, IMG submission 202136) | Phyllosphere microbial communities from UC Gill Tract Community Farm, Albany, California, United States - DLSLSB.R2 | ecosystem: Host-associated > Plants > Phyllosphere > Unclassified | place... | reverse complement strand
TGCGTCCGCCCGGCCTGCGCGTCGTACGGTTCTACGCACTGGCCTACGCGTTCAGGTGGCTGGCCTGGCTGCCGCTGCTCTGGCGTCCCGACGTACGAGGCGACCACGTGGCTCGCCCTGTTCTGGGCCGGCTGGCACCTTCCCCTGTTCTTCTATCCCCACGGCCTGGCCACCATGTCTCCGTTCATGGTGCCCGGCTGGCTGATCAGCATCCTGCACAGCAGCTACCTGATCACGTGGCTCTTCCACAGCAGCGGGAACAGCCTGTTGGTGATCGCGGTGTTCCACGGGGTCGTGGACCTCGTCTCGCTCACGCCGGCAAGCAACACGTTCACCCTCGTCACCGTCAACGCCGGCCTGATCGCTGCTGCGGTCGCCGTCGTCATCCGCTACGCACCCGCCCTCGATCGTGACCCGCGGCGGCGTCGGCGACGTTCCGTCACTGGCCTACGCCGACCGTCGCAGGGGCGAGCAACCCGGTGAGGAACTCGCTCGCTCCGGCGTCGATCTTCATCGTGGCCAGCTCGTCACCACGCGTCGCACCGCGGTTGACGATCACGATCGGCTTGGCCTGACGCGCGGCGGCGCGCACGAAGCGCAACCCGCTCATCACCGTGAGGGAGCTGCCGACCACGAGCAGTGCCGGAGCGTGCTCGATGGCCTCGAAGCAGTGGCGTACGTCGTCGCGATCCGCGTTCTCCCCGAAGAAGACGACGTGCGGCTTGAGGACACCGCCACAGCGTTCGCACGCCGGCACCACGAAGCCGGTCGTCTCCGCCAGGTCGACGTCGCCGTCCGGCCGGGAGGTGACGTCGGGGTGCGCCTCGATCCAGCCGGGATTGGCATCGTCGAGCCGGCGTTGCAGGTGCGCACGATCGGTGACGTCCCCGCAGGCGAGGCAGACGACCTCGCAGACCCGGCCGTGCAGCGCGACGAGCCGCTCGTTGCCGGCAGCCTCGTGCAGACCGTCGACGTTCTGGGTGATGAGGAAGCGGCACGTGCCTCGCGCCTCGAGCGCAGCGAGGGCGTGGTGGCCGGCATTGGGGAGCGCCCGGCCCATACGCTGCCAGCCGATGTGCGAGCGGGCCCAGTAACGCTGCTGTTGTGCAGCGCTCGAGCGGAACTCCGCGATAGTCATCGGGTTGCGGTTGCGCGAGCCGGGGCTGCGGTAGTCGGGGATCCCCGAGTCGGTGCTGAGGCCCGCGCCGGTCAGCGCGACGAAGCCGCCGGCGAGCAGCCGCCTCGCCGGATCAGTCCCCACGACCCGAGTATGACGCGGCGAGACAACCACGCGTGGCCAGATGGGCTGAGGCCTCGGGCGACGATGACGATAGGTTGAGACGGTGCGCACCTCGAGGGAGCGATCACCGGGCCGAGCCGCTGGGTGGATGGCAGGTCGCCACCCGATGGTCAGGCACGAAACGATCAAGGCGGCCGCGTCGAGGCCGATCGGTACGGATTGATGCCAGAGACCAGATTTCGCACGCCTGCGACGGCGCGGAGCGCTCGGACGCGCAACCGCCCGTCCCGGCTGCACGCCCTGGTGCTGCGCACCCAGCTGCCCGCGGTCGCCGGGATCCTCCTGTCGCTGATCGCGCTGATGGTCGTGGTCCTCATCCTGTCGTTCTCGGTCCAGCCGCGTCTGTCACAGCTGCGCGATGCCGCCAGTGCGGCGCGCGATGCCCACGACGCGATGCTCGACGAGGAGACGGGCGTACGCGGCTACCTGGCGACCGGTGAGGCGGAGTTCCTGGAGCCTTACCAGGACGGCAAGACGCGGCGCACCAGCGCCGATGCGCGTCTCATCACCCACCTCGCCCAGGAGCCGGCGCTGCTGGCGAAGGCCATCGCGGTCGTCGACGCACAGCAGTCGTGGCAGGACGGGTGGGCGACGCCGTCCGCGGACGGCGCCTGGCACGGCTCGGACGCCACACCGACGCCGAAGGAGCTCGCCGCCCATCTACGGGACGGCAAGACGTTCTTCGACGCCTATCGGCGCATCGACACCGCGGTCCAGACGAGCATCGCCGACGAGGTCCGGTCAGCGGAGGACACCTACCGACGCGCCCTCTTGCTGGGCGCGGTCGTGCTGGCCCTCATCGGCCTCGCGTCGCTGGTGGCTCTCGTACGCGGCGTGGTCAGGCTGCAGCGCGAGGTCGTGACCCCCGTGCTGGGGCTGACCGGCATCGTCGGCCGGGTCGCGGCCGGGGACCTCGAGCCGGATCCGATCGCGCCCGCCCGGGTCGAGGAGATCGAGAACCTCGCCGCCGGTGTCGGGAGCATGACCGCCGTCCTCGGTGATCGCATCCGCGTGGCCGCTGAGCGCGAGCACGAGCTGGTGCGCCGCAGCGAGCGGCTCGAGCGGGTTCTCGAGCTGAGTCGCGGACTGGCCGAGTCCCTGAGCGTGCGCTACACCACCATGCGCCTGCTCAACGCCGTCAAGGACCTGTCCGGAGCAGAGCAGGCCGACCTGTGGCTGCGCAGCCGCGACGGCCAGGAGCTGGTGCGCTACGACGTGTCGGGCCGCCGCGGCACGATGGCGATCGACCCGGATGTTCCCGTCAGCGCGGTCGAGGTCGGCATCGGCGCCATCGGACGAGCCGCCCGCTATGGTCGTGCCATCCCGCTCGACGAGCGCCGCGACGGCCGTACGCCGGACGCCCACGCCAGCGGGACGGCCATTCCGCTCGTCGTCGGCAGCCGGGTGATCGGCGTCCTGGCCCTGAGCCCCGCTCCGGACCAGACGCTGGACCTCGACATGATCGACGGCCTCATCCTCCAGGGCGCGTCGGCGCTCCAGGCCGCCCAGCTCCACGGCGACGTGGCCGAGCAGTCACGCAAGGACGCGCTGACCGGGCTGGCGAACCGCCGCCAGTTCGACGAGGACCTGGCCGCCAACGCCGAGCGTTCCCGGCGGTACGGCAACCAGTTGGCGCTGATCATGATCGACCTCGACCACTTCAAGCAGATCAACGACCTCTACGGACACCCGCGCGGGGACGAGGTCCTGCAGGACGTCGCCGCGATCATCTCCAAGTCGGTGCGCGGCGTGGACACCGCCTACCGCTACGGCGGCGAGGAGCTGTGCATCCTGCTGCCCGAGACCGGTGCCGAGGAGGCGTGCGAGCTGGCTGACCGCGTGCGCCGGCAGGTGGAGAAGAGCTTCCCCTGGGCCACCGCCTCACCGGTGACGCTGTCGGCGGGGGTCGCCGCACTCGAGCAGGACGGCGACGGCCCGCGTCTTGTCGGAGCCGCGGACCGCGCGCTCTACGCCGCGAAGCGCAACGGTCGCAACCGCGTCGAGTGCGACAACACGACGCTGAGCAGCTAGCCGCCCGCCGGGGACCCCGGCACGGCGGGACGGTCAGGCACCACTCTTCGACACCGGCGGCGGCGCGACGCTCTCCCGTACGACCAGCGTGGGTCGCTCCGAGCAGAACTTGCGGATCTTGCGGCCTTCGATGACGCCCTCGAGCTGCTGGTAGGCGCGGTTGCCCAACCCCGCGAAGTCCTGATGGACGGTCGTCAGGGACGGCGAGAACATCGCGGAGATCGGATGGTCGTCAAAGCCTGCGACGCTGACCTCCTCGGGAACCGCGCACCCGCCCTCTCGGAGGCCGCGGATCACACCCATGGCGATCTCGTCGTTGCCGCAGAACACCGCGCTGGCGTCGCCGGCCTCGGCGAGCCGCCGCCCGATCTCTCGTCCCGATTCCGGCTCCCAGGTGGCGGCGATGATCGGCGGGATGGTCGCGCCGCGGTCCGTGAGCGCTCGACGCCACCCGGTGGTTCGGCCGTCCTCGCGTCGCGACGGCGGCACGGTGACGTGGTGAACGGTCCGGTGGCCCTGGTCGAGCATGTACTCGACCAGCTCGTGCGCGGCGGCGGCTTCGTCGAGGACCGATTGCGGGACGCCGCGTGCCCGGACCCCGGACACGGCCACCGTCGGCAGCAGCGACGGCAGGGCCTCCAAGGCGGCTACCCCGGGTGGGTCGAACTTCAACACCACGACGCCGGCGATCGGCTGTGCTGTGACCAGCGCGATGGCACGTTCGACCTCGGCCGCCTCCGCCGACTCCACCACGGTGATGCTGACGGTGTAGCCGTCGGCACGCGCCGCTTCCTCGACACCTCTGATCGTCTCGGCGTAGCCGAAGCGTGAGGTGTTCCCGGCAATGACGGCGATCAGCTTCGGCTTCTTGGCCACGAGCGCGCGCGCTGTGGCCGACGGCAGGAACCCGAGCTCCTCGATCGCGGCCCGTACCCGCTCGACCTTCTCCGGGGACACCCGGGCGGCACCGGTCAGGACTCGCGAGACCGTCGGCACCGAGACGCCTGCAGCGCGTGCCACGTCTCGGATCACCGGTCGTCTGTCGGGCGCGTTCACCGTCGACCTCGTTGCCTGCGTTGTCATGGTTGGGACCCGCGCATCCTAGCGTCGCCGCGTCACTTGACGGCGCCGCTGGTGATGCCGGAGATGATCCGTCGCTGCAGCACCGCGAACGTGATCAGGAGCGGCAGGCTCATCAGGATGATGTACGTGAAGATGAGGTGCCAGTTGTTCAGGTACAGACCGGCGCTTGCTACCTGGTAGAGGTTCAGCGGCAGGGTGTCGATGCGACCGCCGATGACGAACAGGGCGTAGAACACGTCGTTCCAGATGTAGAGGCAGATGAGGATGGTCGCCGTGGCGAGCGTCGGGCCGAGCAGGGGCAGGATCACCCGGAAGAACACGCGTGCGGGGCCGGCGCCGTCCATCCGGGCCGCCTCCTCGAGCTCGACCGGGATCGTCCGCACGAATCCGGTCACGAAGAAGATGACCGTGGACATGTACATGCCCATGTACACGCCGACCATGCCGACTCCGGTGCCGGCCAGTCCCAGCTGGCGCAGCAGCAGGACGATCGTGACGACCGCCGGCGGTAGCACGAGACCGCTGATCGCAAGCGCGTAGACCAGGGCCATCGTCCGAGACGTCCGTCGGGCGAGGACCCACGACGCCATCGCCCCGATGATCAGGACGCCCGCCACCGCCGGGACCATGATGAACAGGCTGCCGAAGAACGCGACGGTCATCCGACCCTGGTGGAAGACGGTGCTGATGTTCTGCCACAGCTGCCAGTGCGACGGCAGCGACAGGTTCGGGTTGAACGCCTCTGCCTGGGTCTTGCCGGCCGTGACGACCACCAGCCAGAACGGGACGCCCAGGACGAGGGCGACCAGGCCGAGAGCGACGGCCGGCTGGACGAAGCGCACCGCCGACCGGCGCCGCCGGACGTGGGGAGCCGAAGCGAACGTGGATGCAGCGGAGCTCATGACAGGACCGCCTCCCTTCTGCGGAGAATGCCGATGACCGGGAAGGCCAGGACCGCGACCATGGCGAAGAGCGCCAGGCTCATCGTGGTGGCCTGAGCGAACAAGCCCTGCCCGAACGTGCGGAAGATGAAGATGTTCAACAGCTCGGTCGTGCCGCCCGGGCCGCCGGCGGTGGTGGCCTGGACGATGTCGAAGCCGTTCATGGACCCGAGCAGTGCTGTGGCCACGTTGAACGTGATCGCCGGCGCGAGCAGCGGGAAGCGGATCTCTCGGAACGTCGTCCACCAGCCGGCACCGTCGATGCGGGCGGCCTCGAGGACGTCCTCGCTGATGGTCTTGAGCCCGGCCAGATAGATGAGCATGGACAGCCCCATCCACTTCCACGCATGGATGATTGCGACCACCAGGATGGTCCAGGTGGTGTTGCCCAGCCACGCCACGTGGACGTCGTGCCCGCTGACGAAGCTCAGTAGGTGGTTCAGCCCGCCCTGGGGCTTCAGGAGCGCCTGGAAGATATAGCCGACCGCGAGCGCCGACATGACCACCGGCACGAAGAACGCCACCCGCGCGAACCGGTTGATCGCGGTGTCGCGTTCGAGCACGAGCGCGAGGACGAGCCCGAAGAGGTTCTGGAAGATCGCCACCAGGACCGCGTAGATCAGGGTGATGCGGAGGTCCTTGAGAAGGCTGCCGTCGTGCACGAGCGCCTTGAAGTTGCTGAGCCCGACGAACGAGATCGAGGAGTGGAAGCTCGACCAGTTCGTGAAGGCGTAGAAGAAGTTGTAGAGCGTCGGCAGGAAGAAGAAGACCAGCAGCACGATCAGTGCCGGGAAGAGGAACCACGATGGGTGGTCCTGGCGCTGTCGGGTACGCCGGTTGGCGACGCTCGCCGGTCGCGCCGGGGCGCGGACCGCGGATTGGGTGGTGAGTTGAGTCATGTCGTGCTTCTCCAGTCGTGCCGGGGTGGTCGGCGTGGCCGGCCACCCCGGAGCGTCGATATCCGCTAGAAGCCGGAAGCGCCCTGCGCCTGAGCGAGCTGTGCGAACTGGTTCTGCGTGGCCTGAGCCACCTGCTGCGGCGTCTTCGTGCCCTGGATCATGTCAGCCAGGTTGAGGTACAGGTCGGGATTCGCTACGGCGAGCGCCTGCATGGAGCCGACCGAGGTGTCGAGCGAAGCAGCGACGTCCTGGAGCGCCTGCGGGACGGAGGACGGCGTCTGCACGCCCTTCAGCAGCGAGACCGTGGACTGCGCGTTCACGAAGTCCTGGTAGCCGTCTCCAAGCCAGTACGAGAGGAACTGCCGGGCGGCCGCCTCGCGCTTGCTGTCACCCGTGTTGAAGGCGACCAGGGCGTTGGACTGGTCGGGGATGTAGGTCCCGACGTTGCCCGAGGGAGAGATCGGGAAGAACCCGATCTTCTTGTTCAGCTCAGCGGTGGAGGCCGACGCCTGCAGCTCGTTGAAGAAGGAGTTCACCTGCATGACCATCGCGGTCTTCCCCGACAGCAGGGCCTCGCCCTGATCGGCGAAGTTGGCCGTCTTGATGTCGGAGTTGAACAGGCCCTGGTCGATCAGCTTCTTGTAGGTGTTGATCGCGCCCTGGATGGTCGGGTCGGTGAACTTCTCCTTGTTCGTGTTCACCCGGTCCCACAGGCCGTTCTTGGCGTCGTCGGCGAGCTGGGCCTGGACCCACCACTGGGTGGCCCACTTGTCGGCGCCCATCTCGTAGAAGGGGTCGACGCCCTTGGCCTTCAGCTGCTGGGCGAGGGTGAGGAAGTCGCTCCAGTTCTTAGGCGTCGACGTGATGCCGTTCTTCTGGAAGACCTCCTTGTTGTAGTAGACACCGATGACTGCCGGCGTGGTCACGAGCGCGGCGTAGCGGGTGCCGTCCAAGGAGCCGGTCATGTCGGCCAACTTGCCCGTGTAGTTGGCCACCCACGGCGCGCCGTCGAGGCTGATCAGGTTGTTCTTCGCGTTGAGCGCCGTGAGCTCGGAGGCAGTGGGCTGCCAGAAGGCGAGGTCGGGCTTGTCGCCGGTCGCCACCTTGGTCTGAACGCCCTGCTCGTAGGGGTCGGGGATGGTGACGACGTTGACCGTCGCCCCGGTCAGCTTCTCGAACCCGGAGATGACGCTGGCCGGCGTCTTGTTCGAGTTCTGCGCCGCCCAGATGGTCAGCTTGACGCCGTCGAGCTTGGTGTCCTGAGCCGGCCAGGCGGCGGGCTTGCTGTCGGATCCCGTGTTCGCGGAGCCCGAGCCCGGGTCACTGCACCCGGTCAGGACCGACCCGACGAGGGCCATAACACCCGCCGCGGCGATGGCCGCGAACTTGCTGCGAGCGACTTTCATTGCACTGCTCCTTGCGTGGCGTAGCGAACGCTACGGTGATGGGATGTTTCTCCCGGCACTGCGCCCGGATCACGGCGCAGTTCCAGGAGGCGTGCACCGGCCGTGCCCGTGGTGTTGCGCACCGTCAAGCAAGCAGCGGTCGGATCCCACGTGACGTCCCATCCGGGGAGCGTCGTGGGAAAAACGGAGCCGACCTGTAGGTCGGCTCCTCCGAGATCGGGGAAGGAAAGGGTGACCTCGTCCTGAGACGGGTCCCGGCTCCAGAGGCTGACCAAGTGGCGCGCCTCGGTGACGAGACAGCTCGCGACCCATGGGTCGGTCCATCCGGGTAGCCCGAGCGGCCATACCGGATGGCCGACCACGAGGCCGGACCGCAGCTCCTTGGCGATGCCGACTGCCTCAGCGACCAGCGCGCGCTGCGCCGGGGACATGCGGTTCAGGTGTCCTGACAGGTAGAACCGGGCCGAGAGGCCGGTGACCAACGTGAAGACGATCTCCTCATCGGTCATCTCCGGCTGCGGGTAGGCCCAGCTCGCCGCCTGCTCGGGCAGGATCGCCAACATCGCCCCCGCCGCGATCGGCGGGTACGCCAGCGGGTCCTGCTGGTCCGACGTCGACTGGAGCTGCAGTCGCGAGAGCATCGCGTAGTCGGCCCGCATGCCACCAGAGCCGCAGTTCTCCAAGATCAGGTCGGGGTGGCGGTCGAGCACGCCGTCAAGCCAAGAGAGGTGTGCCCGGTTGTGCTCGAGGAGCCCCACACCGACGCTGCCCGCATCATGGTCGCTGCCGGCGCCGGCGTTGATGTTGTAGTCGAGCTTGAAGTACCCCACGCCGAACTCGTCGACCAGGCGGTCGACGACCGCGTCGAGGTGGGCTCGAGCAGCCGGATGACGCAGATCGAGGTGGTAGCGGTCCTGCTCGACGATCCGGGTCCCCGCGCGCTGCAAGAAGGCCTCGGGCGGAAGCTCTGCGGCGACCGGGCTCTTGATCCCGACGACCTCCGGCTCGAGCCAGAGCCCCGGCACCATCCCGCGCGCACGGATGTGATCGATCACCTCTGCGAGACCGTTGGGGAAGCGGACACTCGACGGCGTCCAGGCGCCTACGCTGTCCCACCACTCGCCCGAGTCGTCGTACCACCCGGCGTCGATGCAGAAGACCTCGGCGCCGACGGCTGCCGCCGCGTCGATCAGCGGGAGGAGTCGCTGGGTCGTCGGGTCACCGTTCAGGGTGTTCATGTAGTCGTTGAAGACGACGCTGACAGCCTGGTTGTCACGGTGTTCGCGACGCGAGCGCCTGCGGTGGTCCGTCATCGCGGCGACCGCCGCTGCGACGTTCGTGCCGAGTGCCAGAGCAGCGGGCACGGTGGTGAACGTCTCCCCCGGTGCGAGGGCCAGGGTCCACTGATGATCGGTCTCGGTGGGTCCGCTCAGCGCCAGGTAGCCGGCTCGCGTGTCCTCGCCGATCTCCCAGCGCCAGCCACCGTTGTGCTCGATCTGGAAGGCCCAAGCCGCCGCGCCGGTATCGATCACCGCCGCGGGGATGTGCTTGCCCGTGGACCAGCTTCCCGTGGAGACGACCGACAGTTCGCCCCGCGGATTGTGCCCCGTCAAGTGCTCGCTCAGCGCGGGGAACGAGTCGGTCAAGGACTCCTCGGACCAGCGCGACTCGGCGAGCCAGTCGCTCCGTCCTCGCACGACCGACCACTCGCGCACGCTGCCGATGCCCTCGGCGGCACCGCGCAGGTAGGCCGTGAAGGAGGCGACCGATCGCAGCACCACGTCTGCAGCACCACCGTTCCGCACATCGACGACGGCGCGAAGCGCCCGCGGAGCGCCGTCGAGGAGCTGGAGTCGAAGGGTGGACTCGATCCCGGATTCGGGGTGGCGGTGCACGATCTGCAGCTCGGACCCGCCATCGATGGAGCACTCGCGATGCGATACGTAGCGCGACTCGGCCCCGACCTGCGTGTGCGCGAGACGAGCGCTTGCCAGCACGTGTCCGTGCGATGCGGTCAGGATCTGCACCAGTCCCAGTCCGGACGGCAACTCGGTGCGGCGACCAGCGAGCTCGAACGCCGCCAGCCGTACCGGTTCGGTAGCGCCCCACTCGAACTCGAGCACCATCTCGGTGCTGCCCCAACGCAATCGGCTGTTCATCGCCGGCCTTCCCGTCGTGTGCTTCTGTGACGAGAATGATACCGATTTCAGAGCCTGTGGCAAGGCTCACATGAAAACGCTTTCAGACTTTACTTCCGTTCTCCGGGCGAGAGTCGTGAGGTGAAGCTAGGTCCGCAGGCGGGGCGACTCCCGGCGAGCTACGCGACACTCCGCACCGTCGGGTTCGTGCTCTCGTACTCTCGTGTCCGCGGTCGCTCGTGTGTCTGACAGGATCGAGCTCGACCAAGCCGTGCCGCTGCTGCAGATTGAAGGGCGTAGATGATCCGCCGTGTCGTCGTGACCCTGGTGGCGGTCCTGCTCGTCGCGCTCACGGCGTGCGGCGCACCTCGTCTCACTCCCCCACCGGCCGGCGACATCAAGCTCGACACCCCGGACCTGGTGGCGATCAAGTCCAGGTCCACGATCGAGGACTGCCCCAAGCCGCGGGTTCCCAGCGGTTCAGGCTCGCTGCCGAAGATGTCCATCCGGTGCCTCGGAGGCGGGCGCACGGTCGACCTCTCGACACTCGAGGGCCCACTCGTTCTCAACTTCTGGTCGACCGGTTGTGGAGCG
>Ga0308170_10004908_pt1 | contig 10398 bp, 7 predicted proteins | sample PhyBR2_2_FD_202136 | JGI IMG/M metagenome (GOLD analysis project Ga0308170, IMG submission 202136) | Phyllosphere microbial communities from UC Gill Tract Community Farm, Albany, California, United States - DLSLSB.R2 | ecosystem: Host-associated > Plants > Phyllosphere > Unclassified | place... | reverse complement strand
GGCCCGATTGTAAATCAGCCTTATTGCTGCACCTGTACGAAAGATCCGGGCAAGTTGAAGCAGATGGCGGCGAACGCCCGCCCACTTAACAAAACGCGAAATGTTGGCTGTGTGATACACGATGCCGGTGGACACGTCGCTTTGATACGACGGCTTTGTTTCAGTTTCTTCCATTCTAACGGCGCCGCCCTGCGATCGGTAACGGATGAATGAGTGTCTGGAGTCGGGAAGCGCGAGTAGGACCCTGAGCGTCTGCCTTTGGGTCGTCGTCCCCCAAGTACGCGTCCGCGGTCTATCTAATCTTCCTCGATCGGAAAGGGGACAGTCTGAACAGCTTATAAGTCTGCATGGGGATAACCTGTTCGCAAACGATCGAACTCACGTGGAGTTCGCAACGGAGCGTCAGCCCACGGGCCGTAGGCATGAGTACGATAGGCGATATGTTACCCGTCAGTCCGTATCACGGCACCTCCACGCGTCGTCCCGCAGGAAGGCCGCCACGTTGTTCCCTAGCGCGGCGGTTGCGTAACCGCCTTCCATCACGATCACGCTCGGCACGTCCAGCGTCGCCAACCGCGCCGCCAATAGGGTGAAATCGTCCCGCTGAAACGCGAAGTGGGAGATTGGATCGCCGGCATAGGTATCCGCGCCGAACGAGACGACCAAGAACCGCGTGCCGAATGCCGCGATCGCCGCCAGCGCGCGATCCAGCGCCGGTTGATACCCCGCCCAGTCGGTACCGCGCGCCAGCGGCAGGTTCAGCGTCGTGCCGATCCCCGCGCCAGTGCCTCCTTCGTCGGCATGCCCCCAGTAGAACGGATAATCGGTCGCCGGGTCGGCGTGGATCGATACGAATAGCATGTTTGGATCAGCCGCAAAAATATCCTGCGTGCCGTTGCCATGATGATAATCCACATCGATGATCGCGACCGGCCCCAGTCCGATCCGGCGCGCTTCAACCGCGACGATGGCGGCATTATTAAGGAAGCAATAGCCGCCCAGATAGTCAGCGCCGGCATGGTGCCCGGGTGGGCGGCAAAGCGCGAACGCAGCGCGCTGCCGATCTTGCGCGACCACGTCCAGCGCCGTCAACGCTGTCTGCGCTGACCAATAGGCCGCGGTCCAGCTATTGGCCGTGATCGGCGTTCCGGCGTCGTAGCTGTACCGCCCGAGCCGCGCATCGATCCGCGAGAGGTCCAGGTCACGCCGGCCCACCACTGGCCAGGTATAGCCGATCGCATCGCCCTCGCGTCCCGCCGCTATCCAGTCGCGATGCGCAACCCGCAGAAAGTCGAGATACGCCGCGTCGTGCACTGCCTCGAGCGGCGCCATGCCATGATCGCGGGCTGGTGTCGCCGGGCCGACCGCCTTCATTATCGTCGCGGCCCGCTCGGGGGTCTCGTTATAAGCCGTCCACCCGCCATTATGCAGTTCCCGCCGCGGTGCGTGCGACAGCTGGCGCGGATCGAACACCGTAATCATGCGAACATCCCCTCGACACAACCTTGGGCGAAGGCATAGAAACGCGCCATCTTGCGGTTCCCGGCCTCGCGCCCGCCGCTGGCCTGGTGTCCGGCGGCCATGTCGGTCAGCAGCATCGCCGGGCTGGCGGAGGTCGATCGCGCGCGCACCTCGGCAACCAGCTTTGCCGGTTCCCAATATCCCACCCGGTCGTCTTTAAGACCGGCGGTCGTCAGCAGCGGCGGATAAGCCGCGCGCCGGACATTCTCGTACGGGGAGATCGAGGCCATGTAATCATAGTCCGTCGCACTGGATAAAGGGTCGCCCCAATCGGGCCGGAACAGCGGCACCAGCGGATGATCGGCATCGCTCATCGTGTTGAGCATGTCGACGAACGGCACCGAACCGATGACCCCGGCCCATAGTTCGGGCGCGGCGTTCAGCGATGCGCCGACGAGCAACCCGCCCGCTGACAAACCGTACGAAACTACCTTGTCGCGCGCTGCGTGGCGCTCGGCGATCAGGTGCTGCGCGCAGGCGACGAAATCGCCGAAGCTGTTATGCTTGGCATGCAGTCGCCCGTCGAGGAACCAGCGGCGGCCCTTTTCCGAACCACCGCGGACATGCGCGATGGCGTAGCTCCATCCGCGTTCGACCAAGACCGTTGGCGCGACATCGAACAGTGCTTCGCTCGACACGCCGTACGCGCCATAGCCATATAGCAACAACGGTCCGGTGCCGTCGGCGATCGCGCCCTTACGAGTCAGCAGCGTGATCGGCACGCGTGCGCCGTCCGCCGCTGTCGCGAACAGCCGCCGCACCTCGAAGCGGGCCGGATCGAACCCGGCGATGCGCTGCGTTGCGATCACCGTGCTGCGCCCGCTGGTCAGTTCGACGTCGACCCAGCGCGGCGGGCTGGCTGGCGTTTCGATCATCGCCCGGCACGTTGTACCGCGATGGTCCTGCCCGATCGGTATGGTCAACGCATACGCATCGCCCGAGATTGTGACTTCCCTTTCTTGACCGCCCGGCAGGGTCAGCACCATGCGCGGCAGCACGTCGCGCCGCTCGAGCCGCACCAGCGCGCCCTGGAACGAGGCCATTTGCAGGATTTGCGTGCCCCCTCGGTGCGGCACCAGATCACCACGTTCGACAAAAGTGCCGCGATCGACCCGTGCGATCCGGCCGTCGAGCGCATCCGCATCTTCGATCAAAGCGACCAGGTCGCCATTCCATTCCTCAATCGAATAGCGCCGCCCTTCAGCGCGCGGCCATACCACCACGGGTGCGTCCGTCTCGCCATTGACGGGGATCAACCGCACCTCGCTCGTATCCGGCCCCGATAGGGTGATCGTCACGAATCCGTCCGCTGCGGTGCGACTGACCTGCATGAAGATCGCCGGGTCGGCCTCCTCGTACACCAAGACCCGCGCGCCACCTTTTACCGGCGTGCGATAGATGCGGGTCGGCCGGTTGCGCGCATCGCGCCAGATCCAGAACAACCAGTCCGACGAGGGGGAGAAGATCAGCCCGCCATAGCCGTACGCGTCGCTATCGACGAGCGTCCGTACTGCGCCGCTGACGATATCGCGTACGCAGATACGATGCCGGTCGTTGCCGCCGACATCCTCTGCCCACGCATAGCACGTTCCATCCGGGCTGACCTGTTGTCCGGTCGTGCGATAGTAGGCCTGGCCGCTCGCGCGCACCGCCTCGTCAAGCAGCGTCTCGACGACCGACGATCCGATGCGACGGCGCGAATAGAGCGCGTGCGATCCGTCGGGATACGCGGTGTCATATGCCCACCCGTCGCTTGTGAGATTGGGCTCGGCATCGCCGTTGGGCACGCGCGCCTGCATCGTGCTGAAAAACGCGGCCTCGTCCGCCGCCACGCGTTCCAGTACTGCCCTAGAGTAAGCATTTTCGGCCAGCAGATGCTCGCGCACCGGCGCGGGCAGCGTCTCAATGCTGCGTTGCCCGCTGGCTGGCACGTATTTGATCCAAGCATAGGGGTCGGTCCGCGTCCTCCCGACCTGGGTGCGCACAAACGGGATGCGCGGCGTGATTGGAGGGGGCGGCAGCGCGCGGCCAGCGGCGCGCGCTGGCACCGTCACGCCGCTCAGGATCGCGACGGCGCCAACCTCCGCCAGGAAGCGGCGACGTGACAGGGCGAAGGGGTATGTGGCGAGCGACATGGCGGTCGGCGTTCCTCATGGGGCGGTCTGAAGCGAGGGTAGGGGCGGGCGCCCGACCTCAGCAATCGATACGTCCGGCTCACCGCCAGTTTGGCCCAATCGCAACAGCCATCGACCCAGCTAGCGCCATCACGGCGCTCGAAAGCGTCACAAATACTCGTAACCTTGCCTTGGGACACTTCGAAGGGGGCGAAAATGCGCAACAATATTTCACTCTTATGCCGGGTTAGCGCCACCGCGTTAGCAGCGATAGCCTTCGCGCCCGCGGCGTCGTTCGCCCAATCCGCGACCGCCGTCGATCCCGAGGCGACGGATATCGTCGTCACCGCGACGAAGCGCAACGAATCTACACGGGATATCGCTGGTTCGGTCTCGGCAGTCACCGAACAGGATTTCCAGCGGCTCAATGCGCAGAGCCTGTCGGACTATATCACCCGTGTCCCCGGCGTCGTGTTCAACGACTACCAGCCCGGCGTGTCGGAAGTGGTGATCCGCGGCGTGGCATCGACGACCTATCACGAGGCGAACCAGGCCACGACGGGCTATTACATCAACCAGATTCCGCTGGTGGAGCCAGGCTTTCCCCTGGTCATCCCCGATATCGACTCGTTCGACGTAAAGCAGGTCGAAGTCCTACGCGGCCCGCAGGGCACACTGTTCGGATCGTCGTCGCTAGGCGGCGCGATAAACTATGTTGTCAACGAAGCCGATCCGTCCGCGATCGACGCCGGGGCCGAGGGCATTGTCTCCTCCACCCGGCGCTCGGGCGACGCGAGCTATGCGGCCAAGGCGATGATCAACCTGCCGATCATCGCCGACAAGCTGGCGGTGCGCCTGGTCGGATTGCAGCGTTACGATGCGGGCTATCTCAACAATACCGGCACGGGTGAGAAGGGCAGCAACGATCTGCGCGTGCGCGGCCTGCGCGGCTCGATCGTCTTCACGCCGACCGAAACGACTAAGATCGCTGCGCTGGGATTGTATCAGGAATATGATCTCGATGATCAGACCTACGTACAGTTCGGCGTTGATCCGTACGCCAAGACGTACGATCGCAACACCAATGTCGACGAGTTCCAGGATACCGAGATCCAGCTGTTCAGCCTACGGCTCGATCAGGAACTAGGCTTCGCAAACCTCACCGCGATCGGCAGCCATACCATCAAGAAAGCCAATCTGGCGTTCGACGATTCGATCTTCGGCGGCAATGATCCACGTACCGACACGCCGCAGCTGTCCAGCTCGGTCGGGAGGTCGAAGACCAATTATGGCGAGCTTCGCCTGGCCTCCAGCGGGACTGGACCGTTCACCTGGCTGATCGGCGGCAATTACACCAAGCTTCGCTCGGATTCGACGGATGGTGCGTTCGTCGAGGGGATCGGTGCCTATATCGATGCCAACCCGGCATTGTTCGGGGGCCAGGCGGGTAGCGTGCTCGCACCTGCCGATCTGCTCCGCCGGACCATCGGGACCAGCCGCGTGCGCGAAATCGCGGCATTCGGCGAACTGTCCTACACGCTTGCCGACGTAGTCACGCTGACCGTCGGCGGTCGGTTGTTCGAATACAAGTCGCGGCCGCGACTGCAATTCCTACCCAACGCCGCGCTGGTCGCACCGTTCGATTATGCGCCCGGCACGCGCAAGGAATCGGGGTTCGTGCCCAAGGTCTCGTTGTCCTACAAGCCCAGCAACCGGCTGACCGTGTACGGCCTCTACTCGGAAGGGTTCCGGATCGGCGGGATCAACACCTATGCCGTAGCGACCGGCGTGCCGCTCGAATTCGCCAGCGACTCTACGCAAAATTACGAGGTCGGTGCGAAGTTCGATCTGGTGCCGGGCACGATGTCGTTTGATATTGCCGCGTTCCACATCAAATGGAACGACATCCAGTCGCGTCTGTTCACGCCGGTCGATTTCAACGCCTATACGGTGAATGGCGGCGGTGCGAAGATCGACGGTATAGAAATGTCGCTCGTCTTCCGCCCATCGCGCAACCTGACCTACACCGCCAACCTGACCTATAACGATGCGCGCCTGTCGGGCTTGCTGCCGGACAGCTCGGCCGCCGGCGGCGGCTACGCGGCGGGCACGCGATTGCCCGGCGCATCGGAATGGATACTCGCCAACCAGCTCGACTTCGAACTGCGAAATTCCCCGCTGCGTCCGCGCATCGGGATCGCGCATCGCTATCTGTCGAAGGCGCCGGTCGCGTTCGGCGCGGCGCTGCAGAAGGGGGACTACAGCCTGATCGACCTCAACGCCTCGATCCGCGTCGCGGACGGCATCGAGGCGGGCGTGTTCGCTAAGAACCTGTTCGACGAATATGGCATCCTCAACGCGCCCTTCTCGTTCGCCGGCAGCGTCACGCGGCCCCGCACGATCGGCGCCAGCCTGCGCTTCGGACTTCGTTGACGATTGCGTGATCGGCGCGAAACAGGCAGTTTCGCGCCGATCGAGGGCATATTGTAGGGATCCGGCCGATCGAGCATTCGCACAATTTCGAAACCTGCACCCGGCCGGTATGCGGCCTGACCGATGAATACCCGGCGGGTTTCGTCGATCCGGTCCATACCCATGACCGTATTCAGGTGCTCTATGCCTGTTCCGGCGTGATGTCGGTGGTGACGCCAGCGATCAGTTTTGTGGTCCCGCCGCAGCGTGCGGTATGGCTGCCCGCCAACATGCCGCACGAAGTGTCGTGTCGTGGCCCGGTGTCGCTCCGCACGCTCTACATCGATCCCGCTCTATATGCGCAGGCGCCGGAATGCCGGGTGGTCGAGGTCAGCGATTTCCTCCGCGCGCTGATCCTAAAGGTCGTTTCGTTCGGCCACGAATATGATTGCGATGGTCATGCGGGCCGCATCGTCGAGGTGTTGCTCGACGAGGTCGCGGCGATGCCGATCGCTCCCTACGGCGCGACGATGCCGAGCGACGAGCGGCTGCTGCGCGTGTGCAAGGCCATCCTGGCCGACCCGGCGGACAATCGCGATGTCGATCAGCTCGCCTGCATCGCCGGGATGGCGCGTCGCACCTTCACCCGCGCGTTCAAGCGCGAGACCGGGATGGGCTTGGCCGTATGGAGGCAACAGGTGCGGTTGATGCAGGCGCTGTCGCTGATGGCGGCGGGGCGGCCGGTGACGACAATCGCGTTCGACGTCGGCTATGACAGTCCGAGCGCGTTCACCGCGATGTTCCGCCGCGCCTATGGCGTACCGCCCAGCATGTACGCACTACCGTAAATCGCCAGCTGGCCCGATTGCGGCGATGTTTGGCCTGACCGCCGTCTTCGCGCGACCGGACAGCCCCTATCAGATCGACACCGGGCCGGCAGCGCCCGAAACGGAGCAGGACGAGGCATGACTTCCACGATCGAGGCGATGGCCGAGCAGGATGACGTCGATCCCGAGATCCGCGGGTTCATCGCCGCGCTGAACCACGGCTACGGTCAGTTCTCTGATTTCGACGCGCTGCCGCTGCCTGAACGGCGCGCGGCGGCGGAGACGGTACGGGAGCGGTGGCGCGCCGGTGGCCCTGTGATGGCCGAGACGACAGAGACGGTGATCGCTGGCTGCCGCGCGCGGCTGCATCGCCCGCACATGGAGGCACGGACCGCGCCGCCACCTGCCCTGCTCTATATCCACGGCGGCGGCTGGACGATGTTCAGCATCGAGACGCACGATCGCCTGATGCGCGAATATGCCGCGCGCGCCGGTATCGTCGTCATCGGCATCGATTACAGCCTATCGCCCGAGGCAAAATATCCGGTCGCGCTCAACGAAGTGGTCAATGCGTTCCGCGCGCTGCGCCGTGACGCGGCCACGTTCGGCATCGATCGCGCCGCGATCGCGATCGGCGGGGACTCCGCCGGGGCAAACCTTTCGGTCGCCGCCTGCCTAGCCTTGCGCGCCGCGAACGAACCGCTGCCTGTGGCGATGCTGCTCAATTACGGCGCCTTCGATCCCGCGGCAACGCCGAGCTATGCGCGGTTCGACGGCCCCGCCTATATGCTGACGATCGCCGAGATGGATCGCTTCTGGGAGAACTATACCGCTGATAGCGCTGCGCTTACCGATCCCCTCGTGGCACCGCTCAAGGCCGACTTGGCCGGCCTTCCGGCGACATTCCTGGCGATCGCCGAGTGCGACATCCTAGCCGATGCCAACCTGGCGATGGCCGCGCGTCTGACGGCGGCCGGCGTGGCGGTCGAGGCGCAGGTCTATCGCGGCGCGACGCACAGCTTTCTCGAGGCGATGTCGATCGCCGCCTTGGCCGATCGTGCGCTCGACGACGCCGCGCACTGGCTCTCCGCTCGGCTCGGTGCGCGCCATTCATGAGCTTCGCACCGCATGCGCCGGCGGATATCGCCGCACTGATCGCGGCGCACCCGCTAGCCTGGGTGGTCTCGCGCGATTTCGACGCCACCCCATTGCCGCTGCTCGCTGAATGCGACGGGGAGGGGAGGTTAGTGTCACTGTTCGGTCATTACGCCCGTGGCAATCCGCAGGTCGCCGCGTTCGAGGCCGATCCCCATGCGCTGATCCTGTTCAAGGGGCCGCAGGGCTATGTCTCCCCGAGACTGGTGTCGAACCCGATCTGGGGCGCTACGTGGAATTATGCTACGCTGCGCATCGTCGCCGAGATTGCGTTCGTGGCAAGCGAGACCGATGCGGCGCTGCGCCAGCTCGCTGCTCATCTCGAGCCCGAGGGCGGGTGGCAGGTGGACGCGATGGGTGATCGCTACGACCGCATGATCGAGCACATCGTCGCGTTCCGCGCGACCGTGACGTCGTGCGAGGCAGTGTTCAAGCTCGGGCAGGACGAGGCCGATGGCACCTTCGCCGAAATCGTCGCCGGCCACCCGAACCGCGACCTGGCCCGTGCGATGCGCTATCAGGGCGACCGCTGCCCACCGAACCGCGAATGACGCACACGCTCGCCTGTGAGGCCACCGCATGACGTTGACCCAACGGATCCTAGCCGCGTTGATCGCAGGCCTGGCATGCGGGCTGTTACTCACCCGCTTCCCCGATCTCGCCGCGCGGGTCACGCCAGTCGCCGAACTGATCGGCAAAGCGTGGGTTGGCGGCCTGCGGATCACCATCGTGCCGCTGGTGTTCGCGCTGATCGTCACCGGCATCGCGTCCGCCGCCGATGCAGCACGCGCCGGCGGCGTCGCGGGTCGCGCCCTGCTGTTCATCGCGATCGGCCTGACGGGCTCGGCGCTCGTTGCGGGGTTGGTGGTCGAGGGCTTGCTGGCGATCTGGACGGTGGCGCCCGGCGCGCTCGGCAGCCTCGGCATGGTCAGCGCGATGCCCGCGCAGGCCACTGCGATCACTGGCGACTGGCTGCTCAGCTTCATCCCGGTCAATCCCTTCAAGTCTGCGGCGGAAGGCGAGATGGTCCCCCTGGTCGCCTTCGCCTTGCTGTTCGGGTTCGCCGCCACGCGTATCGACGGGTCCAGGCGGGTCGGTCTCATCGGCCTGTTCCACGGCCTCACCGACACGCTGATGGTGATCGTTCACTGGGTCCTTCGGCTCGCTCCGATCGGCGTCTTCGCGCTCGCCACCGTGGCGGGGTCGCGCGCCGGTATCGCCGCCGCTGGCACGCTCGCGCAGTATATCGCCATCGTCGTCTGTGCCTGCACGGCGGTCACAGTGCTGGTCTATCCGGTCGTTCGTGTCGCCAGCGGGGTTGGCATCGGCCGGTTTGCCAGGGCAGTCGCGCCGGCGCAGGCGATCGCGTGCAGCACGCAATCGTCGATCGCCTCGCTCCCGGCGATGATCGACGCGACCAGCGGTCCGCTAGAGATTCGCGAGCCGGTGCGCAACGTGGTGCTGCCGATGGCGGTGTCGATCTTCCGCATCACCAGCGCCGCCGCCAACTTCGCCGTCGCCCTGTACGTCGCGGCGCTACACGGCATCGCGATCGGCCCCGGCCTGTTCGTCATCGGCGTGATCGTCGCCACCGTGGTCAGCCTCGCGGCGGTCGGCCTGCCGAGCCAGGTGTCGTTCTTCACCTCGATCGGGCCGGTTTGTCTGGCGATGGGTGTACCGGTCGAGATACTACCGCTATTGCTCGCGGTCGAGACCATCCCTGACATCTTCCGCACTATCGGGAATGTTACGGCGGACGTAGCCCTTACGCTGATCGTCGATCGAGCTAACACCTAGCCGTGATCCATTCAGGAAGGCGTTCGTGGCTTGGCCGCGATATTGCTGCCCCCGCGGTCTACGGGACATTTCGTCTCCAGCAAACAGATCGTCGATATGCTCTGGCGCAGCTTGAGCGCATTCTGAAGCTGAATTCATGTCCTCGAAAGGCCCCAATCGTACTAAAAAACGGGCTCCTTCTCGCAGTAACCGTTCGAAATCCGTGTAAGATGACCGAGCTCAATTGATGCCGGTTCAAACGGCCCCCGCCTAAGGGGGCAGGCGCACGTAGTTCGATTGGAACTAAACTTCAGCCCTGCCCACGTACGAACGCAGATGTGTCGACGCGATCCTCGCTTTTTTAGTCGTACAAACGGCTGAACCGGGGCACCGAGAGCTGGCGTTCAACCAAATGAACGAATGGCGGAAGTTGGGAAGCGTTAAACAGCGCTCGAATGTCGGGTTGTGGGTCTCCGCTGACGCAAGGTCCTGACCGGAAGCCTCACGCGATCTGCCACCTTATCGCCTTAAAGACCTCGCATGATCTGCCAAGTTTCGTTCCGGACCGGCGAAGGAAGGCAGGCTGGACGTCG
>Ga0308170_10004906_pt1 | contig 10401 bp, 14 predicted proteins | sample PhyBR2_2_FD_202136 | JGI IMG/M metagenome (GOLD analysis project Ga0308170, IMG submission 202136) | Phyllosphere microbial communities from UC Gill Tract Community Farm, Albany, California, United States - DLSLSB.R2 | ecosystem: Host-associated > Plants > Phyllosphere > Unclassified | place... | reverse complement strand
TGAAGTTCCGAATGTGCACGTTGAGTAGTTATCCTGCAACCGGATCCTCAAGCGGGCACGCACCATCGGAATAGGACACGCACAACGACTACCAAGATTAGCGCGTCAGGTGGTTCGGGGTCAAAATAAGGTAGCCGGGGGCCGCTGGGGCCATGCCGGCCCATCTACACAAGGGGGACGCAGTGTTGTCAGCGGCGAACGGCGACCCCACCATTTGGCTGATTGTCCTTGGGACCGGACTCCTGGGATGCATCCTCTCCCCCGTCACCGAGTCACTGATCACTAAACTGCTACCTAGGCTCGGCGAAGCGCCTCGCCTGCAGGCACGAATTACGACGGCGGCACTCACCGGTCTTGCGTGCGTCGCCTTTGCCCTCCATTTTGGGATTACTTCCACCCTCCCCGCCTTCCTATTCCTTGCGGTATTAGGCGTGCAGTTGGCGCGGATCGATGTTGCGCTCCACTTGCTGCCCAACCCTCTCGTGTTAATGCTGCTTGCCGGCGGTCTTTTACTGCTTTTAGTGCCCGAAATATTCAGTAGACAGTTTGACGACCTTCTCCGCGCGGCCCTCGGAGCCCTCATTTTGTTTGCTGGCTACCTGATTCTGGGACTTATTTCTCCCGGCGGCATCGGGATGGGCGATGTGAAGCTCGCCGCGCCCGTTGGCCTTTACCTGGGGTACCTAGGCTGGACCCACCTCCTTTATGGGGTGCTCATCGGCTTCGTCCTCAACGGCGTTGTCACGATGATTGTGCTGAGCAGAAAAGGCCGGAATAGAGCCACAGAAGTACCTCATGGCCCCTCGATGCTCGGCGCCGTCGCAGCCGTCACATTCTTCATTGGCTAGCAAAACCTCCCTCATCCCTGTCCATGGGCAGCACCAGCGCATCAGCGGCAGCAAGTAGTCCGGCGGGTACCTGCAAACGGCGACTGAGTACCAGTCCACATTTTCGAGTACGTACTTTTGGCGTTGCCCGAAAAAGTCGAGTACCACTACGCATTGTTGGCTCATACCCCCCAGTGACAATCTCTTCTTAGCGAAGTCCAGCCGCTAAGGATTTATGGGGGCAGCTGGAAATTCGTTGAAATTCAATAACCCATTTCACCGAATTAAAGGAAATTACAATGACTTCTCTCATGGTCTCAATGACTGCCTTTATCGCCGGCATCAAGGAGCGTTTCGAATCCGAAAAGGGAGCCACCGCAACAGAGTACTCCCTGCTCGTAGGGCTGATTGCGTTGGGCATCGTCATCGGAGTCGGAGCGTTCGGCACGGCCCTCAACACCTGGTTCAACGACCTTGCCGGAACCGTGGCCACCTGGGTTTAGCAGTACTGCCCAGATAAGCATGAAGGGCGCCGCATCCGACTCCCGCCGGTTGCGGCGCCCTCTCCTTTTGACAGGCTCAACGAGAGGACAAGAGGTGAAGCGCAGGAGGAGGGCAGCATGTAAAGAAGACGGTGCGGTTGCGGTTGAATTCGCACTGGTAGCCCCATTCTTAATCGCCCTAATTGTTGCCGTAGTTGAATTCGCCAACGCCTACAACATCCAAGTTTCAGTAACACAAGCATCACGGGAAGCGGCGCGGACTATGGCAATTACAAAGAATGCCGCGCAGGCAACCGCCGCCGGCAAGGCCGGAGCGCCGTCCATCAACGCAGATCTACTGACCTTCGATTATTCTGCCGCGAGCTGCCCAAGCGCTACACCGCCGCAAAATGCTGTAGTCACGGTCACTTATACCGGAAGTTCGTTGACCGGGCTTTTTGGTTCTTCCCTAACCCTTGAAGGAAAAGGAGCAATGCAGTGTGGCGGCTAACCAGGCCTTCAAACTCTCTTAAAGCGGATGAACGCGGAGTTGCCGGCGTCACAGTGGCCCTCATGATGCTGGTACTTATCGGGGCTGGCGCCGTGGCGGTGGACGTTGGCCAGATGTACTCCGAGCGTGCACAACTGCAAAATGGTGCTGATGCGGGGGCATTGGCTGTCGCGCGAAGTTGTCAATCTGGTGCTTGCAACACTGCCTTGGCAGAGACCCTTGCAAACTCGAACTCAAACGATGGTTCCAGCAGCGCAACCGCAGATCTGAGCGTGTCAGGCCAGGTCACGGTCGGTACTTCTACGAGGAATGGATCTTCCTCGTTTCTTACGAACTTGTTTGCAACGGCCTTGAACTCAGGGCCTGTCAGAGTTGGGGCGCATGCCACCGCTACTTGGGGCGCCCCTGGCGCTGGTCCTTCAGCCCTACCTATCACCTTTGCACCCTGTCAATTCGATTTTTCCGGGACTGTGCAAACAATCCTGATACATGGTTCACAGACCTGCGTAAGTGACAGTCCGGCCGGAGCAGCGGTACCTGGTGGCTTTGAGTGGCTCACACCCGATGCGGGCAAATGCGGGACAACTGTCAAGCCGGACGACCCGGGCACGGCCGGCGTTATCGACCCGTATGCCATGACTAGCACGGGCTTGAGCATGCCGAGTACGTGCAAAACCGTCATCGCTGGGCTCCTTAATACAGTTGTCCTCTTTCCCGTTTACTCCTCGAAGAGCGGAGTAGGTGCCGGAGCCAAATATTACATAAAGGGGTATGCAGCCTTCATGTTGAGGGGCTACCGCTTTCCCGGGATGTCGGGCGGGGACCTCACAGGCCTCAGCGGAAGTGACAACGGTGTCCGGGGCTACTTCGTCCAGTGGGTGGCCGATCCTGCCCTATACACAGGCAGTGGCTACTCAGGCGGTGGCGTTAGCTTGCCGCCTCATCTGATCAAGTAACAACACAAAGGGAAAAGACATGAAAGCACGCCTACTGGGAGGCATCGCCGCGCTGGTGGTAGCAGTTATTGGCAGCGTCCTTCTATTCAATTATGTTCAGGGGGCGGACCGCCGAGCCCTTGCGAACACTGAAACTGAGGATGTCCTCGTTGTGAATAAGGACGTCCCGGCTGGAACGCCAGCAAATCAACTCTCGCAGTACCTCACTACAAAGACTCTCCCGCGAACGGCTGTAGCATCCGACGGAGTCGAAGACCTCAATTCTCTCAGCTCAAAAGTTACCTCGGTCGCGCTCGTCCCAGGGGAACAGTTGCTGAGCAGCCGGCTTGTGGATGCAAGCGCCTACCTCGGTCCGGCTCGAGTACCAGTGCCTGCCGGGCTGCAGGAGATCACACTCCGTCTGGGAATCGAGCGTGTCGTTGGCGGCAAGATTCAAGCCGGTGACACTGTAGGGGTTTTCATTTCTGTCGGAGATCAGGCAGCAGGCGGAAATGGCACTCAAATGACTTTCCACAAAGTCCTGGTTACGGCAGTGCAATTCAGCTCAGGTGCTCCTGCTCAGACGCAGGCGGAAGCAACACAAGCGAGTTCCACCGGAACACTCAATACAGACAGCAAGAATAAGCAATCCTCTACCGACTCCTACATGGTCACAGTAGCCAGAAACGCCGTTGACAGCGAGAAGCTGGTATATGCCGCGGAGTTCGGAAAGGTGTACCTCTCGAAAGAGCCGGCTGACGCTTCTGAGGGCACTAACGGTGTTGTTAACCAGACGAAGGTATTCCAATGAGTCGCTTCATTTTGATCTCGCCCTCCACCGACTACGAACGGAAAGTCCGGGCTTCTGTAGCACCTCTCAGCGGCTCATTGCAGTTTTTCCAAGCCGCCTACCTCCCCGAGTCGCCTGACGATATCCTTCGGCAGCAGGCGGGCGAACCTCCTGAGGTGTTGATTCTCGGTCCCGGTCTTCCGCAGGACGAGGCTCTCAAGTTCGCTGCGGTGATGGACCTGCAATACCCGGAAATCAGTATTGTCCTGGCAGCGGATGATGATGGTGAACTGGCGTTGAACGCCATGCGGTCCGGCGTCCGCGACCTGATCCCGCCGGCAGCCGACCTGGACCAGGTCCGAGCACTGGTGGAACGGGCCAGCCTGGCCGCCGCCGGACGGCGGCGCGGTTTGGCCCCCAACACTGCTGAGCGACCTACCGCTGAAGGAGGGCGGGTCATCGCCGTCATGTCCCCCAAAGGCGGAGTGGGAAAGACGACGGTGGCAAGCAACCTTGCGGTCGGCCTTGGACAGGTTTCACCCATGAGCGTGGTGATTGTCGACTTGGATCTCCAGTTCGGGGACATCGCGAGCGGACTGATGCTCGAGCCTGAATTCACGATCACGGATGCGGTGGTGGGTGCCGCGAGCCAGGACGCAATGGTGCTAAAAACATACTTGTCTCTGCATCCCAGCAACATTTATGTCTTATGTGCGCCCCGCAATCCCGTCGATATGGACCGGATCTCCGGCGAGAACATCAGCCACTTGCTTTCCCAGCTGCGGGCCGAGTTCCAGTATGTGGTGGTCGATACCGCACCTGGCTTGGGGGAGCACGTGCTGGCCACGCTGGAGCAGGCCACGGACGCCGTTTGGGTATGCGGCATGGATGTTCCCAGTATTCGTGGATTGCGAACCGGCTTCCAGATCCTTTCGGAACTCGATCTGCTTCCTGATAACCGGCATGTGGTTCTAAATATGGCGGATCGGCGGACAGGCCTTACCGTCCAGGATGTTGAGGCCACCATTGGCGCTCCGGTTGACGTTGTCCTACCGAAGTCCCGCGCCGTGCCGTTCTCAACAAACAAGGGAGTCCCACTGCTTCAGGACGGAAGCCGGGATGGAGCGGCCAAGGGCTTGCGAAAGTTGGTCGAGCGTTTCAAACCCAATTGGGAAGCGCCGCGCAAGAAGGTTCACAGAAGGGCGGTAGTGCAGTGAGTCTCTCAAATCGTATTGCAAAGATGCGTGGCGAGTCCGATCCTGGTGCTCCCGCAATTTTCCCACCTGCCGCATCTACTTTGGGCGCCATCCAGCAGGCCCAGGCAGCAGAGCAAGCCCAGGTCCCAGTGGCAGTCGAAGTTACCGGCGGGATAGCGAGTGAGGCGCTTACAGGCCTTAAGGAGCGTGCCAGCCAAGCATTATACGAGAGGCTGGGCTCCCGCATCACAGACTCATCCCTTGAGGAGGCCGAACTCCATCAGTTTGTTAAGGATGAGCTGAGAGCAGTAGTTGATGAGGAACAAGTCCCTCTGTCACAGGGTGAGCGGCAACGACTGACCCGGGAGATCATTGACGATGTCCTGGGACACGGGCCCTTGCAGCGGTACCTGGATGACCCTTCGGTCACAGAAATTATGGTCAACCGGGCAGACCAGATCTACGTGGAGCGAAACGGTCACCTGTTCCTCACGGATACTAAGTTCAGCAGCGAGGAGGCGCTACGGAGAGTCATCGAACGGATCGTCACCCGGATTGGTCGACGGATCGACGAATCCTCCCCCCTTGTGGATGCGCGCCTGGCTGATGGATCGCGTGTCAACGCCATCATTCCCCCGTTGGCCGTTAACGGTGCCTCTCTGACTATCCGTAAGTTTGGGCGGGAGGCGTTAACGGTACAGAAATTGATCGGCTTTGGCAGCCTGTCTCCCGAAATGGCCGAGCTGCTCCAGGCTTGCGTCCTAGCACGGATGAACATCATCGTTTCCGGTGGTACGGGCACGGGAAAAACGACCATGCTGAATGTCCTTTCGTCCTTCATCCCTGCCGCAGACCGCATCGTGACGATTGAAGATGCCGTCGAACTGCAACTTCAACAGGACCACGTGGTCAGGCTGGAAAGCCGGCCTGCGAATATTGAGGGCAAAGGGGAAGTTTCAATTCGTGACCTGGTCCGCAACTCCCTCCGTATGAGGCCTGACCGCATCGTCGTCGGTGAGGTCCGTGGAGGCGAATCGCTCGACATGCTCCAGGCGATGAACACCGGCCACGACGGCTCAATCTCAACCGTCCATGCCAACTCACCACGTGATGCGGTTGCCCGGCTGGAAACCCTGGTTCTGATGGCAGGAATGGATCTGCCGCTGAGGGCAATCCGCGAGCAAATCGCATCAGCCGTAAACCTGATCGTGCACATCTCCCGACTCCGCGACGGAACCCGCCGAGTGACGCACATAACCGAAGTGCAGGGCATGGAAGGCGACATTGTCACGCTTCAGGATGCTTTCATTTTCGACTACTCCGCAGGCATTGACGCGAACGGAAGGTTCCTTGGGAAGCCCGTACCGACAGGGGTCCGTCCGCGGTTCACGGACAGGTTCGAAGAACTGGGGATCAAGATTTCTCCGTCCGTGTTCGGAGCCCAAGGGCCGAGGAGTCGATAGATGGAAATTCCAGAGGCTCCGACCATGATCCTGGTAGCGGGGGTGCTGATGATCTTCACGTCGATCATCATCACTTTCGTCGTCGTTCTGAAACCCGGACATGCAATCCCGCTCTCACGCCGCCGCCCGGATCTGCCCACAAGCGCTTCCAGGCTGACCGTGCTGACTGATACAGCCATTGGCGCTATCAACAAGCGCCTCAAGGGAAGAAACGACTTCCTGGTCACTCGCGAAAAGCTGGAACGGGCCGGGCTGAAGGCCCAGCCTGCTGACTTCCTGCTCATGATGGGTGCAGGCGCACTGGCAGGCAGTGTCTTCGGATTCCTTCTCGGAGGACTCTTCTTCGCGATCATTCTGCTCGCAGCTGTTCCCGCCGGAATGCTCGTCTATCTTTCGGTCCTTACCTCCAGGCGCAAGAGCAAGTTCGACGAGCAACTGCCGGATACCTTGCAGATGCTTACGGGCAGCATGCGGGCCGGTCATTCCCTCCTGCGGGCTATCGACGCGTCCGCGCGTGAAAGTGACGCACCCATGTCGGAAGAACTGAGCAGGATCGTCAACGAAACCAGGATCGGTCGCGACCTGGGCGAGTCAATGATAGAAGTGTCAGCCCGCACCGGAAGTGAAGATTTTGGCTGGATATCCCAAGCCATCGAGATCCACCGCGAAGTAGGCGGAGATTTGGCGGAAGTGCTTGATCATGTCGGCGAAACGATCCGTGACCGTAACCAGATTCGTCGTCAGGTAAAGGCCCTAAGTGCAGAGGGAAGGATGTCCGGTGCCGTACTCATGGGCCTGCCAGTGGTCCTGTTCTTCGCCCTGACTTTGATAAATAGTCAGTACGCAAAGACGTTCACGAGCACAGTCCCCGGATACTTGATGCTCGGCACAGCCGCTGTAATGCTCACCGCCGGAGGCTTTTGGATCAGCCGGCTAATCAAGCCAAAGTATTAGGAGGGCTACATGTCGCCCAATGCATTCTTGCCGATTCTTGCTATCGTTCTGCCCGTCTCGTACCTGGTTTGGTCGGTCGCCGCGACAGACCGGGTTGCCATCCGAAACATACAAGCGAACCTCGGCCAGCGCGCCAGGAACGCGGCCCCGCAGAGTTTCACACTGGAGTTCAGTACCGTCGCACGTAAAGTCACCCCGATTCGCTACGTTGCCTGGCTGGACAAACAACTCGCCGCCCTGGGACGTCCCAAGGAATGGCCACTCGAGCGCCTTCTGGCTGTAAAACCGTTGCTCGCTCTCGGCGGCGGCCTTCTGGGCCTGTTCCACTTCCTTGCTTCGCCAGAACCGGCACGCTTTGCGATCTTCGTTGCCGCGATTGCCTTCGGCTACTTTGCGCCCGACCTGTTGATTCGCAGTAATGCCGAGAAGCGGAGGGACAAGATCCGGCAGGAGCTGCCGAACACACTGGACCAGATGCTGATCTCTGTTCAAGCGGGCCTCGGGTTCGAGGCCGCTATGGCCCGAACGGCTCAGAACGGCAGCGGTCCTCTGGCAGACGAGATGACCCGTACATTGCAGGACATGCAAGTGGGGCGTTCCCGCAAGGAAGCCTATTTGGCCATGTCCGACCGTGTTGACGTTCCCGACCTACGCTCATTCATCAGGGCCATCGTTCAAGCAGACGCATACGGGATCGCTGTCGCCAAGGTCTTGAAAGTTCAAGCCCACGAAATGCGACTGAAGCGTCGCCAGCGGGCGGAGGAACACGCGATGAAAATACCAGTGAAGATTCTCTTCCCGCTTATCGCTTTCATCTTCCCGACCCTCTTCATCATCCTGCTGGGGCCGGCAGTCATGAACATCATCGCTGCATTCTCCTAGGAGGAGATATGAAGAGCCTAGTCACAACCGTATCCCTGGCCCGAAGTACCACAGAGCGGCTTAGGGGTGAAGAACACGGTGCCACCGCCACCGAATATGCGATCACAGTGGGTTTCATTGCCATTGTGATTGTGGCAGGCGTGGGCCTATTTGGAATCGCGCTTAACGGCTACTTTGGCACCCTCACCACAGGGGTCAAGACGGCGCTGGGTATTCCATAACAGTAGCGCCCTGCGCGGCGACCTAAGGCGCCCAAAGACTGGACCCCCTCGGCACCCAGAACCGAGGGGGTCCTTTTGCGTGTCCAGCCCTGACAGAAATCCATCATGAGCACAGGACAAACCCAGTAAAAGCGCAGGGATAGTGCATTTCGTGAAGGCTTCGCCAAGGATGTTCCAAGATCGGGTCAACGCCGGATCAAGCGTTGCTAACTTCGATCCAGTGCTGGTGCAGGGCCAGCCAATCCGTCTCGCTCAGGAGTCAAAATGCTTTCTCTCTACACCACCATCACGACCCGTCTTCGCAGCGAAAAGGGGGCAACCGCCGTTGAATACGGCATCATGGTCGCCCTCATCGCGGTCGTCATCATCGTTGCCGTCAGCACCCTCGGCGGTCAGCTCGGTACCCTCTTCACCGGCGTTACCTCGGACATCGCTCACCCGACCTCCACCGCCGTTCCTTCCCCGTAGCAACCCACGCCTGCCGTTCCGGACCCCATATCGAGACGGCGGCATTCTGCGCGACAGAAACAAGCAAATCCAAGAGGAGGTGCAACAGGTGAAATGTGATTCGGAACGCGGCGCGGCCGCCGTCGAATTCGCGATCCTGCTGCCCCTCCTCTTGATGCTTGTGCTAGGAACCATCGAGTTTGGCCGCGCTTACAACGCCCAGATCATTTTGACCAACGCAGCCCGCGACGGTGTGCGAGTCATGGCGATCAACAACGATCCAACGGCAGCTAAGACAGCGGCCCAGAAGGCAGCGGCCTCAGTCAGCTCCATCCCCGCCTCAAACATCACGTTGAGCACCAACACGTGCAGCACGGGGAACCAGGTAACGCTGACCATCAAGTACACGCTGTCCACCATCACCGGCATCGCCGGGCCCTTCCCGATGACAGGCAAAGGAGTCATGCTGTGCGGCGGTTGAGCAGCGACAAGCGGCCTGCACAGCACGGCGAGCGCGGCGCTATTAGCGTGATCGTCGCCATCCTAATGGTCACGCTCCTCGGGTTCGTTGCCATCGCCGTAGACGTAGGCGTGATTTACTCCGAACGCGCGCAACTCCAAAATGGTGCCGATGCTTCAGCAATTGCCGTGGCCCAAAAGTGCGCCAGGAACAACGCCGACACATTGTGTTCCACGACCTCAACCCTTGCCGGAAGCCTCGCAAACCAAAACGCCTTGGATGGCATGAGCAACGTCAACAACATCCAGCTGGACAAGACAGCAAGGACCATTTCAGTCACCACCACGTCCAAGGAGAAGGGAGCGCCGGACAACTCGGTCTCCCTTTTCTTCGCCGGAGTCCTTGGCATCCCTTCGAAGGAGGTCGGCGCCAAAGCTTCGGCTGTGTGGGGCAGTCCCAAGGCCGGCCGCACCGCCTTCCCGCTCGCTTTCTCCATCTGCCAGGTCCAGGGATACGTCGACGGCGCGTTGCAGCTCCTCCAGGACCACGGCCAGAATGCCAACGCCTCATGCAACTACGGTCCATCAGGCGCAGCAGTGTCCGGCGGTTATGGGTGGCTGGTTCAAGACGCTGGCAAATGCGGCGGCACGATCGACCTCGCGGTGAGCGAAGGCGGCAGCGACCCGGGCAACAACGCGCCCGGCAACTGCGACGCCACGTTGAATGGGTGGGGAAAAGACATCACGGCCGGCAAGAAAGTCATCGTCCTGCTTCCAGTCTTCAACAAGATCACCGGCACGGGGTCCGGAGCCATCTACAGCCTGGTCTCGTTCGCGGCTTTTGATGTCACTGGTTGGCGGTTCAGCGGCGGCACGGGTCTCCCCTACGAATTCCAGAGTGCCAAGTCCACAACCACCGGGGTGACTACGGCAACGCAATGCACCGGAAACTGCCGCGGCATCATCGGAAAGTTCGTCACCTACGTTTCACTTGCCGACGGCTACACCCTTGGTCCTGTCGACCCTTACGGCGCCACTATCGTCCGTCTCGGCCTCTAGCACTACCCCAATCAGGAGAAAACAGTGAAATCTCGCATGCTTGCAGGCACGGCCGCCGTCGCCTTGGCGCTTGTGGGAGCCCTCCTCATCATCTTTTACGCCCAGGGAGCAGACCAACGGGCCATGGCCAGCACAAACCCAAAGAAGGTGCTGGTTGTCCAAAAGGCCATCCCCG
>Ga0308170_10004903_pt1 | contig 10404 bp, 8 predicted proteins | sample PhyBR2_2_FD_202136 | JGI IMG/M metagenome (GOLD analysis project Ga0308170, IMG submission 202136) | Phyllosphere microbial communities from UC Gill Tract Community Farm, Albany, California, United States - DLSLSB.R2 | ecosystem: Host-associated > Plants > Phyllosphere > Unclassified | place... | reverse complement strand
CGGGTGACGACACCATGGCGACGCCGTCGGCCACGTCCGGGTCGGGCTCGGTCAACGCCGGTCTCGTCATCGGCATCGCGGTCGCGATCGTCGTGCTGGCCGCCGCCGGTGTGGTCGTGGCGATCGTCACCGGTCGGCGGAGGGACGGGACGCCCGCCGAGGCCGATGCCGACGACCCGTCGGTGCCGGACGGCGACGAGTCGTCCGACGGGCGATGACCCTGCCTCGCTGATCGCGGCGTGGACGGACGAAGGGCCCCGGGTGCGATGCACCCGGGGCCCTTCGGCGTCGGACCTCAGTCGCGCGAGATCCACGCCTCGACGTCGGCGACCGTTCGGGGGATGCCGACCGACAGGTTCTCGGCGCCGTCGGCCGTCACGAGGATGTCGTCCTCGATGCGGACGCCGATGCCGCGGAACTCTTCGGGGACGGTGAGGTCGTCGGGCTGGAAGTACAGGCCGGGCTCGATCGTGAACACCATGCCGGGCTCGAGGACGCCGTCGAGGTAGAGGTCGCGGCGGGCGGCGGCGCAGTCGTGCACGTCGATGCCGAGGTGGTGGCTCGTGCCGTGCACCATGTAGCGGCGGTGGTACTGGTGGTCGGGCTTCAGCGACTCGTCGGCGGAGACCGGCAGGAAGCCCCATTCGGCCGTGCGTTCGGCGATGACCTTCATGGCCGTCGCGTGGATCTCGCGGAACGCGATGCCCGGGCGCACGATCGCGAACGCCGCGTCGGCCGCCTCGAGCACGGCCTCGTAGACCAGGCGCTGCACGTCGGTGAACCGGCCCGAGACGGGCAGCGTGCGGGTGATGTCGGCCGTGTAGAGGCTGTCGAGCTCGATGCCGGCGTCGATCAGGATGAGGTCGCCGTCGCGCACGACACCGTCGTTGCGGGTCCAGTGCAGGACGCAGGCGTGGTCGCCCGACGCGGCGATCGTGTCGTAGCCGACCGTGTTGCCGTCGGCGCGGGCGCGGCGGTTGAAGGTGCCCTCGACGAGGCGTTCGCCGCGCGGGTGCGCGACGATGTCGTCGAAGTCGGCGATCACGTCGGTGAATCCCTTTCCCGTCACCGTCACCGCCTGGCGCATCTGGGCGACCTCGTACGCGTCCTTGACGAGCCGGAGCTCGCTCAGGTCACGGGCGAGATCGGCGGAGGTCGCCCGCCCGGGGGCGCCGTCGTCGTCGGGTGTCACCTCGCCCGCCGCCGCCGAGGCGGGGGACTGCTCGGCTGCGGCCTCGACGACGGCGTCGAGACGACGGGTCAGGTCGGGGTCGGCTTCGCGGACGACGAGGGTCTCGGCGTCGACCGTGCCGACCACGGCCTCGAAGTCGGCCAGGTCGCGCGTGGCCAGACCCAGGTCGGCGGCGACCTGCGTCAACGAGGGGCGGGGGCCGATCCAGAACTCGCCGATCTCGGGGTTGGCGTAGAACTCGTCCGAGTCGCGGCCGGCGCTCGCACGCAGGTACAGGGTGGCGTCGTGCCCGTCGGCCGTGGGCTCGAGCACGAGCACCGAACCGGGCACGGTGTCCGAACCCCAGCCCGTCAGGTGCGAGAACGCCGAGTGTGCACGGAAGGGGTAGTCGCAGTCGTTCGAGCGGACCTTGGCGGAGCCGGCCGGCACGACCAGGCGGGTGCCCGGGTGCAGCACGGACAGCCGCGCGCGGCGGTCGGCGGCGAACGGCGCCTGCTCTCGCGGCTCGGGCAGGACGTCGGGGCGGTCGGCCCACTGCGACGAGATGTAGTCCTTGAACGTGTCCGACCCGGGGGTGGTGGAGCGGTTGGTGGTCGCGCGCGGCGCCTTCTGATCTGCCATGCCCACCATTGTCCCGCCAAACGGGCCGGACGCCCAGTCGGCGGGGTCAGGCTCCCGTGCGACTGAGCTGCGCGACGACCGGACGATGGTCGCTGCCGGCGTCGTCGAGCTCGGTCACGACCCGGAACCCGGTCGGCAGCCACTGCTCGGTCGCCATGACGTGGTCGATCGGGGCGCCGAGGAGGGGAGGGACGTCGGTCGGCCAGGTGCCCACCCCGGCGTTGGCGGTCGCCTCGGCGGTGTCACGGCAGGCGCCGAGGGCTCCACCGTCGGAGCCGAGCCCGGCCATGTGGTCCAGCGTGGCGTTGAAGTCGCCTGCCATGATCACGTCACCCGACCGGCAGACGTCGGCGAGGTAGCCGAGGCCGGCACGCCACTGCCCCATGTTGTCGGGCGTCGGCGAGACGGGGTGCGCGGCGACGATGGTGGGCCCCTCGCCCGACACGGGCGTCGCGACGACCGTCGGGAGCACGGGCGTCGTGCGCGCGTCGGTGGTGCCGTCGTCGCCGACCGCGACCTGGTACTCGCCGAGCGCGGCGCTGATCAGCAGGGTCGTCGAGCGACCGCTCGCGATCTGGTCGTAGGCCACCGTGTGCACCCACATGGGTTTGCCGGCGGCGGCCATGGCCTCGGCGACGGCGACGCCGACCTCCTGCCGCGTCTCGGGGAGGGCGATCACGTCGGCGCCGACCTCGGTGGCGAGGGCGACCACGGCGTCGGCCCCGGTCGCCGCGCCGAGCGTGTTCCACGACAGGACGGTGACGTCGGTGGGCGTCTTCTCGACGAAGTCGGTGCGGCCGAGGCCTCGAGCCGTCACCACGCCGGCCGAGAGGACGCCGAACACGAGCAGCAGCACGGCCGCACTCGCCGTCAACGACCGGATCGGTCGGGCGATCAGGCCGAGCACGAGCAACAGCACCGTCAGGACGATCGCCACGGCCGCGGCGACCAGGCGGAACGACACCACCTGAGCGACCGGGAAGACGCGCTGCAGCCCGACGGCTTGGGGCCAGAGGGCGGCCACCAGCACGGCGGCGACGGCGAGGACGAAGACGAGGGCGACGAGACGACGGATCATGGCCCCTGGAGCCTAGGGGAACCCCCGACCGCAGGTCGGGCGCCGCACGGACGGCTCGGAAGCGCGCCGCCTACGATGGGGGGATGCCCACGCGCCTGGTCGACCTGCACACTCACTCGAGCGTGTCGGACGGCACCGAGGCGCCCGCGGCGTTGATCGCGTCGGCCGTGCGGGCGGGGCTCGACACCGTCGCCCTCACCGACCACGACAGCACCGCCGGGTGGTCCGAGGCCTCGGCCGCCGTCGCCGGGACGGGACTCACCCTCGTCCCCGGCATGGAGCTCAGCACCCGGCTCGGCTTGAACAGCGTGCACATGCTCGGCTACCTCTTCGACCCCGCGCACCCGGGTCTGGTCGCCGAGACGGCACGCCTCCGCGACAGCCGTCTGCACCGCGCCGAGCGCATCGTCGAGCGCATCGCCGCCGACTACGACCTCACCTGGGGCGACGTCCTCGCCCAGGCCAGTTCGGGGGCGACGCTGGGCCGGCCACACATCGCCGACGCCCTCGTCGCGAAGGGCTACGCACCCGACCGCAGCGCCGCCTTCGCGGGGATCCTGCACTGGCGGTCCGGGTACTACGAACCGCACGAGGCACCCAGCCCCCTGATCGGCGTCCGCCTGATCCGCGAGGCCGGGGGAGTCCCCGTCATCGCCCACCCCGCGACCCGGGGGCGCGAGCCCAACGTCTCGAGCGAGGGCTTCGAGGCCCTGGTCGACGCCGGCCTGCTCGGCGTCGAGATCGACCACCGCGAGAACACCACGGCGGGCAAAGCGCGACTGCTCGAGCTCGCCCGGCGGTACGACCTCATCGTGACCGGCTCGAGCGACTACCACGGCGACGGCAAGCCCAACCGTCTGGGCGAGAACGCCACGGCTCCCGAGCAACTCGACCGGATCGTCGACGCGGCCACCGGGTGGGTGCCCGTCCGGGGCTGAGTCGACCCGCGCCTCCTCGTCCGGGACGGTGACGTGCCGGATGCACGAGACCCCCTCGCCGCGGACGGTCGAGGGGGTCTCGTGCTGGATCGGTCGTCAGCCTTGGGGCTGTGACGACGAGTCGCCGGCGGGACGACGGCGACGGTTGCGGCTGCGCTTGCGCGGGGCCTCACCCGAGCCCTCACCGGCCGGAGCGGTCGCGTCGGACGCCTGTGCGGCGCCGCGGCCCGTGGCCGAGGGCTCACCCGAGGTGCGCACGGGAGCGTCGCCGCGACCGCGACCACGGCCCCTGTCCCGGTCGCCCTGGGGGCCGCCGGTGCGCTCGCGCGAGCCGGCCGAACCCGCCTTGACCGCCGACAGGGAGGTCGCGCGCAGACGCCCCTTGGTGCCGGCGGGGATGTCGAGGTCGGCGAAGAGGTGCGGGCTCGACGAGTAGGTCTCGACCGGTTCGGGCTGACCCATGTCGAGCGCCCGGTTGATCAGGGCCCATTTGTGCAGGTCGTCCCAGTCGACGAACGTGACGGCGATGCCGGTCTTGCCCGCACGGCCGGTGCGGCCGGCGCGGTGCAGGTACGTGTCGTGGTCGTCGGGCACGGTGTGGTTGATCACGTGCGTGACGTCGTTCACGTCGATGCCGCGGGCCGCGACGTCGGTCGCGATCAGGATGTCCTTCTTGCCCGCCTTGAAGGCGGCCATGGCGCGCTCGCGTTGCTCTTGGTTGAGGTCGCCGTGGACGGCGGCCGCGTTGAAGCCGCGATCGTTCAGCTCTTCGACGAGCTTGGCGGCCGCGCGCTTGGTGCGGGTGAAGACGACGGTCTTGCCACGGCCCTCGGCCTGGAGGATGCGCGCGATCACCTCGTCCTTGTCGAGCGAGTGGGCGCGGTAGACCACGTGCTTGATGTTCGCCTGCGTGAGGCCCTCGTCGGGGTCGGTCGCGCGGATGTGGATGGGCTTCGACATGAAGCGGCGGGCCAGCGCCACGATGGGGCCGGGCATCGTCGCCGAGAACAACATGGTGTGACGCGTGGCCGGGACCTGCTGGAAGATCTTCTCGATGTCGCTGAGGAAGCCCAGGTCGAGCATCTTGTCGGCCTCGTCGAGCACGACCTCTTGCACCTCTTTGAGGTTCAGGAGGCGCTGGCCGGCCAGGTCGAGGAGGCGACCGGGGGTGCCCACGACGATCTGCGCGCCGGCCTTGAGCTGCTCGACCTGGCCCTCGTAGGCCTTGCCGCCGTAGATGCTGACGATCTTGGTGGCACGGTTCGAGGTGGCGACCTCGAGGTCGTCGGCCACCTGGACGCAGAGTTCGCGGGTGGGGACGACGACGAGCACCTTGACGCCGGGAGTCGGGTCGAGGCCGATCCGCTGGATGATCGGGAGGCCGAAGCCGAAGGTCTTGCCGGTACCCGTCTTGGCCTGGCCGATGATGTCTTGGCCGGCGAGGGCGAGGGGGATGGTCTGGGTCTGGATGGGGAAAGGTTCGAGGATCCCCTTCGACGCCAGAGCGTCGACCATGTCGGGGTCGATCGCGAGGTCAGTGAATGTCAAAGTGTTGCCCTGTCTCATATAGGGGGATGCGAGGAGTTTAGCCCGTCGCGACGGGCGGCCTCTCGGACCCCGTAAGATGTCGGCGTGGTGTCCTGGCCCGGTCGAGGTGCGAAACGCGGCGTCCCGTCCCTGCAGTGGCCGCGGCCCGCGGCGAAGCCGACCCCCGCGGCGCGTGTCGAGCTCGACCAGTTCACCCCCGACCTGTTGGTCTTCCTGGGGCACGCGGCCTACCTCGAGCTCGCGCTGTTCGAGACGCTCGGGCGCTCGTCGGCGTTCGCCCCCGACGTCCGCGCGAAAGAGACCACCGGTCGCATCGCCGAGTCGACGTTGGCACGACACCGTGGCCTGGTGGCCGAGATCGAACGATCGGGGCACGACGCCACCGAGTCGATGGAGCCCCACATCGCCGCGATCGACGAGTTCCGGGCCCGGACCGAAGGCACGGACTGGTACGAGGCGATCCTCGCGAACTACGTCGCGGCCGGCCTGCTCAACGACGTGTTCGTCCGGTTGGCGGCCGGGCTGCAGGCCGACCACCACAAGCGCATCGTGGCGGTTCTCAAGGCGCACGACGACGCACCGCTCGTCGTGCGAGAGCTCTCGGCGGCCATCGAGGCCGACCCGCGCCTCGCGTCGCGACTGGCCCTCTGGGGGCGCAGGCTGGTGGGCGACACCCTGTTGGTCGCGCGTGCTGCCGTCTCGGCGTCGCACGTGTCGGCGGACGACGAGCGTCTCGAGCCGGTCTTCACCGAACTCATCGCCGCGCACACCCGCCGCATGGACGCCCTGGGCCTCACCGCCTGAGCCGATTCCGAAGCTCGGCTGGTTCCGAGGATCGGCTGCGGGCAGATCCGTCAGGGGTCGCCGACGGACCTCTCAGGAGAGGCGTTCGACCGGACGTGCCGTGTCAGGAGGCGGAGCGGACCAGGCGGGCGAAGTGCTCACTGTCGCGTGCCCGGCGACGGACGGCTGCGACGCGGCAGACGAGGACCGCGACGACGGCCGGGAGGACGAGCCCCACGACCCAGATCCAGCCGCCGTCGGCCGGCCACCCCGCCCAGGTGAGCGCCTCCCACACGATCGCGGCCACGACGGCACCGGAGGCCGGCGCGAGCAGCACTCCGCGGGTGTCCGCGTCGGGCAGCGCGTAGTGGAAGACGAATCCGAGGACGGCGCCGCCCAGGACGACGAAGAGGAGTTCCACGGCTAGCTGACGAAGCCGACTTTGCGGCTCTCTTCGCTGCCGACCTCGACGTAGGCGAGCGACGCGGTGGGGACCAGGTAGGTCTTGCCCTTGGAGTCGGCGAGGGTGACGTACGACTTGCCGCCGTCGAGCGCGTCGCCGACGACCTTCTCGACCTCGTCGGCGGTCTGCGCCGTCTCGAAGCTGATCTCACGGGGGCTGTTGGTGATGCCGATGCGAATGTCCACGTGGTCACGATAACCGACCTCGCCGCCCCGGCTCTGCACGTTCACTGTCGGCGCACAGGAGGTCGCCTCCCGGGCCGTCGCCCACCCGTCGGGCCGGCCTCGATGTCGGTGCGAGCCGGTAGCGTCGGGACATGGCCTCGACCGTCTCCCCGCCCCTCCCGGGCCCGACGCGAGCCGTGGCGCCGACGGCTCTCGACGACTCCCAGCGAGCAGTGCTCGACCTCCCTCACGGGCGGTCGGCGGCCGTCCTGGGGGCCCCGGGCTCGGGCAAGACCCGCACGCTCGTCGAGTTCGTGGTGGACCGGGTCGAGGTGCGCGGGTGGGGGCCGACGGCCGTGATGGCACTCGCGCCGACGCGGTCGACGGCCACGACGCTGCGCGACGTGATCGCGTCGAGGCTCACCGTCCCCACTCCGGGCCCCCTGGCCCGCACCGTCTCGTCGCTCGCGTTCGACGTGGTCGGCCATGCGGCACGACTCGTCGGCCTCCCCGCACCGACCCTGCTGACCGGCGGCGATCAGGACAGCATCGTCCGAGCCCTCCTCGAAGGGCACGAACTCGACGGCACGGGCCCGTCCTGGCCCGACGGGCTCGGTCCGACCGTCCGTCGGCTCCGCGGGTTCCGGACGGAATTGCGCGAGGTCCTCATGCGGTCGACCGAGCACCGCATCGGGTCCGAGGGGCTCCGACGCGCCGCCGAGCTGGCCGGCCGGCCCGAATGGGCGGCGGTGGCCGACTTCCGCGACGAGTACCTGGGCGTGCTCGACGCGGCCCGGGGACGGCACCTCGACTCGGCCGACCTCGTCGACTACGCCGTCGCCGCCCTCGACCGGGGCGAGACCTCCCCGGCCGTCGACGGGCTGCGGGTCGTCCTCGTCGACGACGCGCAAGAAGCGACCGAGTCGACGGTGGCGCTGCTGCGGGCACTGACCCGGCGGGGCGTCGCCGTGGTCGCGTTCGGCGACCCCGACCTGTCGACCAGCGCCTTCCGGGGCGGCACGCCCGACGTCCTCGGTCGTCTCGGCCCCCGGCTCGGCCTGCCCGACGTCGAGACGCTCTACCTCTCGACGGCGCACCGCCACCAGCCGCCTCTGCGGGATCTCGTCCAGCGCGTCACCTCCCGGATCGGGACGGCCGGGGCCGGTCGGCAGCACGGCGCCGTGGCCGCGCCGGTGGCCGAGCCCTCCGAGGTCGGCGACCGGCCCGACTCGCCGGTGCCCCCGATCGTCACCGTCCGGGCCGACAGCCCGACCCACGAAGTGGCGTCGGTGGCCCGGCTCCTGCGCGAGCACCACCTGGTCCGCGGGGTGCCGTGGTCACGCATGATGGTCGTCGTCCGCAGCGGCGGGCAGGTGGCGGGCGTCGCGCGGGGGCTCCAGCTCGCCGAGGTGCCGACCCGCACCTCCGTCGCCGGACGTGCCGTGCGTGACGAGCACGCGGCACGTCACCTGTTGCTCGCCGCTTCCGTGGCCGTCGGACGGGACGAGCTCACCGTCGACCTCGCGACCGAGTTGCTGCTGGGTCCCCTCGCAGGCTTCGATCCGCTCTCGCTGCGCCGCCTGAGGCTGGCCCTGCGCGCCGACGAACTCGGGGCGGGCGGCATCCGCTCGGCCGACGACCTCCTCGTCGAAGCCCTCGAGGGGGCCGGCCGGTTCGTCACGATCGACTCGAGGTTCGCCGCCCGCGCCGGGCGTTTCTCGACCAGTCTCGACGCGGCTCGTCGCGCAGCCGCGACCGGTGCGAGCATCGAGGAAGTGCTCTGGGGTCTGTGGGAGCGCAGCGGACTCGCGGCCGAGTGGTCGGCGCAGAGCGACGGTCACGGCATCGTCGCCGCCGAGGCCGACCGTCACCTCGACGGCGTCGTCGCGCTGTTCACGGCCGCCAAGCGCTTCGTCGAACGCACCCCCGAGGCGCCGGCCGGGGCCTTCCTCGACTCGTTGCTCGGGGCCGAGGTACCCGAAGACACGCTCTCGCCGCAGGCGACGGCCGAGACGGTGCTGGTCTGTTCTCCGTCGAACGCCGTGGGAGTCGAGGTCGACGTTGTCGTCGCAGCGCGGCTGCAGGACGGCGTGTGGCCGAACCTCCGCATCCGCGGCGGGTTGCTCGCGCCGGACGAACTCGTCGCCCTGGCCGAGCGAGGGCTGCTCCGCGGCGGTCCGTCCGAGAACCCCGACGACGAGCCGGCCGCCCCCTCCGACGCGCGGGCCGTGGTGCTGTCCGACGAGTTGCGCATGTTCGCCCTCACGGTGTCACGCGCCACCCGGCAGGTCGTGCTCTCGTGCACCTCGAACGACGACGAGGGCCCCTCCCCGTTCTTCCGGCTGCTGCCGGACGGCTGCCCGGAAGCCCCCGCCGGGCACCCCCTGTCGCTGCGCGGGCTCGTGGGGCACCTCCGGCACGTGCTCGTCTCGTCGCCTCACGGCCCACGGGCCGACGACGCGGTCGAGGCATTGGCCCGACTCGCCGGCGAGGGCGTGGCCGGGGCGTCGCCGGACGACTGGTACGGCCTGCTCGACCCGACCACCGTCGAACCGCTCATCGACCTCGACGACCCCGAGGCCCACGTGCCCGTGTCGCCGTCGCAACTCGGGTCGTTCGAAGAATGCCCCCTGCACTGGTTCGTCGACCGGTTCGGCGGCTCCCCTCCCAACGCGGCGATGGGTCTCGGCACGGTGCTGCACGACGTCATGGAGCACGCCGACGGCACGGACGTCGACTCGCTCTGGCGGGCGGTCGAGGGGCGCTGGCCCGAGCTCGAGTTCGAGTCGGCCTGGATCGCCGAGTCCGAGAAACGCCGGGCTCGCGACATGACCGAGAGCCTCTCTGCCTACCTGCGGGACTTCGAGGCGTCGGGTGGCAGCCTGCTCGGAGCCGAGTCGACCTTCACCCTCGACATCGGGCCGGCTCGTCTGCGCGGGTCGATCGACCGGGTCGAGCGCACCGCCGAGGGCGCCGCCGTCATCGTCGACCTCAAGACGGGGCGGTCGGCCCCGACGTCGTCCCAGGCCGTGGCCGAGCACCCGCAGCTGGGCAGCTACCAGGTCGCCCTCGCCGACGGTGCGGTCGAGGCCGTGCCCGAGGGCACGCCCCCCGGTGGGGCCAAACTCGTCATCGTGTCGTCGGGCGTCCGGGGCAAGCTCTACCGAGAGCCGGCCCAGGGGGCATTCGACGACGACCGACTCGCGGCCTTCCGGGCACGGGTCGTCGACGCGGCCGAGCACATGGCGGGCCGGGTGTTCGTCGCCCGCCTCGACGACCACTGCGAGGGCCGCCACGGCGGATCGTGCCGCATCCACGTGGTGGGCGAGGTGAGCGGCTCGTGACGGCCGTGGGCCGGGCCCCCGGCACGGCTGGCGCAGCGGGTGCGGGCGACGGGAGCGGCGTGGGCGTCGCGACCCGCGCCTCCTCGTCCCTGCTCGGAGCGGCCGAGATCGCCGAGGCACTCGGGCTGCCCACCCCGACCCCCGAACAACAGGCCGTCATCGAGGCCCCGCTCGAGCCCGCCCTCGTCGTGGCGGGCGCCGGCAGCGGCAAGACCGAGACCATGGCCAACCGCGTGGTGTGGCTGCTCGCCAACCGCCTCGTCGGCGTCTCGC
>Ga0308170_10004901_pt1 | contig 10409 bp, 15 predicted proteins | sample PhyBR2_2_FD_202136 | JGI IMG/M metagenome (GOLD analysis project Ga0308170, IMG submission 202136) | Phyllosphere microbial communities from UC Gill Tract Community Farm, Albany, California, United States - DLSLSB.R2 | ecosystem: Host-associated > Plants > Phyllosphere > Unclassified | place... | reverse complement strand
TCAAGCGAAAGATGCGTTGACTGTCAACCCTCAGAGAGCAATCATGAGAGGTCGTAAGCTCCCTTTTCCCTTCTTCTCCATTACGTTCGAAAGCTTCCCTTTCACTGACCAACCCTGTCATGTGTGTGTGTGTGTGTAGTATCAATGCGATCGACTTATAGAGGAGTCATTTCCAACCCAGTTCTTCATACTTACCCATCAACCTCTTCAACCTCTACTCCCCAGACTCCCGCGACAGCGATAGAGAGTACGATCGTTGAATTAGGGACCAATGGAAGTAATCAGAAGAGGAGATCTGCACTGAGCGACTCTGAGGCAGGGGCAGGAGGAGGAGGGGGAAAGAAATCGAATGCGAAGGGAGCGGGAAAGGGAGGGAATGGGATTACCATGGGAGGTGGAGGAGGAGATGAGAAAGGGACAGGGAAAGGAGGGAAGAAAAGGAAAGTATCGGTTGGTGTAGAGGCGTAGCCTGTGATTCAAGTGACTGAACTTTGCGAAAACCTACGAGGACAACTGCTTGAAGAGTCTCGTATTTCCCTGTAGAGAGATGTAGCGTCGGGATGTTTCTCGTGGCTCTCTGCGTTAGAGCTCGCTTGCCTTTCATGAAGTCCGCTCAGCGAGGATCCTTCGAGTGTTGCGAATTTGCTTGCGGAATCTAATTTTCCTTTTCGTCTTTCAACATTTCACTTTTCTCCCTACCTCTTCCGCCTCGAGAATGTGGGAACCGCGCGCCCACAAGTCTCTAGCATGGGATATCCTGTTTATCACGGTCGTTACAAGCGGACAGTTCAACAGCGTCGGTGTTTTCATCTCCCGTCCCTTCTCTCTCCGTCCACAACTGATGATAGGTAATGGAAATGCAGCAAGGATTAATAGGGAGTACTATGGTACCCGTTGAAAGTATCGCAAGGGAAATGCTCGGGGTTGGAAGGCAGCAAGAGGGTTGGATGAATGGTTCGTTCTCTTTCTTTCCGCTGTCGTACTGGCTTGAAGGTGTAGGCTGAATGAGGAAGATTAAGGTGATAGCTTCATATGCTTTGACGGCTGGGTTATTTGTGCTGTTGGGAGGGAGATTAGGGGATAAATTGTTCGTCGATTTTCTCTTTTTCCCTCGTTTCGGAGACCTCGTGGCAGGCCAGAGACGCATGAAGAGCCCTTGATGAGCTCAAATTGTAGAGAACTTTCGCTCACTCCCATTTCGTCCTGACAGCTCGTCGAAACTGCTCTTTACGATCGGTTATTTCCTCCTCTTCGCCTTCAACCTCGGACTAGGCTTCGTCTCCTCCTCCATAGTCTTCAATATCCTCCGCGCGCTCGCTGGAATAGGCGCAGCTTTCGTCGTTCCAAACTCGATCGCTCTCTTGAGCAAACAGTACGAACCTGGCCTACAACGAACAATAGCTTTCTCAAGTCTAGGAGCGCTCGCACCGATTGGATTCCAGGTCCATGCGGTCTTCGCTTCTCTCGTGGCAGAGAGGATTGGACCGAGATGGATCTTCTGGTTAGAGTGAGTGATCTCTTTCATGAGTCAGTAGGAGTTTCGCTGACGATTTGACGTGTAGAGCGATATTTTGCGGTATTTGTGGGTTGATAGGTGTACTCGTGATACCTCAGGATGATGCAGATCGGTCGATTCACCTCGATTGGGTTGGAGTCGTGTTGGGATTGTCAGGAATGATCTTGTTCAATTTCGCTTGGAAGTGAGTCGGAAGATTAAGCTCTATCAGACCTTTCACTGATGGAAATCTTCGTTGACATCACATAGTCAAGCTCCTCTCGTCCTGTGGTCGACCGCCTACATTCCAGCTCTCCTAGCTGTAGGACTTGTCCTCATTGCAGCGTTCTACTTTTGGGAGAAGAGAATGGGAGATAAAGCTCTACTCCCGACGGTCATCTTCACAAAGGACGTAGTCGGGACCTGTATCGCTCTCTGGTTTGGATGGATGTCATTCGGAATCTGTACGTCGCATTTCGACACGATCTCTTGTCTCCATGATCTGATCGAGTTCTGATGCGATCGTACAGTCCTCTTCTACACCGTCTCCTTCATTCGAGATATCCGAGGGTTCCATCAACCACTCGTAATCTGCGCTCAACTCGCTACACTCGCACCACTCGGAGCGTTAGCGGCGTTGCTTGTCATCTACCTCAGTCATCGAAACGTTCCCGGTCATTACATTCTAGCGGCGAGTTGTTTGTGCTTCTGTATCGGGAACTTATTGATGGGTGTCACGTAAGTACTAGCTATAGCTTGTCTCCGTCGATCTGATCCGATTCGAGCTGACTTGACTGTCTTTTCCGGAAACAGACCTCGTTCTCAAACATTCTGGGCAATGGTGAGTGTCGTATCTTTGTGCTATCAGTCCAATCAATGTTGATTGTCCCATTGTTCCTCCCCTCGCAGATCTTCCCAGCGGAAATCATCATCGTGTTAGTTTTGATGAACTTTTCATTCTCTCCGAGCCATACTTACATCTTCGAAACAGCTTCGGACCTGATCTCTCGTTCGCTTCTGGTGCTCTCATCATCTCGAATTCGGTTCCTCGAAGTATGTTGGGAGTTGGAGGAGGATTGATGAATTTGTGAGGATTCTCTCAGTTTCGCCTGATCATCTTCTCGGAACTCACGTGCGATCTTGCTCTGCCTTCCAGGATCACCAACTACTCTATCTCGATCGGACTTGGTATGCCTCCACTCGCTCTTGCTCTCGCTATCACGAATGCTAAAAGCTCCTCCTCCTCGACAGGTATCGCTGCAACAATAGAAGTTTACACGAACGACAATGGCAACGATCTGCTACAAGGCTATCGATCAGCGTTCTGGTTCGCATCTTGCGTCTCCTTTGCGGGTTTCTTGCTCGTACTGGCAGTAGTTCGAGTTAGAGGAGGACATGGACATCAACAAGTCGAGGAGAAAGAGGGAGAGAGTCCAAAGACGGGATCCTTGGAGGCTTAGGAGGATCTCTGTGTGAGCTTCGTTGGATATATATAAATAGACTGATCCATGTTGTTGTACCTGTTATTCAGCTCGATCTTACATTTCGCTTCGTCTCTCTTCGCGACGGCTCCGATTCAATTTTCGAGATTCGGACAGCTTTCGCCGTTTCGGTATTGGCTCGATCAACTGTTCCTGTTTACGAGAGCTTTTTTGCTTTGTTGAGACTGCGTCGGTGAGCTGCGACCGAACTTTTCGACGGTGGACTCGGCGGAACGATTTTGCGAAGAAGAAACGATAAAACGGTGAGCGAAAATCGCTATCTCTCGTACGTCAGGCAGGAGGGGAGTTGAAGAGAACGACTAGAGGAACAGGCTACACGCTCAATCATCGCACGGGGTGCTCGAGTAGGAGGAGGATCAGTTTTGGAGCAGTTTGCGAAAGAAGCTCGCCCACGCTCAACTCACACCCTTCTCGAAAAAGCTTAAAAATAGACTAAAAGTGCGAATTTCCACCCTGCCCGCTTTCCAGTTCAAAAGGGCTCCGGTTAGACTATTCCGGGTCTCCACTGTGGATAATCCTATCTCCCTCTTCTTTTGATCCGAAGTCCACTCGTCCACTCAGCCGATCTCTTCTTTCAACTTTCACTTTGCTTCGGTACGCTCCTGCTATCACTACACTACGATGACTTTGGAGGACGACAAGATTGCAGCTACGACATATACTGGAGAAAAGGCTGAAGGAATCGAAGGACCTCGTTTTGGGGAGAAACCAGAAACGACTTTGCGGGAAGATGTAGCAGCCTATGGGTTGGATAAGGTGTACGAACGACATGGGCGAGTAGATCTAGTACCGCTACCATCAGATTCTCCTCTGGATCCCTACAACTGGTCATCTTGGAAGAAAAACCTCCTCCTCTTCCAAGTCGCTTTCGGTGCTTGTATGGGACCTTTCTCTGCAGCAGCGACAATACCCGCATTCGAAGCCTTCACGGAGGATTTCAACATTTCGATCACTCAAGCTTCTTACACGGTCTCAATCGTTATCCTCTTCCTCTGTTCCTTCCTCGTCTTTGGCCCGATCTCTCAACGTATTGGACGCCGACCTATCCTCGTGAGTTCTCTTCGCCGTCAGTACGTCGACGTCAATACGTCGAAGACCGCTCACAGTCTCGCGTTTGAACTAGCTTGGAGGCTTTCTGCTATCGGCCGCGATGCACCTCGCGGGAGCTTACGTACACTCTTACGGAGCCATGATGACCGTGCGAGTGTTCCAGGGGTACGCTACGTAACACCTCTGTCCTTTTCGCTCGATACAAACAACTGATATTTTCATCGGATGCAGCATTTTTTTGAGTCCTCCACTTTCAATCGGCGCTTCAATGATCAACGAGATGTTCTTCCTCCACGAGAAAGGGGCAAAGCTAGGGTACGTCGTCTAAAGCCTTCGTCGCCTGTGCCTCAGGCTGACAAATCGGATTTTCTTCTTCAGAGTTTGGACTTTGCTCACTTCACTTGGTCCGCCGGTCGCTCCTCTGATTATGGGTGCAGTGGTGTACCACGAGCGATGGCAGTGGATATTCTACATCTTGGGTGAGTCTTCTACGTTCCGACGCTTTGACCTTTTCTCGCGATCGTCCACTAATCGATCTTTCGTCTTACAGCTGTCACGAACCTCGTTCAATTGTACGTGCTTCCCATCACGCTACCCCTCGGCAGCTGTGCCGGCAGCACTCTATCCTGCCTGAGCCGAGATCATAGCTCACTCCGTTATTTCGCAGTGTCGTTTTCATTTTCTTCGGCCCCGAAACGCTCTACGATCGCCCTGTTCGAGGTGAACCTGGTTCTGCCACCTACGCTGAACCTCCCAGTACACGTCAAGAAGCCTGGTGGAGACCTTACGTGACTTTCAAACGATGGGATCGAACTCCCTGGAGTCGAGCACCGGCAGAAATGGTCAAATGCTTCACCCTCTTCGCCGCTCCCACCGTCTTCCTCCCTACAATCGCCTACAGCGTCGCTTTCTCCTACTCAAGCGTCTTGCTCACCGTCGAGATTCCCGCATTATTAGGGAGACGGTACATGCTTACTTCGCAAGGGGTAGGACTACAGTTCATCGCAGCCTGTATAGGCGCCATTCTTGGTGAGCTAGTTGCCGGGAAAGGTTCGGATTGGTTCATGCTGTACCGAACGAAGAGAGCGGGAGGAAATAGGGAAGCAGAAATGAGGTTACCATTCGCTTTCCCAGGTTACCTGCTCTCTGTAAGTCCTCTCTAGCTTCTACTCACTATCATGGAAGCCTCACTGACGCCGAAGAACCTCATCTCAGGGCATCGGAGTAATCGTATTCGGTGTAACTTTGCAAAACAGCGAACCAGGCCATTGGAACATTCGACCTCTCGTAGGAGTAGCAATCGCCCTGTTCGGTACCCAGCTCCTCACCACTGTCACGTACTCTTACGCAATCGAGTCGGTGCCTTCCCTCGGACCACGAGTCCCCGCTTTCATCGCGACAGTTCGACAAGTCTACGCATTCACCGCTCCATTCTGTACGTCTTCCTATCTCTTTCCACCACTTCCTTTCCCGTCTCTCTCCACCACTTCCTTTGCCCCGACCTCTGAGCTGACCTCCTCATTTGTTGACGTGAATACTGTAGACCTCAATTTAATCTTCGAAGAAATGGGAGATGCGAAAGCAGCTGGTTTGCTAGGTGCCTTGACGACCGGTATAGGGTTCATCACTACTGCTATTTGTCTCTTGTACGGTAAGAAATGGAGGGAGAAACATTCGAGGTACGATTGATTCGATCGAATGCGAAGGAAGTGTTGATATAGTTTTCTTAATCTGTTCTGTCTTTCGTATCCTCATCCTATTGTAAGCCCCGATTGTCGTTTGAACATTCGATGCACTCTCCTTTACTAGAGAGCCGAAAGCGAAAAGGGTTCGGAGAGCGGAACGAAAAGCTTCGCAAGTGCTAAAACGACGATAATATTGCTATAATTGACCTCTCATGCTATCCATAGAGCGTTTTGATACTGCTTGTAGGTACCCAGAATCCATCGATACTCCTCACCCTTCCACCGAAACTACCTCCCTCGAAATCCCTAGGTCCGATCGCACCTTCCTCTGAACCTAATAGAATCGATAAGATACCCGTTGGTGAAGAACCTAAACTCGTTTCAACGCGATCAGCTAGAACATATAGCCGAGTGAAGTAGAACATGAGGCTTTACCTGAAACGATGAAAGCATCTGCGAATTTCGAGAGGGTCGTTAAATCGCGAACAAAGTAACGAGTCAACTCGATCTTCAACGCCCTCGGTACATCCTTGTTCCAAACCTTCTGATCCCACTCCTTCAAGAGTTTGCCAGTGTCTCCCGAACCTTTCGGCGCAGAGATATCTTCGGTCAATTCCAATCTCAAGATATCGTTCCAACGATTCTTGAGATCTTCTAGTGGTGGTGGAGAAGTCTTGACGATATTGAATGGGAAAGCTGATGAGGAAGAAGCGGAGGAGAAGGCATCGAATAAGGAAGTGTTCGAAGTGAGAGCGACGAGGGTTGAAGTAGCGGTTGAAGGAAAAATGGTAGGATTCGATCTCGAGTAACCCGGAGAAGCGATTGAAGCATGTGATAATCGTCGAACTGCATCGTTTGCTCCTTCGTAGACTGCGCTCAAGTTTCCGACTTTCGCAGAGGAGGATAAACCGTAAGGTGCCAGCGAGAGGTGAGGTTTTGGATCGACCAAGTGAACTCCGATCACTGGTCCTCGATCACTACGTTCCGCTACGCCGAGCTCGTACTCTTGTTCGTATTCCTCCTCAAGTGCGTCGTCTGCTGGAGAAGGAGCCTTGTCGCCTGCTTTCCTTCGACCTCCCCAATTTGGAGAGTTCTTGCGATGCCTCAATCCTCCTCCTCCTAATCCGAGTTCCATTCGTTGTTTACGAATCAAGATGGCGAGCTTTGCGATATCGAGGTCGAACATATTAGCTCAGTGGATTGAACGGAGAATCGAGTGAATCAAGATCGCACCTGATGATTTGGTCTCCAAACTTCTTTCAACACTCCCGAGAAATCCGTAAACACCTCTTCCAACGACGAAGGTAATGTTTCCCCTTCTGGTAAGATCGTTCCCGATTGACGACCTTTCAATTCCGAAACTGTCGCTTCATCAAGCATTTCTTCCCTAACCCACTCGTCCATCTCCAACTCCATCTCTCTCCCGACCCATACCCTATCCTTGCTCTGCCATCTTTTGCTACCCACTCTGACGGCGTTTACAGGATCGAACCAATCGGTTGGTGGTCTACAGTAGACGAGTCGAGGTAAGAAGTACTCGGAGAGTGACCCGTAGTTCCATTGACTGTCGTCTGCGAGGAGAGTATATCCGAGTTTGTTTGCGACGACGAGAGCTCGCAGGTAGTGTAGGAGCTCGCTCGAGAATCCATGAGTGCTGTAAATCAAGGAGGGTTTAGAATAAGTCAGTCTTTGTTGTCGTTCACTCTTCGTCCAAAGAGCGAGGCTTACTTTGAGAACTTGAACAGCATGACTCGCTTGCACTCTGGCAATGTCTCTCCTCCCAAAGAGACCGGTCCATCTCCCGCACCGACTTCTCTCCATCGTTTCGGCAAGATCCACGCTTCTCCCGAACCATCCAACAAAGCTTTCCTATCCTTTCCACTGACTGACGGAGTCGAGTTGCTTGTGCCGAAAAGAGAGGGAGAGAAGTGTAGGACTGAGAAGAGTAGCAGAGATCCAACGATGATTCGGATTGCGAGATTTGGAGTGAGAGTGAATCCACTCGACGTATCTATGTGTAGCAATTCCTCCGAGCTCTCGTTCAGCTTCCCCGTTCTTCCGCGAGAGCATGGAAAAGAGATTAGCTACACACCTGAGGAGCCTCCTGGTCGTGACGAGTTTATCACTCCTCCTCCTCCTGGAGACCCTGGAGCTGTTGTACGTGATTTCTTTGGTGTGTTGCGTTTCTGTGCTATCGAGTCACCTCTGAGATGCCCTCGAGTGTCGTGAGAGGTGGTTGACATCGTTCACTCTAAGGTCGTGTCAATTTTGCTAAGAAGAAGCGAGAGGGCTGATTTTGTTCGCGTTGTTCCGTGGTAGGAGTTCTACTGTAGCTTGCTATGCGTGTTGTGAATGTGTCTGAGCGAAAGATAATGAGTGGTCAGAGAGCGCGACGTCGATTTCGCAGTTTCGCTAATTCTTCGCTACAATTTTAGTAGCCCATTCTCTTCAACGCTGAGCACTTTACAAGCATGTAATTGTCTGACTAAGCGAGTCCGAACTTGTACATAACCTCGGGACCGAATCCGGTTGAAAAATTCTTGTTAATCTTCTCACGAAGTCACAGGCATCGCTTGTCGTCTGCCATTAACTCATTCTTGCTCCGACACTCTACTAGACCGAATCTCCATCACTTGACCAGCCGGATAGACAAACTCAGGAATCCCCTATCACCTCGCTACTCTCGCTCACCCCCCTTTGCTTAGATCTTCAACTTCAAAAGTCCAAGCCTTTACTCCTCTACTCTCTCGATGACCGCGTTCCTTACTTTATTCGCCACTACTCTAGCTACTCTAGCTGTAGCTTCACCCCTCAACTCACCACTCGTGAAGAGAAACGATGTTGGAGGATTCATTAATCCAACAGACAATGGAGGTCGATGGTTGACTGTACGCTCTCTCTATTGCTCCTCTACTCCCCCCACACTATGAGCTGACACTCCAAGAATTATACAGCTCGCGAGAAACACTTATCCAGAAGGATTAGGAGAACCCATCAATATCGTAATCTCCGCAGACTCGGACGCTCTCTTGATGACAGATACCGGTTTCTTTGATTGGGGTTTCTCGATCGATTTCAGTGGTGAATGCTTGGGTCAATCAGATGGCGCGAAACAAGCTGCGAACCTAGGCGATGGGTTGGGATTCAGTAAGTTTTTCCCATCAAAAACTTTCGCTTTTTTTCTTCCATTTGATCACTGATTTTGTTACTGCGTTACCTTCCCCCCTTGAACTTGCAGTCAATCAGACGATTCTTATCAGGGAGAACTTTGGAGATACGGCACTTGGAACTTGTAGGGAAACGATTGAAGGAGGTGAACATTATCGAGTTTGGAGACAAAACGGTACTGCAGTACGTTTTGACCTTCTTCTCTATCCTTTCGAAGACCGTTTTGATACTGAAGACGCTGCACACGTAGGCCAATACTGGAGCTTGGTTCTTGGCTGCTTCTTCAGAGATGGATTTACAAAACAACCATATGATTATTCCTAACGGGTCAGTTTCTTTGCTCTACTCCTCTCCCCTACGTGCTGAGACTGACCTCGACTTTGACAACAGATATGATCTCGGACGAGATGATGTAGTACGACGAGCGACTATCGAAGGAGGAACGAAATCACCTTTGACAAACCGAACTTTCGTTACTACCGTCGCAAACGCTTCCGGACCTGGATACTTCGCCAACGTCACGACTGAACAGATCAATCACGGAATCCCCACAGACGGAATCGTTGCTGTATTGACCGTTAGGATCACTTCGAACGGATCTGATCCAAATCAAGTTATTGGGTGAGTTGCTATCACTCGTGAATCTCTGCGGGACCACCTCGTGACTGATCCGCGAGGTTTTGTCAATCTCACAGACCTCAAGGTGTTGTCAAGGGTCAAACTTTGAGTGCGACCTCAGCAGCAATCTCCCAACTCTCCTCTCTTTTCTCTCCGATGCAGGTCATCTCAACCTCCCTCTTCTCAATTTTCGCATTCGCACTTCTCGCCTAGAGCAGCTCTCTCCCAACCGTTAGATCGCATCGTTTAGACACTTTCTTCTTGCTTTTCTTCGCAAACTCGTTTTACACTTATCGATATCTCTTCACGAAAATCCACTCTCATGTATCCACTCCACTCTCTCCCTCTTCTCTCTTGTTCATAGATCCCCCATCGCTCTCTCTTCCCTCCGACATCAGTATAACTATCGATAGAAATATATAGAGGCTTCCCAGTTTTCCCATCGACTGATCAGGTTCGTGCTGATATTCTTCGGCTCGACCTTGACTGTCCTGTCCCGACTGCGCAACATAGAGGGATCTGAGAGATCGAGTCAAACCTCGCGAAATCCGACACGAGGATTGCGAGCTATTCTCGTACGAGTCGCTGCCGATTCTCATTTCTTCCCTTTCCCTCAAAACTGATGCTTCGTACTTCGGTCTCCTCTCTACGTTCATCTCTACGTATATCCGCCCGATTCAACAGTCTAGAAACTTCAAGAACAGCTCTCCCTTCCTCCCTCAATCTATCCCCCGCTTCCTCCCGAATTAGACCATACTCCACGCAACCCTCGACAATGGCAGCACGAGGCAACCAATTCACCTCGTTCGCAGAAGACAACTTCTCTCGTTCCGGTAAAGCTTCTCCCCCTCTCCCTCTCTGTTTCGTTTCGTTTCACTCAACCCTCTCTTT
>Ga0308170_10004899_pt1 | contig 10409 bp, 14 predicted proteins | sample PhyBR2_2_FD_202136 | JGI IMG/M metagenome (GOLD analysis project Ga0308170, IMG submission 202136) | Phyllosphere microbial communities from UC Gill Tract Community Farm, Albany, California, United States - DLSLSB.R2 | ecosystem: Host-associated > Plants > Phyllosphere > Unclassified | place... | reverse complement strand
CGTGCGCGCGGTGCAGCGCCCGCCCGCATCGGCGTCTGAATTTGGCGCCGGCACCGAGTCGAGCTTCCGCCGCCGGCCCGACAATGCCGTGCGCGCACCGGTAGCGCTGCCGACGACGGGCGCGCGGACCACCATACCGGCCCTGGCGTCGCCAGCAACCGGCACGACGACGACGGTCACGACGCCCGTCGCGCCGCCGCCGGCGCAGGAACCCGCGACGTCATTCTCGGTGCCGCCGTCGGCCTTGCCGGCCACACCGCAACTGGGCTCGCCGCCATCGGCGCCGCCGGGCCAGCCGGTGACGGCGCCCGAATCTGCGCCTGCGTCTGCGCCGGAGGCCGAGGCGCAGCCGGCCGCCTATCCGCCGGGCGTGACGCCGCCAGTGCCGCAGCGATGACGCAGCCGGGCATGCGCGCGCGGCACGGCTTCACGTTGATCGAGCTACTCGTCACGCTCGCGATCCTGGCCTTGCTCGGCACCCTGGTGCTGCCGGTGGCCGAAGTGACGGTGCAGCGCCGCGACGAGCAGGAACTGCGGCGCGGCCTGCGCGAAATCCGCGCCGGCCTGGATGCCTACAAGAAGGCTGCCGACGAAGGCCGCGTGGCCAAGGCCGCCGACGCCAGCGGCTATCCGCCGCGTCTCGAATTGCTGGTGCAGGGCGTGCCCGACCTGCGCAGTCCCAAACAGGCGAAGATCTATTTCATGCGGCGCCTGCCGCGCGACCCGTTTACGCCGGAGCGCGATCTCGATGACGCCGCCACCTGGGGCAAGCGCAGTTATGCTAGCGAGCCGGATCAACCGCAGGAAGGCGACGATGTCTATGATGTATATTCGCGCTCCACGCGGGTGGGGCTGAACGGCATCCCCTACAACAAATGGTGAGCACGATGCAACTGCATGCAGATGGAAAAGACCGTGGCTTCACGCTGATCGAACTGCTGGTGGTGCTGGGGATCATCGCACTGCTGCTGACGGTGGCGCTGCCGCGCTTTTTCCCCAGCATCGACAGCGCGAAGGAGACGATCCTGGCCGATAACCTGCGCAACACGCGCCAGGTGGTCGACCAGTACCGCTCCGATACGGGCCGCTATCCCGAGTCGCTCGAGCAGTTGGTGGAGGCGCGCTACCTGCGCGAAATCCCGCTCGACCCGGTCACCGAAGCACGCGACACGTGGATCCTCGAAGCGCCGCACGAAGGGGAGCAGGGGGGCTTTGCCAACCTGCGCAGCGGCGCACCGGGCAATGACCGGCGCGGCCGGCCTTATCTGGAATGGTAGTTCGGGGAGGGCTACGCCGCGGGCGCCAGGCCGGGTTCACCTATCTGGGCCTGATCATCTTTGTCACCATCATCGGCCTGGTGGGCGCGGCCACGCTCAAGATCGGCGCGCTGCTGCAACGGGCGGCGGCCGAAGAAGAACTGCTGGACATCGGCGCCGCCTTCAGCGCAGCGCTCGACAGCTACGCGGCGGCGACGCCGCAGGGCGCCTCGCCGTATCCGCCATCGCTGAAGGAATTGCTGAAGGACCCGCGCGTGCCCGGCGTGCGCCGGCACCTGCGCAAGATCTTCGTCGACCCGCTGACGGGCAAGGCCGAGTGGGGCGTGGTGTATCTGGGGGATGGCACGACGGGCGTGGTCGCAGTGCATAGTCTGTCGACGGCCAAACCGCTGAAGGTCGCCAATTTCGACAGCCGGTTTACGGGCCTGGACAATGCGGACACGATTTCGGCGTGGCGGTTCAAGGCGCGTGATCCGGCGCTGGGGCAGGGGCCTGGGCAGCCGCAGCCGCGGCCTGTAGCCCCCGCAGCGCCGGCGGCGCCGACGGCGCAACCGGTGCCGCCTGGCTTGCCTGCGGCAGCGCCGGCAGATGTGCCGCCGGCGGAGACGGCTGAAGAAGTGGAACCTGCACCAGAACCCGTACCGACGAATGTGCCGGAGACTGCGCCCGAACCGCAAGCGCAGCCCGAGCCGGAAACGCTATCCGAGGAGCGATAGGTATAGACGAACAATGAAGCCTGCCACAAGCTATCCAATAAGCCAGGCCCGAATAGGAAATCCAGTGACTGCAGCGACAGGCAGCTGTCGAACCCAAGCAGACGAACACTATTTCTCGCAACCGCCATCTTTTGCGGTTAGCCCGCTTGGTGCAGCGTTTCGGATTGTCACGACCAACGTTCGGTTGTCCTGCAGAGCTGATGCCTTTTGTTGCACAACCATCACTGCGACTGCGCGGCCGTCAACGACAGGTTTAGGATGGAAAAAGTTGAACATGAGATCCCTGAGCTGAAGATATCGTTTGGACCGGAAATGAGTGGGCACGATACCTGAGCAATGATAGCTGCAACGTCCGCTTGTGTGCCCCAACCCGACCGTTCAGCTGGGCATATCAGGTCGCTAAGGCAGAAAAGCCGCAGACTCTAACGAATGCCAGGAAGCGACCAGAGCGGACATTGCATACAGAACTCTACCGGGCATATTCGTCACAAATGCCATCGTTAAGACTGAAATCCAAGGCAACTGCATAACCGTCTGGGGAGTAGCGCGTAACCAGCAGCCCTTTTGATGTGCGGTAGGTTCCGCCGTTTAATGCCTGATCGACGAAGCAAACCTCCAAGTCCTCGATTCCATCCCCGTTGACGTCCTTCCTGCCCACAATCTTCAGCTCATACAACCATGTACCTGGGGTCTCAAACACAAGCGCATTCTCGGCGGCTTTGATTGGCGTCAGGCCGAAATCAGCAAATGTGCGCAGTGCTGGGGAACGACGTGGTCCGAGAGAGCTTCGGATACTGGCCAAATCGAACTTATCCGCCAAAAATAGTTCGAGATCCTTCGATGGGAAATAGCTAACAAGAGGGGATGCTTCGACAATGTTAGTCAATAACAGAAACGCCAAGGCACATGAAGCACAGCGGATTTGCATAAGTCGCTTCCAAATTTGAAAACAGGAGAATGTCCGCTCTTGGCCGGATCCGGCCGTTCAGACCAGCATAACAGGTTGCCAGGTTAAAAACTTTGCGTTAGCCCTGACTGGCTGGAACCGACCCAAAGCAGTCATTGAATCCTGCACGAGGATTGCAGACAACCCTACATGGTGAAGTCGAAATAGATATGTGACAATACGAGTGCCGATACCAGACCGCCAACAGTAACACTGAGCAGTGTGAAGGCTGGACTGGGAGCACGGCGAGTCAAAAGTAACCCTGCTCCGATAAGAGAAGAGACCGCCAGCGCATGGCTTAAACCGAATGTAAGGGCCATGCCGATTACGACAATTCCCCAACCTGCGTCAGGAGCTAGTGCACCCACTACCCACGAGATCGCGGCCCATGCTGCAAGCCCCGTGATCGGTAGCCATACGCCAGCAACGGACAGCCATTTCAGATAGTTCAGCATTAATTATGTCAGCGAGCAGGGTCAGGTCTGACATTCAGACACGAGTTCGACAATAATTCTATTTACAGCGAGCAGGGTCAGGTCTGACATTCAGACACGAGTTCGACAATAATTCTATTTATGAATGCCGTGGTGAAGGTGCTAGTGAAGAGTCCGCGTCCAAATGTCAGACCTGACCCTGACTACCTGACCCTGACTACCGTGACCCTGACTACCGCTGACTACCACGACCAAGGGAATGCGTCAGTGCTTTGCAAGTGCAGTCAACATCATCAGCCGCTCTGCATCGCCTGCGTCTGCACTAATGAAGCATAAGTCGTCAGAAATGCACTTTTGCTGATCAGCTAAGCCAAACACGAAGTCATGACCTGTGCGCACTGCGAAGTCTTTGCTGAAGCATAACAGTGACTCGAGGTCGTCTTCCGTTACCGTATCTGCATTGACGTTCAGTCCTAGGAACCACTCGGGTAGGTCTTCAGTATGAGCGGTACTGTCTGAAGTCTGTTTGTCGTTAATGATCAACAAAGACGGGTTCTTCCATCCCTTGGCCAGCCCCTCGAACGCAGCCACTAGCTCTGCTTCTGAGTCCTTGAGATCACACCCGTCGACATAAAGGTAAATGGTGTCCTTGGGCATATCGTCAAAGTGAAGGTGTTCGATGAGCTAAAGGTCCGCTCCTGGCCGAAACCGCCCTGTAGGAGCACGATAGCAGCTTGCTGGGCGGAAAAGTCCCCCGGATTGTGACGACCGGCCGGTTCGGACCCGAAGCAGTCATTCGACAAACCTGCAATCGGCAGCGCACCTGACAACTATGAAAACTACGCGTCTTCACTATCTATTAATCCCCCGTACTCATCCGAGTAAACGACGTCACCGGAAAATACGCGTTTTAGATACGAATCGAACCAACTGCGAAAATTCGGAGCAACTAGTTCTCGCTCGCTTGAATCGTGCCACATCGTGATTACTTGCCCCGAGGACCCAGAGGCATGTGGAGCGAGGTCGAGACAAAGGTGGTCACCGCTACCGTTGTAAGTAAACGGTATCCACCTAGCGTTCCACCAGTCGTCTCGAACTCCACTGGAGGGATCTGATTTAATACCGACAAAGTCTCCACCGTCGAGTAGGTCCTTCCATACCGTCCACTGAGCCAGAATCTCATCAGTCGAGAGAAATTCAGAACCCTCAAACATCCCCCCGACATTCGGCGCTTGGCCATTATGAATCTTGAGGCATGCCACGTAGTCATCTGGCAAAGTTAGCCCTAGCGCCTCCTGAAGGCGGGCTATTTGTTCGTCGGTTGCTGGCGCGTTGAGGCTAGCAAGCCCTTCAGGCCAATGTTCTGCCAACCATACTTCAAATCTAGTCCATAAACTGTGCATCGTACATCCCTGTAATAGCAAAGAAGGGTGAAGCCGGCTCGGCAGTCTGTATGTCTGCTTTTGGCCGGACCTGGCCGGCTACTTGAATAGTCTGGCTGGTGGGCTGCGAAAACAAAAATTGCAGACTGTCACAGAGGTCCGTTTCTGACCCTTAGCGATCGTGGAGCCATTCCATAAACTCCCCAACCATTTCTGGCGAAGTCAACTCCAGCAACGCCTCAGCAAGAGCATGTTGTCCTTTCGCTGCAGCGGCGGCAGACAAGGCACAGGCGGTAAAAGCAGGACTCCACTGTTTTTGTGCAGCACGTGCCACTAATGCTGGAATACGATTCAACGCGTCGAAGTAGTCCGTTGCCAGTCGCTCGGGAATCGCAACGCTGTTCTTGTGCCGGCAGATTTCGATCCATGCTGGAAAAAGAAAATACACATCGGTCACGCGTTCCGGCGAGCCGGCGATTGCGTCAATAACGTGTGGCACTGCTGCAAACGACGCTGAGTAAACGTCGCCCTGATGCGCAAGGGCGCTCCATAAGCTGAACCACGGCTCTGAATTTCCATCGTCGCCTGGTAGCGCCGATAGCTGCCGAAGGAGCCCGGGAATTTCTGCAGCGCTGCCGTATGCATCGTGCAGTTCAGCCCACAGTGCGCTATCTAGTTCAAGCATCATTCATCCATGGTTTGTGCGGTGCGCTGCCTGCGTCATCAACAGCCGGTATTGGCTGGATTTGGAAGTTAGCGTCAGCGTAGCAGCTCCCGGGCTGGACAGGTCACACGCTGTCTCGATAGTCAGCAATTGACCCAAAGCGACCGGTCACCCATTTCCAATGACTAGGGAGCCGTCTCATCAGTACCACGACGCATACCGACTTTCTGGCTTATCCACCAGTAAGCAAGTCCACCGGCAAGGCCCGACCCAAGATAGTTCAATGAATCATACAGACCGAATTGCGCCCAACGGACAGATGTGAATGGCTCGGCGAGCTCCATCCATACGGGTATGGCGCAGATAGCGCCTGTCACTGCGAACTGCCACCATCGCGTTAGACGCAACTTGCAGAATAAAAACGCAAGTGGCAGGCCAAAGATGAGCGCATTGGTGATTGCAAGCGGGAAGCCGATGAACCAGACCAGTGGTAACGCGCACCAAATGCCCGTTCCATGGGAAAGCCCAACGCCGCAGGTGGTGAAGGTGGCGATCGTCACACCAATAACGGCGGCCACGCCAAGCATCGACATGGTACGGAAGACTATTCTAGCGGATGGATGCACGGTTTCTCTGCGATGGCGTGACGTTTTCTGGACAAAGGCAGTCTGGTACAACCCTACGATATCAAACCTTGACTGTCACACGTTCAAAAACCGGATATGCCTGAAGTGGGGGAAAGTCTGCCTTCCAAATGTCGAGTTCATAGAGCTGTCCGGTTGTGTCTGCATTGAGAATGATACTCACCGGGACGCCATCGTGATCGACGTACTGCGCCTCAACAAGGCAACTGCCTAAAAACCGATTGTCGTGACCGGCAAATTGAACGCTACCCATTTTGCCATCGCTCATGTCAAGTACCTGAGCATGCTCCAGTTGGACGAGCAGATGCTCGCCATCCTGTGTCCGCCGAAGCAGAGCGCGTATGAATGACTCCTCTTCAAGACGCAGAGGGCGCAAGCCGTCCTGAATCTAGTCTGGCACCATATTTCCCTTCCGATGTGAAACCGCATCCGGCGCAATAACCCAGCAGTCATATGCATCCGTTTTTAATAGGCAACGATAACGCGCATTGCTATGATCGACCGTCACCATGACGCCAATGACGCCAATGCCGGCGTTGACCAACTCTACGAGGAGTCGCATGATTTCTGTCCTGTCGCGCCGTTGCAGCAACACGCTATCCATTGCGGGCGCGCTTGCCTGCCTGTCGATCACGGTCGCCCAAGCCGCCACGCCGGAGCAGTCAGTCAGCGAACTGGTGCAGCGCTTTGCCACCGCGCAAGGCACATTCGACCGCGCCGCACTCGAAGCGCTGACGGCAGAGAACTATACCGAGATTTCACCAATCGGCGAGGTCGACCCGCGCGCGAAGATGCTGTCTTTCTATGTCAAGCATGATGACAAGCCGCTGCCGGCAATCACCGTCGACGAGATCATGCCGCGCGTGCTGGGCAATACCGCCATCGTGCTCGCGAAGGTGTCCTACGCCATGACGGTTGGCGGGCAAACCCGCACAGCTGCGCTGCGCTCGAGCTTCGTGGCCCAGCAGCAGGACGGCGTCTGGAAGCTGGTCTCTGCGCAGTACACGCCAATCCGGCCGCCCGCCGCACCAGCCAAGTGAACAGCCAATGAAATCGCCAATGAGCCTGCGTCCCGTCCTTATCTTCTTGTCCATCACCGTCAGTGTCAGTGCCAGCGCTGGCGCGCCGATACCCGCCTCGCCGAACCTGACCCCTGAAGCCGGCCCGCATGCCGTCGGCCTGCGCGTCATCCAGCAATACGATTACAGCCGGCTGCTCGAGCCGTCGGTCGATGCATTCGGCAAGGCCGGCACTGCTGCGCCGGGCCGGCCAATCCAGATGCTGGTCTGGTATCCGGCCAGGCGCGGTAGCGGCGCACCGATGCTGGCGGCCGAGTATCAGCAGGCCAGCCTGTCCGAGGTGGACTTCAACTTGCCCGTTGCCGAGACAAGCAAGCAGCGGGCAGGCTGGATGGCGGGACCGCAAAAAGCGCAGTACGGCGCGCCGACGCTGGCCGTGCGTGATGCGGCGGCTGCCGCCGGCCGCTTTCCGGTGGTGATCTACGCGCCAAGCTTCGCTGCAGAAGCCCATGAAAACATCGACCTGTGCGAATACCTGGCCAGCCATGGCTATGTGGTGCTCGCCAGCCGCAGCCTGGGCGCGCGCTCGGTCATGATGACCGACGACGTCGAAGGCGTCGAGGCGCAGGCCGCCGATATCGCTTTTCTTGCCAATTACGCGCAGACGCTGCCCCAGGCCGACATCGGCAATGTGGCGGCGGCAGGTTTCAGCTGGGGCGGCATGGCCAATGTGTTTGCCGCGGCGCGTTCCAGCCGCATCAAGGCGCTGGTCAGCCTGGACGGGTCCATCCGGTATCACCCGAAGGTGTGGGGCGCGGCGGGTTATGTGCAGCCAGCGCGCACGGCGGTGCCGATGCTGTACCTGGGCGCGCGTGCGCCGTCCGCGGAAGTCATGGAGCGCAAGGACATGCTCGGCAAGAGTTACCTCAACACGATGACCTATTCCGACGTGTATGTCGCGACGCTGCCGCCGATGACGCATCCGGATTTCAGCGCGTGGCATGTGCGTTTTGCCGACGATGCTGCGTTTGGCGACTATGCGCGTGCCGACGTGCTGCAGGCATACCGTAGCGGGGCACTGTATGTGCGCCGGTTCCTGGACGCGTATCTAAAGCAGGACACGGATGCCCTCGCATGGCTGAAGCAGTCGCCGGCGCGCCATGGTATCGGCCCGCAGGTGATGTCGATGGCATTCACGCCGGCCCGGCATGCACTCCTTGGCGAGGGCGACTTTCTGCGTGCGTTCGCCAAGGCGGGCTTCCAGGATGCGCAGTCGATCCACGCCGGGATGGTGGCACGCTCGCCTGACTTCAAACTCAGCCCCTTGAGCATGAATACGCTGGGCTACCAGCTGCTGCGCGCAAAGAACGCGCGCGGCGCGGTCGAGCTGTTCAAGCTGGCCACGTTCCTCGAGCCGACGTACGCCAACGCGTTCGACAGTGAAGGCGAGGCGTATGAAGCGCTCGGTGACACCAAGTCAGCCATTGCAGCCTACGAAAAAGCCGTTGCGGCCGATCCTAGCCAGCGCAATGCCGTGGCGCGGATCGCGGCGCTGCGCCGGGGCGGCGCAGGCTGAGTGGCGCAGAGTGAGCAGCGCTGACTGAGCAGCGCTCAGGCCGCGCGGCGCCGGAAGTCGCGCGGCCGGAATCCCAGTAGTGCGAGCATCGCGAAATACGTCACGGCACTGGCCACGATGATCCCCAGGAGCGCGCCGATGCGCAGGCCGGGCGTGGCTTTCATGGCGGCCCAGTCGAACTGCGCCTGGCCGAACCAGGCCACGGCGCCCATTGCCGCCACGCCGATCGCGAGCTTCAGGAAGAACTTGCCCCAGCCCGGCTGCGGCGTATAGATGCCGCGTTTGCGCAGGCCGATGTACAGGCAGGTGGCATTGATGCAGGCGCCCAGGCCGATCGACAGGGCCAGGCCCGCCACGCCCATCAGCGGCACGAAGATCAGGTTCATCAACTGCGTGGCAACCAGCACGGCAACAGCGATGCGTACCGGCGTCTTGACGTCCTGGCGGGCGTAGAACGCCGGCGCCAGGATCTTGACCAGGATGATGCCGAGCAGGCCGGCGCTGTACGCCATCAGCGGCATCGATGAATTGACCAGCGCTGCATCGTCGAATTTACCGTAGTGGAAGAGGGTGGCGATCATCGGCACCGCGAGCGTGGCCATGCCAACGGCGGCTGGCAGTGCGAGCAGGAAGGTCAGGCGCAGGCCCCAGTTCAGCAGCGCCGCGTATTCGGCGGTGTCGCCTTCGCTATTGGCTTTCGACAGCGATGGCAGCAAGATCGTACCCAGGGCCACGCCCAGCATCGCAGTCGGGAACTCCATCAGGCGATCGGCATATTGCAGCGCCGAGACGGCGCCGGCGGCCAGGCTGGCGGCGATGCCGGTATTGATCAACAGGCTGATCTGCGCTGCGGACACGGCGAACACGGCCGGACCCATCTTCTTGAGCATGCGGCGCACGCCGGCGTCGCGCAGGCCCGTCATCGGATTGAACGAGATGCGCGGCAACATGCCGATTTTCACGAGCGACGGAATCTGGATCGCCACCTGCAGCACGCCGCCGACGCAGACCGCAATCGCCATCGCGTAGATCGGCTGCTCGAGATAATTGACCAGCACGAGCGACGCGAAGATGAACGACAGGTTCAGCAGCACCGGCGTGAACGCAGGGATCTTGAACTGGCGCCAGGTATTCAGGATGCCGCCAGCCAGTGCGACGAACGACATGCAGGCAATGTACGGGAACATCATCTGCGTCATGATGACCGACGCGTTGTAGGCGCCGGGCGTCTCGCGCAGGTCGCCCGCCAGGACCATGATCAGCAGCGGGGCACCGATGATGCCCACGATACTGGTGAGTACCGTCGCCCACAGCAGTGAGGTGGCGACATGGTCGACCAGCGTCTTGGTAGCCACGTCGCCATGCTGCGTCTTGTATTCGGACAGGATCGGCACGAACGCTTGCGAGAACGCGCCTTCGGCAAACAGGCGCCGCAGCAGATTGGGCAGGCGGAACGCGATGATGAAGGCATCGGTGTACGCCGAGGCGCCGAAAGCGCGTGCAAACAGGCTTTCACGCAAGAGGCCGGTGACGCGCGAAAGCATCGTCATGCTGGAGATGGCGGCGAGGGTTCTGAGCAGGTTCATGGCGCGAGATTATACTGGTGCAACTCGGCCAGTACAGTCATCCGGCCGACAATCTTTGAATTTTGAATTGCCCATACTTGAAAGCTTCGCTATAATCATGGGCTGTACTGAATTCTGTTAGCAGACACTAATCGTTGGGCAGGCTCCTGCGCCGGTTTAACAGTC
>Ga0308170_10004896_pt1 | contig 10413 bp, 8 predicted proteins | sample PhyBR2_2_FD_202136 | JGI IMG/M metagenome (GOLD analysis project Ga0308170, IMG submission 202136) | Phyllosphere microbial communities from UC Gill Tract Community Farm, Albany, California, United States - DLSLSB.R2 | ecosystem: Host-associated > Plants > Phyllosphere > Unclassified | place... | reverse complement strand
CATCCTCAGCTTCCAGCTCAATTAGCACTGAACCTTCTGACACCACATCGCCTGCTGCAACCGTAATACTTTTTACGATTCCTGCTGAAGTGCTGGGCACTTCAACAGAGGCTTTATCCGATTCAAGTAAGACCAGGCTGTCATCAATCTCAACACTCTCGCCCACTTTGACCAAAATTTCTGCAACAGTGGCTTGATCAACTCCAATATCAGGTGTTTTGATTTGCATGCTTAGTTCTCCTCACCTGATTGTTCTTTATAGTCGGCAACTGCTTGAACCTCTGGATGTGCTTGAGGTGCCCAAGCGACAGGACGATCAGTATCTAGCTCAAAGCTTGAAATCGCGTCTTTGACTAAACGTGCATCCACTTCGCCTTCATCGGCCAGTTTCTTCAAGGTTGCCACGACAATGTGCGCTGCATCTACACCGAAGTAACTACGCAAATTGCCACGTGTATCTGAACGACCATAGCCATCAGTACCTAAGGCTACGAATGGACGGTTGTCCGGAAGATAGGCACGAATCTGTTCACTGTATGCACGCATATGATCGGTTGCAGAAACCACAATACCGTCAGTTTCACGCAATTGTTGAGATACCCAAGATTCCTTCGCTTCTTCGGTCAATGGATGCAGGCGGTTGTATTCTTCACATGCCATACCATCACGTGCCAACTCGTTGAAGCTGGTCACGCTCCATACATTCGCGTGAATCTGGTATTCATCACGCAAGATTTTCGCCGCTTTAATCACTTCACGAAGAATCACGCCTGAACCCATCAGTTGAACAGTGGCTTTATCATCCTGTTCAAGCAGATACATACCGCGCTTGATGCCTTCTTCCACGCCTTGTGGCATTTCAGGATGCTCATAATTTTCGTTCATTACCGTCAGATAATAGAACACGCGTTCCTGATTGACATACATGCGTTGCAAGCCATCATGGACGATCACCGCAAGTTCATAACCGAAACATGGATCATAAGAGACACAGTTTGGAATGGTGTTGGCAAGGATGTGCGAATGACCGTCCTGATGCTGCAAACCCTCACCGTTCAATGTGGTACGGCCTGCAGTTGCACCGAGCAAGAAACCTTGTGCCTGCGCATCACCCGCGGCCCATGCAATGTCACCAATACGCTGGAAACCGAACATTGAGTAGTACATGTACATTGGAATCATTGGCAGGTTATTGGTTGAATAACTGGTCGCCAAGGCTGCCCATGCACTCATCGCACCGGCTTCGTTAATCCCTTCCTGCAACATGTGACCATCTTTAGCTTCACGATAGTTCATCAGCTGTTCTTGGTCTTCAGGAGTATATTTCTGGCCATGTGCAGCATAAATACCCAACTGACGGAACATGCCTTCTAAACCAAAGGTACGTGCTTCATCCGGTACGATCGGAACCACGCGGTCTTTAATTGCTTTTTCTTTCAGCAACGCTGAAATTAAGCGGACCATGACCATAGTAGTCGATTGTTGTTTGCCATTTGAGCCTTTTAATACAGCATCAAACACTGAAAGTTCTGGAATTGCCAAAACTTCACTTTCTTTACGACGTGCAGGCAGATAACCACCCAATGCTTCACGACGCGCCTTCATGTATTTAATTTCAGGCGAGTTTTCACTTGGACGGTAGAATGGCACTTCCTCAAGCTGCTCATCGGTAAATGGCAGGTTGAAACGGTTACGTACATACTTGAGTGATTCAAGCTGCATTTTCTTGATTTGGTGGGTTTTATTCACCGCTTCAATTTCTTCAGACAGACCATAACCTTTAACTGTTTTCGCTAAAATTACGGTTGGCTGACCTGTCGATTTCATCGCTTCAGCATAGGCAGCATAAACTTTGTATGGATCGTGACCACCGCGGTTCAGATTATCAATATCTTCATCGCTTAAACCTTTAACAAGTTCTTCAGCTTCTGGGTATTTACCAAAAAAGTGTGCACGCGTATATGCACCGCCTTTTACTTGGTAACGTTGATAATCACCATCCACCGCTTCTTCCATCACGGCTTTTAATGCGCCTGATTCATCTTTGGCCAGTAATGGATCCCAATGACGACCCCATACGACTTTAATCACGCGCCAGCCGGCACCACGGAATAAAGATTCAAGTTCCTGAATGATTTTACCGTTACCACGTACCGGACCATCCAGACGTTGTAAGTTACAGTTCACCACCCATATCAGGTTATCCAGCTTTTCACGGCCAGCAAGTGAAATCGCACCTGTACTTTCTGGCTCATCCATCTCACCATCGCCGAGGTAAGCCCAGACTTTACGGTCTTCTTCTTTAATCAGGCTGCGGTTCATCAGGTATTTTTGAATATGCGCCTGATAAATCGACATGATCGGACCCAGACCCATCGATACGGTCGGGAATTGCCAATAATCCGGCATCAAGTACGGATGCGGGTAACTTGGCAAACCATTACCACCTACTTCACGGCGGAAATTATTCAGTTGCTCTTCAGTCAAACGACCTTCCAGGAATGAACGTGCATAAATACCAGGGGCACAATGTCCTTGGTAATAAATCATGTCGCCACCAAAGTGATCGCTATTAGCACGGAAGAAGTGGTTAAAACCAACATCATATAGGGTTGCAGAAGATGCAAAACTTGCCAAGTGGCCACCCAGATCGTCACCGGTTTTATTGGCACGTAATACCATCGCCAAAGCATTCCAGCGAATCAGTGCACGGATACGGCGTTCCATATCCTGGTCGCCTGGCATCGCCGGTGTTTCATCCACTGAAATGGTATTGAGATAAGGAGTATTTAAACGCTGAATAGGAACATGCTTGGCAATCGCGCGCTGATAGAGCTTTTCTAATAAAAAGGCAGCTCGCTCCGTACCCATGTGCTGCAAAACCGAGTCAAACGCGTCTTGCCATTCTTGGGTTTCTTGCGCATCGGTATCACCATAAAACGCCATATTTCACCTATTCCTTGAGCTTATTTATAGTCTCTATATGTACCATACTTTAGGAGCCATCAGTTATTGCTACAGCTGAATACGGAATACCACTATTATTTAGATAATAAATACTCGTTGACTAATACTTACACAATAAAACAAAAAACCGCCAATAAAGGCGGTTTTTTATACAATAAGTATTCTGGGGAATGATAGTATTATATGTGAAATCTATAAAGATATAGGTTTCCATTCTTTAACGAAATCAACACAGACTATTTTAAGGCGTATGGCAACATTGCTAGATAAGTTGAAGGATTTTTGCGTTGTCCGTCTTTAACCACTTCATAATGTAGGTGTGGACCAGTACAACGACCTGTACAACCGACATTGGCAATATGTTCACCGGCATCGACGCGATCGCCAACACGAGCAATCAAACGGGACGCATGTGCGTAACGGGTTAAATAACCATTACCGTGATTAATTTCCACGTATTGACCATAACCTGTACCCCAACCTGATTTGGTGACTACACCCGGGCCAGTTGCATAAATAGGTGTACCACTTGGTGCAGATAAGTCTAAACCAGAATGGTTTTCAGCACGACCGCCCATAGTACGGCCACCATAGTTTGAGCTTACACGTTTCATCTCTGGAAGAGGATGAGACACCAACCAAGAGTAGGCATTGCCAGAATAAGTTTTTGAGCTTGCTGAACCGTATTTTTTTGCTAAAGATTCGTTGTTTAATTCAGTGGTTTTTTTACGTAATTGAACGTTCATTCGGGTTTCAGCAGGAATATCAATATCATTTGATTCTGCATAAGACCCTTGAGCTAAAGTACGGGTTAATTGTTCAATGCGATCTACCGATGCATTGTTAGAGTTAGGATTTAATTCGACTAAATCTGCAAAAGCTACAGATGCGGCAGAAGCTGCCAATGAAAACGCTAATAAAATACGTCGCGTGTGCATAAAAACCTCTTTTGACTGTTCTTAATCAATGTCCTTGCGTGATCTCTTCCTTGATATCTACTAAAAGAAGTGCGTAAGATTAAGACATAAATATGTAGGAACAATGTATGTCGGAACCAGTGAACGTCTTTCAACAAACAAGAAAACACTTAAAAACAGGAAACTTTACGTTTCTCTCTACACAAGTTGCTGCATGGCAGAAACTCACAAAACTCATTCAACCGATATTGCCCCAACCGGAGCAATGGCAAGTTGTTTGTTATCAACATGGCATTTTGACGATAACAGGTGCAAATCAAGCCATGATTAGTCAACTTGCATATCTTCAAAAGCAATATATTACTCAATTGTCGCAATTGCCTGAATTTAAAGACCTGCAAAAAATGCAAGTACGTTTAAGAATTCAAACACAAACCCCAATAAAACCCCAATCTCTGTCCAGATCCCTTAGTCCAGATACTCAAGACTTACTTCGCGGTGCTGCTGACTTTGTAAGCGACTCTAAGCTTAGCCAAGCTATGCTACGTTTGGCAAGCAATAAAAAGTAACCAATACAGGCATACCATTGAATTAAGAAAAAAAATATGTGAACTGTTTAACAGTCCCTTTTGTTACATTATAACGCTTGCATTAAAAGACAATGACTTATGTCACACTGACATAAGAAATTGGACATTGATTAATGTCATCAAATGTTACAATTTCGTAATTAGCAGGATCACTTTTAACATTGCGTAATAATTGATTATTTAAGGCATGACCGGACTTATAACCGTCAAATTTGGCAATAATCTGGTGTCCTAAGAGATATAAATCCCCTACCGCATCCAGAATTTTGTGACGCACAAATTCATCCGAGAAGCGAAGTCCTTCTTCATTAACTACACCGGTTTCATCCACCCCAATGGCATTTTCCAGACTGGCACCTAAGGCCAGATTATTGGCTTTTAAATAATCCAGATCTTTCATAAAACCGAAAGTCCGTGCTTCACTGACTTCGTAGACAAAAGTTTCGGTAGAAAAGTCGATGGTTGCAGACTGATATTCTTTTTTAAATGCGGGATGATCAAAATCAATCGTAAAGTTGAGTTGAAAGCCGTCATGAGGATGAAATACTGCACGTTTATCATCAATCAATGCTTCTACAGGTTTTAAAATTTTTATAAATTTTTTCGCTGCATTTTGTTCTTGTAATCCACCTTGCATCAGCAAGTAAATAAATGGACCTGCACTGCCATCCATGATTGGAACTTCTGAAGCCGAAACTTCAATAATCAGATTATCAATTCCCAGACCTGCAATGGCACTCATGACATGCTCAATGGTACCTACCTTGGCATTTTCCTGAACCAGATTAGAACACATGAAGGCTTCTTGAATCAGCAGTGCATCTGCTGGAATATCCACCGGCGGATCTAAATCGATACGTCGAAATACAATTCCCCCATCCACATGGTGCGGCACAAAGTTAATTAAGACTTTTTGCCCACTATGAAGACCAATACCGCTCGCTTTCACGACACGCTGTAGGGTACGTTGTTTCAACATGTTTTTCTATCATCTGCTCATCAAACCGCTATACGTTAGCATATTTAGCCATTGATAAAAAATAAAAAGGTAGCCGCAAGACTACCTTTTCTGTTGAATTTATGCAGATTGCATAGATTTTTCTTTATTTACGTTGCTGATTTTTCAAGTAATCTTGAATGCTCATTGGCGTTGGACGTGCTGAACCCACTGCTGGAGATGGTGTGGCTGCCGCCTCATTTTGCTGACGCTGAATGGCGGGCACATCATCATCTTCAACCACCGCATGCGCCACATGATTAGAAGGACGTGTTGCAGACTGTACTGATGGACGTTTCACCGTCTCTGCTGAATCTGCTGAATTACGGGTCAAACCTGTCGCAATCACCGTTACGCTCAATTCATCACGTGCATCTGGATCAAATACCGTACCGTAGAACACCTGACCTTCATCTAAATCGACAATCTGGTTAACTACATCGGTAATTTCTTCAATTTCACCGAAGGTCACATCATCACCGCCAGTCACGTTAATCAAAATGCCTTTGGCATTCATAATCGTTACGTTATCGAGCAGTGGACTACGGATAGCCTGTTCAGCAGCTTGACGCGCACGGGTTTCACCACGACCTGAACCCACACCCATCATGGCATAACCACGCGTACTCATGGCAGTTTTCAAATCGGCGAAGTCAAGGTTGATATGACCTGGACGAACCACAAGATCAAAGATACTACGTACCGCATTGAGCAATACGTCATCGGCTTTTTTATACGCGTCTTTCATTGAAATATCGCGGAATACTTTAAGCAAACGCTGGTTAGGAATAATGATTAAAGAATCAACATGCGCTTCCAAAGCTTCAATGCCTTTTTCAGCAGATTGCTGGCGACGCTTACCTTCAAAGTTAAAGGGTGTAGTCACCACACCGACGGTTAAAATGCCCATTTCTTTGGCAATTTCAGCAACAACTGGCGCAGCACCGGTACCTGTACCACCACCCATACCGGCAGTAACAAACACCATGTCGGTACCTTCCAGATGTTGGCGAATCAACTCACGGCTTTCTTCAGCAGCAGTTTGACCCACTTGCGGATTTGCACCAGCACCCAAACCACGTGTGCTTTGTTCACCTAACTGGATTTTGAATTGAGCGTTCATGCGGTCTAAAGCCTGTTTGTCCGTATTGGCACAAACAAATTTTACCCCTTGAATGTCGGATTCAAGCATGTGTTGCACAGCATTACCACCAGCACCACCAACACCAAATACAGTGAAACGGGCTTGACCGTTGCTATCGTTTTGATCATCTTCTAAAAATTCAAATGAGGCCATGACCTTTGGATTTCCTAATTCGTAATTGGCAGTCACTTAAGCCCGTATACTGCCTTGATCTTAATAAAAATTGAGTTTAGGATGCTGCCCAACTAGACGCTTGTCAAGTGCAAGCCGTTAGACGTACAACTTCCTTACAATATTCCCAATAAATTTCACTTAAAATATCGATTTTAACTGATTGTTTAATGCTGACCATGCCCGACCAACCCGCTTGAAAACCGTCAGTTTTTCGGGATCTGTCGTTTCTACAATCGTATCTTGCGTATCACTTTGGCTAAACATCAACAAACCGGCAGCAGTCGTATATTGTGAACGACGTAAAGCCGCCTGATTCTGTTCATCAGCATGTACCTGTACTGGCGGATTACCTAAATGCGCTGATACACCCAACATATGACGTGCCAAATTCACCATGCCTTCAATTTGACTGGCATCACCGGTCAGAACTACGCCATGATACAAACCATGGATGGCGCCATTACGCTGTAACTCTTGATGAACCTGGGTCAGAATTTCTTCATAACGCGCAATAATGATTTCTGCCAGTTCAATACGGCTGATGGTTTGTGGACCATCAATCCCCTGGAATTGAATCATATGGTCAGGTTTGACCACTTTCAGGTCAACACAGCCATATAACAACTTCAGCCGTTCAGCTTCTTCAGTTGTGGTTTGCAATACCGCAGCAATATCACGGGTAACATGTTCACCACCGCGCTGCAAAGTATGCGTCAATGCCAGGCGACCATCTAGATAGACAGCAATATTGGTAGTACCGGCACCAATATCGACCAAGCATACACCATATTCTTTTTCATCTTTCAACAAACTGGCTTCGGCAGTCGCCAAACAGGAAACCACCATTTTCTCAACGCCAATATTGGCCCCTTTCAGGGCACGATCCAGATTCTGCATGGTACTGATTGGCAACATCATGAGCTGATAATGCCCCACCATGCTATGTGCAGACATGCGAATCGGATTTTGCACCCATTCCGCAGAATCGTCCAATTCAAAACCTAAAGGTACAGCACTCACCAGATAATGGTCTGACGTCAAATGACTGGCTTTGGCCAACTCGAGCGCACGAACCACTTCGCTTGTTGTAATTGTGTGGTCGCTATTTTCAATCGGTGTACGGCCTGAGGCATAAAAGCTTTTTAATTCTGCGCTTGGGATTGAAACCCAAGCGGAATGCACCCGACATTCAGCCATATCTTCTGCTTCTTGTACGGCATTTTTAATTGCCGTGATGACCTTGTCGAGACTTACAATTTTCCCTTTATTCATGCCTCGGTTACGAGCGGTTGCCATTCCAATCACTTGGATATTGTCTGGCGCATGTACCTTACCAATCAAAACTGAAACTTTGTGTGTCCCAATGTCAATCGCAACAACCGAGGGAACAGCTTCATTCATTATCTACTACTACCATTACGTGTTTAGTTAATTTATGGCCTTAAGCCTCTATTTTATATAAAGCCGCCCAATTATGGCTTTACCATTCTTGCATCTGCAATGCTTGTGTCATCAATCGTTACAACAAAATGACCATTTACAATATTTTGGGGTGCTGCATTCTTCCATTGTATGGCCAATCCATTTCTATAACGCAAATCCACTGACGAAATTTTAGCCCAAACCGGTTTTAAATCACTTTGTGCCAGATGACTCAAGCGTTGAAGTTTACCCATGGTTTGATCCTGATCGACAATAATGCGCAAACCTGAATCAAACTGCATGAACCAGGTCATACGTTCTGTTAAATATAATTCTTTTAAACGAATGTTGACCGGCAGGAATAACTGATTAATTTCATTGTAGCGACGCATCATCATTTTTGACTGAGAAGCGGGACCATGCAGCAAAGGTAATTTCTGGTTATTTTGTGGCACCACTTCTGCAAAAATATCGCCACTGTCACTCAACAGCCGTCCGGTTCCCCAGCGGGCAATGGCATGACGAGGCATCACTCGCACACGAATTGAATTCGGCCATGCACGTGAGACCACCACGCGATCTACCCAAGACAACTCTAAAGCCTGATCCCGGATTTGTTCCAGATCAGAGGTAAAATAATTTTCTGTCACCTTGGGTGCAACATGGGTCATGACCTGGCGATTTTCAGCCTCTGAACGTGTACCTATCACACTCAGTTTGGCCACCTGAGCATCCGTCATGACACCATACAGACCATATACTCCCACAGCCAATACGGCAAGTGCTACCAGCATCAATAGCCAGCCACCCAGATTCGTAAGCTTTTCCTTACGTGTAGGTGGCTTATCATGGATGGAGGTAATTGCTGCTCGTTTACGACGCATTGAAGCAGGGAGTTGAGCCATAGTTTAGTGAGCCGCAGCCGTTAAAGTTTGTTCTAAAATAGCCACACACAATTCATCAAAACTATAACCAACAGCTTGGGCAGCTTTTGGTACTAGAGAATGACTTGTCATGCCTGGAACAGTATTTACTTCCAATAACCAGAAGTTACCCTGTTCATCCTGCATGGCATCAATACGACCCCAACCGCTTGCACCTACGGCCTGGAAAGCACGTAAACATAAAGCTTGCAGACGCTTTTCTTCTTCTTCAGTTAAACCACAAGGAATACCGTACTGCACATCATTGCGGTTGTATTTGGCTTCATAATCGTAGAATGCCACGTCTTTTGGCGGTTCCAGACGAATGATCGGCAAAGCCTCACCATTTAAAATCACAATGGTAAATTCACGACCGGTAATCCATTTTTCTGCCATCACCACAGCATCGTGTTCAGTCGCTTTGGCAATCGCAGCGGCAAAGTCTTCTTTACGTTCAACTTTGCTCATGCCAATACTTGAGCCTTCATGTACCGGTTTAATAATGAATGGCAGACCAATGCTCTCCACAATCGGATCAAGATCGGAATCTTTGGTCACAATACGGTAAGGTGCGGTTGGCAGTTCTGAACCTTGCCATACCTGCTTGGTTTTCACCTTGTCCATACCAATAGCCGAACCTTGCACACCGGTACCGGTATAAGGCAGATTCAACCATTCCAATGTGCCTTGAATTTGACCATCTTCACCACCGCGACCATGCAACACAATAAAGGCACGGTCATAGTTGACCAGTTCAGTCACACTACGCTCTTGCGGGTCAAAAGCTTCGGCATTCACCCCCGAGCGTACCAATGCTTCAAGCACAGCTTTACCACTATCTAGAGAAACCTCGCGCTCAGCTGATTTCCCACCAAGCAATACGGCAACTTTGCCGAATTTTGAAGCATTTGCCACGTTTATATCCTTAAACTTTATAACTGAACGATCACATTCAAAATCACAAAAAGTGATTATTTTAAATACAATTTATTTTGTGCAAGCTCAATCGAGATAGCACCCACATTACCTGCGCCTTGCGTTAATAACAAGTCATTTGCTTGCAATACTTTTTGCACCGCATTTTGTAAATTGCCTTCTACAGGATCAATCAAAATCGGCTCGACATCGCCGCGTAAACGGATGCTACGCGCCAGGCTACGGCTATCTGCCCCAACAATCGGTTTTTCGCCTGCAGGATACACTTCTAGCAATAACAATTGGTCCACTTGTGACAATACATCGACGAAGTCATCAAAACAGTCGCGGGTACGGCTAAAGC
>Ga0308170_10004894_pt1 | contig 10415 bp, 5 predicted proteins | sample PhyBR2_2_FD_202136 | JGI IMG/M metagenome (GOLD analysis project Ga0308170, IMG submission 202136) | Phyllosphere microbial communities from UC Gill Tract Community Farm, Albany, California, United States - DLSLSB.R2 | ecosystem: Host-associated > Plants > Phyllosphere > Unclassified | place... | reverse complement strand
TGTCGAACCGTCTGGCGGAGCTGATCCAGGGCATCTCGGTCGCAACGGGCCAGCAGGCGACGTCCGCGAACGGCGTGGCGACCAACATGCAGCAGATCCTCGCCATTACCGAGAACACGCAGGACGGTACGCAACAGGCGGCAAACTCGATTCGTGAGCTGGCATCGCTCGCACAGGAACTGAAGAATTCGGTGTCGCGCTTCCGCGTTGCCGCTTGAGGAAACACATGATTGACATCCAGTCCGCGCTCTCGTCGCAGTTCGACACCGGTCCCCTGTCCTGGGTGATCGGGGAGATCCGCGAAGCCTTGGAGCGTTCGGCGGGCGCGTTGCAGGACGCCGCCGGGCGTGGCGCGGAGGCGCAGCCGACGCTGCTGCTGCACGCGAAATCGCACTTGCACCAGGCGCACGGCGCGCTGCAGATGGTCGACGTCGCCGGCACCCAGCACCTGACGGAAGCCGCCGAACGCGCCATCGACCGTTTCAAGGACGGCCTTGCCCTCGACCCCGAGCGCGCGGCCGTCGTCAGCGACGCCTACCAGGCCCTCGTCGAATATCTCGAGGAATTGCTGGACGGCGCCGCGCCGCAGCCGATCCGCCTGTTCCCGTACTACCGCGCGCTGCAGGAAATGCTGGGCGTGGAGCGGATCGGTCCGGGCGCGTTGCTGGCCCTCGATCCGATGCCGCGCCTGCCGGCCGCCACGCCGCGCATTCCGCTCGACGTGGCCGCCGCGCGCGCCCGCTACGAAAAGGCGTTGCTGCCGTTCCTGAAGAGCACGGACGCCGCGCAGCGCGGCCACGTGGCCGCCATGCGCGATGCGCTGGCGCTGCTCGTGGACGCGCAAAGCGAGCCGCGCGCCCATGCGTTCTGGCTGGCGCAAAAGACCGTGGCCGACCTGGTCGCCCTCGGCAGGATCGACGTCGACCTGTACATCAAGCAGCTGTTCGGCCAGATCAACATGCAGATGCGCCGCATGGCGCAGGGCCACACGGACCTGCCCGACCAGATGCTGCGCGACGCGCTGTTCTTCGTGGCCGAAGCGCCGGAACCGACGCCCGACGCGCGCCTGTTGCGCAGCAGCTGGGGCCTGGAAGGGCAGGTGCCGGAAGACTACCTGGCGCGCCGCTACGGCCGCATCGACCCGGCCGCGCTGAAGGAAGCCAAGGCCGCGCTGGGCGACACCAAGCAAGGCTGGGACCGCATCGTCACCGACGGGACGGCCGCCGAAGACAATAAATTCGAAGACGCGCTGTCCCGGCTGGCCGCCGCCAGCGACAAGCTGGGCGCCCCCGCTCTGGCCGAGCTGCTGCGCGAGCTGAAGGTCGCGGCCGCCAAGGCGATCGCCGGCAGCCACAGCGAACGCTTCGACCTCGAAGTGGCATCGGCCATGCTGTTCGTCGAGCACGGTCTCGACCAGGTGCGCCAGCTGCCCGACGACTTCGCCCAGCACGCCGCCGAAGTGGGCCGCCGCCTGCAGGCGCTGGCGCACGGCAACGACGCGCCCGAAGTGCCGGAATGGCACGGCGAACTGGCGCGCGAACTGCAGCAGGGCCAGACCGTGGCCGTGCTGGCCGGCGAAATCCGCGCCGGCCTGCGCCAGGTCGAGAAAGTCGTCGACGAATACTACGAAGACCCGGCCAAGCGCACGGGCCTGGGCCAGGCCGACCCGATGCTGCACCAGCTGGCCGGCGCCCTTGCGATCCTGGACCAGGACGAAGCGCTGCGCACCGTCTCGCACGTGCGCGAGGCGCTGCGCGACCTGGTGGCCGCCGAGCCGGACGAGACCACCCGTCTCGCCGTGCTGGACAACATCGCCCATAACATCGGTTCGCTCGGCTTCTTCACCGACGCGCTGGCGCAGAACGTCGAGAGCGCGCGCCGCCGCTTCCGCTTCGAGGAAGACCAGCGCGTGTTCCGCGAGCTGCCGTTCGATGCGCTGGCCGAGGCGCCGCAATTCGCGCCGACCGAAGAGATTCCGCTGTTCGTCGACGAGCCTGTCGTCGCCGCCGCGCCGGCACCCGCCGCACCCGTCGCCGCAGCGCCGGCCGAAACGCCGGTCGAGGCACAGGCCGAAGCGCCGGTCGAGATTCCGCTCGAACCGGTCGCCGAGCCGGTGGCCGAGCCGGTCGTCGCGCCCGTGGCCGCACCGGCCCCCCAGCCGGCGCCCGCGCCGGACACGGAAGCCGAGGCGATCGAGGCCGAACTGCTCGAGATCTTCATCAGCGAAGCCCAGGAAGTGCTGGAGCTCGTGGCCGACAACCTGCCGGTCGTGCGCAGCGCGCCGGGCGACCAGGAAACGCTGACCCGCGTGCGCCGTGCATTCCACACGCTCAAGGGCAGCAGCCGCATGGTGGGCCTGGAGCGCTTCGCCGTGGGCGCCGCCGCGGTCGAGAAGGTCATGAACCTGTGGCTGTCCGAAGCCCGCGCGGCGACGCCGGACCTGATCGCCATGCTGGAACGCGCCCACGCGGACCTGTCGTCGTGGGTGGCCGACCTGGCCGCCGGCGGTGGCCAGTCGCGCAGCGGCGAGGCGCTGGCCGAAGCGTGCGTGCGCGTGCAGGAAGGCGGTCCGTTCACGATGGACGTGCCGGCGGCCGTGGCTGCCGAAGCGCCTGCCGTGGAAGCGCCTGCTGCCGAAGCGCCTGCTGCTGAAGCGCCGGTCGAGCCGGTCGTGGAAGAAGCCCAGCCGGAACCGGAAATCGTCGCCGAAGTGGCCGCGGAAGAAGCCGTCCAGGAAGAAGCCGTCCTGGAAGAACCGGTCCTGGAAGCTGCCACGTTCGAAGCGCCGGCCGAGGAAATCGTCCTCGAAGCGCCGGCCGAAGACATCGCCGAGATCGCCGAAGCGGTCGAGGCAAGCGATGCGTTCGCGCCGCTGGAGGATGTGCCGCTGCTCGACGAACCGGTCGCCGAAGCGACGCCGGAACTGGAACTGGAGCCGGACCTGGAACTGGAGCAGGCCGCGCCGCAAGCCGAGGAGCCGGCGCTGCCGGACAACGTGCTCGCGTTCCCGCTGGCCGAAGACAATATCAAGCGCATCGGCGGCCTCGAGATCCCGCTGCCGCTGTACAACATCTACGTGGGCGAGACCGCCGACCTGGTGCAGGCGCTGGACGACGACTTCGCCGACTGGCGCCAGGACCGCCTGCGTGCCGTGTCGATCCGTGCGATGAAGGCGGCCCATACGCTGGGCGGCACGTCCGCCACGGTGGGCTACCAGGCGCTGCGCGAACTCGCCGTGGCGCTCGAGGAAGCGCTGCAGGTGACGACGCCGCCGCTGTCCGACGACCAGCACGCGCTGCTGCAGGAAACGCTGGAGCGCGTGCGCGTGATGCTGCAGGTGTTCGGCCTGGGCGAGCTCGCGCCCGCGCAGCCGGAACTGCTGGCGCGCCTGACGACGATGCGCGACGAGCTGGGACGTCACAAGGTCGACAGCCTGTTCGGCGACGCCGATCCGGAGCTGGCCGAGCGCATGGACGAGCTGTTCTCGGCCGCGTTCGACAGCATCGTGGCCGACCCGCCGCTGGCCGAAAGCCTCGGCTTCGACCAGGGCCCGGACACGCTGGCCGCCGCGGACGAACTGCTCGATCCGGTGGCCGAACAACCGGTCGAAGAGCCGGCCGAACAACCGGTCGACCCGGTCGTGGCCGAAGTCGACGACCTGTTCGACACGTTCATCGAGGCGCCGCAAGCGGACGTCGTCGAAGCGGCGCAGCCGGAACAAGCAGCCGCCGAAGAGCTCCTGCTGCCGGAATTCGTGGCGGAGGAGGCGCAGCCGGAAGAAGCCGTCGCCGAAGAAGGTCTGCTGCCGGAACTGGCCGCGGAAGAACCGGAGCCGGAACTGGCTGCCGCCGTCGAAGAGACGCAACCGGAAGAAGCCGTCGCCGAAGAATTCCTGCTGCCGGAACTGGCCGCCGTCGAAGAGACGCAGCCGGAAGAAGCCGTCGCCGAAGAACTTCTGCTGCCGGAACTGGCCGCCGAAGAACCGGCGCCGGAACTGGTCGCCGCCGTCGAAGAGACGCAGCCGGAAGAAGCCGTCGCCGAAGAATTGCTGCTGCCGGAACTGGCGGCCGAAGAACCGGAACCGCAGCTGGCCGCCGAACCGGAATCCGAACCCGAGCTCGCAGCGGCACCGGAAGCCGAACTGGCACCGGAACCCGAACCGGAACCCGAACCGGAACCGGCATTCGTCCCGGAACCGGCCGTGCAACGCATGCCGGCGCCGGCGGCCGTGCCGCAGCCGGTCGAGGCCGACCTGGCGCTGCCGGCGGAACCCGTGTTCAGCGACGAGCTGGACGCGGACCTGCTGCCCGTCTTCATGGAAGAGGCGGCGGACCTGCTGCCGCAAATCGGCAACGACCTGCGCAACTGGCAGCAGAATCCGCAGGACGTCAAGTTCGCCCACAGCCTGCAGCGCGCGCTGCACACGGTGAAGGGCAGCGCGCGGATGGCGGGCGCGATGCGCCTGGGCCAGCACACGCACAACCTGGAAACGCAGATCGAGAACATGCTGCACGCGGGCACGACCAACGCCGCGGCATTCGAAGAACTGCTGACCAACTACGACCAGGCGCAGCTGCTGTACGAGGCGCTGCGTCACGGCGACACGTCCGTCGTGCTGCCGCCGGCCGCGCAGCCGCAACCGGCCGCGCCACAGGCCGCACCGGCGCCGGTCGCGGACGCCGCGCAGCCGGCGGCAGCCCCGGCAACCGATGCAAGCGTGCCGCAGCGCCGCGCGCCGCTGTACGCCGTGCCGCAGGCGCCGGCCCAGCCGCTCGTGGCGCAGCAGCCGTCGCAGGCACCGCTGGTCCGCGTGCGCGCCGACATCCTCGACCGCCTGGTCAACCAGGCCGGTGAAGTGTCGATCACGCGTTCCAAGCTGGAGAGCCAGGTGGATTCGCTGCGCGGCGTGCTGACCGACTTCTCGGAAAACGTCGGCCGTCTGCGCCGCCAGCTGCGCGAAGTCGAGATGCAGGCCGAATCGCAGATCGCGTCGCGCATGTCGATCGCCGGCGAGCGCGGTTTCGACCCGCTCGAGTTCGACCGCTTCACCCGTCTGCAGGAACTGACCCGCATGATGGCGGAGTCCGTGGACGACATCGCGTCCTTCCACGACAGCCTGGCGCGCTCCGTCGACGGCGCGTCCGAAGACCTCGCGGCGCAGTCGCGCCTGACCCGCGAACTGCAGCGCGACTTGATGCGCGCGCGCATGGTGCCGTTCGCGAGCCTGTCGGAACGCCTGTTCCGCGTGGCGCGCCAGACCGCGAAGGAGACCGACAAGCGCGTCAACCTGGACATCCGGGGCGGCGCCGTCGAAATCGACCGCAGCGTTCTGGAACGCATGGCGGCGCCGTTCGAACACCTGCTGCGCAATGCCATCGTGCACGGCGTCGAGTCGCGCACGGGCCGCCTGGCCGTCGGCAAGGCGGAAACGGGCGAGCTGCTGGTGCAGGTCAGCCAGCAGGGCAACGAGGTCGCGATCCGCTTCTCCGACGACGGTGCCGGCCTGAACCTGGAGCGCATCCGCGCCAAGGCGCGCGAAGTGGGCCTGCTGGCCGACGGCCGCGTCGTGTCCGACCAGGAAGCCGTCGAGCTGATTTTCGAATCGGGCTTCTCGACCGCCGATGCGCTGACCGAACTGGCCGGCCGCGGCGTCGGCATGGACGTGGTGCGCTCGGAAGCGCGCGCACTGGGCGGCCGTATCGAGATCGTCACCGACACGGGCCGCGGCGCCACGTTCACCATCCACCTGCCGCTGACGCTGGCCGTCACGCAGGTGGTGCTGGTGGCCAGCGGCGCCCGCATGTACGCGCTGCCGGCCAACCTGGTCGACCAGTTGCTGCAAGTGCGCGAGACGGTGCTGACGCCGGCGCGTGCCGCGGGCAGTCTGGCCGTGCAGGGCGAGCAGGTGCCGCTGCACTACCTGCCTGACCTGCTGCGCGAACAGGGCAACCCGGGCGAGCAGCGTTCCTGCCCGGTGCTGCTGCTGCGCAGCGGCGGCGAGCGGCTGGCGCTGCAGGTGGACGCCGTGCTCGGCAACCGCGAGGTCGTGGTCAAGAACATCGGCCCGCAGCTCGCGCGCATGCCCGGCATCGCCGGCGCCACCGTGTTCGGTTCGGGCGAGATCGTGCTGATCCTCGACCCGGTCCAGCTGGCCGGCCCGACGGTGCGCGTCGTGATCCCGGGCGCGGCCCCGGTCCAGCCGGTGGCGCTGCCGCCGGCCGCGGCGCCGGCGACGAAACGCGCCACCGTCATGGTGGTCGACGATTCGCTCACCGTGCGCAAGGTCACGCAGCGCCTGCTGGAACGCGAGGGCTTCCGTGTCGTGCTGGCCAAGGACGGCGTGGACGCGCTCGAGCAGATGCCCGCGGCGCGCCCGGACCTGATGCTGGTCGACATCGAGATGCCGCGCATGGACGGTTTCGACCTGACGCGTAACGTGCGCGGCAACGACGCCACCCGCACCGTGCCGATCATCATGATCACGTCGCGCACGGCGGACAAGCACCGCAACATGGCGCTCGGCCTGGGCGTGGATGCCTACTTCGGCAAACCGTACCAGGAAGACGTGCTGCTGGCGGCGATTTCGGGCCTGCTGGGCCGCGAGATGCCGGTGGTGTAAGGTTCGGCCACACACGATACAACGGGCGCCGCGGCGCCCGTTTTTTCATCCTGCGTCGCGGATCGCCTTGAACCGCGCCAGCGTTGTCGCGCGCGCCGCCTCGTGGTCCACCACGGGCCGCGGATAATCCTTCCCCAGCACCACGCCCGCCTTGTCCAGCGCCGCCGGCTTCGCCAGCCAGGGCGCATGGATCGCCTTGCCGTCCAGCCCCGCCAGTTGCGGCAACCACTGGCGGATGAACGCGCCGTCCGGATCGAAGCGGGTCGATTGCGTGACCGGATTGAAGATGCGGAACCACGGCTGCGCGTCGCATCCGGTCGACGCCGCCCATTGCCAGCCGCCGTTGTTCGACGCCAGCTCGTAGTCGTTCAGCTTGAGCGCGAAATAGCGCTCGCCGCGCTGCCAGGCGATGCCCAGGTCCTTGGTGAGAAAGCTGGCCGTCACCATGCGCAGGCGGTTGTGCATGAAACCGGTGCGGTTCAGCTGCAGCATGGCCGCGTCCACCAGCGGATAGCCGGTGCGGCCTTCGCACCATGCCGCGAACAACGCATCCGCCGCGCGGCCCTGGTCCCACGCGACGGCATCGAACGCGGCCTTGAAGGCCTGCGTCGTCACGCGCGGATGGCGGTGCAGGATCATCATGTAGAACTCGCGCCAGATCAGTTCCGACAGCCACACGGGCGCGCCCGGCCCGCCGCTGCCCGCATCGATCTGCTCGCGCAGCAACCGCACCAGCCGCCGCACGGACAGCGTCCCGAAGCGCAGGTGGATCGACAGGCGCGACGTGCTGTCCTTCGCCGGGAAGTCGCGGTCGTGGTCGTAGGCGGCCAGGCGCGGCAGGAACGCGTCCAGCAGCCGCCCGGCGCCGGACATGCCCGTATCGGGCAGGGGGCAGGCGCCGCGCGCGAACCCGAGGTCTTCCAGGCGCGGCAGCGCGTGGTCCGCCGGCGGCCCCGCCAGCGCGCCCGCATGCGACGCCGTTTCCCATTCCGCGATCGCATCGGGTTCGACCGCCAGGCGCTTCAGCCAGGCGTTCTTGTACGGCGTGAAGACGGAGAACGGGCCGCCCGTTTTCGTCAGGACCTCGTCCTTTTCGAACACGACCTGGTCCTTGAACGTCTGCAGGCTGCGGCCGGCGGCGCGCAAGGCATCGGCGACAAGCCGGTCGCGCGCGACGGCCTGCGGTTCGTAGTCGTGGTTGGTGAACACTGACTCCGCGTCCAGCTCGGCGGCCAGCCGGGGGATGACGTCCGCGGCGCGCCCGCGCCGCACGATGAGGTAACCTCCCCATTCACGCAGGCGCGCATCGAGTTCGTGAACGCTATCGCAGAGAAATTGAACACGACGGTCGTCGGGCGGCAATCCGTCCAGGATGTCGGTGTCGAACACGAATGCGCAGTGAATCCGGCGCCCCGAGCGCAGCGCATGGTGGAGGGCCGCGTGGTCGTCCACGCGCAAGTCGCGCCGGAACCAGACCATGGCATTGGCCGGGGTCGTGCCGCCTGCCGCCGAGTTTCTTGAAGTCATCTTTTGTGTGTGGAGTCAATGCACCAAAGAATTTTACTGTCTACACTTTCTCCCTAGCCGCCCCTGACCCGCTTTCATGGCCGCATGAGCAATTCAGTGTAAACTAGCGAAAATGTCAGGGAAACTGAGCGAGAGTGCGCCAACAGAGAGTATGAGTATGAAAAAAAGCAAGGTCGGCAAGCCTCAATCCATCACTGGACTGCGTCAGGACGATGCGGCCCGCGCCGCGGCAGCGAGCATGACCCCTGCGAGCGCTACCCAGTCTCAATTGAATCTGGCGAATCATTTTCTTATCGCAATGCCCTCGATGAACGACCCCATCTTCGGCGGGACAGTCGTCTACATCTGCGAGCACAACGAAAAGGGCGTGCTGGGCGTCGTCATCAACAAGCCCACCGACATGACCATGGACGTGCTGTTCGACCGCATCGACCTGAAGGTGGCGGAAGGGCTGCGCGCCAGCGTCGAGGACGCGCCGATCATGTTCGGCGGCCCCGTGCAGGACGACCGCGGCTTCGTGCTGCATTCGCCGTCGGGGCGCTATTCGTCGTCGCTGACCGTCACCGACGATGTCGCCTTCACGACGTCGATCGACGTGCTGGAAGCCGTCGCCAATGGCGCCGGCCCGCAGCGCATGCTGGTCTCGATCGGCTACGCGGGCTGGAGCCCTGGCCAGCTGGAAGAGGAAATCGCGAAGAACGGCTGGCTCACCGTGAGCGCCGACGCGCGCGTGCTGTTCGACCTGCCCATCGAGCAGCGCTACACCGCCGCCATCAAGCTGCTCGGCATCGACCCCTTGATGCTCGCCTCGGAAGCGGGGCACGCGTAAGTAATGGTCGATACCGTACTCGGATTCGATTTCGGCGTAAAACGCATCGGCATCGCTTCCGGCAATACCCTGACCGGCCACGCCGAGCCGCTCGCCGTGATCAAGGCGGTCGACAATGCGACCCGGTTCAAGGTCATCGGCGACCTGATCGAACAATGGCGCCCGGCGCGCCTCGTGGTCGGCGAGCCGCGCCATCCGGACGGCGCCGAGCACGAGATGACGCTGCGCGCGCGCCGCTTCGCCAACCAATTGCACGGCCGTTTCAGCCTGCCGGTCGAACTCGTCGACGAGCGCTACTCGTCGGCCGTCATCCAGGCCAAACGCGGCGAGATCATCGACGCCAAGGCGGCCGCCATCATTTTGCAACAATACCTGGACGATCATGCCAACCACATCTAACGACGCCACGGCCTACGACGCCGAGGCGCTGTACCGCCAGCTCCTGGGGCAGGTACGTGCCGGCCTGGCCGGCGTGTCCAACGTCGCCATCGTCGGCATCCATTCCGGCGGCGCCTGGCTCGCCGAGCGGCTCGCCGCCGACCTCGACCTGCAATCCCGCCTGGGCTTCATCGACATCTCGTTCTACCGCGACGACTACGCCGCCAAGGGCCTGCATCCGGAAGTGAAGTCGACCCGCATCGATTTCGACGTCGAGGGCGCGGCGATCCTGCTGGTCGACGACGTGTTGTTCACCGGACGCACGGTGCGGGCCGCCGTCAACGTCCTGTTCGATTACGGCCGTCCGCAGCGTATCATGCTGGCCGTGCTGGTGGAGCGCGACGGCCGCGAACTGCCGGTGGCCGCCGACTTCGCGGGCGAGCGCACGACGCTCGCGCAGGGGCAATCGCTGAAACTCGCGCGCGCCGACGCCGGCCAACTCTCGCTCACGATCGAAAACGACAATGCATAACCCGCAACTGAACAAAAACGGCGAGTTGCAGCACCTTCTGACCATCGAAGGCCTGCCCAAGTCCATCATCAACCACATTCTCGACACGGCATCGAGCTTCGTCTCGATCTCCGACCGCGAAGTGAAGAAAGTCCCGCTGATGCGCGGGAAAAGCGTGTTCAACCTGTTCTTCGAGAACTCGACCCGCACCCGCACCACGTTCGAGATCGCGGCCAAGCGCCTGTCGGCCGACGTGATCAACCTGAACATCGCCGCATCGTCGACGAGCAAGGGCGAGTCGCTGCTCGACACGATCGACAACCTGGCCGCCATGCACGCCGACATGTTCGTCGTGCGCCACTCGCAGTCGGGCGCGCCGTACCTGATCGCCAAGCACCTGATCGACACGAAGCAGAACCACGTGCACGTCGTGAACGCGGGCGACGGCCGCCATGCGCACCCGACGCAGGGCCTGCTCGACATGTATACGATCCGCCACTACAAGAAAGACTTCACCAACCTGCGCGTCGCCATCGTCGGCGACATCCTGC
>Ga0308170_10004889_pt1 | contig 10418 bp, 9 predicted proteins | sample PhyBR2_2_FD_202136 | JGI IMG/M metagenome (GOLD analysis project Ga0308170, IMG submission 202136) | Phyllosphere microbial communities from UC Gill Tract Community Farm, Albany, California, United States - DLSLSB.R2 | ecosystem: Host-associated > Plants > Phyllosphere > Unclassified | place... | reverse complement strand
CATCGTGGCGGTGTTCTTCATGCCGGTCTACCTCAAAAACCGCATTTTCACCATGCCGCAGTTCCTCGAGCAGCGCTACGGCACGGCCGTGGCGACGACGATGGCCCTGTTCTGGCTGGGCCTGTACGTGGTGGTGAACCTGACGGCCATCCTCTACCTCGGGGCGCTGGCCATCGGCAGCATCGCCGGGCTGGACGTCTTCGCCTGCATGCTGTTCCTGGCCGCCTGCGCCACCATCATCACCCTCGGCGGGATGAAGGTGATCGGCTACACCGACGTCCTCCAGGTGCTGTGCCTGGTGGCCGGCGGCCTGGTCACGACCTGGATCGCCCTCGACCTGGTGGCGCAGCTGGGCGGTGGGCAGGGCGCGCTGCACGGCGCCGGCGAACTGTTCGTGCGCGCGCGCGAGCACTTCGACATGGTGCTGGCGCGCGACAATCCGAACTACATGGATTTGCCGGGCCTGTCCACGATCATCGGCGGCATGTGGATCGTCAACCTGAACTACTGGGGCTGCAACCAGTACATCACCCAGCGCGCGCTCGGCGCGGACCTGCCGACCGCGCGCAAGGGCCTGCTGTTCGCGGCCTTCCTCAAATTGCTGATGCCGGTCATCGTGGTCCTGCCGGGCATCGCCGCATATGCCCTCGACAAGTCGGGCGCGCTGGGCGACGCCATGCGCCAGGGCGGCGAGCTCAATCCGGACCGCGCCTACCCTACCCTGCTGGCCCTGCTGCCCCCGGGCCTGAAGGGCGTCGCCTTCGCCGCCCTGAGCGCGGCGGTGGTCGCCTCGCTGGCCGGCAAGGCCAACAGCATCGCCACCATTTTCACGCTCGACATCTACAACAAGCACCTCAACCGCGGGGCCAGCGAAGGGCGCATGGTGTGGATCGGCCGCGTGACCGTGGTGGCGGCGATGGCGCTCGCGGTCCTGATCGCGCCCTTGCTGGGAATCGACAAGAAAGGCGGCTTCCAATACATCCAGGAGTACACGGGCTTTGTCTCGCCCGGCATCCTGGCCATGTTCCTGCTGGGGTTTTTCTGGCGCAGGACGACGACCGCCGCGGCCATGTTCGCGGCGATCGGCGGCCTGGTGTTCTCGGTGATCCTGAAATTCCTCCCCGCCCTGCTCGACCTGGGCTTCCTGGCGCCAATCGGCTTCGCGGTCAGGAACGGCAGCGGCGTGTTCGAGATCCCCTTCGTGGACCGGATGCTGCTGGTCTTCCTGCTCGTCGTCGCCGGCATGGCGCTGATCAGCACCGGGGGCCGGCGCGACGGGGCGCGCAAGCCGATGCACATCGACCGCCGGCTGTTCCGCGTCGATGGCGCCTTTGCGCTGGGCTCGGCCGTGATCTGCGTCCTGCTCGCGGCGATCTACGGCGCCTGGTGGTAATGCTCCCGTCACCCCGCGCCGCCCGCCGGCGCGACTTTTTGTGTGGATCACGATGAAACGACGTTCACTCCTGGGCTGTATCGCAGCCCTTCCAGTCCTGACGAGCTTCGCAAAGGCATCGCAGTCCAATCTGAAGTCGATTCCCCAACAGGCTGCCAGCCGCGTCATCGTCGACAACGATTTCGCCGGCGATCCGGACGGCCTGGTGGCGCTCGCCCACCAGCTCTTGTCGCCGAAGACGCGCACTGTTCTCGTCACCGCCTCCCTGCTGGACCCCGGGCTGGCGGGTGTTGCGGGACTCGACCCGGCAAGGACCGCGGCATCCGGTGCCCGCAAGGCGCGCGCGCTGCTGCAGCAGCTGGGAACGCGAAATCGTCCGCCGGTGGTGGCCGGAGCCGAGACCACCGGCACAGGAAACGCGCAGCAGAATGCGGCGGCGCGGGCCATCGTCGCCGAGGCCATGCGCGAGGACCCGTTGCCTCTGGTACTCGCCTGCGGGGGTCCGCTCACCAATGTGGCGGCCGCCCTGCGCCTGAATCCCGCCATTGCCGGGCGCATGACGCTGGCCTGGATCGGCGGCGCTTCCGCGCCCGAAGGCGGCGCCGAATACAACCTGTCGACCGATCTCGCGGCGGCCCGCCACGTCCTGGAGGAATCCGCGCTGCCGGTATGGCAGGTCGAGGAAGCCGAGTACAAGCGCTTCCAGGTGTCCGTTGCCGAACTCACCGCCACCCTGCGCCCGCTCGCGCCGGCCGGGCGCTGGCTGTATGAGCAGTACCTGCAGCTGCCCCCGTTCGTCAAGCTGGGCGGCTCGCTCGTCCTGGGCGACAGCGCGCTGGTGTCGCTGACGGCGCTGTCGCCCGAGCTCACGCCGTACACGACCCGGCCGGTCCGGCGCATCCTCGACGATGCGCGCCATGGCGCCGAGATCGAAGGACGCCAGGTACGCGTCTATCGCGCGATCGATACGCGCCTGAACCTGGCGGATTTCATTGCATTGATGCGCTTGCATTCGGCGCGGCGGCAGCCGTGATCGCCAAGCACCCACCCTCGCCCATGGCATCGGCGCGTTCGCAAAGAATCGGCAAGCTGCGCGTCCTTGTGGCGGCACTCGAGCAGCGCAGCATGGGTCCGGGCGCCGTGATGGTGCTGCTCCAGGTATCGTATTCCGCTGCGCGCAACTACCTGCACGAACTGGCGCAGGCCGGACTGGCCGATCCCGACCCCGAGCGCCATACGGTCATGCGATTGACGGCCGACCTCCAGGTGTGCGAGCGTTTTTTCGCCGGCCTGTCGGAGCGGCTCGGGCAAGCCCGCGTTTCGCTGCGCCGCAGCAGCTCGCGCCACTGCATGAATTCCAGCGGAAGGTTCCTGCACGTACTCGCCGACGACGTCAGCTTTCCGCTCGTCCTGCATCGGGACCCAGTCCGGCGCGACCCTTTGGTGGCGGCGCTGTTCGGCCCTGTGAACACTGTGGCGGTGAAGGGAGAAGGTGCTGCCGCAAACTGAAGCCGGTCCAGCCAGGGAAGTCCGACAACAGGAAACGGTGTTCAGCGTTTTGCCTCGTCATCGTCCGCAGCCTCGCGCTCGCCGACCCACTCGTTCCATCCGCAATGCGGACACTGCCAGAGCAGGACGAGGCCCAGGAACATGGCCAATCCGAAGATGAGCAAGCCGGCATGCAGCACAAGCCGGGGTTGAAAGTCGTTGAACAGGCTCAGACCCTTTCGCGTTGCTTTGAATTTAGCTTACCCCCGTTCGGCTCGCCACGCCCACACGAACCGCCGCCGTTCATATGCAGCGCGCCGTGTTCACGCGGCGAGCGCCAGCAGGGGCTGCAGGTCCGGCATTACCAGTGGATGAGCGGCAGTCCCGCAACGGGCGCCCGGAAATACGGGATGGTCGTGCCCATCAGGCTGCCGAGGTAGACCGTGCGCAGGTCGGGGCCGCCGAAGGTCAAGCTGGCCATCCAGGGCGCCAGCGTCCCCTTCGCCGCCAGCATGATCTCCGGGGTCACGGTCCGGCCGGCGTAGTGGCGGTTCAGGACCGCGGTCGCTTGCGGATTGCCGTCGTCGAGCAGGGTCAGCACCTCGCCTTCCTGGGTCAGCGCAATGAGCTTGTCGCTCATGATCAGCGTGATCCACAGGTTGCCATGGGCATCGAACGCGAAGCCATCGGGGAAGCCTTCGAGTTCGGCCGGGCCGAAGACCTCGCGGTCGTACAGCGTGCCGTCCCTGGCCACGCGCAGGCGTGAAATGCGGCGCGCGTTGCTTTCCACGACGTACATCCATTCTTCTTTGGCGTCGAAGCGGATTTCGTTGGTGCCGCCGAAGCCCTCGGCCACGATGCGGATGCCCTTGTCGTCCATCAGTGCGATATAACCATCGAGCACGCCGGAATTGATCGAGTCGGTCCACGGCACCATGCGCGTGGTGACGGTCAGCCACACCCGCCCCTTCGAATCGCGCATCAGGAAGTTGGCCTTGCCGATCGGACGGCCGTCGATTTCCGAATATAGCGTGCGCAGCCTGCCCTCCCTGGTCATCAGCTCGACGCTGTCGGTACCCCAGTTGGCGATCATGATGTCGCCGTTTTCCATCAGCGCCAGGCCGTTCGGCAGCGTTCCTTTGGCCATGACGTAGCGGTCTTCGAAGCCGGCTTGCGCCGCGCCGTCTTCCGCGCGGGTCGGGACGATCAGGCGCTGGCCGCCGTCCGCACCGATGTGCATCACGCCGCCGCGCGCGTCGGCGGCGAGCAGGCTGCCGTCGCGCTGGGCGAGGATGCATTCCGGACGCTGCAGGCCGGTGCCGATGGTCTGGATCCGGGCACGGTCGACCTGCCAGCCTTTGAGGGGATTCGTTGTCATTGTCATGTCGTGGGTCTGGGGAGTCTGTGGGTGGCGGCGCTTCCTGCCTTGTATCCAGCCATCATAGGCAGAAAAAAAGCCTATGAAAAACCGTTTATATCGATTTAAACTATCTGAAAAACCGGTAACTGGAAGGAGACATCGTGCGATTCAAAAAGCTTGACCTGAACCTGGTGGTGGTGCTGGACGCGCTGCTGGCCGAATGCAGCGTGACCAAGGCCGGGCTGCGGCTGAACGCGAGCCAGACCTCCGTGAGCGACGCCCTGGGCCGCCTGCGGCAGTATTTCAACGACGAGCTGCTGGTCCAGGTCGGACGCAAGATGGTGCCCACGCCCCTTGGGGAAAGCCTCGTCAAGCCGGCCAGGACCCTGCTGCTGCAGGCCGAGGTCATGGTCAACACCAAGCCGAGCTTCGATCCGGCCGCGGCCAGCCGGACCTTCACCATCATGGTGAGCGACTACGTGAATACGGTGCTGATCTCGAAGCTCGCGCAGGCCCTGAGCAAGACCGCGCCCAACGTCGTCCTCGATATCCTCGAACATTCCGCCGTGCCCTGGGAGGCGCTGGAACGCGGCGAATCGGACTTCCTGATCATGCCGGACAACTACCTCTCGGCCGACCACCCGAGCACCACCCTGTTCGAGGACAGGTTCTGCTGCATCGTATGGAAGGACAACCCGCTGGTGGGCGACACCATCACCCAGGACCAGTTCATGAAGATGGGCCACGTCGTGACGCGCTTCGGGCATAACCGCACGCCGGCGGTGGACGAATGGTTTTTCCGCCGCTTCGGCAATCTCAGGCGCATCGAGATGATTACGCTGGGTTTCTACGGCGTCCCCCAGGCCCTGATCGGCACCAACCGGATCGCGACCATCCAGCGCACGCTGGCCGACTACTACGCCAGACTCCTGCCCATCAAGATACTCGAGCACAGTTTCGAGCTGCCTTCGATCGTGGAGGGCCTGCAGTGGAACCGCTTCGCGGACAGCGATCCCGGCATGGCGTGGATGCGGCAGGTACTTGCCGAACACAGCGCCACCATACATGCGGAGCCCGCGGCGCAAGCGGCAACCGGGCCGGCTGCCATGGCCGACGCGGACAAGGCATAAGCGGCAACGGCGCCTGCGCGGCAGGACGGCGAGCCGGCCGTCCCGCCGCCTCCTGCAATCAGTCGGTGATCAGCGTGCCGCCGTCGACGACCAGGGTCTGGCCGGTAATGAACGCCCCCGCCGGACTGGCGAGCATGACCGCCACGCCGGCGATCTCGTGCGGTTCGCCGACGCGGCGCAGCGGCGTCATCGCCAGGCGCCGCCCCATGAAGGCTTCGGACGCGAGCAAGCCGTTCGCCAGCGGGGTGCGGATCAGGCCCGGCGCGATCGCGTTTACGCGGATGCCGTGCTCGCCCCACTCGACGGCCAGGTTGCGCGCCAGCTGCGACAGCGCAGCCTTGCTGATGCCGTACAAACCGATGGCGCGGTTGCCGCGCAGCCCGGCGATGCTCGACATCAGCACCACGGCGCCGCCGCCCTGCTGCGCCATCGTGGGCAGCAGGCGGTTGGCCAGCCGCGCGGCGCCGCGCAGGTTGACCTCGAACACGCGCTCCCAGGCGTCGTCGCCGGCGTCGGCAAACGGCCCGGCCGGACCCTGGATGCCGGCGTTGCAGACCAGCGTATCGATCCGTCCGCGCCAGCCGACCGCGATTTCCGTCAGGCGGCCGATCGCGGCCGGGTCGCCGACGTCGCATGACACGGCCAGCGCGTCGATCCCCTCCTCGCGCAGCTCCGCCGCGGCGGCTTCGCAGGCCGGCCCGTCAAGGTCGGCCAGCACCACCGCCGCCCCGTGCGCGCCAAGCGCCGCCGCGATCGCGCGGCCCAGTCCCTGCGCAGCCCCGGTCACGAGCGCCACCTTGCCGCCCAGGCTGAACAGTCCCTGCAGGTTTTCCATCAGATCGGCCGGGCGAGCGCCATCAGCGATTCGCGCATGATCTGGCCATGTTCGGCCTTGTCGCCACCGGCGATTTCGATGTCGCCCAGGCGGCTCGAATTCTCGACCACCATCCGGCAGCGTTCCCAGCGCCGTTCCTGGAAGGCCGCCAGCGCGCCTTGCACATCGGCCGCCTTTTCCAGCTCCTCGGCCAGCACGAGGGCGTCCTCGATGCCGATGCAGGCGCCGGACGCCAGGTGCGGCGTCGTCGCGTGGGCCGTGTCGCCGATCAGCACCACCCGGCCCCGGTACCACGGACGGCGCAACAGCAGGCCTTCGAGCGGACGGTAGATGACCTGGGAAGTGGCGTCCAGCCGCTCGCGGATTGCCTGGATCACCGGCACCTGGAAGGGCGCCAGCAGCGCTTTCAGGCGCGGGAGGAATTCGGCCGGATCGATGAAGGTGTTTTCCACGCGGTCTTCGGTCACGTACAGGTAGATCTCGGTCGCCGACACCGGGCTGACGCCGGCCTTGATCTTCGGGCCCAGCCACATGGCCGCGCGGGTGACTTCCACCGGGCGCGGAAGCACGGCGCGCCACACGCCCTGGCCGCTGTACCGCGGCTTCGGCGCGTCCGGGAAGACGGTGTCGCGGACCTTCGAATACAAACCGTCGGCGCCGATGACGAGGTCGTAGCGGCCGCTGCTGCCATCGCTGAAGCCGACATCGACGCCATCCTCATCCTGGCCGATGGCCGTGAAGGTGCAGCCGAGGCGCACGTTCGCGCCCGAGGCGCGGGTGGCCTCGGCCAGGATGGCCGCCAGCACGGGGCGCATGATGGAGCCGCCCCCGGGTATGTCGGCGCCGGCCACGCGTGGCGTCGGCAGGGTCGCAAGATGCGTGCCGTTGCCCAGGCCGACGTCCACGCCATCGAAGGCGGCGCCGCGGCGCATGAATTCGTCGAGGATGCCGAGGGTGCCGAAGGCGCGCAGGGTCGCGCCGCCCAGGCTGATGCCGGCGCCGTAGGAGCGCCAGCCCGGATCGATTTCGACAATGTCGACCTCGACGCCGCGCTTGCGCAGTTCGATTGCCGCCGACATGCCCGAAAAGCCGCCGCCGATGATGAGTACCCGTTGTGCTGCTGTCATGTTGTCCCCTGGTTATCCTGTAGTTCTGCAAAAATGGCGTTCGATGCATCCGTGATGAGTGGCACCCGGGTCAGCGACTGGCCAAGGCAAGGTCCCAGCGTGCAGACGCCGGTGTCGATCCTGAACTGCGCGCCGTGGGCGCTGCAGACGATGCGGCTGCCGGCGCCGTCGAGATAGGCGTCCTTGCGCCAGGCCATGGGCGTGTCGCCGTAGTGCGGGCAGGCGTCGCGGTAGGCATGCAGCCGGCCCTCCTTGCGCACCACGAAGATGGTGTCGCATCCTTCGCCGCGCGGGTCGAAGCCGCGTGCGGCGCCTTCCGGCAGCTCGTCCGCCTTGCACAGGTAAAAATGCGCCATCGTTTCGCCTGCCCTGGCTTAGTGGCGTTCGGCCGCGCCGGCCGCGCCCGGCGGCGGGCCGCCCGGCGCCCACTTGTCGCGCTGCTGGAACAGGAAGAGCTGCGAGGCGTCGGCGCTCATCGGCACGGCGCGCGGGTGCCAGGCGGCGTCGTGGCGGTCCATGTCGGCGTCGTACTCCACGTGGCAGCCGAGCGGGCTGTTGAAGTACCAGAACCAGTTCGAGCCCATCTTGTGGCGGCCCGGCCCCCAGAACGACTGGTAGCCCTTGTTCACGAAGCGGGTGCCGGCCTGCATCAGCTCGGTCGGGCCGCCCATGTGGAAGGTGAAGTGCTCGATCCCCATCATGAAAGGCGGCGTCTGGATCAGGAACAGGGTGTGGTGGTCGAGGCTGCCCGCCGGCTGCAGGAAGGGTCCCGCGCCGAGCAGGCGGTCGGTACAGGTAAAGCCGAGGCGGTGCACATAAAATGCCTCGGCCTTGACGGCGTCGGGAACGAAATAGACGACGTGCGACAGCGAGCGGGGCAGCGCGGGCGCATTCTCGTCGACGGCGATGTGGTTGAGCGGGCGGTTGGCCGCACCGGGGGCGTTGACGGCCTCGGCGGGCAGGTCGAGCGGACGGCGCACGGTGACCTGGAAACCGAGGGCAAAGCCCATGTCGTCCACGCTTTCGAGGCTGCCGTCGGCCAGCCTGCGCACGGCGCGGTCACGTTCGAGTTCCGCGGCGATCGCGTCCAGCGCCTGCTGGTCGGCCACGCCGTAGACGGTCTTGCGCAGCATCGTTGCGGTGCCGAGCGGCGCCGGCAGCCGCGGGTCGTCCTTGCGGGCGAGGATGATGGCGGTGCCGTCCAGGGCTTCGAAGCGGCCGCCGTCCTGGTTCACGTCGACCGGTTTGAGGCCGTAATCGGCCAGGTATTGGGCGCAGGCGGCGACGTCGTCGACGCCGAACACCAGCGCATCGGGTCCAATGATTTTCATGATGTTTTTCCCTTTATTTCTTATCTGCTTGCACCGCGGTGCGGCCGCCCAGGGTTTCGGCGACCCAGTCGGCAATGTAGGTGCCCGCGTTGACCGGGTTATCGAAGCTGGAATGCTGGATACCACCCTCGCGTTCGGTGAAGACCTTCAGTTCGCGCTTCGGGCTGTTGACCAGCTGTTCGTAGGTGCGCTCGGCCCAGTGCAGCGGAATCTGCGAATCCTTCTGGCCGTGGGTGACCAGGAAGGGGACCTTGATGCGGTCCAGGACCCCGTCCAGGTGCACGTTCTCGGCGATGCGCATGAAGTCTTCCTGGTCCTTTGCGCCCCAGACCCAGCGCACGTGTTCCCAGTAATGCGGCACCGGGAAGCTGCCCTCTTTCATGAGGCGCTTCTTCTGCACGTCGCGCCAGTCGTGGTTGGCGCCCCAGACCACGCCCATCGCGAAGCGCGGCTCGAAGGCGACCGCGCGCGGGCAGTAATAGCCGCCCAGCGACACGCCTTCCAGGCCGATGCGCTTCGGATCGACGTCGCCGCGCGTCTCGAGCCAGTCGACCACCTTGCTGGCCCAGCGCTCGCTGTCGTGGACCGCGTGCATGCCGTGCAGGCGCAGGGCTTCGCCGGTGCCCGGCTGGTCGATCACCAGCGACGACACGCCGCGCTTGGCCAGCCACTGGGGCAGGCCGACGCGGTATTTCATTTCCTTGGTCGAGTCGAGGCCATTGACCTGCACCAGGATCGGCGCCGGGCCGTCGACCTTCTCGGCGCGGGTGTACAGGCCGGAGATATGGGCGTCGCCGTAAGGGATCTCGACCCGCACGCAGTCTTCGCCCGTCAGCGCGACACCGCGCGCGAACACGGCGAGGAAGCGCTGGTACAGTTCCATGCGTCCGGCCGAGCCGTGGGCCAGCAGGCGCTCGGCGGTGATGAAATAGGTGGCGGCGCGGTTGTACTTCTCGCCCGCCGAGATCATGCGGCCACGCGCCTCGTCTTCTTCGGCCAGGCCGCACAGCTTGTCGCCCATCCGCACCCAGGTTTCGCGGAAGGCGCGCGTGCCGTCCGCATCCGGCTGCTTCGCCGCTTCCTGCAGCGGCGCGCACATCTCTTCGATTTCGCCTATCCTGGCGCCGCTTTCAATGGCGAGGTCGACCGAGAGGTTCCAGACGTAATTCGTGGGGAAATATTTGAACATGGGTTCGCTTTCTTTCGTTGTTGATGGAGTGCTTAGCCCGACGCCCGGGTGGATCGAATAGCTGGTGCAGCCTTGGCCGGCTCCTGGCCCGCAGCCGCCGGCAGCGCCGCCGGACGCAGCAGGAAATGGCCCAGCGCGGGAAGCAGGACCAGGGCGCCGATCATGTTCAGCAAGAACATGAACGCCAGCAGGATGCCCATATCGGCCTGGAATTTGATGGGCGAGAAAGCCCAGGTAGCGACCCCGACGGCCAGCGTGACGCCGGTCAGCATGACCACCTTCCCGGTGAACAGCAGCGCGCGGTAATAGGCTTCGGACAGGCTCATGCCTTCCTTCATGCGCGCCTGCATCACGCTCAGGATGTAGAGCGCATAGTCGATGCCGATGCCGACGCCGAGCGCGATCACGGGCAGCGTCGCGACCTTGACCCCGATGCCGAGGAAGACCATCAGCGCTTCGGCCAGGATCGAGGTCAGCATCAGCGGCAGCACCGCGACCACCACGGCGCGCCAGGAACGGAAGGTGATGAAGCAGAGGACGATCACCGCGCCATACACCAGGAACA
>Ga0308170_10004887_pt1 | contig 10420 bp, 9 predicted proteins | sample PhyBR2_2_FD_202136 | JGI IMG/M metagenome (GOLD analysis project Ga0308170, IMG submission 202136) | Phyllosphere microbial communities from UC Gill Tract Community Farm, Albany, California, United States - DLSLSB.R2 | ecosystem: Host-associated > Plants > Phyllosphere > Unclassified | place... | reverse complement strand
CCTGTGCAGCGGCGCCGGCGCGGCCTTGCGCCTGCTGTCGCGGCTCGACTACCGGCTGTTCGTCGTGACCAACCAGGCCGGCATCGCCTTCGGACGCTTCGGCGAAGCGGCGATGAGCACCATCCACAAGCGCCTGCAGGACCTGCTGTTCGGCGAGCGGCTCACCCTGGACGGCTTCTATTACTGCCCCCACCATCCGGAAGGCAGCGTCGCCGTCTACGCCCGCGACTGCCATTGCCGCAGGCCCCTGCCCGGCCTGCTGCTGCGGGCGGCGCACGAACACGCCATCGACCTGCGCGCCTCCTGGATGATCGGCGACATCCTGCACGACGTCGAAGCCGGCAACCGCGCCGGTTGCCGCACGCTGCTGCTCGATAACGGCAACGAGACCGAATGGCGGCTGGGCCCGCGCCGCATCCCGACCCGCATGGCGCCCGACCTGTATGCGGCGGCGGTGCTGATCGCCAGCCATGGAGACCTTGCATGAGGCCGGACCCGCTGCAGTCCTGGCAGCAGGCCCGCCGCATCCTCTGCGTGCGCCTGGATGCCCTCGGCGACGTGCTGATGTGCACGCCGGCGATGCGGGCCCTGCGCGAGGCCGTGCCCGGACGTAGCCTGGCCCTGCTGACCTCGCCCTCGGGCGCGGCGGCCCTGCCCTTCATGCCGGAAGTCGACGAGGCGATCGTCCATGCGGCGCCCTGGATGAAGACCGAGCTGCCCGCCGGAGCCGCCGCCCTGACGGCGCTGGCATCGGAACTGGCCGCGCGCCGCTTCGACGCGGCGGTGCTGTTCACGACCTATACCCAAAGCGCGCTGCCGGCGGCCATGCTGTGCTGGCTGGCCGGCATCCCGCTGCGGCTGGCGCACTGCCGCGAGAATCCCTACCACCTGCTGAGCGACTGGGTCGAGGATCCTGAACCGCGGCGCATGGTGCGCCATGAGGTGCAGCGCCAGCTCGAGCTGGTGGTCCGCGCCGGCGTGCCGCGCCGGGCGGGAGCGCCGCCGCTGTCCTTCGCGCTGCGCGCCGCCGACCTGGCCGCCGTGCGCCTGCGCCTGCTGCGCCTGGGCATGGACGCGGACCGTCCCTGGCTGCTGCTGCATCCCGGCGCCGGCGCGGCTTCGCGCCGCTATCCGGCCGGCCACTGGGCGCGCGCCCTCGGCCTGCTGGTGCGCCGCACTGGCCTGCCGGCGGTGCTGGCCGGCGGCGCCCTTGACGCCGCACTGGTGGAAGAAATCCGCGCCGGCTGCGGCGTGCCGACGCATTCGCTGGCCGGCCAGCTGAGCCTGGGCGAGCTGGGGGCGGCGCTGAGCCTGGCCGCGGTGGCGCTGACCAACAACAGCGGACCGGCCCACGTGGCGGCCGCGGTCGGCACCCCGGTGGTCGTCCTGTATGCGCTGACCAATCCCCAGCACACGCCCTGGAAGGTGCGCAGCCGGGTGCTGTTCCAGGACGTGCCCTGCCGCTTCTGCTTCAGGAGCGCCTGCCCGGCCGGCCACCACGCCTGCCTGGCGGGCGTGGAACCGGAGCGCGTGGTCGAGGCGGCGCTGGAATTGCTGGCGCCGCGCCGGCCCGCTCCCGCCATGGAGGAAGCCGATGTCCGGCCCGATGCTACTTGAGCGCCGCCGCCGTGCCCAGGCTGCGGAACAGCTGCAGTGGAATCGCGTTCGCCATCGCCTGCATGCCGAGGTCGTTCGGATGCAGGTGGTCGCCGCTGTCGTAGGCCGGCAGCATGCGCGTCGGGTGGCTGGGATCGCGCACCGCGCGGTCGAAGTCGATCACGCCGTCGAACTCGTCGCTGGAACGGATCCAGTTGTTGACGGCCTCGCGGATCTGCTCCTTCTCCGGCGTGTAGTAGCCCGGGAAGATCGTGCCTTCGAAGGGCGTCAGGGTGGCGCCGTAGATCACGATGCCTTTCTCGTGGGCGCGCGCGATCAGCTGGCGGTAGCCGGCGATCAGGTCGCCCGGGGTCGGCTCTTCCGAAATCGGGATGGTGCCGGTGCCCGGATGGCCGATGTCGTTGATGCCGATCAGGACCACGGTATAGCGTACGCCGGCCGTGGCCAGCACGTCGCGGTCGAAGCGTTCCAGCGCGGCGCGGCCGAACAGGGGCTGCTCGCCCGGATCGCGCAGCAGGCGGTTGCCGCCGATGCCGCGGTTCACCACGCCGAGCCGCGTCCCCCAGGCGACCAGGCCGGCGGCCGGTGCCACGCCCTGCTTGCCGGCCTGTTTGCCTGCCTGATTTCCTGCCTTGCCCTGCTTCTCCGTCTGCTTGCCGGCCTGCGAGGCGCCCGGTTCGTCGCGCGAGGTCTGCAGGCGCAGCGCCAGCAGGTCGGGCCAGCGGTGGTTGGTGTCGATCGTCGTGTTCGAGCCGTCGGTGATCGAATCGCCCAGCGCGACGATGGCGGCGGCGCCCGGGGCGTTGACGTCGACCTCGGTCAGGAAGGGCCAGGAAGTGATCGTATGGTCGATCGGGAAGGCGGCGGCGCCGGTGAAGTTCCCCGGCAGCGAAACGTAATTGGTCTGGAAGGCGGCGCTGTGGATGGTGGTGGCCTGCACGGTGCCCGGCAGGTGGATGCTGACCGCCAGGTCGGACAGGGCCGGCACGTCGAGGTCGACCGGATCCGACAGCACCGGCGCGCCCGGCGGGATCGTGATCGAGGTGTTGCCGCTGAAGGTCAGCGGGCGGTCGCTGCCGGCAACGATGGTGGCGCCGCTCTGGCGCAGCGCGATACGGGCTTCGCCGATCCGCAGCGGCGTCGTGCCCAGCGCATTCGAGATCCGGATCCGGACCGATTTTCCTCCGATACTGGAGTGCACGATCAGGCGCAGGGTCTGGTCGTTGAAGGTCAGCAGCTGGGCCGGCAGCGGCGGGCCGGCCGGGCCCGTGCCCCAGGTGCCGACCCATTGCTCGGTATTCCAGCCCGGCTGGGCCACGGCCTGCAGCGGCGGCAGCGCCAGGCCGGCGATCGCCAGCAGGCTCGCCGCCAGCAGGCGCGCGGCCATTTGGCCGCGCCGTCGGCGGCGCCAGGCCTGCAGGTCCGGTGTCAGCATGGCCGATGCGCGGTGGACCAGTTCGGCGATGGGCGGCAGGGTGCGCTTCATGATGGGCTCCTCGTTAGCGTGTTCGGCTGGACGCCGGCGCCTCGCACACGTGCGGGCTCGACGGCAGGCTCCAATCTAGCGATTGGTAGCGGGCGCAACAAGACAGCGTCGGTGAGAACTGTTGAGCAATGTCGAGAAGTCTGCCTGAATGTGATGCAGACAGGAATAATGATTGGCGCGGCGCAAGATCAGCCCTGGCGCTCCATCAGCTCCCTGGGCGGCGTCGCCTGCTGCTCCTGGCGCAGCAGCGCATCGAGCGCTTCGCGGTCGACGGTTTCCTTTTCCAGCAGCGCATGGGCGAGCGCGTCGAGCAGCTTGCGCCGCTCGTTCAAGGTCGCGCGCACACGCTCGTGGGCCTCGGACAACAGGCGGCCGATGTCGGCGTCGATCAGGCGCGCGGTGCGCTCGCTGTACTCCCTGCGCTGGCCCGGCGGCATGGCGTAGAGGGTGCCGCCCGCCGGCTGCTCGAAGGTAGCCAGTCCCAGCTGTTCGCTCATGCCGTACTGCGTGACCATGTGGCGCGCCAGGTCGGTCGCCATCTGCAGGTCGTTCTGGGCGCCGGTGGAGACGTCGCCGAACACCAGTTCCTCCGCCACCCGGCCGCCCAGGTAGACATCGATCCGGTCCAGCAGTTCGCTCTTGCGCAGCAGATAGCGGTCCTCCGTCGGCAACTGCTGGGTGTAGCCGAGCGCGGCGATGCCGCGCGGGATGATCGAGACCTTGGCCACGCGGTCGGCGTAGCGGCGGAACTCGGCCACCAGCGCATGCCCGGCCTCGTGGAAGGCCACCGTCTCCTTCTCGAGCGGATTGATCAGGCGCGAGCGCTTTTCGAGGCCGGCGATGACGCGGTCGATGGCCTCGTCGAAGTCGCTGCGGTCGACCCGATCCTTGCCGCGCCGCGCCGCCAGCAGGGCCGCCTCGTTGACCAGGTTGGCGAGGTCGGCGCCGGACAGGCCGGGCGTGCGCGCGGCGATGCGGCCGAGGTCGACGTCGTTGGCCAGCGTCACCGTGCGCACGTGCACCTGCAGGATCTGCTGGCGTCCGCGCAGGTCGGGACGGTCGAGGGCGACGTGGCGGTCGAAGCGCCCCGGGCGCAGCAGGGCCGGATCCAGGATCTCCGGACGGTTGGTGGCGGCCAGGATGATCACGCCCTTGCCGGTGTCGAAGCCGTCCATCTCGACCAATAGCTGGTTCAGGGTCTGCTCCTGCTCGTTGTAGCCGCCAACGGTGCCGGCAATGCCGCGCGCGCGGCCCAGCGCGTCGAGCTCGTCGATGAAGATGATGCAGGGCGCCACCTTCTGCGCCTGCACGAACAGGTCGCGCACGCGCGCCGCGCCGACGCCGACGAACATCTCGACGAATTCCGAACCGCTGATCGAAAAGAAGGGCACGCCGGCCTCGCCGGCCACGGCCTTGGCCAGCAGGGTCTTGCCGGTGCCGGGCGCGCCGACGATCAGCACGCCTTTCGGGATGCGTCCGCCGAGGCGGCGGTAGCGCTGCGGATTCTTCAGGAATTCGACGATCTCCATCAGCTCTTCCCTGGCCTCGTCGGCGCCGGCGACGTCGCTGAAGCTGATCCCGGTCTTGCTCTGCATGTGGACCCGGGCGCGGCTCTTGGCGATGTCGAACAGCCCGGCCGTCATGCCGCCGCGCTTCAGCATGGCGCTCCACAGCCAGAACAGCAGCAGCATGGGCAGGATCCAGGTCAGCAGGCTCGACAGCCACTCGCTGTTCTGCTTGCCGGCATAGCGCACCCGGGCAGTGTCGAGCTCCTTGGCCAGGCCGGGGTCCTCGACGCGCACCGCGGTGAAGGGACAGCTGCCGTCGGCGCCGCACTTGATCACCTCGGCGCGCGCCTTCGGCAGCACGGCGTCGAGGCCGCCCTGCTGGAGGGTGCCGGACACCGTGGTGTCGGACAGCGTGACTTCCTTGACTTTGCCGGCATGCAGCAGCTGCTTGAATTCGCTGTAGGCCAGCGACGAGCTCGTCATCATCTCGAACAGCGACTGCGACAGCATGAACAGCAGCAGCCCGAACAGCCAATACCAGAGGAAGGGCCGGATCGCTCCGCTCTTCTCGTCAGGCTTGCTGTCGCTGTCCTTCCCGGCTTTGCTGTCCACGCGTCTTCCCCCGGCGGCTGTGCCGCGCAATGACACCGTGTACTTTGGGGCGTTCACGACTTTGATATTACTCAAATCCGCGCCCTCTTGCCTCACAGCGTGTCGCGCACCTGGCGCACTGCCGCGGCGGCGTCGTGCGCGATCTCGGCGATGTCCTTGCTGCGGCGCCGCTCGAACCACAGCAGCAGTGCGCCGAGGACCCACCAGGCCGGCAGACCGGCCAGCACCAGGAAGGGCGCCGCCGCCAGCAGTACGCCGAGTTCGGCCGGTCCGCCGGCCAGCACCGCGGCCTGCCCCGCCGAGGCGAACAGGGCCGGCCACCAGCAGTAGGCGGCAATCGCCAGGCAGGGCCCGGCCACGCTGCAGGCCAGCAAGGTGCAGGCGAAGCGCGCGACCGCCTCGCGTCCCGACTTCGGCCACAGCAACAGGAAGCCGAGGCCGGTGGCCGCCAGGCCGGCGGCAAGCGGAACAGCGGCGAGCTCGAAGTAGGTAATCGCTTGCATGGCGGGTCTCCGGTGGTTGATATTTGTCTTGCGAGGGTTTAGTATTTGATACGAGTATAGAACTCTAAACTGATTTAAGTCAAGAACACTACACCCATCGGGTTTAGGATGCTAAACATGAACTCTCTCGCAGAACGCCTCCATACCATCCATCGCGACCTGCCCCAGCTGGAGGGCGAGCGCGGCCAGACCGGCCTGGTCAAGGCGTCCGGCGCGTCCAAGAGTGTCGTCAACCAGTGGCTGACCGGGAGGATCAAGTCGATGGATATCCGCTATGCGCTGAACCTCGAACGCGAACTCGGGTTCTCGCATATCTGGCTGATGACCGGCGAGGGCGATCCCCGCCATGCGCCGCTGCACGGCCTCGGGAACGTGCTGCCGGTCCACGCCGCCGCCAACGACGACGCCGACTTCGTCCAGATCGAGATGGTCAAGCTGCGCCTGTCGGCCGGCATCACCGGCTTCCAGACCGAGCCGGAGCGCCGCGACGGCGGTACCCTCGGCCTGCGCCGCTCCTGGATCGAGCGCCACCAGCTGCGTCCCGAGCACCTGATCGCCATCCTGGTCAAGGGAGAAAGCATGGAGCCCTCGCTGTACGAGGACGACATCGTGATCGTCAACACCCTGGACACCAAGCCGGTCGACGGCGCCGTGTATGCCTTCAACTACGAGGGCGAAGCGGTGGTCAAGCGCCTGGCGCGCGACGCCGGCCAATGGTGGCTGACCTCGGACAATCCGGACCAGCGGCGCTACCACCGCAAGCTGTGCAAGGGCGCGGAATGCCTGGTGATCGGGCGCGTGGTGCGCAAGGAAAGCGACCGGATCTGAATCATGAAGATCGAGGTCGCGCTGGCGGTGTTGAAGGGAGTGCGGGTGGCGCTGGCCTTCCCTGCTCCCGCATGGGTCGTGCCCGGCATCGGCGATGCGCTGCTGGCGCGGCTGCAGCCGCACTTTCCAGCGCTGCCGGTGATGCTCGTATCGTGCCAGCCGCATGGGGTGCGCGCGCATGCGGCCTTCCAGGCCCAGGCCCTGGCCGAAGGGGCCGATCTCGATGGCCTGCTGCGCTTCGAGATCGACCTCGACCGGCCGCCGGCGGCGCCGGACGAAGCGCCGCCTTTCTAGCGCCGGGTGGACGGCGCGGGTCTGGCCGAAGCGCGCCGCGGCCGGTATGATGGAATGCATGCGCCGTCTGGTCCTCATCATCCTGTTGCTCGTCTATCCATTCCAGCTTGCGCTGGCGGTGGCGGACAAGTGCTGCGTGACGACTTCCACCGGCGTGACCCACCACAGCGACGATCGAAGCCCCGGCGAAGCCCGGGCCGCATTCGCGTTCGTGGCCGGCGACGATGCCTCCGGCGTGTCCGATCCTCACTGCCCGGCCTGCAGCTTCGGCCATAGTTCCTGTCTCCCGACCGACCTGCTCGTGACGCCCGCCGGGCCGCAGGAAACCCAGGCCGTCGCCTTCCTTCCCCTCTTCCCGACCTCGCTGCCGGCGGACCGTTTCGAACGGCCGAAGTGGCCTTCCGCCGCTTAAACAGCGCGCGGATTCCCCATACGTCGAGCCATACGGCTCGCACGCTCACGCGCGCCTGAAACCATCCATCTTCAGGAGCACGCATGAACACCCCATCGAAACGACTGGCGGTGCTGGTCGTCGTATCCGCACTGGCGTGGCGCTGCGGCGCTGCCGAACCGGCGCGGGCGGCGGCGTCCGGCCTCGCCCCCATCGACCTGCCGGCCGCCATCCGGCTGGCGCTCGCCCAGCCCGGCGTGCGCGCGGCCGGCCATGAACTGGCGGCCGCCGAAGCCGCCAGCGCCCAGGCCGGCCGCCTGCCGAACCCCGAGCTGCAGGTCCTGCGCGAAGGCCAGGAGGCCGGCAGCCGCACCACCACCGTCCAGCTCAACCAGCCGCTCGAACTGGGCGGCAAGCGCCAGGCCCGCGTCGCCCTGGCCCGGGGCGCCCTGCAGCTGGCCGACAGCGAGTTGAGAACCCGGCGCCTGGACGTCCGCGCCGACGTCATCGCCGGCTTCCACGAAGCCGTGGTCGCGGAGCGCAGGAAGGAACTGGCCGAGGCCCTGGCCGCGCTGGCGCGCCGCAGCGCCGACGTCGCCGGCAAGCGGGTCGCCGCCGGCAAGGTCTCGCCGATCGACGAGACCAAGGCGCGCCTGGCCGCGCTCGACGCCGCCGCCGAGCTGCAGCAGGCGGCGGCCGCGCTGGCCGTCGCCAAAGCCAGACTCTCCGCACTCACCGGCCAGCCGGCCGATGCCCTCGTCCTCGCGCAAGCGCCCCAGGAACTTCCCGCACCGGAACCGCTGGCGGCGCTGCGGGCGCGCGCCGGCGAGGCCGGCAGCATCCGCCGCGCGCGCGGCCAGCTGGCGGTGCAGGAAGCCCAGGCGCAGGTGGAGCGCGCGGCCCGCATCCCCGATCTCACGGTGTCGGTCGGCACCCAGCGCGACGAGCAGGCCGGCCGGCGCCAGACGGTGCTCGGCCTGTCGCTGCCTCTGCCGCTGTTCAACCGCAACGAGGATGCGCTGCGCGCCGCACTGAGTCGCAGCGACCGCGCCAGGGACGAACTGGCCGCCGCCGAAACCGCCACCGCGGCGGCGCTCGCGGCCGCGCATGCGCGCTACGAGGCCGCCAGGAACGAGGCTGCGCTGCTGCGCCAGGACGTGGTCCCGCAGGCGCTGTCCGCCTACGAGCTGACCCTGAAGGGCTTCGAACACGGCAAGTTTTCCTTCCTCGACGTGCTGGATGCGCAGCGCACCTGGTTCCAGGCGCAGTCGCGGCGCTGGAACAGCACCCTCGAGGCCTGGCGTGCCCTGGCCGAGATCGAGCGCATCGCCGGCCCCGCCGAATCCAACGAATAGAGAGCAGCAGCCATGACAAAGAAACAGAAACTGACGATCGCCGCGATGTGCGCGATCGCCGCCATCCTTGCCGCCCTGCTGCTGTGGCGGCAACCGGCCAGCCCGTCGGCGCCCGCCGCACAGGCAGGTGGAGAACACGCCGGCCACCAGGATTCCCACGGCCATGACGACCGCCACCCGGACGAGAACACCCAGGCCGGCCATGCGGCCGACGAGCGCAGCGTGGCGATGACGGAGGCGCAGATCAAGGCCACCGGCATCGCCATCGAGTCCGCCGGGCCATCCACGATCCGCGAGCGGCTGCACCTGCCGGCCCAGATCCGCGTGGACGCCGAACGCAGCGTGGCCCTCGCCGCGCCGGCCGAAGGCATCGTGCAGTCGGTGCTGGTATCGCCCGGCGCCGCGGTCAGGCGCGGCCAGGCGCTGGCCACCGTCCAGAGCCCGGCGGTGGCGCAGTGGCGCGCCGAGTTGGGCAGCGCGCTGGAGCGCGAAAAACTGGCCAGGACCACCTGGCAGCGCGAAAAGACCCTGTGGGAAGAAGGCATCTCGGCCCGCCAGGACCTCGATGCCGCGCAGTCGGCGCTGAAGGAAGCCGGGATCGCCGTCCAGGCCGCGCGCCAGCGGCTGCAGGCGCTCGGCATCGCGGCGGACAGCGGCGTATCGAGCGTCGTCACCGTGCGCGCACCGCTGGACGGCGTGGTGATCGACAGGCCGGCCGTCGCCGGGCAATCGGTCGATGGCGGCAAGCCGCTCCTGAGCATCGCCGACCTCTCGCAGGTGTGGATCGAAGCGGCCGTCCCCGCCGACAGCCTGGCGCAGATCGGGACCGGCATGCCGGCCAAGGTCAGCGTCAACGGCCTGGGCGAAGCGCTCGACGGCGCCGTGTCCTTCGTCGGCCCGGTGCTCGGCGAAACCACGCGCATGGCCACCGCCAGGATCACGCTGCCCAACCGCGGACTGACGCTGCGGCCGGGCATGCTGGCCACGGTCGACCTGCTCGGCACGCCGGCGCATGCCGCGGTGACGGTCGCCAGCGACGCCATCCAGACCATCCACGAGCACGACGTCGTCTTCGTGCGGACCGCCGGCGGCTTCCGCGCCCAGGACGTCACGCTCGGACGCTCGGACGGCAAGCGCACCGAGATCGTCAAGGGATTGCCGTCCGGCGCCGCCTACGCGGCGGGCGGCAGCTTCCTGCTCAAGGCGGACCTCGGCAAGGCCGAAGCCGGACACGACGACTGAGCGAGGCCACATGTTCCAGAAACTCATCGAATTCGCCATCGCACGGCGCTGGCTGATCCTGTTCGCCGTGCTCGGCCTGGCCGGCCTGGGGGTCTACAACTACCAGCGCCTGCCGATCGACGCGGTCCCGGACATCACCAACGTCCAGGTCCAGATCAACACCGGCGCCGCCGGCTACTCGCCGCTCGAAGTCGAGCAGCGCATCACCTTCCCCATCGAGACCGCGATGAACGGCCTGCCCAGGCTCGAGCAGACCCGGTCGCTGTCGAAGTACGGACTGTCGCAGGTGACCGTCGTGTTCAAGGAAGGCACCGACATCTATTTCGCGCGCCAGCTCGTGAACGAAAGGCTGCAGCAGGCGAAGGCCGCGCTGCCGGCCGGCGTCGAACCGGCGATGGGGCCGACCGCCACCGGCCTGGGCGAGATCTTCTACTGGACCGTCGAAGCCACGGACGAGGCCCGCAAGCCGGACGGCAGCCCCTATACGCCGGCCGACCTGCGCGAGATCCAGGACTGGATCGTGGCGCCGCAGCTGCGCGGCGTGGCCGGCGTCACCGAGGTCAACACCATCGGCGGCTACCTGA
>Ga0308170_10004886_pt1 | contig 10421 bp, 7 predicted proteins | sample PhyBR2_2_FD_202136 | JGI IMG/M metagenome (GOLD analysis project Ga0308170, IMG submission 202136) | Phyllosphere microbial communities from UC Gill Tract Community Farm, Albany, California, United States - DLSLSB.R2 | ecosystem: Host-associated > Plants > Phyllosphere > Unclassified | place... | reverse complement strand
GATAGATGTGTTCAGGTTTATCTAAATAAACTTGTCCATTCGCTTGTACCTCTAGCCCTGCACGAGATAATTCAAGTTTTCGTTGATCATCAATAGGAACAACAAATTGAATCGTTGGTCGTTTACGGTTTACATCGTATCTAAATAACCAGCGATTATTTTTATTTTGAAAGAGAATGGAATAATAACTTTCGGTATCTTTAGCTGCTAATTCTGTTTCGGGGAATAGCTCATTAACAATACGGTAAAGATCTTGCTCATCTTTAGTCGTCACAATTTTTTCATTATCAGGATGAATAATATCAGCAGATTCATTACTAGTTATTGGTTCTTCAATCTTTATAGGTGCGGGTTCTATAGATTTTGCAGTAATAATGGTAGGCGAGGATAACCCTTTAACCACCGTATCACTGATGGCTTGTTCAACTGCTTGCTTTACAAAGGGTTGAATCATTTCAAGAAATTTAGTATTTAATTGACGCTGAATATTTGCTTGCTGGGCGACATAACGAACAAAATCTAGATCAACCTCATTAATACTTTTCTTTATCACTGTTTTAAATTGTTGGATATATTGATTTTCTTCAGCAAAAAAACGCAATTTTTCAACATGAAAATTATCATGTTTAAATTCTGCTAGCTGTACCAATTCTTCAGCTTTATGTTTGGTAAAATCAACAGTAAGAAATGGTTTTTCATCCATGACATTGGTATTGATTAAATCAGTAAAGAAACGCCATTCTTTACCATTGGTAATTGCGCCGATTGTAACGCCCAAACTACTGTTGAAATAACGAGATAATTGTGGGGCATGGTTAGTTAGATTTGCCACATAGGATTTTGCTTCAATGAACATAACAGGTTGTCCATTACAATATAAAGCATAATCAACTCTTTCTGTGGATTTGACGCCTGGAAAGTCAGCAGCAAATTCTGCCAATACTTTGGTTGGGTCATAAGGGCTAAAGCCCAGAATATCTAAGAGTGGTAAAATTAACGCTTGTTTTGTTGTTTCCTCAGTAGAGCAGTGTTCCCCAACACGTTTAACATGGTCTATATGGTTTTGAAGCTTATTTATAAAATTTTCCATATATATCCTTCTATGAATTGTTATTGATTATGATTTAACCAGTATTCACTTTTTTACTTTAATTTTCAATTATTAAAATCAAAGAAAAGATTGTGTAAAAAATAGGCTGATTTTAAGTTTAAGCAACCTCTTACTAATTTCAGCGCATAAAAAAAGGAAGCCTAAACTTCCTTTTTTGATTTTTATGAATTAGGCAGCCTGTTTCATTTCAATTTGATAATCTTTTTGTTTTTCAGCATCAAATTGACCTTCCCATTTACTGATTACAAGAACAGCCAACGAGTTACCAATTACATTTAATACTGTACGTGCCATATCTAAAATACGGTCAATACCGGCAATAAATGCCAAACCTTCAAGCGGAATACCTACACTGCCCAAGGTTGCCAACAGCACCACAAAAGATACACCTGGAACACCTGCAATTCCTTTAGAGGTAATCATTAAGGTCAGCACCAAAATAATTTGCTGAGTCATACTCAAGTCAATACCGTAAAGTTGCGCAATGAAAATAGCCGCAATACTTTGATATAAGGTCGAACCATCCAGGTTAAATGAATAACCGATTGGAATCACGAAACTGGTAATCGACTTAGGTGCACCGTACGCTTCCATTTTTTCCATGATACGTGGTAAGACCGTTTCAGAACTGGCAGTGGAATAGGACAGAATCAGTTCATCTTTCAGAATTTTAATAATTTCCCAAATGCTGAAACCACAGAATTTAGCAACAAGTCCTAAAATGACAAAGATGAAGAAGAAAATAGCACCATAAACTAAAACAGCCAACTTCACTAATGGAAGAAGGGAGCTAAAACCAAAGTTCGCAACGGTTACCGCAATCAAGCCAAATACACCAAAAGGTGCAAACAGCATAATCATATGCGTCACTTTGAACATGGTTTCGGAAACTGCATGCAACACATCAATCAGTGGTTTTCTGGTCTCTTTAGCCAACGACCCCAAGCCAATACCGAAGATCACAGAGAAGAAAATGATTGGCAGCATATGCCCATCAGTCAGTGATCCAAAAATATTAGAAGGAATTAGAGACAAAATGGTATTAACCAGACCATGAGAATGGCTACTCACTTCTTGTGTGGTTTGCTGATATTGAGAAATGTCAGTTTGTGTCAAACTCGACATATCAATCCCGGCACCCGGCTGGAACACATTTGCTGCAACGAGACCAACAATAATTGCAACTGTGGTAATAATTTCAAAATAAACAATGGTTTTGAAACCGAGCTTACCTACATTTTGACCATGACTTGCATTGGCAATACCTAAAATCAGCATTGAAACTACAAGTGGAATGACAATCATTTTAATCAAATTAATAAAGATTGAACCCAAAGGACTCAGCAGATTATTAACCAGAGTTTCACGATATTCGGGAGAATAGTGTAGAAAAGAGCCTACAAGCGCACCTAAAATGAGCGCAATAACGATTTGCCAAGCAAGACTAATCTTAATCTTCTTCATGCTAAGCCCTTAAAATTAAATATTTAAAGAAAAAAATGCTGTAATAACGCTGTCAACATCCTAAAGACATGTTAGTAGAAGCATGGGAATGAATCATATAAAAAATATTCATGGAATATGAATAAAGGGCTATTTTGCATTGATTGCCGCATGCAATCTAACATTTTTTCTTCACAATTCGCTCAATAGGCTAAAAAACTTTCAGTTTTAGTTGGAAATTCGATCTATTTGTTAAGTTTTATTTACTAATCTTATGCAATATAGCGCTAGATCATGATTTTTTATGGGCATAAGTCAGTCGGAAATATCCCCAAGCCAATAATATGGCTGCAACGGTCGCCAGATAAATCAGTTTAGGGATCACGATATTTAAAGGCACACCCATTTGGTTCAACTGAATAAACATTTGAATACCTTGGGTCGAGGGTAAAATGTTTCCGAGCCATTGCATCCACTCGGGCATGGCTGAATGTGGCCATGCTGTCCCTGAGAGTAAAAACAGCGGAATAGATGTAAATACAATCACATGGCCTGCGCGTTCAGGCATATCAAAATATGATGCAATCAGCATGGTTAGACCAATCACGCAACTGATAAAAATGGGTACGCCAATCAGCATACCGAAGAAATTTCCACCATGTGGATAATCATAAAACCAAAAAGTAAAACCAAATAAATAGAAGCAACCTAAGCAGCCAATGGTTAAAATGGCACTAAAGATCGCAAAAAATTCAGTCTTGCTGGGTCGCCAGTTTTGCAGTCGATAGCCTGCAATCAGCATACTTAAACCTAAAACAATGGTCTGATGAATAATTAAGGGGGCAATGGCGGGGAAAATATAACTGCCATAACCGGATATAGTGTTGAATAAAGGAATTTGATGTACGGAAAGCGCAGGGGTGAAATGCGAAATATTACCAAATTTTTGCATCTGTTCCGCAATCGCATTTTCAATGGAGGTCGCAAGCCCTAAACCAATCTGTTTGGTTCTTAAAAAATAGGCTGCGCTTAAATATAAACCAACGCCTCCGACTTCTCCACGACGAACACTGTTGGATAAATTTTCTGGCAAAAGCAAAATACCATCTGCTTGCTGGGTCTTCACCATCATTTCCGCTTCAGCAAAATTACCTGTGACGGCCTTGATTTTCACATTCGGGCTTTTCGAAACTTCGCCAATGATTTTTGATGTGATCAGACTTTGTTCCTCATCCACAATCACAATTGGTAAGGACTCGGCATGTTCGGCTTTATAGGCGGTGGGATAGAAGAAGCTATACAAAATGACCGATAAAACCAAGGTGGTAAAGATCGAGCTATTACGCACAATATCTTTAAAGGTTTTGAAATAAAAGTATAGAAAGTCTTTGGTGCTATTTTTCATGCTTTAACTCCCTTTAAATATTTACTGAGGAAGAAATAGGCAGTACCAAAATAGAACAGACAATAAATAGCTAATACCGCAAGCGGTAATAAAGAAATAGATACAGGACTGCTAATCACCCATTGTTGCGTTTGTAATTTTGCATAAGGAGTGTAAGGAATAATATTGGCCCAGAATTGAGTAAACAGTGGTGCATTGTTTAAAGGTAAAGTAACTCCGGCAAAACTTAGGGAAGAGCCACCATATACTGCAATGAAACCGAAAGATTTGGCTAAGTCACGCGTGGCTAAAACCACTGTACTACTCATAAATGCATAAGCACTATAAAAGAGAAACTGTCCGAGTAGAATGAGCCATAACTGACCTGCAACAAACCAGCCACGGATTTCAATCAGCCAGAACATCCATACCCATGTCCATGCGGTAAAAATCAGCACATAGGTTAAATTTTTGGATAACAATGCCTTGAAAATACTGGACTGGTTGAGCCATTGTCCGGTGGTGTTTAATTTCAGCTCTTGTCCAACTGCAAAAGCCACACAGCAACACAGCAATAAATGCAAAATTGCAGGAATCATAAATGGTTCAAGGTAAAACTCGTAACTTAACCCCGGATTATATAAAGGGGATATCTTGACATGGGGTGTTGGGGCAGCCAGATAAGGAATTTTATTTTCCAGATAATTGTGTCCGGTAAAATCGGTCATTGCCTGTACGGTACTAACCAGCATCGCAGAGGAAATTGAATTCCCAACACTAAAATAGCTTTGATTGAAGGCAATACTGATTTCGGCATCTTTGGCTTGAACCAGTCGTTGTTCAGCCCCAGCCGGAATAGAAATATAGCCCCAAATTTTAGTTTGATTGAGTAGCTTTTCGATGTCATCGGGGCTTTGCGAAACGACTGCAACTTCTAAAGCGGTATTATGACTGACATATTTTTCAATATTTCGGCTGAGTTCACTTTGATCTTGGTCAATGATTGCAATCGGTAAATGTTCTGGCTTTCCTTGAGAAAACATACTGCTAAACAACACGATCATACATAAAGGGGCCAGTGTGACTAAGCACAAGTCCCATCTATTGTTCAGTAAATAGCGCAGTTCACGCAGCATGCCAGACCACATTATTTTGACTCTTTAATTTTAAACAGCACACTCATGCCCACTTTTAAATCTGCAATTGGTTGTACCGGAGTTAAATGAACTTTAAAGCTGCGAATGTCATATCCACCGGTTTGGCGCGTGGTTTTAATGGTGGCAAATTCACCTTCCGCATCTATGTTTTTAATTTTAAAAGTGGCAGTTTGATTTAAGGCCGGAATAAAACCGTCTATGGTTTTGCTTTTATAAATTTGGGCATATAGGTCTTCACGGACATTCACACTGATCCATAAATCATCATCCTGAATAATGCTGACGACAGGCACACCCATCGCCACCAATTCAGAGGCTTTGCCGTAGGTTTTAGATACGGTGCCATTAATTGGGGAAAGCAATTGGGTTTCAGCTTCCAAGGCATTGGCCTCGTTAACTGCCGCTTTGGCAATATCGACCTGGGCATTGGCTGAAGATTTTTGTTCAGGTGTGCTGCCACGTTTTGCACGTATGTATTGTTGATAGGCTGCTTCAGTCATTTGACTGGCTGAAACCGCTGCGGCCTGCATTTCATCACGACGCTGCCGGGAAATCACACCTTCTTTAAACAAAGTTGCTCCACGTTGATATGTGGTTTGAGCCAACGCCTGTTGCGCTTTCAGGCTTTGCCAGTTGGCATGCAATGTGTCAATATTTTCCTGTTGTGAACCACGGTCGGCTGTTGATTGCAGCGCTAAAGCAGATTGCAAAGAAGCCAGAGCTTGCTGTTTTTTTGCTTCAATTTCAGGGCTGAATAAACGTACCAGTTGCTGGCCCTTTTTAACTTTATCGCCATCATGCACATAAACCTCTTCAATACGGCTCGGCACTTTGGTACTGACATGAATGGTTTCCGCTTCAACCCGACCTTGCAGTTCAACTTGTTGCGGTTGATAGCTTTTCCATAAACCGAAAGCAATTAAGCCGAATAGTAGAATCAGAATGGTGATGCCGACAACTTTAATCACCGCTGACTTTTTTGTATTTAAGGTAGGATCTTCACTGGTCGGAGCTTGTTCTGAATAACTGAAAAATTCATGATCTACATGGCTTTGCTGTTCGACAGTTTTTTGCGTATCTGCGTTACTGCTTTGAGCTGAGGTATCTGTAGAGCTTCCGTCCGATGAGGTGTTTTCTACATCTTGATCAGACTTTTTTTGATCTTGATTCATATTTTTCCCCGGCAAAAATTAACGGATATAGTAAGTTTGAGCTTGATTGACATAGCTTTGGAATTGATTAATTGAGCCATGACTTTGTAATAAAGTTGCAAGTGACATCACATACTTATAAGCATTTAGCGCCATTTCACTTTTTAAACCGCTCAAAGTATTTTGTGCATCAATGACTTGGGTAGCCGTGCCCATATCTTCTTTAAAAGACAGGGTTTGAATACGCAGGCTTTCTTGAGCAGCTTTCATGTTTTGCTGTAGCAACTGATGACTTTGCTGTGCGGTAGTCACTTCGCTATACGATTTATAAATAATATTTTCAATTTCCTGCTTGCTGCGTTCCGTCATCAATTCAGAAGCATAGCGCTGTAATTCGGCAGCCTGAATATTTTTATTTTTATCGACCCCTGAAAACAGGTTGTAGCGTGCGACTACACCGACAATCCAGTTTTGCTTTTCATCCAGGCTGTATTCCCCAAAGGCAAAAAGATTGGGCTTTTTCGCTGCATTTTGGGCTTTGACATTGGCATTGGCCAGTTGGGTATCCATTTGCATTTTACGAATTAATGAAGATTGATCCTGATAAGTTTTCAGCAAGGTACTTAATGATTGGCTTTTTATAGAATTTACAAAGAGAGGGGTGCTGAGCTCCGTAATCTGGCTGCTTTGCAACAAATTATTCAGTTGAAAAAGACTCGATCTGAGACTGGCTTCTGCATTTTGATAGCTGCGTTCAGCATTGTTTTTTGCCACTTCAAACTGCATGCGCTGACCTTTGCTAATAAAACCTTGATTTTCCAGTTTTAGCGCATTGTTATAGTGGGTTTGCATGGCATCAAAATTGAAACGGCTTGAATCGAGTAATTGTTTTTGCAGTTGTGCATTGAAGTAAGCCTGAATCAGTTCAAAGCGTTGTATGTCTTGTTGTTGCTGAGTATTAAGCTGGCTGCGCTGTGCTTTAATACTGGCCACTTCCTTAGCGCTGGAAGTCATTCCACCGGTATAAAGCGGCATCAATACTGAAACTGTAGGGCGGATCACCTGATCTTCCAAAATCACATTGGCTGAATCGGGAAATAGACCCACGCCGCTATGAATGGTTTGATTAAGACCTTGTTTTAAAGGATCAGCTATTCCTGAAGGAAGGTTTTCTTGATTAATACGATCATTGATGCCTTGAGAGAGCGTTTGTTCCAGATTGTTTTTAAATGAATCGAGCGGAATATCCACTTCATTATGAAATGCATAAGCCCGTACATTTAAATCGACCCGTGGCAGCCCTAAACCTTTTACTGCTTCTGCTTCAAGTTTTGAAGCCTGTTGTAAGGCTAGATTGGCTTGAGTGCTATATGAATCCGTTAAAACCGATTGTTCAGCTTGTGCATAACTAATATTTTGAGCCAATACTGTTGTTGTATAAAAAGTCGAACTAGACAATAAAGTAATTTTAATCAGTATTTTGATGGTCTGGTCTATATTTTTTTGTGCCCATGTCAAATTCAGTAACATCGATTCAGCTCTCAACATTGTTGTAACAAATTATACATCGCTTGAAAATAAGATGTCTTTATCGTTAGTAACTGTATTGTTTAATATGCATTTGTATATTAAGCACTATTTATTTTTCAGATCAGAATGGTTTTTCACAATACTGCGATAAAAAATATAGTTATCGCATAAAAAGAAATCTAAATATAGACAAAATAGAGCGCTTTGAATTGATTTCTCGTCTTAGTGCTTTTAGTAAAGTCCTTCAAGTCCTCTATACATTATCAGTATCTTGAAATCTTAATAAAACATGCAAATCGACTTGGATTAATCAAGCATTTGTAAACTGGTCATGGGCAGCAGGTTGGATGAGCCAATTTGAAGATGATGCAATTGGGTTACATGCTCGACTGGTTAAGTGGTGACGCGTAAAGTTATCCTTTAGAAATCTTTAAATTGCCAAGAAGATTAATTTAATTTTTAGCTACATTTATTTATGTCGTGATTCTGAGTCCAGCTTTAATTGTTCCTAGAGTCAGGCATTTAATCGTGGGTGAAGTATTTATTAAGATCATTAAAACGAAAAGAACAACAGCTCTTTATTGAACTTTTGACTTTAAATGTCCGATAGCATTGAAATATTTTCAGGATAATTTACTGCAAGCACAGGCTATCTGTGGTTAAATGCCGTTATTTTATTGTGTTTCACTTTGAAAGGAAAAATCATGCGCGCGTACAATTTCTGTGCTGGTCCTGCTGCATTACCGACTGCCGTTTTAGAAAAAGCCCAAGCTGAAATGCTCGACTGGCATGGCAAAGGTCTTTCGATCATGGAAATGAGTCACCGTAGTAGTGACTATGTGGCTGTGGCAGAAAAAGCAGAAGCTGATTTACGCAAATTGATGAACATTCCAGAGAACTATAAAGTGTTGTTCTTGCAAGGCGGTGCTTCACTTCAATTTTCTGCAATTCCTTTAAACCTTTTAGGCAAAAATAATAAAGCAGATTATATCCATACCGGAATCTGGTCTGAAAAAGCGCTTAAAGAAGCACAACGCTATGGCGAGATCAATGTCGTTGAAGCGGGCACAACTATTAATGGTAAATTAGCGATTACGGATCAAAGCCAGTGGAACTTATCTGACGATGCGGCTTATGTGCATTATGCAGATAACGAAACCATCGGCGGTCTTCAGTTTTCAGGTATTCCTGAAGTAAAGGCACCATTGGTATCTGATTTATCTTCAAGCATTCTTTCTGCTCCGATTGATGTGTCTAAATTTGGTTTAATCTATGCAGGCGCGCAAAAGAATATTGGTCCTGCTGGCTTAACTCTAGTGATTATTCGTGAAGACTTGCTTGATCAAGCGAAAGCTGAAACCCCAAGTATCTTGAAGTATTCAGCGCAAGCGAAGAATGATTCTATGGTCAACACGCCATCAACCTATGCTTGGTATTTGTCTGGTTTGGTATTTGAATGGTTACTTGAAAATGGCGGAGTAGATGCCATGCATAAAGTAAATCTGGAGAAAGCTAAATTGCTTTATGGCTATATTGATTCAAGCGATTTTTATGCAAACCCTATTGCAGAACAAAACCGTTCCATCATGAATGTGCCATTCACTTTGGCAAATGCTGATCTAGATAAATTGTTCTTGAAAGAGGCTGAACAAAATCATCTTCTTAATTTGGCAGGTCACCGTTCAGTTGGGGGGATGCGGGCAAGTATTTATAACGCCGTACCTTTAGAAGGTGTACAAGCTTTAGTGAACTTTATGGATGACTTTGCAAAACGCAATGCTTAAGCCCTAAAGTTAAAAAAGCCCGTCACATGATGGGCTTTTTATTGATTAATTTTTTGTTGTTGAAACACGTCTGTTGAAAGTCAGATATTAAAATAAGCTTAAAGAATAAAGTGATGCAAAATATAGGCAGACATAAACATGCCTAACATAAAAAATAGACATGAAGTAGAGTCTAACTGGAAACGTTTTTCAAGTTGATGTTCAACTTGTTGTATATTTTCTTCTTGCACGATTTTCATGGAAAGCTCTATTCCGATTTATTTATCGTTAATTCCTATTTGTAATTTGCATTTTTAGCATAAAAATTTGATTAAATAAAGTACTAAATAAAAATATGTAATTAAAATATTTATTTTATCGACATAAATATCTCATTTATTTCTCACTTCTTATCAACCAAGACAAGAGGGGGATAAAAGTCTAGGAATTAATCACTAAAATATAATCGGGAGCGTATTTTTTCAAATATAAAAATTTGAATTTAAATTGTAGATAAGTATGCTTTAAATTGAATTCAAAAAGGTTAAATATAATATTGGACTGTGGGTAAACCTAAAATTAATTTGCAATGAAATAATAAGAAACTCATATAAAAACAGCAGCTAAATCGTAAGGGTAATCATCACAATATTAAGCTGCTGTTTAGAACTAATTATTTTTTAGAATAAATATTCACTTGAATCCACAGATTGCCTCGAATAAATTGACCAATCTGAAAATCTTTATCGGCCGCGTTCTTGGTTGCAATACGGATTAAAGTGGCTTCCTGATTTTCATCATGAATTAAGGCCACATCATAAAGAGTGTAGTCCTGATCCATAAAGGACATTGAGGTTTTACCGACAATATTACCTTGGAACC
>Ga0308170_10004884_pt1 | contig 10424 bp, 8 predicted proteins | sample PhyBR2_2_FD_202136 | JGI IMG/M metagenome (GOLD analysis project Ga0308170, IMG submission 202136) | Phyllosphere microbial communities from UC Gill Tract Community Farm, Albany, California, United States - DLSLSB.R2 | ecosystem: Host-associated > Plants > Phyllosphere > Unclassified | place... | reverse complement strand
GCCGCCTGGCCCTGTTCGCCCAGGACGAGTGGAGCGTGACCCAGCAATGGTCGGTGTATTTCGGCCTGCGCTGGGAAGGCATCCAGATCAAGAGCGAAGGCAACAGCTACGCCGCGATCGACAACCGATCGAGCGTCTTCAGCCCGCTGTTCCAGACGCTGTACAAGATCCCGGGCTCCAAGAACGACCAGATCCGCGCCGGCATCACGCGCACCTACAAGGCGCCCAACGTGGCGCAACTGGTGCCGCGCCGCGGCATCGCCTCGAACAACAGCCCGACCACGCCGGACACGATGGGCAACCCGCAGCTGAAGCCCGAACTGGCCTGGGGCCTGGACCTGGCCTACGAACACTACCTGCCGGGCGGCGGACTCCTCTCGGCCAGCACCTATGTGCGCCACATCGACGACATCACGCACTCGCGCGTGTTCTTCATCGACGGCCTGTGGGTGTCGATGCCGGTCAACGACGGCGCCGCCAACACCCGCGGCATCGAACTCGAAGCCAAGCTGCCGCTGCGCCAGATGTTCCCGGGCTGGCCGGCGCTGGACCTGCGCGCCAACGTCACGCGCAGCTGGTCCAGCCTGTCGATGGTGCCGGGCCCGAACAACCGCCTGGACCAGCAGACGCCCTTGAGCGGCACTTTCGGCTTCGACTATAAATTCGACGGCCTGCCGGCCACTTTCGGCGGCAGCCTGAGTTTCCAGAACGGCGGCCCGGTGCGCATCTCGCAGAACCAGTACGCCTATGCCGGCGTGAAGCGCTCGCTGGACCTGTACGGCGTGTGGAAGTTCACGCCCAAGACCCAGGTGCGGATGTCGCTGGCGAATACCCTGCGCCAGGATAACGTCGGCGCGTCCACCTATGTGAGCGCGGACGGCAGCCGCCTGACCGACACCACGATCACGCCGACGATGCTGCAGGTGCGGGCGATGCTCGAGACGAAGTTCTGAACTGGCGGCGGTAGGCCGCCGGGGAGGTCTGCAGCGCGCTCCTGAAATGCTGGCGCAGCGAGAGGGCGGAACCGAAGCCCGCGCGCTGCGCCACCAGCTCGACCGGGGCATCGCTGCCCTCCAGCAGGCTGCGGGCGTGGGCCAGGCGCTGCTCCAGCAGCCACTGCTTGAACGACATGCCGGTGGCCTGGCGGAAGTGGCGGGTGAAGTTACGCCGGCTCATGGCGGCGCGCTCGGCCAGCGCGTCGAGGTCGTGCCGGGCGTCCAGGTGGCGGCAGACCCAGTCGAGCACCCGCGACAGCCTGCCGTCGCTGGGCGACACCGGCAAGGGCCGTTCGATGAACTGGGCCTGGCCGCCCTGGCGGTGCGGCGCCACTACCAGCCGGCGCGCCACCGCATTCGCCGCCTCGGCCCCGCACAGGCGGCGCAGCAGGTGCAGGCAGCAGTCGATCCCGGCCGCCACCCCGGCCGAGCTCAGGACGTCGCCCTCGTCGACGTAGAGCACTTCCGGATCCACCTTCACTTTCGGATAGAGGCGCGCCAGCGCGTCGGCGGCGGCCCAGTGCGTGGCCGCGGTGCGCCCGTCCAGCAGGCCCGCCTCGGCCACCGGGAAGGCGCCCAGGCAGAGCGCCACCACGCAGGCGCCGCGCGCATGCGCCCGGCGCAGCGCGTCCAGCAGGGCCGGCGGGGCGGGGCGGCAGTCGTCGTACCAGGCCGGCATGACGACGATGTCGGCGGCGTCCAAGCCGTCGAGTCCGTGGCTGGGGCGGATGCCGAAGCCGGCGCTGGTATCCAGGGTGCCTCCGTCCAGTCCGCAGACGCGCAGCGAGAACGCCGCCTGCGCGCCCAGGCTGCTGCCGAATACCAGGCAGGGAACCGACAGGTGGAAGGGCGTCATGCCGTCGAAGGCGATGACGGCGACCTGGATGGGGTGGTGTTTGTTCATGGCCCGATTCTATCGGATATCGGCTTGCGGGCCACTGTCAGGCTTGATAGCTGGCCAGCACAATGCTCCAACCTTCACTTACTTCAGGAGCCGACATGCAAGTCCAACAGATCCGCAACGCCACCCTCGTCATCGAATACGCCGGCAAGCGCCTGCTGGTCGATCCCCTGCTCGCGGAACAGGGCGCCTATCCGGGTTTCGCCGGCACCGCCAACAGCCATCTGGCCAATCCGCTGGTGGGCCTGCCGGTTCCGCTGGGCGAACTGCTGGACGTCGACGCCGTCGTCGTCACCCACCTGCACGCCGACCACTGGGACGATGCGGCGCGCCGCCTGGTCCCGCGCGGCCTGCCCATCTTTGCCCAGAACGCGCATGACGCCGCGCTGCTCCGCGCCGACGGTTTCGAGGACGTGCGCGTGTTCGGTGACGGCGCCGTGTTCGGCGATATCGCCCTGCACAGGACCGGCGGCCAGCATGGCAGCGACCAGGTGATGGCCGCGATCGGCGAACGCATGGGAGAGGTGAGCGGGGTGGTGTTCAGCCATCCGGATGAACCGACCCTGTACCTGGCCGGCGACACGGTCTGGAACCGCCACGTCGAGGACAGCCTGGCCGGCCACCGTCCTGACGTCGTGGTGCTGAACTGTGGCGACGCCCAGGTACCGGGCCTCGGCGCCATCATCATGGACCAGCACGACCTGGCGAAGGTGGCGCAGGCCGCGCCGCAGGCCACCATCGTCGCCAGCCACCTGGAAGCCGTGAACCACTGCGTGCTGTCGCGCGCGGCGCTGCGCGGCTTCCTGGACGAGCAGGGTCTGCGCAAGCGCGTGCTGGTGCCCGAAGATGGCGAGGTGTGCACCTTCAGTGCGGTGGCGTGAAGTCGTACTCCCGGGCCCAGGGCATGTCGTTCTCGCCCAGTACGCGCCGCGCCAGCTCGGGGTAGATGCGCTCGGCGCGCACGTCGTTCGACAGCATCACCACGCAACGGCGCCTGGCGTCCAGGCAGATCACCATGTTCGCGGTGATCTCGTTGTGGCCGTCCTCCTCAACCCCCGTCCCCTCCATGCTGAGCATCTCAAGCCACCTCAGTATGGATTCCCGCTTTCGCGGGAAGGACGGTGGCTGGCGGAAGGACAGTATCGGGACTGACGCCGCACCGCCACATCGGGTAGTTGCGACCTCGCTCTCACCCTTGAATCCAAGAAAAATATTGAATTCTCTCAAATACTTTCGTTATACAATTCATCTCACATGTTGAAACCGAACTAATGGTTTCCCTATATCAATGGCTGTAAAGATCCTGCACAGCCAGATTTGGATGGACTAGAATCGCCCATCCCGACCGCCGGCCTCGACCCTGCCGGTTCTTTTCTTGGCCGCGCGGCGGCAAGGATGTTTCATGCTCAGTCAACAAGAACTCGCAGAACAGGAGCGCGTCAAGGCCTTGCACGCGCTTGGCGTGCTCGACACGCCCCCGGAAGACCGCTTCGACCGCTTCACCCGTATCGCCGCCGCCGCTTTCGACGTGCCGACCGTGCTGGTCTCGCTGGTCGACACCAATCGCCAATGGTTCAAGTCGCGCGTCGGTTTCGACCTGCGCGAGACGCCGCGCTCGGTGGCCTTCTGCAGCCACACCATCGCCCTCGACGACCTGCTGGTGGTGCCCGACACCCACCGCGACGAACGCTTTTGCGACCATCCTCTGGTGCTGGGCTCGCCCTTCATCCGCTTCTATGCGGGCCAGCCGGTGCACAGCGTCGACGGCCAGCCGCTCGGCACCCTGTGCCTGATCGACCAGGAGCCGCGCGAGTTCGGCGATGCCGATAAACGCATGCTGCGCGACCTGGCGCAGATGGTGCAGGATGAACTGAACCGCGGCGTGCTGGTGGCCGCGCGCGACGCCGCCCAGCTGGCGCTGCGCGAGCTGAACGTGCAGCTCGAACGCCGCGTCGAAGACCGCACCCGCGAACTGCACGCCAAGAACAGGCTGCTGGAGCAGGAAGCGGAGCAGCGCATGCTGGTCCAGCAGGCGCTGCATCGGAAGCGGGTGCTGCTCGACGCCGTGCTCGAATCGCTGGAGGTGGGCGTCGCCGCCTGCGGCGCCGACGGCAGGCTGACCCTGTTCAACCGCGCCGCGCGCGACATGTTCGGCGCCGACGATGCCGACCTCTCCATCGCACAGTGGAGCAGTCACTATGGCCTGTTCGAAGACGACGGCGTGACGCCGCTGGACGAGGCCCGGATTCCGCTGGTGCGCGCGCTGCGCGGCGAGACCGTCCGCAATGCCTCGGTGGCGATCGTCAACGGCGCAGGCGCGCCGCGCCGCGTGCTGGTCAGCGGCCGCGCGCTCGAAGGCGCCGATGGCGAGGCGCTGGGCGCGGTGGTGGCGATCAACGACGTCACCGAGCTGGCCGAGTCGCGCTGGCGGGTAATCGAAAGCGAAGAGCGCCTGCGCACCATCGCCGACAACGTGCCGGCCCTGATCGCCTACATCGACACCGGACTGCGCTACTGCTTCGCCAACCAGCGCTACCAGGAATGGTTCGGCGTGAAGAGCGCCGACATGCTCGGCAGGACCGTGCTCGAGGCGATGGGCGAAACCTTTTATGCGCCGCGCCGCGCGGCCCTGGAACGCTGCCTGCAGGGCCATGCCTCGGCCCTGGAGATCGAGGAAGAGCGCCGCGGGCGCCGCCGCGTGATCAGCTCGACCTACCTGCCGCATGTGCGCGACGGCGTGGTGCAGGGCATCTACGTGCTGTCGACCGACGCGACCTCCGCGCGCGAATACGAACGCCAGCTGCATGCGCTGGCGCACTCGGACCACCTGACCGGCCTGCCGAACCGCCGCAGCTACGAGGAGAGGCTGGCGCAGGCGATCGCGCGCTCGCGCCGCAGCGCGATGGCGATGGCCCTGGTCTACCTCGACGTCGACCACTTCAAGCAGATCAATGACAGCCTCGGCCACGCCAGCGGCGATACCGTGCTGCGCGAGTTCGCGAAGCGCCTGTCCGCCACCGTGCGCAGCACCGACACCGTGGCGCGCCTGGCCGGCGACGAGTTCGTGATCGTGCTCGAGCAGGTCGGTTCGGCGCGCGAGTGCGCACGCATCGCCGACAAGCTGCTGGAAGCGGTGCGCGCCGACTTCCTGGTCGACGGCCAGCCGCGCCGGATCACGACCAGCATCGGCATCGCCTGGTCCGCGCATCCGGAGCAGGCCGCGCTGGCGCACACCGCCGACGAAGCGCTGTACCAGTCCAAGCGGGCAGGGCGCGACACCGCTTCGGTGCTGGTCGCCGCCGGCCACTGAAATGGGCGGTCCCTGCCGATGCCGTCGAGTTCCGCCCCCCGTCTCAGACACCTGAACCAGATACGCCGACCGATGGTCGGGCGCTCGATCGCGCTGCTGGCGGCGTTCTGCGTGCTGCTGCTGGGGATCTACGGCTGGAGCCTGTGGACGGCGCGCGAGGCCCAGCTGGAAGAGACCTCGGCCAGCACCGCGAACATGGCGCTGGCGCTGGCGACCCAGGCCGAGACCTCGTTCAAGGTGGCCGACGCGATCCTGTCCGAGACCGTCGAGCGCGTCGAGCAGGACGGCGTGGAAGGCGCGGCGGGAGAGCGCCTGCAAAGCCGCTTCCAGCACATCGCCGCCCATTCGGCCGAAGTGCACGGCCTGTTCGTGTATGGCCCCGGCGGCAGCTGGCAGGTGACGACGCAGGCGAAGCCGCCGCAGGCCAACAACGCCGACCGCGAATACTTCCGCTATCACCAGGCCAGCCCCGACCGCCGCAGCCACGTCGGCAAGCCGGTGCGCAGCCGTTCCACCGGCGTGATGGTGATTCCGGTATCGCGCCGCATCGACCGTCCCGACGGCAGCTTCGGCGGCGTCGCGCTGGTGACGCTGGACCTCGGCTTCTTCGGCCGCTTCTACGACCGCTTCGACGTCGGGCGCCAGGGCACCATCCTGCTCGCCCTCGACGACGGCACCCTGATCTACCGGCGGCCGTTTTCGGAAGACATGGTCGGCACCAGCATCGCCGGCGGGCCGATCTTCCGGATGATGAAGAGCGCCGGCCCGGTCGGCACCGCGATGTTGCGGGCCAGGATCGACGGCATCGAGCGCCTCTACAGCTACCGCCACCTGGACGGCTATCCGCTGGTGGTGGCCAGCGCCGAGTCCAGGGACGAGATCCTGGGCGACTGGCGGGCAGGCGCGGTCAAGATGAGCTGCGTGGTGGCGTTCGCGATCGTGCTGCTGGCCTGGGGCGGACGGCGCATGATCCACCAGATCCGCATCCGCGAGAGTCTCGAGGAAACCTTGCGGACGCTGGCCGAAAGCGACGGCCTGACCGGGCTGGCCAACCGCCGCCTGTTCGAAGAGACCCTGGCGCGCGAGCTGGCGCGGGCGCGCCGCGGCGGCACCGGCTTCGCGCTGATCCTGTCCGACGTCGACTGGTTCAAGAAGTACAACGACCGCTACGGCCATGTGGCCGGCGACGATTGCCTGCGCAAGGTGGCGGCGGCGATCGCGGCCGGCGCGCGCCGGCCGGGCGACCTGGCGGCGCGCTACGGCGGCGAGGAATTCGCCGTGATCCTGCCTGCTACCACCCTGGATGGCGCGGTGAAGGTGGCCGAAGCGATCCGCGCCGCGGTGGCGGAACTGAAGCTGGAGCATGCCGACAGCCCCTACGGCCAGGTCAGCCTGAGCCTGGGCGTGGTGGCCGGCCTGCCCGGCGCCGGGCCGGACGGCGCCTGGGTCGAGGCCGCGGACCGCCTGCTGTACGAAGCCAAGGAAGGCGGACGCAATCGCGTGGCGGCGCGGCTTGCAATTGCATAGCGCGCGATCTAACATCCATCCCATGGAATCGAACACGACCCCCTTGCTGGACAACCAGCTGTGCTTCGCGCTGTACTCGACCGGGCTGGCGATGAACAAGGTCTACCGCAAGCTGCTGCGCAAGCTGGACCTGACATATCCGCAATACCTGGTGATGCTGGTGCTGTGGGAGCGCGACGGCGTGACCGTGTCCGACATCGGCGCGCGGCTCTTCCTCGACTCGGCGACCCTGACGCCGCTGCTCAAGCGCCTTGAAACGGCCGGCCTGGTGGCGCGGGTGCGCTCGAACCTCGACGAGCGCCAGGTGGTGGTCAGCCTGACCGGCGCCGGCCGCGCGATGGCGCGCGACGCCGCGGCGATCCAGGAACAGGTGCTGTGCGCGGCGGCCTGTCCGCCGGGCGACCTGGCGGCGCTCAAGCGCCAGCTCGAGCAACTGCGCGGCAAGCTGGCGGAAGACCGTTAGCCGGTATCGGCATCCGGCTGGCTGCAGCCGGGATCGGCCTGCTGGGGCGTGGTGCGCTGGGCCAGCAGCAGGGCCTGGAAATCGCTGGCCCGCATCGGCTTGCCGATCAGGTAGCCCTGCAACACGTCGCATTCGGTCGAGCGGATCGCGGCGGCCTGCGCCTCGGTCTCGATCCCTTCGCAAATCACACTCAGCTTGAGCGACTTGGCGAAGGCGATCACGCCGTTGACGATGTCCAGGCAGCGCCGGTCTTGCTCGATCTCCTGCACGAAGGAGCGGTCGATCTTGATCGCGGTGATCGGGAACCGGCGCAGGTAGGAGAGGTTCGAGTAGCCGGTGCCGAAATCGTCGAGCGCGATCCGGAAGCCTTCCTGCTGCAGCGAACGCAGCACGGACGCCGCCTTCTCGATGTCCTGGGTCAGCATGCTCTCCGTGACTTCCAGCTTGATGCAGCCGGTATCCAGTCCGTAGTGCGCCACCAGGTTCTTCAGCAGCACCGGCAGGTTCTCGTCGGTGAGCTGGCGGGTCGACACGTTCACCGCCATCTGCAGTTGGAAACCGAGCAGCTCCCATTCGCGCGCCTGGCGGCAGGCTTCCTCGCAGACCCAGGCGCCGACCGCGGTGATCGCCGGCGAATCCTCGAGCATCGACAGGAAGGCGCCCGGCGCGATCACGCCCAGGCGCGGATGCTCCCAGCGCAGCAGGGCTTCGGCCCCGACCACGGCGCCGTTGGCGGCGCTGATCTGCGGCTGGTAGAACAGCACGAACTGGCGCCGCTCGAGGGCCGAAAACACTTCCTGGCGCAGCTGCAGTCGCTCCTTGATGAGCTGGGCCGACTTGGGCGAAAACACGCAGGCGGTATGGCGGCCATTGTCCTTGGCGGCATACATCGCGGCATCGGCGTTGTTGAGCAGTTCGTCGGCGCTGACCTCGCCGGGCTTGCCTAGCGCAATCCCGATGCTGGCGCCGACCGTGACCTTCAGGTAGCCGATCGAGATCGGTTCGGCCATGCGCTGCAGCACCGTGGCCGCGAGCGCCTTCGCCGCTTCCGGATCCGCGTCGGTGAGCACGAACACGAATTCGTCGCCGCTGATGCGCGCCACCATGGTGGCGGCATTGCCGAATGCCGCCAGGCGGCGCCCGATCTCCTGCAGCGCCAGGTCGCCGGACTGGTGGCCGTGGGCGTCGTTGACTTCCTTGAAGTGGTCGAGGTCGACGAACAGCACGCCGATCATGTCGTCACGCGCCAGCGCCTCGTCGAGTGCGCGCAGGCAGCTGAAGCGGTTGTGCAGTCCCGTCAGGCTGTCGTGGGTCGCCATGTGGACCAGGCGCGCTTCGGCTTCCTTGCGTTCGGTGATGTTCGCGTAGAACACCGTCAGGCCGTCCTTGGACGGATAGGCGCGCGCCTCGAGCCACATCTGCAGCGGCGCATAGTAGCTCTCGCAGCTGGCCGCTTCCTGCCTGTCGAGCGCGCAGTGGTAGGTTTCGTAGAAGGGGCCGCCGATCGCTTCCGGGAACTCGTCCCAGATCACCTTGCCCAGCAGTTGTTCGGCGCTGCGCCGCATCCATGCCGCGCCCTTGCTGTTGATGAAGGTGAAGCGCCATTCGTGGTCGAGCGAGAAGCAGCCGTCGGAAATGCTCTCCAGCAGAGTGCTGAGGCGCTCGCGCGCATTCGCCACCTCGGCCTGGGCCTGGATCGCAACGCTCACGTCTTCCAGGAAGGCGACGAAGTTGGTGACCGCGCCGGCGGTATCGCATACCGGGAACAGGTGCATGCGGCTCCAGAACAGGCTGCCGTCCTTGCGGTAGTTGCGCAAGGTGCAGGTGTGGCTGCGGCCGGCGGCGAGGGCCTCGCGCAGGCAGGCGATGCCGGGCTGTTCGCGGTCGCTGCCCTGCAGGAAACGGCAGTTACGGCCGATCACCTCGGCCAGCGTGTAGCCGGAGATCGCCTCGAAGGCCGGATTCACCCAGGCAATCGGATCATCGGGCTGTTTTGCGTCGCAGATGACGATGGCCGTGCTGCTTGCCTGGATCAGGCCCTTGAAGAAATCCGCGGGCTTGTCTTCGAGGTTCACGAGGGTGAGCTGATTGTATTCCCACGGGAGAGATGACATGGTCGCCTGTTAGAACGCTGGACGGCTCCAGTGTAATCGTGGCAGTCGATACGCGGAGCACGCCAAGCGGACCCGGCTTCAGGGCGGCGGCGCCATGCCGAGGGCGGCCATTTTCTCGCGCAGGGCCAGGCGGTCGCCATCGATCCGGGCGCCGTTCGTGCGGGTCGACAAGGCGGTTTTCTCTTTGCGGCCGAGGAAGTAGGCGATCCGCTCTGCGTTCGCGCCGGAAGGGTGGGGAATGCCATGCAGGATGTGCGCTTCGTCGAGCATGCCGCGGCGCGCCAGCCAGGACAGCGCCTGGCTCACCTTGGGCCCGAGCGGCACGAAGACGGCGCCGGACAGTTGCGCCGCTTCCTGGCCAAAATACGCCAGCAGCTGCTCCTGCAGCAGGGGCGTGGTCACCATGTTCGGGTTGGCGCCGTTGTAGTTCTTGCCGTCGACGAAGATGGGCTGGCGCAGCGCCCCGGTCACGTGCATGAGGTGGGCGTCGGCGCCGAACAGCGTGGCGCAGCTGGCGATCCCGAGCCAGCGCTGCAGGCCGATATGGTCGAGCAGGGCCACCAGGTTGGGGCGGATCGCGCCGCTGAAGGCGCCCGTGTACTTGGCCGCGCGCAGCAGTTCGGACCGGGGCAGGCCGTCGCGCAATCCCTGCTGCGCGGCGCGCACCGCATTCTTCCACTGCACGAAGCCGGGCGAGATCCCGACCACCACCACGCGCGCGGCGGGGTTGAGGTAGTCGAAGGGAATGTAATGCGCTTCGACACGGCCGGCGCGGCCGAGCAAAAAGGCATCCGGAATCTGTGCGGGATTCGCGATCCGGGCTAGGTCGGTGGCGGCGATCAGGTCCGCGTAATGTTCAAACTGAGGCTCGAACCGAGCGGCAAAGTGGGCAGGCATGGCCGCATTGTGCCATGGTGCGCCGGCCGAGCGGGGCGTCGTGCTAGCATCGGGCCGACCTGCCGCCGCGGCGGCGATACCCAGACAGGACCATCGTGCACGCGCAAACCGACTCCACCCCAGGCATCACCCAGGCGCCGTTCGGCAAGCTGCCCGACGGCGCGCCGGTCACCCGCTACACCCTCGTCAACCGCCACGGCATGACGGTGAAGATCCT
>Ga0308170_10004881_pt1 | contig 10431 bp, 13 predicted proteins | sample PhyBR2_2_FD_202136 | JGI IMG/M metagenome (GOLD analysis project Ga0308170, IMG submission 202136) | Phyllosphere microbial communities from UC Gill Tract Community Farm, Albany, California, United States - DLSLSB.R2 | ecosystem: Host-associated > Plants > Phyllosphere > Unclassified | place... | reverse complement strand
CTGACCCGGCGCCGCTCAGACTGCTCTCGATGGTGGCATCTCAACCCGGCGCGGAGGCGTGCGTGTGCGACTTGATGGATCCACTCGGACCTTCCCAACCCACCGTCTCGCACCATCTCAAGGTTTTTGTCGATGCGGGCACGCTCCACCGTGAGAAGCGTGGCACACGGGCATATTTCTCTTTGAATCCTGGCGCGCTCGATTCCCTTGCAGGCCTCCTAAGCTCCACCTCCTCTCGCGATTGACAGCTGCCAGTCACTGACCGGCCGTCGCCGCGTTCGCCTGGGACTACACGCGACTGCGTGAGTCCCCGATCACCTCATACCGCGGAGAACGCACTCAGTTGAGCAACGCGCCTCCCGGTCGGGACACTCGGCCAGGTCGTGCTCGGCACGAGCAAGGCGTGACCTGAGCCGGTCGAGCCGGGCCTGCTTCTCTTCGATCTGACGTACCTGCTCGGCAAGGAGTGGGCGCAGCGCTTCCCGGACGTCGGTGCAGGACGTCGACTCCATGGTGCTGAGGTGTGACCCGATCTGATAAAGAGGCAGCCCGAGTTCCTTGCTGGCCTCGATCAGGTCGAGCCGGCTGAGAACGTCCGGGCTGTAGTCCCGGTACCCATTCAGAGCCCTAGGAGGGGTCAAGAGCCCGATGGACTCGTAATACCGGAGCGCCGATGCGGAGACGCCGCTGCGCTTACTGACCTCGGAGATTCGCACACCGCGACCCTAAAGCCGCCGCTGCCGCTTGACCTTCAAGCGGCTCGAACCTCTACGGTCACTGACGTGCCTCCCTCCTCCACACCAGTCCAGCCGTGAACGCGGTCGCCTCCTGGCTCGAACACCGGCAGATTGGCCTCTACCTGGCGGCGATCCTGGCTGCCGGCGTCGTCGGCCTCACCGTGCCGGGAGCAAACCACCTACAGGCAGCGATCGAGCCCGTGCTCGCGCTGCTGCTGTTCGCGACGTTCCTCGGCGTCCCGTTCGCCGCGATCGGGAGGTCCCTCCGCGACGGACGGTTCCTCGCCGCGGTCGGGGTGCTGAACTTCGTCGTCGTCCCCCTCGTCGCCTACGGGCTGTCCCGGTTCGTCGCGGACGAGCCGGCGCTGCTGTTCGGGGTGCTGCTGGTGCTGCTGACCCCGTGCATCGACTACGTGATCGTGTTCGCCGGCCTTGCCGGCGGCGCATCAGAACGGCTCCTCGCCGCGGCACCGCTGCTGATGCTGGCGCAGATCCTGCTCCTGCCGCTGTACCTGCTGCTGTTCATCGGCCCCGAGGGCGTCGCCGCGGTCGAAGTCGGCCCCTTCGCCCGCGCGTTCCTCCTCCTGATCGTCGTCCCGCTCACCGCGGCCGCACTCGTGCAAGTACTCGCCCGGAGACACCGATCCGGGGTCGTCATCGAGCGGACGATGCTGGGCCTGATGGTGCCGCTGATGATGGCGACCCTGTTCACCGTCGTGGCATCACAAGCCGGAGCTGTCGGAGACTCCCTGGCGCAGCTACTCGTGCTGGTCCCGCTCTACGCCGGGTTCCTCGTTGTCATGGCAGCGCTCGGCATCGGTGCAGGCCGCATCTTCCGTCTTGACGTGCCAGCGACCCGTGCTCTGGTGTTCAGCGGAGCGACCAGGAACTCGCTCGTGGTCTTGCCGCTCGCGCTGGCCCTGCCGGCGTCGCTGTCGCTTGCCCCGGGGGTTGTCGTGACCCAGACGCTCGTTGAACTCATCGGCATGGTGATCTTCGTGCGCCTCATCCCTCGCCTCGTGCCAAGCCGACGTCATCCACCCCACGCCGGAACGAGCACGTCGCTGACATAAGTCCCGAATACGCGATCTGCGCTTAGCGTCGAGGGATGCAGATCACCTTGCAGTATTTCGATGGGTGCCCGAACTGGGAAACCACAGCCGAACGGCTCGCCGCCATCGAGTCCGAACGGGAGGACTTGACCGTGATCCGGCAGGTCATCAAGACACAGGCGGACGCAGAAGCGTCAGACTTCCGCGGATCACCAACCGTACTCATCGACGGCACGCCACTTTTCCCTGTCCCGGATGCACCACCCGGCTTAGCGTGCCGGGTCTACCTCACACCCGAGGGGCTTGCTGGTTCTCCATCTTCGGATCAGCTTCGCGCCGCCATTTCTTCGTTCGCGCGCACGGCCGGTAGTTAGCGCACCGAGACCCATTGCCTGGCAAACGATTCGCGGCCAGACCATCGCGTCAGCAGTCACTGTATAGTCAGTGCATGCTGACTCTTTCATCGCGCGTCGACGTCATGAACCGCCTCGGGCGCGCCATGGCCGATCCCACCCGATCGCGCATCCTGCTGCACCTGCTCGACGAGCCCGGCTACCCCGGTGCGCTGGCTGAACAGCTCGGCCTCACCCGATCGAACGTCTCTAACCACCTCTCGTGTCTTCGCGGCTGCGGCATCGTCGTCGCAGTCCCCGAGGGGCGGTCGACCCGCTACGAGATTGCTGACGCCCACCTGACCAAGGCACTCACCGCCCTCGTCGACGTCGTGCTCGCTGTCGACGACGGAGAGCCCTGCACCGACGACAGCTGCGACGTCCCCCTCTGCTGCGGAACCGGCGCATGACCACGGCCGCGCTTCCTGCCCTGCTCGCCCCGGCCCGCCGGCTCCTCCTGCAGCGTCGCATCCGGATCATCGTCGCCATCACGATCACCTACAACGTGATCGAGGCGATCGTGGCGATCGCCGCCGGCACCGTCGCCTCCTCGACGGCCCTGGTCGGCTTCGGCCTGGATTCGATCGTGGAGGTGCTGTCGGCCGCCGCGATCGCGTGGCAGTTCGCCGCCCCCGACCCGGAGAAGCGGGAGCGGCTGGCACTGCGGGTAATCGCGGTGTCGTTCTTTGGCCTGGCCGCCTACGTGTCCGTCGACGCGGTGCTGGCCCTGACCGGCGTCCGCGAACCCGACCACTCCCCCGTCGGCATCGTGCTCGCCGCGGTGAGCCTGGCGATCATGCCATTCCTCAGCCTGGTCGAACGCCGCACCGGCACCGAGCTGGGCTCCGCGTCGGCGGTGGCCGACTCGAAGCAGACCCTGATCTGCTCGTACCTGTCGGCGGCGGTCCTCGTCGGCCTCGTGCTCAACCTCGCGTTCGGCTGGACCTGGGCTGATCCAGTGGCGGGACTCGTCATCGTCGTGTTCGCCGTCCGGGAGGGCCTCGAGGCTTGGCGCGGTGACGCGTGCAAGACACCCGTGTCGGCCCTGACGGGCGAGCGCCAGGTCGAGGCCTGCGATTGCTGCTGACCCTGGGGAAGCTCAGACGTGGGTGTGGTGCTCGTGCTGAGCGTGCTGGGCGGGCTCGATCTGGAAGGTCGAGTGCTCGACCTTGATCGAGAAGTGTTCAGCGACGCACTTCTGGAGGTCGTCGAGGATCTGAGGTGCGTGCCCGTCTTGGAAGCAGGAATCCTCGACGGTGACGTGCGCACTCAGGATCGGCAGCCCCGTTGCCACGAGCGAAGCGTGCAGGTCGTGGACCTCGGTGACGTGTGGCAGCTCGAGCATGTGAGCCCGAACGTCGTCGAGGTCAAGGCCGGTGGGGGTCGATTCCATCAGCACCCCTGTTGTCTCGCGGAGCAGCTTGATGGTGCGGGGGATGATGAGCACGGCGATGAGCATTCCGGCGAGTGCGTCGGCTTGGCCCCATCCGGTGGTCATGATGATCAGGGCGCTGGCGATAACGGCCACTGAGCCGAGGGCGTCGTTGACGACCTCGAGGAACGCTGCCCGCATGTTCATGTTGGCCGAGCGGCCGGCAGTGAGAACAGTGATGGACACGATGTTCCCCACGAGTCCGATGATGCCGAAGATGAGCAGCTCAGAAGAGGGCACAGCAGGAGGCTCGAACAGGCGCCGGATGCCTTCGACGAGAGCGAAGAGGCCAACCGCAAGAAGCACCGTCGCTTGGGCTGTGGCGGCGAGCACTTCCGCTCGTTGGAAGCCCCACGTTCTTTTTGAGGTTGCGGCTCGCTTCATGAGGGTGGCTGCGAGAAGCGCCATGAAGAGGCCGCCGGCGTCGGTGAGCATGTGGGCTGCGTCGACCAGGAGCGACAGGCTTCCCGTGATGACCGAGCCGATGACTTCGACGATCAGGATCGAGGTGGTGATCCCGAAGGCGATGGCGAGGCGGCGGCGGTGGTCGGTGCCGCCGGGTGCCGCGTGATCGTGGCCTGCGCCCATGTCAGTGTCCTTCGTGGTGGTGACGGTAAGCGGCGCCGACGGAGTGCTCGGCTTGGAAGATGGCGTCTTGCACGAGCTTGCTGGCGTGATCGTTGACGAGCCTGTAGAAGACACGGTTGCCGGCCTGACGCGTCGAGACCATCCGGGCCATACGGAGCTTGGCGAGGTGTTGCGAGACCGCAGTGGGAGATTTGTCAACGATGTCGGCCAGATGATTTACCGATAGCTCTTCGTCTCGGAGAGCAAGGATCATCCGGACACGGGTTGCGTCGGCAAGCATGGAGAACACTTCGACGGCGAGTTCCACGAACGCGTCATCCGGGTGGAGTTCCTCTTGATGCGTATCTTCGTGCATGCGAAGATGGTCACACGACGTTGCCTCGATGTCTAGAGTCTTGGGGCAGTTCTGCAGCGACGTACCCCTGTTGTTGATTAGCCTTTGGTCAGACCTGGCCCTGGAAGGAGGCGTGATGTTCAGAACTACGTCCGGCGCCTCCCGTTCACGGTGGTCCGTCGGGGTCTGGGCACTGTTGCTGTCCATCACAGCCGCGACCCTCGCAGCAGTTCTGGGCATCCACACCCTCGGCGACAACGCCTTCTCCGGCGGGGTGCAAGCCGCGTCGAGCGTGACGCAGGCCGTGTCGGTCGACGACCCGGCCCCTCGAGACTCTTCCCTCCCTCCACTGTCAGTCGGCGACGAGGCCATGACCGGGCTCACTGACAGCGGTGGAGTTCTGGCCTGTACCCTCCTGGCCCTCCTCTGCGTGGTGACTCTCGCTGTTGCCCTGGTGCGGATGCGGGGCGCAGCCGCCCGAACGCTCGATCCACTCGCCGGCCCCGACTCAACAGTGCCCTCCGTCCCGGATGCGCGACGCCCGGCGATCGTGAGCCTTACCGTGCTGGGCATCTCCCGAATCTAGACACTCCCCGATCGCGACCTGCGCGTCGGCGGACGATGACGATCAGTCATCAGGCGTTCGGCGTGCTCCTTCGAGACCGAGGACACCCCTTACATGCTTCGCATCGTCAGGGTGACTGCGCCGGCCCTTGTAGCCGTTCTCGCCGCCACCTTTCTTACCGCCACCCCTTCTCACGCTGCGGCCTATCCAACCTGGGATGACGTCATCGCCGCCCGCTCAAACGAGGCGGCGACCGCCGACAAGATCACCGAATTGACCGGCCTACTGGATGGCCTCCGGCAACAAGCCGAGACGCTGACCACTGCAGCCGATCAGCGTGGCCTTGAGCTTCAAGAGGCTCAGGATGCCGCTGACGCTGCAACGGAAGCCCTTCGTTCCCTTTCTGACGACGTCGCCCGCGCCGAGCAGGACGCCGACAATGCAGAACGGCAGATCAGCCAGTGGGCTGCGTCGCTGAGCCGTGCCGGCGGGACCGATGTGTCGATGAACATCGCCGTCGCCGGCGGCGACGCCGAGGACCTGCTTTCCCGGCTCGGAACGGCCTCGCAGCTGACGAAAACCTCGAACCGGATGCTAGAAAACGCGACCGCGAAAGCGAACACCGTCAGCAGCCTTCGCGATCAAGCTCAAGTCGCAACGACCGAACGGGACCGACTCCAAGGTCTCGCGCAGACAGCCCGCGACGACGCGCTTGCCGCGGCGACCACCGCGCAAGCCGCCGTCGCGGAACAAGAGACACGGAGCATCGAGCTCGAGGCTCAGTTGGCCGTGTTGAAGCAAGAGACTGCCACCGCCGAACAAGGGTACGCAGCGGCCGAAGCCGCGCGAGCCAAGGCGGCCGCCGAGGCGGCAGCTCGCGCCGCAGCCGCCCGCGCAGCAGCCGCGGCGACCTCGGCTCCTGCAGCCCCCACATCCTCCGCCGTGTCGCCTTCGGGATGGACGATGCCGATCACGGCGTACTCGAGCTACCAGGCCTACGGCATGCGCATCCACCCAGTCCTGGGCTACCCGAAACTGCATGCTGGGGCGGACTTCGGGGCCTCCTGCGGAAACGCGATCTACGCCGCCACCGCCGGCACCGTCACCTATGCCGGCGCCTACGGCGGATTCGGGAACCTCATCACGGTTACGTCTGCCGGCGGGGTTTCCACCAACTATGGCCACATGTATTCCTCTGGCGTTCAAGTCCGTGTCGGCCAGCAGGTCACCGCCGGTCAGCAGATCGCCCAGGTCGGCAACGCCGGCCTCTCGACGGGCTGCCACCTCCACTTCGAGCTCCGCCAGGGCGGAGCTGCCACCGACCCCATCGCCTACCTCAGAACCAAGGGAGTCTGACCATGGTCAAGAACCAATTCATCGTCGCCGTCATCGCACTCATCGTCACCGCTGCCGTCGTCGTCGCGGTCATCATCTACAACGGCACGCGCACCGACACCGCCCAGCCCCTCGCCGCCGACCCCACCGTCGCACCGGCCAGTGCGGAAATCGTTCGTGACGACACCCGCTACCTCGACCAGGTCGAGGGCGACGCCGTCACCGTCGTGGAGTTCCTCGACTTCGAGTGCGAGTCGTGCGCGGCCATGTACCCGTACGTCGAGCAGGTCCGGGAGAAGTACGCCGGGCAGATCAACGTCGCGGTCCGCTACTTCCCGATCCCGTCGCACCGGAACTCCGAGAACGCGGCCGTGGCCGTTGAGGCGGCTGCGGAGCAGGGCCAGCTCGAGGCGATGTACGCGCGCATGTACGAGACCCAGGCCGAGTGGGGCGAGAAGCAGGAGTCCGAAGCAGCCCTGTTCCGTACGTTCGCTGAGGACCTCGGGCTCGACATGGTGGAGTTCGACGAGGCGGTGGCGGACCCGGCGACCCTCGAGCGTGTGGTCGCCGACCGGGCGGAGGGCACCGCCCTCGGAGTCACCGGCACCCCGACATTCTTTGTCGACGGTCAGATGATCGAACTCACCGCCGTCGACGACCTCGACAAGGCCGTGGAAAGCGCAGTCGCCGGTGGCTAGGAACCGCGGGCGCGCCCGGAAAGCGCAACCCGTCGCTGCTCCCCCGCCGAACCTCCGCACACTGGCGGTGCTCGGGCTGCTGCTGGCCTGCATCGCCGGCCCGGTCGGTTTCGTCGTCAGCCTTGTCGCGTTCATCCGCTCACGTCGAGCAGGTGAAAAGAACACGGTCGCTCTGGTTGGGATGATCGTCGGCCTCGCCACGACTGCGGCGTTCGTCGCCGGGGTCATCTACTTCCAAGCCGTCTTTGCCGGCCAGACCGGTGTCTGCGCCGAACTCGGTCCCGGCGACCACGACGGCGCCTTCGGCACCTTCACCTGCCCAGAGAACTGAGAAAGCCCATGACCTTCCCCTCTCTTCGAAACCTCGTGACGGCACTGTTCGTCATGCTCGCCCTCGCTGCTGGCCTCGCCGTCCTGGACGCTCGGCCCGCCGCCGCCCATGACGCCCTCGCCCAAGCAGTTCCCGCGGCTGATGAGACCGTGACGACCGAACTGTCCTCGGTGACCCTGACGTTCTCGGAGACACCGTTGGCGGAGTTCGCCAACGCCATCGCGTTGAACGTCACCGACCCCGCCGGGACTTCCGTCACCACAGGCGCCCCCGTGGCGGACAGAACGACCCTTTCTGTTCCCGTCAAGGTCGCTGAGGCAGGTCTGCACACCGTGACGTGGCAGAGCGTGTCGAGTGACGGACACACCATCTCCGGCACCTACACCTTCACCTACGCCGGCCCCGTCGCCGCAGCTGCCCCCACAACACCGGCCCCCGCCGCGAGCACACCGGCCGCCTCGGCCTCCGACCCGGCGGAGGAAGAAGCACCGACGTCGGCCGCGACGCACTCTGCCACCGAGCCTGCTTCGAGCAACCTCATCCCCTGGATCGCGGGCGCGACCGCTCTTGCGGTGTTGATCCTGATTCCGGTCATCGTCATCCTCGCTCTCCGCGCCCGCCGCCGGAAGAAGGCCGAGACGGCGGACCCCGCGGAGACAGCAGGCACTGAGGAGTGAGCACACCTCTTCAGGCCCGCAGCACCACTAGCAATTCCCGGCCAGGAATCACGCTGGGGGTGGCCGCGATCGCGGCCGTGGCGACCGTCGCGGTTCTGCTGGTGGCGGTGAAGTCGAGCGAGATCGTGCTGATCGTGGACCCCGGAGAAATCGTGAGGTCTGGGTACACGGTCAGCAAGACCATCAGCAACAGTGCGGCCGCGATCGCCCTCGGTACCTCTTTCCTCCTGGCCGCCGCCATCCCCGTTCACCAGCCCTCACAGCGAAGCTTGTTCCGCCTGCTACGCAGCTCAGCTGCGGTCTGGGCCATCGCAGGCTTCGTTGCCAGCGTCTTCACGTTCGCCAACATCAGCGGCGTTCCGCTCGACGAAGCCGGGACTCCCGCTTTCTGGTCGCAGTTCGCCTTCTACAGCACCGGCATTGAGCTCGGCCAGGCGTGGACGACCACCATTGCCGCAGCAGTTCTCGTCACCGTGTGGGCGTCGCTCACCCACTCTCCCGGACACGCAGCAGCCCTCGCGGGGGTGAGCGCCTTGGCCCTGATACCTCTGGCTCAGCAAGGGCATGCAGCGGGTTCGGCGTCCCACAACCTCGCGGTCGTGTCGATCCTGATGCACGTCCTATTCGCATCGATCTGGGTCGGCGGCCTCGTCGCCCTCGTCTGGCTCAGACGAACCCTCCCCGGGCACCTGTTCCCCGTCGTCCTCCGCCGCTACTCGGCAATCGCGTTCGCGGCCTTCGTCGCCGTGGCACTCTCGGGCCTCGTCAGTGCCACCATCCGCATCACCGACCCCGCAACGCTCACCACCTCTTCCTACGGCCTCATCGTCCTCGGCAAGGTCGTCGTCCTGGTCCTCGTCGGCGTCTTCGCTACCGTCTTCCGCACGTGGCTGCTGCCGCACATCCACACCGGCCGAACGCGTCTCTTCTGGGCTTTAGCTGCCGTGGAGGTCACGTTCATGGGGGTCGCGTCCGGTCTTGCCGGAGTACTCGCCCGCACCGCGCCTCCTGGCGCTGAGCAAGACATCTACGAAACGGGTCCAGTGACCGCGGCTGAATCCCTCACCGGGTCGGTTTTCCCTCCACCACCGAGCTGGGTCACCGTGTTCCAAGGTCAACCAGATCCCTTCTGGCTCCTCCTCATCATCTTCTCCGCAGCGACCTACCTCCTCGCCACCCGTGCGCAACGCCGGACCGGAACGCCCTGGCCGTGGCATCGCAGTGCGCCCTTCCTAGCGGGCCTGCTCGTCGTCCTGTGGGTGACGTGTGGTCCGCTGTCGATCTACGCCACGTACCTCCTCAGCTCCTACGTGGTGACGATCGTGGCGCTTCTGCTCGCGGGGGCCTTGATCGCTCAGGGACGCCCGGGGGCCCTTGCTCGAGCGACCCTCAGGCGTAGAGAAGACGGGACGAGAGGCCCCCGGGAGTGGGCGACGTCTCTCCTTCGCCGGCCCCTGGGCCTGTTCGACGACAGCCCGCTCGGCGTCGGCTTGGTTGTGCTGGTGACCGTGGTACTGGCCATGATCCCGGCGGGCATGCGCTGGGCAGTGACCGAGCCCCTCGGACGTGTCGTCGTCCTCACCGCTGTCGTTGTCGCCGGCGCCGTGCTGGGGTCCGCTCTCCGACGGGCACTGACCGGCCACAGAGCTGGCGACATCGCCGTGATCGGCGGCCTCGCCGCCTGCGCTCTAGCGGGTACCGCGGTGACTCTTTTGGGGCCGACCGTGATGCTCGACTGGTTCAAGACGATGAACCCCGGCGGACACCCCGCCGCCGACGCCGATCAGCGCCTCGGGAGCGTCATCCTCCTCGTCAGCGCCGCCGCCACGGCTCTCACCGCAACAGTCCTAGCTCTCCGTGCGCTCACCGGGCCCCGCACCGCCACTTCGTCCCTTACCTCGGAGGACTCACGTTCATGACACGCCCCACCATCCGAACCCTTGTCGCCGCTGCCCTGGTCGCCACGGTGGCCATCGTCACGTCGGGTTGCGGCTCGAGCGATTCTGTCGCGGAACAGTACGCGGACGGGTCCACGAAGAACTACATCGGCGGCGACGGCACCGTGGTGGAGATCCCTCCGGCCAACAGGGGTGAACCGATCTCCTTCACCAGCACCACGGACCTCGGCGAACTGCTGGACTCAGCCGACTACGACGGCGACGTGATGGTGGTCAACTTCTGGTACGCCGCCTGCCCCCCGTGCCGAGCCGAAGCTCCTGACCTCGAAGCCCTCCACCAGCAGTACCAAGACCAGGGTGTGTCCTTCATCGGAGTGAACGTCCGCGACCAG
>Ga0308170_10004880_pt1 | contig 10432 bp, 9 predicted proteins | sample PhyBR2_2_FD_202136 | JGI IMG/M metagenome (GOLD analysis project Ga0308170, IMG submission 202136) | Phyllosphere microbial communities from UC Gill Tract Community Farm, Albany, California, United States - DLSLSB.R2 | ecosystem: Host-associated > Plants > Phyllosphere > Unclassified | place... | reverse complement strand
CAGCCCGGCATCGGGGTCCACCCCCTCCGCCAGCCAGTCCAGCAGGATGGGCAGCAATTGCCGCTGGAGCGCCGCGCGGCGGCTGACACCGGCCGTCAAAGCCTCGATGTGGCGCATCGCCCCCTGCGGGTCCCGGTAGCCGAGGGCGGCGAGCCGCCCCTGGGCGGCTTCCGGCGTCAGCTTTGCATCTTCGGTGCTGAGCTTGGCCGCGGTGTTCAGCAGCGGCCGGTAGAAGATGCGCTCATGCAGTTCCCGGACCGAGCGCTTGGTCCGCTGCCACGCGGACAGCAGCGCATCGGGTCCGGGCCGCTCGTTGGAAAACGGTCCCAGCACGGCCTTGGCCAAGGACCGCAGGGCCGGTTCCGCCACCGGCATGAGATGGGTGCGGCGCAACTGGAACAGCTGGATCCGGTGTTCCAGCAGGCGAAGGTACCGGTAGGCATTGTCGAACGCGGCAGCGTCCGACCGCCCGATGTAGCCCCCCGCGGACAGCGCGGCGATCGCTGAGGTGGTGTCCCGGCGTCGTAATGACTCATCAGCCTTGCCGTGCACCAGTTGAAGCAGCTGGACGGTGAACTCGACGTCCCGCAGGCCGCCGCGCCCCAGCTTGATCTGCCGTTGCTCCTCCGCGGGCGGAATGTGCTCGGTCACCCTCCGCCGCATGGCCTGGACGGACTCAACGAAGCCTTCGCGCCCCGCCGAATTCCAGATCAACGGCGCCACGGCTTCCTCGTACTTCCGTCCCAGCACGGCATCACCGGCCATGGCCCGCGCCTTCAGCAGTGCCTGGAACTCCCAGCTTTCAGCCCACCTGGCGTAGTACGTTTCGTGCGAGGCGAGGGTGCGGACCAGCGGACCGGACTTTCCCTCCGGACGCAGGTTCGCATCCACCTCCCACAGCCCGGGCTCCCGGGCCACCGACGAGATGGCCCTCGAAATGCCGCTGGCCAGGGCGGTACCGATGGTGTTGGCATGCGCGTCTTCCAGGCTGCCGGCGTCCACCACGTAGATGACGTCGACGTCGGAAATGTAGTTCAGCTCGCGGGCTCCGCATTTACCCATGCCGATGACGGCTAGGCCGACGTCGGCGACGTCGGCAACGCCGAACTGGCCGGCTGCCTCGGCGCGGGACACCGCGAGGGCGGCTTCGATCGCGGCGGCGGCAAGGTCCGCCAGTTCACGGCCCACCGACGGCAGGAAGTCCAGCGGATCCGCGGCGCAGAGGTCCTTGACGGCGAGGTCCACCAGCCCGCGCCGGTACGCCGTGCGCAAGGCGGCGTAGGCGTCGACGCCGGTCACGGCGGCGACGGGACGGGCGGCGCGCGGGTCGGCGCCGACTGATTGCAGGAGCGCGGCCCGCAGTTGTTCAGGCTCCGCGGGCAGCGGTTCGGGACTGGCCCGGACCCAGAAAGCGTCCAGGTGCTCGGGGTGCCTGATCAGGAACTCCCCCAGCGCCTCGGAGGCGCCCAGGACCCGGTACAGCGGTTCGCTGGACTCCGGGTCGGCGGCTGCCAGGTCCCGGAGCTGCGGGTGCTTTTCGATCAGCCGGACCAAGGACTGCAGGGCTGTATCCGGGCTGGCCGCAAGCTGCAGTCCGGCGAAGAGCCTTTCCTGGTCGAGCCCCTCGAGCTCGCGCGCGGCCAGGAACCGTTCGCTCTTTTCCAGGTCGCTGAATCCGGCCGCAATGAGCCGGCGTGCCAGGCTCACGCCGGGCACCTAGAGGATGCCGAGGTTGCGCTGCAGCTCGTAGGGCGTCACCTGCAGGCGGTAGTCCTGCCACTCTGCCCGCTTGTTGCGCAGGAAGTGCTCGTAGACTTGTTCGCCCAGGATTTGCGGCATCAGCTCGGAGTCTTCCATCGAACGAATGGCGTCGTGCAGGCTGGCCGGGAGCGGATCGTGGCCCATGGCACGACGTTCAGCCGAGCTCAGCGACCAGACGTCGTCCTCGGCGGCGGCCGGCAGGTCGTAGCCTTCCTCGATGCCTTTCAGACCCGCACCGAGCAGGACAGCGTAGGCCAGGTAAGGGTTGGCAGCCGAGTCGATCCCCCGGTATTCGATCCGGGCAGACTGGCCCTTGCCCGGCTTGTACAGCGGCACGCGGACCAGTGCGGAACGATTGTTGTGCCCCCAGCTCAGGTAGCTCGGAGCCTCGCCGCCACCCCAGAGTCGCTTGTAGGAGTTGACGAACTGGTTGGTGACGGCGGTGAACTCCGGGGCGTGCTTGAGGATGCCGGCAATAAACTGCCGGGCCGTCTTGGACAGCTGGAACTCGGCGCCGGCTTCGAAGAACGCGTTGCTGTCGCCCTCGAACAGGGAGAAGTGCGTGTGCATGCCGGAACCGGGGTGGTCGGTGAACGGCTTGGGCATGAAGGTGGCGTACGTGCCCTGCTGCAACGCCACTTCTTTGATGACGGTTCGGAACGTCATGATGTTGTCCGCGGTCTGCAGGGCGTCGGCGTAGCGGAGGTCGATCTCGTTCTGTCCGGGTCCGGCCTCGTGGTGGCTGAACTCCACGGAGATGCCCACCGATTCCAGCATGGTTACCGCCGTGCGGCGGAAGTCCTGGGCCACGCCGCCCGGGACGTGGTCGAAGTAGCCGCCCTCGTCAACCGGCACCGGCGCTCCGTTAGGGCCCGGTTCCTGGGACTTCAGCAGGTAGAACTCGATTTCCGGATGGGTGTAGCACGTGAAGCCCATGTCCGCGGCCTTGGCCAGCGTGCGCTTCAGGACGTTGCGGGGGTCCGCTGCGGACGGCTCGCCGTCGGGGGTGAGGATGTCGCAGAACATGCGGGAGGTCTGTTCCGTCTCGCCGCGCCAGGGCAGGATTTGGAACGTGGACGGATCGGGCTGGGCCAGCATGTCGGATTCGAAGACCCGGGCCAGGCCTTCGATGGCCGAGCCGTCAAAGCCGAGCCCTTCTTCGAAGGCACCCTCGACTTCGGCAGGCGCCAAGGCTACGGACTTCAGCGATCCCACGACGTCGGTGAACCACAGGCGCACGAAACGTACGTCGCGCTCTTCGATTGTGCGCAGGACAAACTCTTGCTGGCGGTCCATGATGGCCTCTTCTCCGGTCAACGTCCATGCTCCGGGGCCCGCGGGTAGGGGGAAGCCGGCAGCAGTTCACCAACACTGTACTAAGCATTCGGCGCCGATGCTTGAGCCTGCGCCGTGCGTAACACAGCATTAACCTGTTGAGCCGCCCGGAGGGCGTCCTGGCGCGGTCTACCGCGGTGGGTCCACGACGCTCCGGCCCGTCCGTTATGACGCTAATCACCTTTGGCCGGAACCGGCTGCGGTAGAAAGCACGGCAGGTCCCGCACTACGCTCATCCCATGGCCACCAGCAACAGCTCCGACTCCAGCGCGTCCGCCGAAGTACCCGCCCCCTACGGCAGCGGGCCCGGCCAGGATGGGGCGGCCGGGCGGAAACCAGCCAAGGTCCGGATACACCACCTGCAGCAGGCCAAGCGCGACGGCACCAGGTTCGCCATGCTCACCGCCTACGAGCAGTACACAGCTGAGATCTTTGACGCTGCGGGCATTGAATTGCTGCTGGTTGGTGATTCGGCCTCGAATAACGTCTTCGGCAATGAAACCAGCCTTCCCGTGACCGTGGACGAACTGTTGCCCCTGTGCCGCGCCGTCGCCAGGTCCGCGAAACGCGCCATGGTGGTCGCGGACCTGCCTTTCGGCAGCTACGAGGTCAGCGCCGAACAGGCCGTCGCCACCGGCGTCCGCTTCCTGAAGGAAGGCCTGGCTCATGCGGTGAAAATCGAGGGCAGCGCGTATTACGCCCCAACGGTGCGCGCAATGGTGCAAGCAGGCATCCCGGTGATGGCCCACATCGGCTTCACCCCGCAGAGCGAGCACGCACTGGGCGGATACCGGGTGCAGGGCCGGGGCGACGACGCACAGCGGCTGATCGACGACGCCCGCGCCCTCGCCGACGCAGGCGCGTTCTGCGTGCTCATGGAAATGGTCCCGGCCGACACCGCGGCCGCCGTGGACGCCGCTGTGGACGTCCCCACCATCGGCATTGGGGCGGGAAACGCGACCACGGGCCAGGTACTTGTCTGGCAGGACATGGCCGGCCTGCGCGGCGGCCGGATGGCGAAGTTCGTCAAGCAGTACGCGGACCTGCGCACCACCTTGCTGGAGGCGGCCACCGCCTACGGCGACGACGTCCGGACAGGCCAGTTCCCCGGCCCGGAGCATTCCTTCTAACTTCGCCCTGTCTGCGCTCGCCACGGGTGGCGTTTGTCGGCACTCCTCCGCGGACTGCCTCGGCCGCGGGCGGCCTCACCTTGACGTCCGCTTCCGGAGCACCGACAAACGCCTGCGCACTACCTGTTCAGTCGTCGTCGCCCTTTTCCCAGGCCTCGTTGCGCGCCTTGACTTTCTCGATGGCGTGTTCGGCTTCTTCACGGGTCTTGTAGGGCCCAATGAGCTGGCTCCAGTCCGAGAGCCGGTCTTCTTCCACTTCGTGGGTGTTGATGTTGAACCAGTACTCAGTCATCGTTGCTCCTCGTTCCGGCGACAGGGAAGCCGCGGGGTGATCCACGTAACACAAACACTTACGTGCGTCCTCCGCCGCTTGTCGGTTGTTAGGCGTTCTGCGGTGCCTTATATGATCAATCTATGCCTTCCCTTGCCTCTACTGCACCCACCGGCACCCTCACCCCGGGTACCGTGGGCCCGCAGCGTTCCGTCCCGGCGTCCATCCCCCGTCCGGAGTACGTCGGCAAGCCTGCTCCCGCCAAATTCACCGGTTCGGAGGTCAAGTCCGCCGAGACGATCGAAAAGATCCGGATCGCCGGACGCATCGCGGCCCAGGCCATCGTGGAAGTCGGCAAGCACATCCAGCCCGGCGTCACCACCGATGAGCTGGACCGGGTGGGCCACGAATTCCTGCTGGACCACAACGCATACCCGTCCACTCTCGGGTACCGCGGATTTCCCAAGTCCCTGTGCTCGTCCCTGAACGAGGTCATCTGCCATGGCATCCCGGACAGCACGGTGGTCCAGGACGGTGACATCCTGAACATCGACATCACGGCCTTCATCAACGGTGTCCATGGCGACACGAACTTCACGTTCCTGGTGGGCGACGTGGATGAGGAATCCCGGCTCCTCGTCGAACGCACCCGGGAGTCGCTCAACCGGGCCATCAAGGCCGTGGCACCAGGGCGGGAAATCAACGTGATCGGCCGCGCCATCCAGTCCTACGCCAAGCGTTTTGGTTACGGCGTGGTGCGCGACTTCACCGGCCACGGCGTCGGCGAAGCGTTCCACACCGGGCTGATCATCCCGCACTACGATGCCGCCCCCGCCTACAACACCGTGATCGAAACCGGAATGGTGTTCACGATCGAACCGATGCTCACCCTCGGCACCGTGGAGTGGGACATGTGGAGCGACGACTGGACCGTGGTGACCCGGGACCACAAGCGCACCGCCCAGTTCGAGCACACCCTGCTGGTCACCGAGACCGGTGCGGAAATCCTCACCCTGCCGTAGTCTGTCCCCTGCCCGCACACGGCATCTGCTGCCGGTGCAGGCCCACCACCTGTTGTGGGGGCGCCCCAGGCCGCCCCTTCCCTGCCCGCCCCAGCCTAGAACGGAATCCCATTGGCCAAGAAGGACGAGAAGTCGCACAAGAACGCACCACTGATCGGCATCGACATCGGCGGTACGGGCATCAAGGGCGGCATTGTCGACCTGAAGAAGGGCAAGCTGCTCGGTGAACGGTTCCGGGTTCCTACCCCGCAGCCCGCCACCCCGGAAGCGGTTGCCGAGGCAGTGGCCCTGGTGGTCGCCGAACTCTCGGCGCGCCCTGAGGCCCCGGAAGCCGGCTCCCCCGTGGGCGTGACCTTCCCGGGCATCATCCAGCACGGCGTGGTCCACTCTGCGGCCAACGTGGACAAGAGCTGGCTGGACACGGACATCGATGCCCTCCTCACGGAGCGGCTGGGCCGGCCTGTGGAGGTCATTAACGACGCCGACGCCGCCGGGCTGGCCGAAGCCCGGTACGGTGCCGGCGAGGGCGTCGCAGGCACCGTCCTGGTCATCACCCTGGGCACCGGAATCGGCTCCGCCTTCATTTTCGACGGGAAACTGGTACCGAACGCGGAACTGGGGCACCTGGAAATCGATGGCTTTGATGCCGAATCGAAGGCGTCCGCCGTGGCCCGGGAACGGGACGGGCTGTCATGGGACGAGTACAGCGTGCTGCTGCAGCGGTACTTCTCGCATGTCGAGTTCCTGTTTTCGCCTGAGCTGTTCATCGTCGGCGGCGGAATCTCCAAGCGCGCGGACGAGTACCTTCCCAACCTCAAGCTCAGGACCCCGATCGTCCCGGCCGTCCTGCGGAACGAGGCCGGAATCGTGGGCGCGGCGCTGGAAATCGCGCTGCAGCACAAACTCACCAAGTAAAGGTGGTGCCGGTGGCGGCTGCGGCTTCCCCTCCGCTGCCGCCACCGGAGCTTAGAGCGGGCTCTTCTCGGAGCTCTTCGGGCCGGCAGCGCCCTTGGCGCCTGCATTGGCTTCACGGCGGAGCAGGGCGATAGCCGATTCGAAGTCCTCAAGGGACTCGAACGCCTGGTAGACGCTTGCAAAGCGCAGGTACGCTACCTCGTCCAACTTCTGGAGGGGTCCGAGGATGACCAGTCCTACCTCGTGCGCATCGATTTCGGCGGCGCCGGAGGAGCGGATCTGTTCTTCCACTTCCTGGGCCAGCATTGCGAGGTCGTCTTCGCTGACCGGCCGGCCTTGGCATGCTTTACGGACGCCGTTGATCACCTTGCTGCGGCTGAACGGCTCGCCCACGCCGGAGCGCTTGATGACGGAGAGGCTGGTGGTTTCAACGGTGGTGAACCGGCGGCCGCATTCGGGACACTGGCGCCGGCGTCGGATAGCCGAGCCGTCATCGGCCATCCGGCTGTCCACGACGCGGGAGTCGGGGTTGCGGCAGAACGGACAGTACATGGCGTTTCCCCTTTCCCTTCCGGCGTCGAACAGCAACGAAGCCGGCAGCACCGTTGGGCGGGCTGCGATCCCAGTTTACGGCTGCACCATGGGTAATAACAAGCCTGTAATTACTATATGTAGTACCCTGTGGCCTATATGTAGTGGCTAGCCCCGGACGGGAAACCGCGCCGTGACGGCGTCGCCGTGGGCGGGCAGGTCCTCGGCGCGGGACAGGCTTACGATATGGCCGCTGACCTCCGCCAATGCCGCGCGGCTGTAGTTGACCACCTGGATGGCGCGCAGGAATGTGGTGACGTTCAGTCCGGATGAGAAGGCTGCGGTCCCGCTGGTGGGCAGGACGTGGTTCGAACCTGCGCAGTAGTCGCCCAGGCTGACCGGGCTGTAGTCCCCCACGAAGATCGCGCCGGCATTCCGGATCCGGGCGGCCACGGAAGCGGCGTCACGCGTCATGATCTCAAGGTGCTCGGCAGCGTAGGCGTCGCAGGCGGCGATTCCCTGCTCCAGGTTGTCCACCAGCACGACGCCGGACTGGGGACCGGACAGCGCCTCGCGGACCCGGGCGGAGTGCTTGGTGGCGGCGGCCTGCCGTTCGAGTTCGTCGCGTACCGCGGTGGCCAGCGGCTCCGAATCGGTGACCAGGACCGATGCCGCCTTGGGGTCGTGCTCGGCCTGGCTGAGCAGGTCCGCGGCCACCAGAGCCGGCTGCGCGGAGTCGTCGGCAAGGATGGCGATCTCGGTGGTTCCCGCCTCCGAATCGATGCCCACCACACCTTTGACCAGGCGCTTGGCGGTGGCGACGAAGATGTTGCCGGGCCCGGTCACCACGTCCACGGGCTCCAGCGCGGGGCCGGCGTCGCCGGCGTCCACACCGTAGGCGAATGCGGCGATGGCCTGCGCCCCGCCGATGCCGTAGACCTCAGTGATTCCCAGGAGTGCCGCCGCCGCGAGGATGGTGGGGTGCGGCAGGCCACCGAACTCCTTCTGGGGCGGCGAGGCGAGGGCAATGGATTCAACGCCGGCAGCCAGGGCCGGCACCACGTTCATGATCACGGACGACGGGTACACGGCCAGGCCGCCGGGGACGTACAGTCCCACGCGCGCCACGGGGACCCAGTTCTGGCTGACGACGGCGCCGTCGCCCAGTTCGACGTCCACGTCGCGGGGCCGCTGCCGGTCGGCGAATTTCCGTGCCCGGCTGATGGATTCCTCCAGTGCTGCCCGCACGTCCGCATCAAGCCCGTCCAGGGCCGCGGTGAGCGCTTCCCGGGGAACCAGCGGATGGCGCTGCTCGACGCCGTCGAACCTCTCCGCAAGGTCCGACAACGCAGCGAAACCGCGCTGCCGGACGGCAGCGATGATGTCCAGGACCTTTTCTTCGGCATCCGCCACAGTCTGGCCCTTGGCGCGGGGAACAGCGGCGCGCAAGGCCGCGAGGGTCAGGGTGCGGCCGCGAAGGTCGATAGTGCGGAAGTCGACGGCGGTTGTCGCGGTGGCGGAAGGCTGCGGTGAAGTGGTCACCGGACTATTTTACGGCGCTGTTGCCGCCCGCTGGTCCGCCGCCGCTGCCGGCAGGCTTCCGGCCTGCCATCCCTGCCACCTCCAAAACGAAGACCGAGACCGCCGTGGCGGCCGGCCACAGCAGCAGCACCGGCAACGCCCGGAGCGAGAAGGCGACGCTGGCATTGACCGAGTTGTCCACCGCCGGACCCCAGAGGCGGGCCGCGAGGATGCCGGTTCCCCAGGCGGCCAGGCTGCCGGCCACCGCTCCAACCAGGCCTGCCAGGAGCGCCGTTTGGGGGTCGGGACGCTTGCCGTCGGCCAGGAACACCGCCAGCAGGCAACCGGCCAGCACCATGATCCCGGCGAGCGTGAGGTCCCGTGGCAGCCACACCAGCGGAGCCGTCCCTGATGCCAGCGAGGGGTTCCGGGTGATCAGGTTCAGTCCGCCCGGGGCGAGCAGCCACCAGAGGAGCCCGGCCGGAACTCCTGCCGCCGCGGGGAGCAGCAGCAGGGACCAGGGCAGCCGCCGCGCGGGGCGGCCAAAGTTCGTCATGAGAGACACCTTAACAAAGGTTCCTGCGGAGCCCCGCAGGGGTTCCGCAGGTGCGTGTTTTCCCGCCTGGCCCGCGGGCCAATACGCTTGGGGAAAGAGATATGCCACTTAGTGCAGGAGTTCCGGTGACCGACAACAGCGAGCCCTTTGAGCAGACGTTCAGGGAGATGTTCCGGCGGCATGCCGCGGGCGTCGCCATCATCACCGTGAACTACCAGGACGAGCCCTACGGGTTCACCGCCACGTCGGTGGCCTCGCTGTCCGCCAAGCCGCCACGCTTCACGTTCAACATGGCCCGCAGTTCCCGGTCCTGGCCCGCCGTTGCCAACACCCAGTTCCTGGGAGTCCACATGCTGGGCCTGGAAAACCAGGAACTGGCAGCACGGTTCGCCCGGCCGGGCAACCGGTTCGAGGGCAACCACTGGGAAATCGGGCCCAACGGGGTGCCCATCCTGAAGGATGTCGCCGGCTGGCTGATCGGCGAAGTGCAGATGCGCCTGTCCTTCGAAAACAACGCCGTGGTGGTGGTCCAGGTGGTGGACGGCCAGGTGGGCGGCGACAGTGCGCCGCTGCTGTACCACGGGGGCGCCTACGGGCAGCCGGTCCCGCTGGACTACGAAATCTAGCGGCCCCGCCCAGGGCCCCGGGCCCCGGGACCCGGGGCGAAAGGCGCGGACGACGCCGGAAGCCGGCTTCCGGCGTCGTGCCCGCCTGCGTCAGGCGTCCAGGCAGGCCGGGCCCAGCAGCACTTTCAGGTCACCGAACAGCGACGGGCTGGGGTTCACCCTCAGGTGGACCGGCAGGCCCATGATTTCGGTGCGGGTGTCGCCCTGGAGGTGGAGCCGCACCTCCGAGTTGCCCCGGTGCGTGCGGAGCACATCCCCCAGTTCCGTCACAACGGCTTCGGTGGCTTTGTAGGTGGGCATGGTGATGACCAGCGGCCCGTGCAGGCCTTCGCTCAGGTCCGGGACGGACAATTCCATGCAGTTCAGGGTGATCGCGCCGTCGTCGCGCTTTTGCAGGCGGCCCTTGACCACCACGATCAGGTCCTCGGCGAGGACCGAGGCGATCGGTCCATAGACCTGGCCGAAGAACATCACTTCGATGGAACCGCCCAGGTCCTCGATCTCGGCCCGGGCGTAGGCGTTGCCGCTGGCCTTGGCGATGCGGCGGCTCAGCGAGGTGATCATGCCGGCGATGGTAATGATGGCGCCGTCCTGCGGGCCGTCTTCGCCGATGATGCTGGTGATGCTCATTTCCGCGTGCTGGGCCAGGAGGCCTTCGAGCCCCTGCAGCGGGTGGTCCGAGACGTACAGGCCGAGCATGTCCCGCTCGAAGGACAGCTTGTCCTTTTTCTCCCACTCTGGAAGGTCCGGGATCTCGATGCTGA
>Ga0308170_10004878_pt1 | contig 10433 bp, 5 predicted proteins | sample PhyBR2_2_FD_202136 | JGI IMG/M metagenome (GOLD analysis project Ga0308170, IMG submission 202136) | Phyllosphere microbial communities from UC Gill Tract Community Farm, Albany, California, United States - DLSLSB.R2 | ecosystem: Host-associated > Plants > Phyllosphere > Unclassified | place... | reverse complement strand
GCCGAGCACCGGCTTGCGATCCAACTCTTCCTTGACCCGTTGAAACTGCGCCTGGATCACCGCATCGGTGTAGCGCGTGCCGGTGGCCAGGTTGTCGATATAAATCGCCACCGCGCCATCGAGGGCGCTGCGTCCATTGGCAATGGCGGTGGCGAACAGCTGCGCGCTGGCTTCGTCCTTGCTGTCCACGGCCTGCTGGCGACTCTTCTGCAGGTTGGCCAGGCGAATGTTGTAGTTGCTGATGGTCTCGGCCACCAACGCCGCCGACTGAATCAGGTTGCCCGCGGCCTCTTCGCGCTGCTGGGCGATCAGCGAAACGTTACGCTTGAGTTCTTCGTTGACCAGACCCAGCTCGGCCTGCAGCTTGGGGTCGACGCTGGCGGCGATGATGCTGTCCAGGCGCTTGGTCGGGTCCTGGGCGTCGTCGATGGCGTCAGTCAATGAGGCCAGGCGCCCTTCCTTCTGCCATTGGGCAAACAATTCCTTGTAACGCGAACGCGGCGCCGACAGTGCGCCAATCGCCACGCGAAAGCCGGTGGTCTCGTTGCTTTGCTCAGTGCCATCGGCCGCAAACAATGGGTATTCGCGGCGCATACCGGTGAACAAGGTGCCCTCGCCTTCCAGGTAATTGCCGCCCTTGACCACAAAGCCGCCATAGGTGCCCTGGCGTCGGCCGGCATGTACCAGCTGGAACGATTCCTGGACCATTTCCGCAGCGTTGCCGATCACGTCGAACAGGCCGATGGGGTTGGGCAATTTGGTGCCGATGGGCATCAGCCGTGCCGCCTGACCGGTGCCGCCAGCGACCTGGTTGAACACCGCGTAATCAGCCAGCGGGCCATCGCTTTCGCTGCCCTCGGCGCGCCGTGGATACAAGCGGCCTTCCAGGTCCTGACGGCTCACCGCCTGGCCGCCGCGTGCGGCGTACTCCCACTCAACCTCGGTAGGCAGGCGCACAAAGCCCAGGCCGCCGTCTTCGGCCGAGGCGCCACGCCCGCTCACCGGCAACAACTCGCGGTGGTATTTCATCAGCCAGGCGCTGTACACCGCCGAAAAACGCTCGGCTTCAAAACGCGACAGCTTCACCTTGGGCAACCGCCCGGCCATGCCGGTGGGCGCGTCACACGCCGGTGCCGGTTCACCGCTGGCCAGGGATTGCGCCTGGCCCATCACCTGGGCGTATTGGCGTGCGGTCACTTCGTACTTGCCGATGAAGTACAGCATGGGCTTGAGTGGGGTCTTGGCGTCGGTCTTGGGCATCAGCGGCGCGATGACGTTGCTCCAGGCCTTGGGCAAGTCCTTGAGGGTGAACTGGCCGTTGATGAAGTCGCGGCGGTAACCGGAAATAAACGACTGCTGGTAACCGGCCTCGCCTTCGGCAAAGGGGTAGCCGAGGCTGACTTCGCGGTCATCCAGGGTGCCCTGGGCCAGCACGTAGGCGTAGCGGAACACCATGTTGCCTTCGCACGGCAGCGGCAGGCTCACGTCGTCCGGCAACGGTTTGGGATTGTCGAGCTTGTCGCTTGCCTCATCCGCCCAGGCCAGCGAGGCCAGGCTCAGCGCCACGCAGGCGCCCAGTAACTTATACATCTCTGATTCCTTCAGAAGCCTGGATACGCGCCACCCGCCACCCCCCACAGGCCGCCGCCACGGCGCTGACGCCGAGCACGGCAGCCAGGGCCAGGCCGTAGTGTCGCGTCAACAGATGGCTGGCGTATTCGCCCGGCACCTGCACGAAGAGTTGATTCAAACCCGCTTCGGCCAGGCCATAAAGCCCGACACTGAGCAAGCCCGCAAAACCGGCGCTGTACAGCGCCTGCAACAGCACAAACAGCAACAGCGCGCCGGTGGAAAACCCCAGCAGGCGCAACACTGACAATTCCCGGCGCTTGCGCGCGACCGCCGCCAACGCGCCGGCAAAAATCGCCGCAAAGGCTCCGGCCAGGGCCAACCCGGCGATGATCCAGAACACAATCGACAGGTTGCGGCTCAACGACTGCACCTGGGCGATAGTGTGCGCCTGGGTCGACACCAGCAGGTTCTGCCCGGCGAAATACACCCGCAGCGGTTCCACATCACTGAGGCTGCGCGCATACAGGCGAAACGCCGGATAGATACGCTGTTCGCTCACGCCCGCCACCTCGCCGTCCCAATGCAACGCCGGCACCGCACGGCCATCGCGATAATCTTCCGCCGCTTCCAGCAACGCTAAATCAGTCAACAGTCCATCACGGGCAAAGGCTTCCAACGGCAACACCGCCAGCACTTGCAACCGCGTGCGCTGGGCCTCGACGCGCCCCGCCACTTGCCGCGCAAAGCTGGTTTCCAGCCAGTCACCGGGCCTTGCCGCAAGCTTTTCGGCAGCGGTATGGCTGAGCACAATCTGATCCAAACCGTGAGGCATCGGTAAGCCTGCCAACAACGGATCACCCGCTGCGGTTGGCAACATTTCCAGGGTCAGCGCGCCCACTTGGGCCGTTGCCGCAATCTGCCGTGTGCGCGGCAAAGCAAACGCCACATCGCTGCGCTGCCCCAACTGCTCGATAAACGCTGCGCGGAATCGGCCACCACCCAACGGGATAATTTCACGGGTAGCCGGATCGGTCTCCAAGCGTTCGGTCAAACTGCTAACCAGTCCAAATTTCAGGCCGAATAACACCAGCAATGGCGCGATAACCGCTACCAGCGCCAGCACCGAACAGGCCGACAGCCAACCGTCGTTGCGATAGTCCTGCCAGGCGAGTGAGGCAAGCAGACCGATGCGCATCAGCACGCCTCCCCGAGGGTTGCGGTGACGCCGCCGTCAGCATCGCGACGGCAACCGATACGCCGCACCTGCAAGCCACTGGCGCGGGCCAGGGGTTCGTCATGGGTGGCGATCACACAGGCCGCCCGCTGTTCACGGGCCCGGGCCAGCAGCGCCTGCATCACCCGCTCGGCGTTGAGCGGGTCGAGGGAAGCGGTCGGCTCATCCGCCAGCACCAGTTGCGGCGCATGGGCCAGGGCGCGGGCGCAACTCACGCGCTGGCGCTGGCCCACCGACAACGCCGCCGGGCGCTTGGCCAACTGATCGCTGACCTGCAACTGCTCGGCCAGACGCGCCACGCTGCCGTCGTCCTTCAAGCCCAGCAATTGCCGGGACAAAGTGATATTTCCGCGCACATCCAGAAACCCCAGCAGCCCACCGGTTTGCGGCACATAGCCCAAGTGCTGGCTGCGCAACGCGGCCAGGGCGGATTGCCGGTCGGCACGCCACAGCGCGCCGATGTCCTGTTGGTTGAACGCAAACCGCCCGACCTGATCCGGCGCCAAAACCAGCGCCAGCAGATCCAGCAACGTGCTTTTGCCGCAACCGCTGGGGCCGACAATCGCCAGTTGTTCGCCCGCTTGCAGGTGCAACGCCGGAATCACCAGGCTGTAGCGCTGGCTACCGACGCCCCGGCTCTTGTGCACCGCGCTCAGACTCAACATTACGGCAGCGTCGACAGCGGCACGCGGTACAACGCATCACCCGGCTCGGCATCGCCGAAACGGACCCAGTTGGCCACGTCGTTATGGAAGGTTTCATACAGGCGGATTTTCGTCGATAAAGTCTTCCTGCTCAGCCACGCTCAACGACAACCACAAATCCTGGGTCATGTTCAGCGACTTGCTGCGGTACGGCAGGCCCTCCAGGTATTCACCGAGCAGACCGCCGTCGGCCAGGTTACCGCCCTTGCGCAGGGCTTGAGGGTCTCGGCTCATGTAGGCCGAGGCGCTGGCGATTTCCTGGAAGAAATCCCTGGGCGAGCTTTGGGTCTTGCGCGCCGCATCCACGATCAACTTCAGCGACTGTTGCAGGTCGTTGAGTTGCAGCTTGGTCAGCATCACGCACACCTGGAACGCTGGCAGCGCCGGGTTGGTCAGGTCGCGGTCGGCGGTCCAGGCGCTGACCAGTTGCGGCGCCTGGCTGGCGGTTTTGCGCCCGAGGAAGTCCATGTGCATGGCATAGCCGACCGCGGTGGATTTGTCCGCCAGGCTTGGCGCCGAACCGAGCAGCGGCACCGGTTGCGGCGTGTTGTTGCGCACCTGATGCACCAGGTCGGCGAACACCGTACCGATCTCATTGACGCGCTCACCCAGCTTGCGCACATCGCCTCCCGGCACTGGCGTGTACAGGTCGCCGATCTGCGGGTTGGCGTCGGCGGTGAGGATGCGGTACTGGCTCTCGGCACCGGCGTGGGTTTTCTTGCCGACATCGGTGCGCAGGTGCAGCGCGTAGATCTTGATCTGCTTGCCGAGTGCGGCCTGACGCACTTCGGCTTCGTTCATCTGGGTAGCGGCGAACGGGTCGTTCTTGCGCAGCGCACCCGCGTCGGTGACCAGCAGGATGATGCGCCCGCCATAGCCCGACCAGTCCATGCCATCCACCGCCTGCATCACCCCGGCAAACGCATCTTCATTGAAGGAATGGCTGGAGACGGTTGAGGCTTTGACCTGGCGCGCCATATCGAGGAAGCGCTGCGGATCGCGCCCCTGATCGAGGCTGATCAGGGTCTTGGCGACGTACTCAAGGCCAGGGGTTTTCTTGATGCTGCTGCGAAAGCCGACCAGGCCGAAGCTGACGCTGTCCAGTTCGCCGCGCTCGGCAATACGGGTTTGCAGCTCATGTACCACGTCGCGAATCTGGTCGATGTAGGGCTGCATCGACACCGTGGTATCCACCACCAGCACCACAGCAGTGCGAAATGCATCGGCATTGGCGCTGAGTGTCGGGGTTGCCGGTGTGGCAGCCGCGCCGCGGCCTGGGTCGATGGAGGCCACGTTGAGCAACTGCACCGGCTGACCGTTTTCATCGAAGCTCTCTTTTGAGTCGAAAATCGGCAACAGGTAGAACTGGTTTTGCGGCACCGCGCTGGCGGCCGGCTCAAGGGCCAGGACTTGCTGGTTGTCCTCAGGGTTGTTCTGCGCCTTGGCCAGCACGCTTTTCGCAGCAGCAGGATCGGCCAACAGTTTCTCCACCTCGCCGGACTGGCGCAGGAACATCACGGGCGCGCGCCCCGAGCGCTCGGTGAACTTGAGCACCAGGCTTTGCTTCCAGTCGCTGACCTGGGCGGCCGGCAACCAACCGTCGCTGCGTCCATCAGTGGCGGCGCCCACGCGTACCCACGGGCTGCCATCCACTTCCTTGCGCTGGTACACGTAGAGCACGGAAAACGCCGGCAGCGCTTTTCCCGGCGCGCTGCCCGCGTCCGCTGAAAGCTGGGCGCCGGGCTTGCTGAGTACGCGCTGGAACAGGGTCTTCTTGCCCGCCATCAGCAACGGGCGTTGACCGCCATCCACTGCAGCGACAGCCACCGGAGGCGTCACCGTGGGCACCACGGCGGCTGGCGGCTGAGCCGGTTCATCGCTGCCGCTCAACCACCAGTAGCTGGCGCCACCAATAGCCAACGCGACGGCGACCGCCACGGCGGCCAAGGCCAATACCGGACCACGACGCTGCTCGGACGGGGCACTGCGCTGGGTCGGCGTGACCACCGGTTGGCGCACTATTGGCTGCGGTTGCGGTTTATCAGTCGGAATGTCGATGGTGACAGGAGTCATGCCCGCCAGATCAAAGCTCAATGGAATCGGCAGCGGCCGTACCAGCGTGGCGTCCGATTCATCCGCCGGCAGTTGCTCCAGCGCCAACAACAACGCTGCGGCATCCGGATAACGCTGCGCCGGGTCTTTGGCCAACAACTTGCGCAGCACACCCTGGTAACGCCCGTGATGCACAGGCAATTCCGGCAACGGCTCAGTCAGGTGCGCCAACGCAGTGGAAAGCGCATCGGTGCCGCTGTAGGGCAGCTTGCCGACGAGGATTTCGTACAGCACCACACCGAGTGCGTAGAGATCGGCGCGCCCGTCGATCTCCTGGCCCCGCGCCTGCTCGGGGCTCATGTAGCTGGGTGTACCCACGGCAAACCCGGCCTGGGTGAATTGGGTGCGGTCGTCCAGCGACTTGGCGATACCAAAGTCGGACAGTACTGCGGTGCCATCGGCGCGGAACAGAATGTTCGCCGGTTTGACGTCGCGGTGCACCAAGCCCTGGGCATGGGCATAACCCAGCGCCGAAGCGATCTGACGGATCAGCGTCACCCCCTGCTCCGGCGTCAGGCCGGCAGCGATGCGCTCCTTGAGCGTGCCGTTGGGCAGGTATTCCATGGCCATGTAATACAGCTCACCGACGTTGCCGATGTCATGGATGGTCACCGTGTGCGGGTGCGACAGGCGCGCCAGGGTCTTGCCCTCACGCAGGAAGCGCTCGCAGAAACTCGGATCGGCGGCCAGCGCCGCGGCCATCACCTTCAACGCTACCTTGCGCTCCAGCGAACGCTGGGTCGCCAGGTACACGCTGGCCATGGCGCCTTCGCCGATCTCGCCTTCGATGTCATAACCTGGAATGACAATGTTCATGACGAGACCTTCACGACGAGGGTGGTGATGTTGTCCGGTGCGCCGCGATTGAGCCCCAGGTGCACCAGGCTGCGCACGATTTCATCCGGTGCGTCATGGCTGAGCACGTCGCGGATTTCGCGGTCTTCGACGGTCTTGTTCAGGCCGTCGCTGCACAACAGGTAGCTGTCGCCGGGAGCGATCAACAGTTCAACCGACGCCACGTCCAGTTGCGCTTCCACGCCGACAGCGCGGGTGACGATATTGGAGCGCGGATGGGTGCGGGCGTCGGCTTCGCTGAGCAGGCCGCTGTCTTGCAGATCCTGCACGTAGCTGTGGTCGCGGGAGATGCTTTCCAGCACGCCGTCACGCAGGCGATACAAGCGACTGTCGCCGGCCCACAGGCACACACCGCGCAGGCCACGGGCGGCGAATACCACCACGGTGCTGCCCATCATGGTCACGCCACGGTTGGCGGTTTCTTCGCGCACAGCGGTGTTGATGCGCAGCAGGTCATTGCGCAGCGCCGCCGTATATTCGTCGAGGGAGCGGCCCAGCGGTACATGGCGCAGGCTGTCGACGATCAAGCTGCTGACATAGTCCCCCGCGGCGTGCCCGCCCATGCCATCGGCCACCACCCACAAGCGGTTTTCCGGCATGTCCAGAAAGGCATCTTCGTTGACTTGGCGAACCATGCCCACATGGCTTTTGCTCGCGGATTTGTACGTCGCGCCCATCTACACCACACCTTCTTGTCCGAGCAAAAACTGCGCAAAATCATCGGCGGCAGGCATGCCCCGGCACCGTAATAAACCAGGTGAAATACGTTGCGAACCGCGGCCCCACCACAGGCTCGCGCCCTCGCACGCCTGTTCGGCCAGTGCGGTCATGCGCTGATGGGGCACCGTAGCGGCCACGCGCTGCAGGCCGGCGAAACGGCTGTCGACCGCACGCGGCTCACTCGCCGGAAAGCCCAGGGCGTCGAGACCCGCGTTGAAACTTTCGAAGGTAGCGCCACTGTCCAGGGTGCTGAGCAACAGCTCTTCGGCCTGCTCGAACCAGGTGTCCGGCCCGCCCACCAGGGAGGCGGGGTTGGTATCGTGATCCAGCAAGGTGACCACGGCCAGCGGAAAATACCGCCCGACCCGATCAATGCTCGGCATCACCACGCCCGCCGCGGCATCGGGCCCGCATACGCCCGGCGCCAGTACAAAGCGCCACAACGGGCTGACCAGGTACACGTTGAGCCAGTCACCGCCCAGGCTGTTCTGGCTGGCGAGCAAACCCGCCGCCAGCCAGCTGTCCCACGGGCCGATAAAACTCTGGGGCAAGGCGCGGCTGACAAAGTCCCCGCGACTGGCCAGCTTGCCGTAGAAGCCCACAGTCGTCATAGCCGCTCCGGCAGGCTGAAACCGCTGAGCACACGGCTCTTGAACGGGTTGAAGGCACTGTTGGCGCGCAGCTCGTAGGCGATGCTCGCACCATCGACCCGCAGGCGCAGGTTGAAGCGGTCCGGCGAGTTGCCCGCGGTGAGGTCCGATTGCTCCAGCAGACGGAACCAGGCCCACGGGCCGTCCAGCGTGATACCGGAGCGACCACTGGCCGACGGCGGCATGATGGAAATACGCACCACGCCGATGCTGCCGGGGTTCGGCCATTGCATCGCCACCGGGCGGCTCGGGCCGTGGTCGTAGCTCAACTGCTGGCCATCCAGATCAAGCAGAAACTGGGTGATGGTCGGGTCCATCGACACCGGCTTGAGCTCGAAACGCACGATGGGCTGGGTGCCCCCGGACCTGAAGAACGCATCGCGAATTGTCGCCGCCCGCTGGAAGGTTTGCAGCACGCCCGGGGCAATCCCCAGCTTCTGCGCCGCGCCCGGTTGCCAGCGCCAGGTCTGTGCCGATGTATCCACATACGGCTGCAGGTATTTGCGGAAGTAGTTATCCATCACCCCGCCCACGCCGGCGTCCCGCGCACTGCCCGGCGACATCGGGTAGCGACCGGCCAACGACTGGCGATACACGTTGACCACTTCGCTGACCCAGGCCGCGTTCAGTTGGTTGCGTACCCCGCCCATCATGCTGTTGGTGGTGGAATTGATCACCGACTTGACCATGCCCTGCACCAGCGGCGGCTGCCGCTCGGCATTCAGGCTGACCCGCGTGGCCGCAGCCGCCGCCTGGTTCTTGGCCTCGCCGAGCAGTGCATCACCGCTGGCGCCGACCATGGCGCTGACCTGCACATACAGCGCATTCATGTCCGAGAGCAGGCCGTCGATGGCCGCCGGTTCGCCTTCGTTTTTGCTGACGATGCTGTTGAGTTCGGCAAAGTGCGCGGTCACCGGATCCTCCGACGTCGCCGGGGCATTCGCCGTCGGTTGCTCCTGGCCAAGCAAGCTGCCAAGGCGTTCCTTGAGCTTGTCGACGCCACCTTCCACCGGTACACCCTTGGCCGCCAACTGGCGCTCTTCGGCTTGCAGGTCGGTTTCCCTGGCGACCGCCACCAGCAGCTTTTTCAGCGGCGAGGTCGGGCCGGAAATCACCCGCAGCACGTCGGCGGCCTGGGCCACGCTGGTGATCGGCACAAAGTCGATGTCGGCAAGCAGTGCATCCCACTGACGCTGGTAGTCCTGGAAGTACAAGCGACGCACATCCGCGGCCAGGCTCACCACGTTCTGCTGATCGGCCTGTTCGTGGCCCAGCACCCATTGTTCCTCGGCCAGGGTGCCGGTCTGGTTCAGGCTGCTCAGCAAGAACGCCTGACGATAGCCCTTGGCAGTGAAGAAACCACTCAACGGCTCACCCAACGGCTTGCCGCTCTTGCGGCTGAACACCAGCGCGGCGTCACGCCCAGCGGCTTCGTTGAGACGAAAGTCCGGGATGCCTTCGGGCAGTTTCTGGCGCTTGACCCGGTCATACACGCGCTGGGCCACCGGCAGTTGCTGCAACTGGCGTCGCAGGTCATCGATCAGGCGTGGGTCCAGGCGAGCGCTCGGCGGGTGCCGCTCGAACAGCGCCTGCAAGTGCCCGGCCAGCGCCTGACGCTGATCGGCCGGCAGGTCGCGGGGCAGGTCGCGGTCCCAGTCCAGGGCGATCCAGGCCTTGATAAAGTCCGGGTCGTAATGCTCGCTGTCGGCGAGCATCAGGTAGGCCTTGAGGCCCTCGTAGAGGAAGTCGGAGTTACCGCCGCCGTGCAGTTGCTCTTCAATGCGCGTCACCAGGCGTGGCGCGAACACGGCGATCAACAGCTTGCGGTAGACGCTGGCGGATTCGGCTTCAAGCATATCGCCCTGGTACAGCCCCAGCCCTTCGGACCAGCTCGGCGAATCCCCCGCAAGGTTCTTCACCGCGTTGAGCAGTGGTAGCACCGCAAGCACTTCCCGTTGTGCCGGGCTCAGATTCTGCACGGTCTGGCCCAGGGGCGCGACTTTCTGATCGACCTGGGCGATATACGCCTGGTTGGCGCGATAACTCACCCACCACAGGCTGCTGACCACCACGACCAGCGCAACGGTGGCCGCCAGCACACCACGTGCAATCCACTTGCGGCGCCGTTCGACTTTCGGGTTTACACCCACCAAGCCACGCTCGGCGAAGGCCACGGCGGTGAAGAGTTTTTCAATGAAGTAACTGCGCCCGGTGCCGCTCTGGCGCGCCAGGTGCTGGCGGTCCAGGTTCATGCTCTGGGCCATGGCGCCGATCAGGCGGTCAATCGGGCTGCCTTCCTGGGTGCCGCTGGTAAAGTACACGCCGCGCAGCAACACGCGCTTTTCAAAGGCGTTGGGTTTGAACACACCTTCAAGGAAGCTTTGCAGACAGTCCTTCAACGCGCCGAACTGCTGTGGGAAACCGTAGATCAGGTCGCGGCGCGCCGGGTCGCGTTCCTGTTGCAGACGCTCGACCAGGCGTTCGTTGAGGCGCTGCTCCAGCCCGGCGAATTCGCTTTGCAGGTGCGCCAAAGGGCTGTCGCTGTGCTTGCCGTCGTCCAGGGCAAAGGTCATGCCCCACACCTGG